>ERZ1370068.1909-contig-11863_pt1 | contig 64108 bp, 81 predicted proteins | sample MGYA00561227_ERZ1370068 | MGnify/ENA primary metagenome ERZ1370068 (study PRJEB38410, sample SAMEA6850437) | metagenome | study: Metagenomic assessment of the ecological functions of the soil: analysis of the soil microbiota associated with the... | reverse complement strand
TGCTGTTAGGGTCAAATGTATGTTTGCCGTGGTTATAACCTGGCTAACATCGCGCGAGCTGCAGCCAAGAATCCTGCGTGGTGGCACCAATAAATTTATAAATTTAGTCGCAGAATGCCGACGCTTGATGATGTGGAAGGCGCTGACGGCATTAAAGAACGGTGCCTTCTCAGGGTGATGCCGCCGTGAACTGGCAAGGTTGTCGCTAAAGCCAGAAAGCCGGCATCGCAGACTCGAGCACGAGCTCACGACGTCCGGGGCCGTCGCTGTTCGATCCGAACTTCGAGCCGCTGACGACGGCGAAGACGCCGCCGCCGGGCAAGGACATCATCCAGGCGAGTTCGAATACGTTCTATCGCGACGTGACGCTGGCCGATCTGAAGGACATCACGGAGCGCCATCCGCTGAACTCGCGCCTCGTGAAGGAGTCGGGCGGTGTGCGCTGAAGATGGTCTACCGCGCCGGCATCGAATGACGGCAGGATTCCACCGGGCTTATGCGCCGTCTACTTGAAGCAAGCGATCCGCTATCTCGAGAAGGCTCGGGCGGTCGCGGAGCCGGCGCAGGAGAAGGTCATCGGCAGACCTCATTCGCTTCTATCAGACCGGCGAGCCGAGCGAGTGGCTGGCGTTCGGCGCCGACTGGGTGCGCAACGACGCGGCCGTCGATTTCGCCAACGGCTTCATCGAGGTGTATCGCGACGCGCGCGGCGCCAAGGGCAGCTCGCAGAGCCTTCGTCACGGTGACCGATCGTCCGGTCACGACCGCGATGACCAAGCTCGCGCAGAACGCCGCTCTACTTCGAGCAGAAGGCGCCCTGGGACGCGAGATACAAGAAGCCGCGTTCCAGCCGCCGGTGGTCAAGGCCGTCGAAGTGCTGATCGAGACCGGCGACTTTCACGTCACGACGATCGGCGACAACCTGCCGAACGAGAACGAAATCCGCGAGAAGTACGGCTCGAAGAACTTCCTCCTGCTCGGCAGCAGCCATGCGCTATCGGGTGCCAGCGCGAACTCGATGAACGGCGAATTCATCGGATCGGCGGCTGAGCGCGCAGCGGGCGAACAAGTTCGGCGAAGAGGCGCGAGGACCTCCTGGTCGCGATGCACGAAGTCATCGGCCACGGATCCGGCAAGCTGAGCGAGAGGATGAAGGGCGGCGCCGGGCCGGCGCCTCAAGGAATACTTCTCGACGCTCGAAGAGGCCCGCGCCGATCTGATGGGCATGTGCAACATCTGGGACCCGAAGCTGAAGGAGCTCGGCCTGATCACCGATCAGGAACAGGTCGCGCGCGCGATGTAGCGACAGCCAGGCGCGAGTGACGCTGACGCAGCTGCGCCGCATTCCCGAAGGGCGACACCATCGAAGAGGACCATCCAGCGCGGCCGCGCGCTGGTCGCGAACTACATCAAGGACAAGACGGGCGCGATCGAGCAGATCGATCGCGACGGCAAGACCTACGTGCGCGTCACCGACTATCAGAAGATGCGCCAGGGCGTCGGCCAGCTGCTCGCCGAGCTGATGCGCATCAAGGCCGAAGGCGACTACGACGCGATCAAGGCGCTCGTCGACAGCATGCGGCGTGCGGTTCGATCCGAAGCTTCGCGATCAGGTGGTCGCGCGCTACAAGCAGCTGAACCTGCCCGTCTATTGGGCGGGGATCAATCCCGAGCTGACGCCGAAGTTCGACGCCAGCGGCAACGTGTCGAGCGTGGCCATGACGTATCCGCGCGACGCGATACGCCAATGCACTGTCCTACGGACGGATGTGCCGCACCGCCAAATGACCGCGACGCTGACGACGCATCCTCGCCGGCCGCTCCGTCCGCACGATCGACGACGTCGTCGCGATCATGACCGCCATCGACCGCGCGCTTCCGGACTCGGACGGCGTGAAGTGGTTCAACCGTCTCTACCTCCGCGTCACCGTCTCGGTGAACGCGGCGGCCGGCGACGGCGACGGTGTTTCAGGATCCGGCGTTTCTCCGGCGCCTCGACGTCGTCTTCGCGAATCTCTGCTTCGATGCCGCCGCAGCCGGCGACGTCGATCCGATAAACGCGCCGTCCGCATGGCGGCCGTTGTTTCAGTCGCGCCACGATCGCGGCATCGCGCGGCTGCAGTTCGCCTGGCGGGGATGAACGCGCACATCAACCGCGATCTGGCCGCCGGCATCGTCGACTGCTACAGCGAGATGGGCGGCGCGCCGGCGACGACTGATCCGCGCCACGCCGATTTCGAATCGATCAACGGCCTGCTCGAACGCGTGGAGGACGAGGTCAAAACGGAGTTCACGACCGGTCTGGTCGGCGACATCGATCGCCTCGCGGGCGGGCTCGACGATCTGGCGGCGATGTGGAAGGTGCGCCGCGCGCGTGACATCGCGTGGTCGAACGCCGAGGTGCTGTGGCACCTGCGCTCGCTGCCGGAGCTGAAGAACAAGTTCTTCGCCCAGCTAGACAGCTTCACGGGGTTCGCGGGTCGCGGCCTGCTGAAGCCGATTGTGATCGTGTCGTCATAGGTCCGGCTGAAGCCCGACGCCACAGATGGAGAAAAGGTTCGACGCCGATTGGTCACGTCTGGTGCGTGGCGTCCGGCTTCAGCCGGACCATCCAGCGTCTCGTCATTTCAACTCGCCGTCGAGCTCCATGTAGACACGCTTCAACGCGCCAGCGGCGCGTTGTCCGATCGCCTCCACCAGCTCGCATACTCGGCGAAGTCGGCGCGGGCGGGCGCGTCGTCTACCGGCACCTTCGCGTCGTGCAGGCGCTTCCCTTCGGAGATCACGCGTTCGAGCGCGATCCGCGCCAGTCCGCGCTCGGTCTGCTTCGTCAGCGGCGGCGCGTTCATCGCGGTGTGCGCCGGCACCGAACCGATTGACGTCCATCTGCTCGGCCTTTTTCAGCGCGGCGAGCCACTCGCTCGGGAACCCGTTCGCCATCGACGGAAAGATCCGGTTCGAGAACACCTCGCTCATGAACAGGACCTTTTCGCGCGGCAGGTAGACCTCGAGATCGCCGCCGGTGTGCGCGCGGCCGAGGAACAGGACGTCAACCTCGGTGCCACCCAGTTTGATCGCCCGCTTGTCGCTGACGAGTTCGGCGGTGCGGCCAATGCGCCGCTCGATGACCGCCTTCGAATTCGGATGCACGAGAAACGTCGCCGACTCCGGGAACGCGGCGTCGCCGCCCGATATGGTCGCCGTGCTCGGAGCCGACGACGACGAACTTGATCGGCTGCGGCGTGATCTTCGCGACCGCCGGCGATCAGATCGCTTGACGTTGTCGACGGTGCCCTGGCCGTCGGCAACGAGCACGCCTTCGTTCGATACCACAACCAGGTTGTTGGCGGTCACGCCCTGCTTGGTCGGATCGGGATGCTCGCATAGTAGACGTTCTCGGCCAGTTGCTGCATCCGCGGAAAATCCTGCGCGTGCAACGACACCGCGGCGGCACGTCAACACGCCTGCGACCAGCCCTCTCATGTCAGCAACTCTTTCAGCCGCGCGTAGCCCGATCGGCTGATCGGGAGCTTGGTGCCGTCGGCGAGCATCGCGATCCGGTTGTCCTTGACGGCGAGCTCGATCTTCGACAGCCGCGCGATGTTGAGAATATACCGCCGGTGGATGCGCACGAACACGTCCTTGTCGAGCAGCGTCTCGAGCTCGGCGAGCGTCTGTTCCTTCAGAGTAGCCCTTCCCCGCCGCCTTCACCGACACGTAATCGTCCTGCGCTTCGAGATAGTCGATCTTCTCGACCGGAATCACGTGCACGTCGGCCCGATCGCGGATGAGAATCCGCTCGAGCGGCGTCTGCCGCGCGCGGCCGGCCACGACCAGGCCGTCCGGCACCTTCTCCTTCGCGGCGATGCGCGCGCGCGCCGATCGAGCGCCTCCGCCAGACGCTCGGGACTGAACGGCTTCAGCAGATAGTCGACCGCGTGGACCTCGAAGGCCCGAATCGCGTACTGGTCGTACGCGGTGACGAAGATCACCGTGACGTCGCCGGCAATCAGCTCGAGGACTTCGAATCCGTCGAGCTTCGGCATCTGGATGTCGAGCAGCAGCAGGTCCGGCCGCATCTCGGCCACGACCTTGACCGCCTCGAAGCCGTTGCCGCACTCGGCCGCGATCTCGATGTCGGTGTGCGCGGCGAGCATCTCGCGCATCACGCCGCGCGCCAGCGCCTCGTCGTCGACAATGACGGCCTGGATGGGGCTCGTGTGATCACTCATGTCAGGCCGCGACCTCCGCAGGAATCCGCACCTCGACGCGGAACCGTCCTTCATTCTCCTCGACGAGCACGGTCCCCTCGGCGCCGAACTGGGTCGCGACCCGTTTCCTGAGAAGATCCAGGCCGAAGCCCGGACGCTGTCGGCGCGGACGATCCGGATCGCACGGGTTCTCGACCTTGATCGTCAGCGTCGGCCCGCCGCGTGTCGCCGCGATGCTGATCGTGCCGCCCTCGACGAGCTGCGACACGCCGTGGACGACGGCGTTCTCGACCAGCGGCTGAATCAGCAGCGGCGGCACCAGACACGCCGTGGCCTGCGGATCCGTCTCGCGCGTCACCTGCAGCCTCGACCCGAGACGCACGCGCTCGATCTCGAGGAATCGATCGGCGAGCGCGAACTCGTCCGCGAGGGCGATGCGGTTGTTGGCGCCGAGCCGCAGCGTCTCGCGGAGAAAATCCGCGAGCAGCAGGCACATGCGCCGCGCCGCCGCCGGATCGACGGTGGTGAGCGCGCTGATCGAGTGCAGGCTGTTGAACAGGAAGTGCGGATCGATCTGCGCGCGCAGCGCTTTGAGCTCCGCGTCGCGCGTCAGCAGGCTGAGCTCGATGGCGCGCCGTTCCGCCTGCTGCGACACTTCGAACGCGATCAGCAGGTAGTGGAGGATCGAGGCCAGCCAGAACAGCAGCGCGCCGATGACGAACAACAACTGCCGCCGCTCGCCGAACAGCTCGCCGGCGCGCAGATCGGGCGCGATGAAGCGACAGCGTGCCGACCCAGCGCCGCGCCGATCGCGATCCAGATCGCGCTGACCATCGCCGCCGCGACGACGTGGACGATCACCGTCCGCCACAGCGTCGCCCGCGCGTCGATCGGAAACACGCGGCACAGGTAGCCGGCGTTGAGGCTCATGAAGGCGAAGACGATGCTGAGCGGCAGGAACAGCGCGGCTGCGGCCGGCCACGACGCGCGCGCGCTCAGCCCAGCGGTCAGGAGCAGACCGATCGGCCAGCCACCCGAGCAGATACAGCGCGAGCCGCCTCCGGTCACCGAGGATCGGATGCATTAGTTTTCGAATGTTCACGCCGCCCATGAACATCATGCCGCGCAGGATCAACGTCGGATGGGATCCGCCGGGAGTCAGCGGCGGGCGCGTCTCGTTGCCGATGCCGCCGCATGATCGGCATCGTGCGGTCGTCGACGACCCACGATTCGGGCACGATGATCTCGAAGCCGCCCATCATCGACATGATGTCGATGATCGCCTGCTCGCCGGCGGGATGACCGCGCGGCGCAGGTCCGACCTGCCCTCCGCCCATCACGGCGATCAGATCGCCGCCGCGGAACGGATTGGCGGTCGACGTCCGGTTGCCGCCGCCGAGGATGCCGACGATGTTGATGCGATCGCCGGCGTCGCCGCGCGGCACCTCACCCTTCCGCTGCATACGTCTGCGCGACCAGCGTGCCGCCGGCGACGACGAGGAGCAGCGGCCAGAAGAGCCGCCACGAGTGGGAAGGCAACACGTGCAACGTCGTCAGCAGCCACCAGCTAGGCCGAAGAAGGTCATCAGGCCGCCGCCGCACCAGGAGCGCCGCGATCGGCGCTGTTCGTCATATTCGCCACCCCGAACGCGATCAGCGCCACCGGCCAGAACCGCAGGATGTCCCGGGCGCGCAGCACGTCCGAGGACGTCGAGCGTCAGCACGATGCCGACGAACATGATGCATCAGGCCGAGAATCAGGTGCGGAGTGATTCCGCCGCGTGATGTGGTCGTCATACAAGCGTTTCTCCCGGGACATGCGCGTTACCCGATGACCCGCATCAGGAACGACACGACCTCGATGAGCAAATCGGCAATCGATCGCTCGAAGCCGAGGGCCGTGAGCATGACCCGAAGAATGAGTGGAATCATCATATGGCCTCCGTCGCGTTCGAGAGAGTGCTGACGGACGCGCCCTGCGCCCGCCCGCGGTTTTCGGTCAGCGGCGTGAAAGGTCCCGGTGAATGACGCCCGCACACGCTTCCGCTACACTCTGCGCGGAGGTTTTCTACATGCGGCGGATCGTCTTTCTTATCGCCATCTGCGGACTCTCGATCGTCTTTCCGCTCCCCACGCCGTCGCGCAGCGCGGCGCCGAGCAGCCGCCCGCCGCGGCGCCTCGAAGCCGGACGATCCCGTCAAGACGCTCGTCGGCCGGCTGCGAACTGAGAAATACAAGGCCACCGTCGAGGGGCTCACGCAGTTCGGCGATCGGCGGCAGGGAACGGATCGCAATCGCATGGCGGTCGACTGGATCGAGACGCAGCTCAAGAGCTACGGCTGCCCTACGGATCGCATCAGCAATGATACCCAGCCGAATCCGCAACAGACCAACGCGGGACGAGGAGAGCGGCAGGCGCGGCAGGACGCGGCGGGCGCGGCAACCTGCCGCCGGGCGGCGGCCGCTTCAAAGGCGTGCGTGCGCGCACCGGCGTCAACACCGATCCGATGGCGCAGCCTGACGAGAAGCTTCGCGCGCTGAACATGCAGCCGACGACGCCGGGACCGCGTGAGATGGTCTACTGCACGAAGGTCGGCACCACCCATCCGGAAGAGATGTACATCGTCGGCGGCCACATGGACGGCCACGGCTGGGGCGAGGCGGCGAACGACGACGGCTCCGGCACGGCGCTCGTCGATGGAGCTCGCGCGCGTGTTCAGCAGCCCCGACGTGCAGACCGAGCGGACCGATCCGCTTCGCGCTGTGGAACAACGAGGAAACCGGATCGCAGGCGGCACGCGCCTACATCGCGCAGCGCGGTCCGATGCAGGGCAAGGAGGATCCGCCGGGATCGGGCAAGTATCCGGAACCGAGGTGGCTCGGCATGATCCAGCACGACATGATGATGTTCGACCACGGCATGCCGCTCGAGGACGGCACCATCAGCAAGGAGCAGCGGCGCGAAGCCGACGTGAACATCGAGTTCCAGTCGAAACTCGAAGATGGCCGCGGAGAGCGCAGAAGCTGGCGTGGAGTGCTCCAGGAGGCCAACGAGAAGTACGCGACCGATTATCCCGGCGTCCGTCGGCCGTCACATGACGAACACCGACTCGGGGCCGTTCATCGATCTGATTGCCGCCGTCAGCCTGCGGGAAAACGAGCGCGGCGCGCAGATCGGCGCCGGCTGGGATCCGCAGTGGCATCAGCCGACCGATGTCTTCGCGACCTACTCGGACAAGGATTTTCTGCTCGGCCTGAACGCCGCCCAGACAACGCTCGGCGCGGTCGGCACGCTGACCGGCGCCACGATCAAGAAGTAGCTCGTAGGCCGCCCTTTCAGGGGCGGCTCAACGGCTCAACACCTCCGCATGCGCGAAGAGCGCCGGCGTGCCGCCGGTGTGCAGAAACACGATCGTGTCGCCGGGATCGATCGCGCCGGCGCGGACGTGCGCGATCAGGCCGGCCATCGCCTTTGAGGTGTAGACCGGATCGAGCAGCACGCCGTCGGACTCGGCCAGCCGTTTGATCGCTTCGAGCCCTCCCGGCGTTGGAATCCCGCAGCCTTCGCCGTAGAAGTCCTGATTCGTCGACAGCTCTTCGGGCTTCACGGTGACATCGACGCCGAGAAGCACCGCGGCTTCGGCATCGCGGCGCAGGCTGCACGCACACGCTTCTCCTCTTCTCCAGCACTCACCGCGATGCCGTGCAGCGTGTATGACGGTGAGAACAGCCGGCATCCCAGCTCGAGTCCGGCCTGGGTGCCGCGCGACCCGCTCGCGTAGTAGAGGCGCGTCGGCGATTCGCCGGCGGCTTCGAGCTGCTCGGACCAGCTCGCGTGTGCCGAACACTATACCCGAGGGCGCCGACTGCGCTCGATCCGCCTACCGGAATCACGCATACGGCCGCTCGCCGTTCGCGCGCATCTCGTCGACGATCTCGCGCACGCGCTCCTCTTCGTCCGGCGCGACCGCGAACCGCGGATCGTCTCCCGCCGGAATCAGGTGCACGCGCGCCGAACAGGTAGTCGAGCAGCAGGTTGCCCTGCCGCGGCGGATCCGTCTCCCGCGACGTGAGGCACCAGCACCGCCTCGAGTCCGGCGATCCGCGCGTGCCGCGGGCGGTCATGCGCGCATGGTTCGATCGCGTCGCGCCGGTCGTGACGACCGCCGTCGTCGCCAGACGCTGCGCGTCCGCGATCAGGAACTCCGGAGCTTGCGCGCCTTGTTGCTGCCGCCGAGCGCCAGGCCGGTGAGATCGTCGCGCTTCAGGAGGATGCGCGGACAGCGCGCGGGCCGCCGAGCGCGGCGCAGCCCCGAGGCCGGTGATCGGCGGCGCAACATCGCCAGCGACACGCGGGCGACTGGATCGTGGCAGGTCATCTCATCGGCTGAGCGAGATCGGAACATGGCGACGGGCGATTCTAGATCGCCGATCACCCGGATCACCAGATCGCCGATTAACTCTTTCGCAACGCGGTCCAGCCGGCGAGCGCGCCGGATCGCGACGGGCACGAAGGCCCGGTGTGATTCACGCCCACCGCGCAGGCGTAAAATCGCGCGTCATGCGACCGCTGTTGAACCGACGGCTCTCGACTCGACCGTTCCTGATCGGCGTCGTCGCGTGCGTGCTCGCCACGGCGCCGATCCTCACCATGCGCCGCAGGCGCCGCCATTCAGAGCACGGCCCCGGCCGTATCGCACGCTCAACGACCGGTTCAGGCCTCGCGACCTACGCGACGCTGGCCGAGTGGCAGCAGCGCGCGTCCTATCTCCGCGATCACGTCTTGTGCGTCGGCGGGATTGCTGCCATGCCGGAGCGGACGCCGCTCCGCCCGTGACGTCTTCGACGAGATCGGCGCATCGCGACTACACCGTCGTCGAAGGTCTACTTCGAGAGCCTGCCGGGATTCTTCGTCACCGGCAATCTGTACCGCCCGGTCGGCGACGCGGCCCGTTCCCGGCGATCCTCTCGCCGCACGGCCACTGGACCTACGGCCGGCTCGAGAACACCGCGATCAACTCCGGTGCCCGGACCGCGCGATCAGCCTCGCGCGCCAGGGCTTCGTCGTCTTCACCCACGACATGGTCGGCTACGGCGACAGCCGGCAGCTGCCGCACACGTTCGGCGGGCGGCGCGAGAACCTGTGGGGCCTGAGCCTCGGCGGCCTGCAGCTGTGGAACGGCATCCGCGCGCTCGACTTCCTCGAGACGCTGCCCGACGTCCGATCGCGACGGCTTCGGCGTCACCGGCGAGTCCGGCGGCGGCACGCAGACGTTCCTGCTGGCCGCCGTCGATCGCGCGCGTGGCGGTCGCCGCGCCGGTCAACATGATCTCGCTCCACATGCAGGGCGGCTGCCTGTGCGAGAACATGCCGGGCCTGCGCCTCGACACCAACAACGTCGAGATCGCCGCGACGATCGCGCCGCGTCCGCTGCTGATGGTGTCGGCGACCGGCGACTGGACCGAACGGAGACGCTCGAAGTCGAATACCCGGCGATGCGCAGCCTCTACAGCTGCTCGGCGCCGAGCGACCAGCGTCATGCCGTGCGCGTTCACGCGCCGAGCACAACTACAACAAGGACAGCCGCGAGGCGATCATGCCTGGATGGCGCGCTGGCTGCCAGCAGCGCGCCGGACGACGTGAAGAAGCCGAGAGCGATCGTTCACCGTCGACAAGATCACGGACCTGCTCGTGTTCTACGAGCCGATCGCGCTGCCGGACGGCGCGGTGACCGCCGAGCAGCTGACCGATCAGTGGATCGCGGCCGCGCGCCGCCGCAGCTGAAGGAGTCCGATCAGAAGACGCTGCAGTCGGCGTTCCTGCGTGCTCGCGCTCGAGCGCCGGCCGCTTCACACCGGAACCCCTCGAGACGATCGTCAGCGCGAGCGGCGATCCGAACGTGGACGTCGCGCTCACACGCGCCGGCTATTCGGTCCGGCACGTTTACGCGACTCCGTTCGACGCGGCCGCGGCGGCGAAGATCGACCACTTCGACACCCAGCAATCGGACTGCGGCCAGTCAGCGCGTCGCCGATCTCGTGCAGGCGCTCGACGAAAGTCCCGGCGCCCACGCTCGTCGCCGACGGCGACTGGAGCCTGCCGGCCTCTGCTCGCCGCGGCAGTCACGCCGGTGTCACGTGATCGTCGACGTCGATCGCTTCGACACCTGGCAGCGATCAGGCGTTCGTCGAGCGGCTCTAGCATGCCCGGCCTGCGCCGCGCCGGCGATCCCCAGACCGCGATGGCGATGACCAGCGCCAGCGTCATCGTCCACAACGCCGGCGACCATTTCACGCTCGATAAACCGAGCTGCGGCGGTGCAGCGCGCACGCAGATCACCCTGGAGCGGTTGGTGGAGCTGGTGAGATGACGGACGTGGTTCGGCGTTGTCGCGACGGACTGGGGACGTCCATCCCGCCCTATCTGCACGAGGCCTCATGCCAGCACCACGCCTGCGCGCCGCGGCAGCCGCTCCTCCGCCTCGATCCGAAGCGCCGCGGAGCTGACCGGTCCCGGTGTTTGGACCCGACGCCGTTGGTCCCGGCGACAACGGGATCTCACGCTGAATGCCGGCACCGGCGCCCGCGCGCTCGGCCAGCGGATCACGGTGACCGGCCGGCTGCTCGAGGACGATGGCCGTCCGGTCGCGAACGGACTGATCGAAATCTGGCAAGCCAACGCCGCGCGGCCGGTATCGCCATCAGGCGGACGACGGCTGCGCGCCGCTCGATCCGAACTTCGCTCGGCGCCGGCCGCGTGCTCACCGACGCGAACGGCGAATATCGCTTCACCCTCGATCCACCCCGGCGCCTATCCGTGGCGCAATCATCTACAACGCGTGGCGGCCGTCGCACATCCACCTGTCCGGTCTTCGGTCCGAGTTTTCCGTCGCGCCTCGTCACGCAGATGTATGCTTCCCGGCGATCCGCTGCTGCCGCTCGATCCGATCTTCAACAGCGTGCCCCTGCGAGCGCGGCCGCGAGCTGCCTGGATCTCGCGCTACGATCACGACGTCACCGAACCGGGCCTCGCGCTTGGCTATCGCCTCGACATCGTGCTGCGCGGCCGCAACGAGACGCCGATGGAAACGCCGCGATGAGACAGCCTCGCGTCCAGACGCCGTCGCCAGACGGTTGGACCGTTTTTTCAGCATCGGCTTGTGTCGCCAGCGTCAGAACGAGTTGGCGCCGCCGACGCCAGCGCCGGACGCGTCCGCATCGAAGGGGTCGTGCGGGACGGCGCCGGCGCGCCGGTTCGCCGCGCGATGCTCGAAGTGTGGCATCCGTCGATCGGCTTCGGCCGTGCCGCGACGAATCCGCAGGGCGAATACCGCCGACATGGACCGGCCGCCGTACTCAACGTCATCGTGTTCGCCCGCGGCATGCTCGTCCACGCGTTCACGCGGATGTATTTCTCCGACGAGCCGCGCGACGCCGACGACGCGGTGCTGACATCCAGTCGATCCCGCGCGACGCTCGACGCTGATTGGTGAACGCGACGCTGCGGACGGTCGAGCGCTCTATCGGTGGGATATTCGGCTGCAGGGCGACGGCGAACCGTCTTCTTCGATCTGTAACGGCGGTCAGACGGCAGGGGTGGAGCGCGAAGCCAGACCCTGGCAGGTGCACATGAAGTCGATCGCCGGGGCCAGCGTCATTCGCCACGCCGCCAGATGCTCGGCTTCGACGCCGCACTGCGACAGCGCCGCCATCAGACCCTCCAGGAACTGATCGTAGTGTCCGCGACAGGCGCGAGCGGCGAGTGCTGGTTAGGCCAGGCCGCGCAGCACTAATCGCCGCTGCGATCCGATCGAAGTCGAGCAGCCGCTGAATGGCGCGCCGTTGAGGATCTCACTGCCGCTCCATGTCGATCGCCGCGAAATGCGTCGCGACATCCGGACAGGCCGCGAACAGGTTCTTGTAGAAGGCCTCGAACACGGCGCGCTCCGTGCCCGCGAGCTGCAGCCGCAGGTAACTCAACCTCGCCACCTTCTGGCTGCCCGCTCCGCTTCGGTCTCGCTCGACCTCGATGTCTCGGAGAAAGTGGCGCACGTCGCGCATCGATTGCCAACGCTCGTCGGGGTTGACGCGCAGCATGCGCGACACGATGCCGGCGAACTCCGGCGAGCGCTGCGCCCACCGGCCGCGGCCGGACTCGAGATCCGGCGAAGAAGCGGCGCTTCCGCTGCCAGATCGGCCGGGCGCGCTGATCCGCGGCATCCGTTCACCGCCGAGAAGTTCCGTGGCGATCAGGCCGAGCGAGAACTGATCGGTCAGCTGCGTCAACGGCTGGCCGAAGAAGCGCTCCGCCGTCATGTAGGCGAGCGACTCCGCGATCGACCAGAAAGTTGCCGGCCATCTGCGACTCTTCGCTCAGGACCGTCGACGAGTCGACGGCCGACAGCCGCGCGGCGCCGCTGCGCTTCGATGAGCACATTGGACGAGCACATTTCGCCGCGGGTCCAGCCTCGCTTGTGCACTTCTTCGATCGCGCTCGACAGATCCAGCAGGATTCTTCGCCGCGCCGCACCCAGCGACACGCCGTTGGGGTAGCGAAGCAGATACTTGTTGAGCGGTTCGCCTTCGACGAATTCCATGATCAGGAATTCAGGCGCCTCGTCCATCGAAGACTCGATGATGTTGATGAACGCCGGACTGGTCAGCCCGGCCGCACGCGACGAGGCTTCCGAAGTCGCTGACGTGCCCAGTCGTCGAACTCCGACGCCACCAGCACCTTCACCCCGACCGTCCGCGTCGGATTCTTCTGTTGCGCCCTGTAGACGATCGAAAACTTACCGGTGCCCGGCCTCCTCACGCCGATCTCGCGCAGCTGTCGCCCGAGCGCGCGCCTGCACGTCCTCGGGCAGGCGCTGACGGCGGCTGCCGGTCACCTTCGGGAGGAGACCGAACTCCTCGACGATCTGCAGGCAGATCTGCTGGATGGCCGCGTGCCGGTCGGACAGGTTCAATTGATCGAGCGCACGCTCCGGATTCCACGCCGCCTGAACGTCGCGCGGCGTCTCCGTGTAGAGGGTCGGCGAGATCGGCGCCCAATGAATCTGCAGTCCCGGCTGCCGTCTTCGCCAGGACGAACAGCCGTTTGAGCTCGACGTCGCCGATGTGCCGCGACTTGAGGAACGCCGGCGTCACGAGCAGGAGCCGCGGCGCGCGCTGGCCGAACTCAGGAGCGTCCGTGATGTCCTTCGACCAGCTGTCACCGACCGCAATGTTCTGGTCGGACCACATGCTGATGCTGCCGCGCGCGATGGCGGGCTGCAGCGTGATCGGTGAACTCGTCCCGCCACGCCTGGCGTCGGCGTGGGCGTAGCTGATGAAAGAAATCTGGTTGCGCGTGGGCATGGTTGCACCCGGGGCGATATTCTCGGCCTAAACCTCGCCGGGCCCACGATACATGGCGCATCCCGCCGCCTGAGACGGCGACTTTTGCCCGGCGGCGACATTCTATGAGGTGCCATGAGCTTTCTCACCGATCTCAAGTTCGCACTTCGTTCGCTCTCGCGGGCCGGGGCCTGTCGCTCACCGTCGTCCTGACGCTGGCGCTCGGCATCGGCGCCAACGCGGCCATCTTCAGCGTCGTCCGCGGCGTGCTGCTGCGGCCGCTGGTCAACCGCGACGAGGATCGGCTCATCTACATCCGCCAGAGCGCGCCAGGCATCAACGCCGAGAACGCCGCGTTCTCGGTCCCGGAGATTCAGCGACCTCGCGGCCGGACTCAAGACCATCACGGCGATCGGCGACTTCTCCACCATCGGCTTCACGATGGTCGGCCTCGGCGAGCCGCGCGTCGGTCCGCGCCGGCGTCGTCGGCGGGTCGTAGCTTCGAGGTCATGGGCCTGCGGCCGGTGCTGGGCCGCCTGCTCAACGCCGGCGACGACGGGCCGAACGCGGCGGGCGCGGCGGTCCTGACGCATCGCTTCTGGACGACGACGCTCGAAAGGCGACCCGACGGTCGCTCGGCAAGACGATTCGCCTCGGCACGCGCTCGGCGACGATCGTCGGCGTCCTCGAGCCGTCGGTGCCGTATCCGGCGGAAACCGAGATCATCGCCGAACGTCGTCACCAGCCCGCATCACCTCGTCGGCGACGATGGTGACCGGGCCGCGAGCACCGGATGACGGAGCTGTTCGGCCGTCTCGCGCCGGGCGCCGACGTCGAATCGGCGCGCGCCGAGCTCCAGGCCGTCCACAGCGCGATCGTCAACGCGCACCCGGAAACCTACGCCGTCAGGCCGACTTCCGGATCGACGCCGTCACGCTGCGCGATCAGATCACGTCGCCGCGCGCGGACCGTGCTGCTCGTCCTGCTCGCCGCCTCGGGCTGATCTTCATCATCGCGTGCTCGAACGTCGCGAACCTGATTCTCGCGCGCATCGGTCCGGCGTGAATCCGAGCTCGCGGTGCGAGCGGCGCTCGGCGCCGGCACGGCCGCGCTGCGGCGCACGCTGCTCGCCGAGAGCCTCGTCCTGTGCGGCGAGCGGCGCCGTCGCTCGGCGTGCTGATCGCGCGGCCGATGGTCGACGTCCTGGCGCACTACGCGGCGCGGTTCTCGGTGCGCGCGCTCGATCTCACGCTCGACTCCAGCCTGCTGTGGGTCGGCGTGGTGCCTCGCGGTCGCGGCGGCGCTGCTGCTCGCGTTCGTGCCGCGGCTGCCGTCGTCCGACGCGTCGCACGGCTTCGCGCTCTGTCGAACGGCGGCGTCCGCATTACCGGCTCGACCACCAGGCGTCTGCAGCGCGTTCGCGGTGACTCAGATCGCCGCGTCGTTCGTCCTGCTGGCCGGAGCGGCGATGCTGCTCAAGACGCTGCTCGCGCTGCAGGCGACGAGCCCCGGCTTCAACACGAGTGTGCTGGCCGTGAACGTGCCGATCCCGGCGTTCGGACGCACGCCGGATCAGGTTCGCGGTCTGTATCGCGAGATCGACCGAAGATTTCCGAGCTGCCGGGCGTGGAGCACGTCGCTGTCGGCGGCGGAGTCCCCTGGCGCGATGCCGGCAATTTCGGTCCAGGCTTCGTGTTCTCGGTGGAGGGACGAACGCGGCAGCCGGGCGAGGAGGATCCACGCGGCAAATTCCGCTCGGTGTCGCCCGGCTACTTCGCGGCGCTCGACATTCCGATTCTCGCCGGCCGCGATTTCGTCGAGACCGATCGCACCGGCGTCCGAACGCGTCGTCATCGTCGGCCGGACGCTGGCGGAGCGGATGTTCCCCGGACGGGATCCGATCAACCGCCACCTGATGTGGACCGACAGCGTCATGAAATTCATCGGCATCAGCACCGAACCGCGCCGCATCGTCGGCGCTTGTCGCGGACGTGAACGACGAGCAGATCGAGCCGACGGCGTCGATGCTCGTCTATCACCCCGTTGACCAGGAGTTTGGCGCCGGACGGGTCTTCGTGCGGACGGGTGCTGACCGCGTACGCGCTCGTCCTGACAATCACGCGGATCGTGCGCGATCTGGCCAACGACGCGCCGGTCGAACAGCGCCGCCACGCTCGAGGACGTCCGCGCCGAAGTGCTGGCGCCGAATCGGCTCAACACCATCGTCTTCGGCGGCTTTGCCGCCGTCGCGCTCGCGATCTCCATCGTCGGCGTCGCCGGCGTGCTCCGCGTTCTCGGTCAGCGGCCGGACGCGCGAGTTCGGCATTCGTCTCGCCATCGGCTCGCAGCCGCGGCATCTGCTCGCCGGTGTGCTGACGGAGGGCTTCGTCATGGCCGCCGTTCGGCATCGTCGCCGGGCGTCGCCGGCGGCTACGCACTCGCCAAACTCGTCGCGAGCTACGTGCAGGACATCCAGCTGCCCTGACCTGCTGCCGGTGATCGGATCGGCCGCCATTCTGCTCATCGCCGCGATCATCGCCTCGCGTCCTCCCGCCGCGCGCGCCGCGCGCGTCGACGTCATGCAGGCGCTGCGATCGGAGTGAACAAAGGGTTATCGGCGGCCCTGAAGGGCCGCCCTACGACCGGTTGTCACCGGCAGAAACTGCCATCCGGGTCTCGGACGACCGGTGCAGAGTCTGCCGCATCGGATGGGTTTCTGATTTCCAAGTTCGCGGAATTCCCCGCATTCTCCGACGGCACGTGGTTCGCTCTCAAGCGGCTAAAATGAGCGCATGGCTGGGGAGCGATCCGATGAGGCCCGGCAATCCCGGCGTGAAGCTCACCTACGACGACTTCCTGCTGTTCCCGACGACGGGAAGCGGCACGAGTTGATCGACGGGGAGCACTACGTGACGCCCGCACCGATTCGTAAGCACCAAGCGATCGTGATGAATCTTGGTTCGCTCATCTGGGTATATCTGCAGCAACATCCGATCGGTCGCGTCTTTGGATCGCCCCTCGATGTGATCTTTTCTCACTTCGATGTCGTTGAACCCCGACGTGTTGTTCATCACGCACGAACGTATGCGCGAGCTCGAGCCGTCCCCGTGGATCAAGGGAGCTCCGAATCTCGTTGTCGAGGTCGGATCGCCGAGATGCGCAAGCAGAGACGAGGACGATCAAACGGCGGCTCTATGAGCAGTTCGGCGTCGATGAGTATTGGGTCATCGATCCGGAACTGGACACGATCAAGGTGTACCGCCGCACCGCCAATCGTTACGAACGCACCGCCGAACTGACCGTCGAGAACCACGACGTGCTCACCACGCCGTTGCTGCCCGAACTCAGAGCTGCCGCTCGTCAGATTTTCGAGGACTGACGTTCTCGAACAGGGATTTCGAATCACTGTGGAGCGACGCCGAGTTCAAAGCGGCTCTCGTTCAATAAACCCATTTCGGTTTGACGGATCGGCTGCAGACAGATCTCGCTCGCCCTCTTCAGATTCCCCTTCCATACAGAATCCCGACGTTATACTGACGCCGTTTTTACACCCCGCAACGTCCCTGCTCTCAGGAGGAGGTCTTCCATGCTTTGGCGCTTCTCCGCCCGCTCTGACGCTCCTGCACTTCTGACCCGCGGCGCTCGCGTCCACGCCGGCCTGCTGCCGAGGGCTGGGCGAGCCGAGCTCGGCGGCATCACGCGATCCAAGGAAAGCGGTCCTGCCCGGCGTCACGGTCACCGTCACGCACGCGGGCACCGGACAAACGCGGCAGGCGGTGACGAGCGGCGAGGGTCGATTCATCATCCCGACGTCGTGCCGGGCACCTACACCATCAAAGCTGAACTGCAGGGATTCGAGACCAGCGACCCGCACCGGCATCGTGCTCAGGCGTCGGTCAGAGATCGACCGTCAACCTCACGCTCAACCTGTCCGGCGTGACGCGAGGACAGTGACGGTCACGGCTCAGACGCCGCGTCGTCGAGACGACGTCAAGCCGACATCGGCACCAACGTCACCGAGCTCCGAGATCGACGGCTCGCCGAGCGCGAATCGCAGCCAGTTCAGCCTGATGCAGACGATCCCGGGCTCGTGCCGGTGCTGCAGGTCGGATCGTTCGAGGGCGGCCAGTTCAGCGCCAACGGCCAGGCGACGACCAACAACCTGTTCCTCGTCGACGGGCAGAACGACAACGACTCACGCCGCGGCGGATCGCAGGGCACGCAGGCGCGCGTGTCGCTCGACTCGATGGCCGAATACCAGGTGCAGACGCACCAGCTACGGCGCCGAGTACGGCGGCTCGACCGGCGTCGTCGTCAACAGCGTCACGAAGAGCGGCACCAACAGGTCTCCGGCCGCGCTCTTCGAGTACTACCAGAGCAACAAGCTGCAGGCGACCGACTACTTCCTCAAACAGGCCGGGCGAGGAGAATCCGGACTCGGGCAGCAACGTCTTCGGCGGCAGCCTCGGCGGTCCGATCGTCAAGAACAAGCTGTTCTTCTTCGGCAACTACGAGGGCACGACCGCGCGCACGACGCGCGCGAACCTCAACTTCCCGGCCGAGCGCCGCGCCGCTGGCCGTCGTCCTACTCGACGACGACGGCGATTTCACGGGCCGAATACGTTCGCGCGGTTCGACTACCACGTGAACTCGCAACAACCAGATCAGCTTCCGCTGGACCCGCGAGGCGCGTCATGACCGAGCAGCGATTCGATCGAGGACGATCTGCGCGACGCTGACGCGCGCGCGGCACGAGAACGACTCCGGCGATCAGGTGCTACAGCGTCTCGTGGACCTCGGTCCTGAACAACCGCACGACCAACGAGTTCAAGGTCGGCCACGTGCGCGGAGAACCTCCTGCAGGGGCCGAAGGTAACCTGTTCGAGAATCCGACTGGAATGTTCTTCGACGACAGCTGGGGCTTCGTCGGTTCCACGGGCTCGATCCGTTCGATGTCGGCTCGCAGAACACGCACCCGGACTACCGTCGCGAGCAATCGCAACACCTACGCGCAGGACCTGATCCGCGACGTCACGTTCGACGACACGCCTGACGTGGATCAAGTCGGGCTGGGGCGGCGAGCACACGTTCAAGGTCGGACGTCGCCTACAGCCGCAACGGCGCGCTGCCGCCGGGCACCGCGACGCAACTTCATCGGCCTGTTCACGTTCCCGACCGACGCGACCCTTCAACGCCGCCGACGCCGACGACCTATCCGTTCCGCTTCCGGATCGGCATGGGCCAGTTCGACTTCAACGCAGATCGATCACCGACGCGGCTCGGCATATCCAGGACAAGTGGGCGGTCAACAACCGGCTGACGCTGAACCTCGGCGTGCGCTACGACTGGCAGGGGCTACGCCGAGCAGACAGGACGCGATCGGTCCGCGCCTCGGCTTCGCGTACGACGTCGACCGGCGATGGCAAGACGCTCATCCGCGGCGGCGTTCGGCAAGGTCTATCAATATCACGCAGACTCGCCGATCCTGCAGCACGCTGCAGCAGCGCGCGGTGATCGCGCCGACGCTCGCCTACGACACGGCGCAAGTGACGTCGCCGGCCGATCGACCGGCACGTTCCCGGTGAGGCCGGCGACGCCAATGCGACGGCGTGTCTCAATGCCGGTCGGCGGCGCGACGGCCGGCGTCGCGGTCATGAGCGCCGGCGTGTCGATCGTTCCTCGTCGGCCTGCGCGAGTCAGGTCGATGCCGGCGGCTTCGTCAACACCACGACCGACCGGGCCGATCGTCGACACGCCGATCGCCAGATGGCAGTACACGTGGGCGTTCAGCTTCGGGGTCAAACGCGAGATCGCCAGGGACGATGGCGGTGTCGATCGACTACGTCGGCAACCGCGGACGCGATCTAACACCGCGGTCATCGACATCAACGAGGGCCCGATCAGCCGCCGACCGGACGCGTCACGCGGCTCGGCGTGGACGTGTTCGATCCGAGCAACGTGCTGAACCTGCCGCCAGCGGCGCGCGAACGCGACCTTCGTCCAGTTCAACCAGGACGCAGACAGCTCGGCCCGACGTTCAACACCGACTTCAACTCGCTCGAAGTCGAGCCTCGAGCAAACGCTTCTCGAGCCGGTGGTCGGGACGCGTCAGCTACACGCTCGTCACACTGCAACGACGTCGTCGCGCCGCTCGGCATCGTCGGCCCTCGACAGCGATCCCGCGCCTCGATTACGGCCGTTGCGCCCGCGACAACCGTCACGCCTTCGCGACTGAGCACCAACGTCGACAGTCGTGGAAGGCCTCGGCGGCGGCGTCGTGTTCCGCGCGCTACTCGGGCTACCCGGTCAACGAGACGACCGGCGTCGATACGAACGGCGACGGCACCAACAACGATCGTCCGGTGAAGGGTCGCGACGATCTGACGCTGCCGATTCGATCGGCGGTCGATGGCAACGGGATGGCGGTGCGCAACGGGATGAGCGGCGAGCACGAAGCTGATTCTCGACGGTCGCGTGCAGTCATCTGGCGGATTCAGCGCTACCAGGTGGGGTTGTTCCTCGAGGTCTACAACCTGACGAACCACGTGAACTTCGGCGATCCGACCGGCGCGCGCAACTCGGCGAACTTCATGATTCCGATCGTGTCCGACAATCCGCGCACCGCGCAGCTAGGCTTCAGGCTGATATTCTGAATCGGCGATTGGGGAATCGGCGATCGTGGGAATCGGCGATTGGGGAATCGGGTGATCTGCGATTTCACTCGGTGATTGATCGCCGATCACCCGATCGCAAATCGCCGATTCAGTGCAGCGTGACTTTCTGCACGCGCCAGTTCCACACCTCGCCGACGATCAGGTTGTTCTCGCTCCGGCAGTCGATCGCGTTGACCATGCCGAACTCTTTCGGCAGCTTCCCGCCTTGCCGAATTTGCCGACCACCTGACCGGTCAACTGGACCTTGTAGATCTCGCCGTGGTCCATGCTCTCGGGATCGTTCGAGTTGGAGCTGTAGAGATACTGCGTCGATCCGCCTGAGATGCAGATCGCCTGCGGCGTGCCGATGCTCGTGATTTCCGACTCTGAACGCGCCGTCGCCGCTGAACACCTGATGCGGTTGTTGCCGGCATCGGCAACGTAGATGTTGCCGGCGGCGTCGCTGGCAATGCCGCGGATGCCCTTGAACTCGCCCTGACCGGAGCCGGTGTGCCCCAGGTGTTCACGAAGTTGCCGTCCTTCGTGAACTTCGCGATGCGATTGTTCGGCCCGAATCCGTCGGCGACGTAGATGTTGCCGCTGCGGTCCCAGGTCACGTCCGACGGCCGGTTGAAGCTGTCGCCGTTGATGCCGGCGCCGGGCGTGCCGCCGCCGCGGCCGCCGCCACGGCCGCCATCACCGCCGCGTCCGCCTTCGCGGCCGCCGGCAGCTGCCGCCGCGCCTTCCGGCTGCAGCGTCGAGTTGCCGCGCCGGGACGCCGGGCGCCGGGGCGCAGCGTGATGTTCTCCGGCTTGCGTGCCGAGCACCAGCTGGTAGCGGCCGTCGGCGTCGAACTTGACGACCTGGTTCGAGCCGGCGTCGACAATCCAGATGTTGTCCTGCGGATCGACCCGCACCTGCTGCGCGAAATTCACCGCATAGACGCCCTGGCCGATCTCCTTCACGAACTTGCCGTTCTGGTCGAACTGAAACAGCCGCGAGCCGCCGTGATAGAACGTCCGCTCGTCGCCGAGCGTCGCCACCGCGTGGCCGGTCCGCGCGTAGACGAAGATGTGGCCCTTTGAGTTGGTCGCGACGCCGGCCACTTCACCGCATACGACGGCAGCTGAGATGAAGTCGGCGTTGCCGTCGTAGTTGATCTCGCGGACCGACTGCGCGAACGGAACGGCGCTGGCGGCAGCGCGGCTGCCGCGACGAGGAATTGGAGCAGGCGCGTCGCTTTCGTCATTGTCCACATGGGCAGGCCTCCTCACTTTCCCGCCGACGTTGACGTCCGCTGCGGGCGCAGGAGGATCTTCTGCACGCGCCACTCCGTGATTTCCGGCGACGTAGACTCTCGTTCGGGTTGCGGCAGTCCATCTGGTGGATGCTGCTGAACTCCTTGAACCCGTGACCGGCCTTGCCGAAGCGGCCGAGCACCGTGCCGTCGAGCTCCATCTTGTAGACCTCGCCCGTGGTCGGCGCCTGATCGAAATTGTTGCCGGTCGGGAACGAGTTGGAGCTGTAGAGATACTGATGCGGTCCGCTCGAGATGCACACCGCCCACGGCGCGCCGACCGTGTCGTAGACCGCCTTCTGACTGAGATCGTTGTCGAGGACGACGATGCGGCGAGTTGCCGCGGTCGGCGACGTAGACCATGCCTTTGGCGTCGACCGAGATCGCGTGCGGCGTGCTGAACTGCAGCGGGCCGTTGCCGCGCGTGCCGACCGACTTGATGAAGCGGCCGTTCTTGTCGAACTTCACGACGCGCGAGTCGCCGTAGCCGTCCGACACGAAGATGTTGCCTTGCGGATCCCAGCCGATGTCGGTCTGGCGGTGGAACGAGTACGGCCGGTTGGCGCCGGAGTACTGGCCGCCGCCCGGCGTCAGCGCCAGCTGCTCGAGCGGATCGGGGCGCTTGCCGAGCACCATCAGCAGCTTGCCGTCGGGGCTGAACTTCTGGACGACGTTGGTGCCCTTCGTCGACCGCCCAGACGTTGTCGTCCTTGTCGACGCGCACCGCGTGCGCGAACGAGAAGCCGTAGCTGCCGACGCCGAACTCCTTGACGAACGCGCCGTTCTGATCGAACTCGAACAGGCGCGTCTCGCCGCTGCGCGTGAAGACGAACACGTGGCCCTTCGAGTTGGTCGCGACGCCGACGCGCCTCGCCCATGTAGAGGCCGGCCGGCATCTTGAGGAAGTTCGGCACCGAGTCGAACGGAATCTCGGGTGTCGTGGCTTTCGCCTTGGCTGGCGCGCCGCCGCCCTGCGCGAAGGCGGGGCCGGCGCACAGCAGCAGCGCGACGATGGCGTGATGGAGCTGAGACGTCGCATTCGAGCCTCCTCTGATGACAGACAGCGGAGAGGTGGAGTTAAGACGGGCGAAGACTATCAGGATTGTAGGAAGGGGGATTGCAGAATTGCAGGAGCGGATTGCAAGAAGGACTACGGGCTATCCTGCAATCGCTTCCTGCCATCCTGCAATTCCAACTTCCTGCAATTGTGATCGTCAACACGACACGCACTTGTGGTTGTTCTTCGCGCCGAGCTTCTCGAGGAGCGCGAGCGCCTCGGGCCATGGCTGGATGCGCTGCACGGGACCGTTGGCCATGTCCGCCGTCGTCTTGCCCTCGCGGTTGACGCCTGGACGTTCGGCGCCCTTCGAGACGAGATGCTGAATCATCTCGACGTCGCCGCGTGCGGCGGCGTTGTGAAGCGCGGTGTTGCCCTCGTGATCGGTCGCGTTGACGTCGACGCCGACCTCCTCGATCAGGTACTTGACCGCCGCGAGCATCCCTGCCGGCGCGAAGCGGTGCGAGTTGGCGGCGAAGCCTTCGCCGTAGCCGCTGCCCGCGGCGGCGAGCGAGCGGCGGGATGCCGGGTCCGCCGACCGGAATCGGCGGCGCCTTCGACACGTCCTGCACATCGCGATCGACGTCGGCCGACACGCGGACGGCCGGCGCCGCTTCATCGTCGGGATGTTCGGATCGGCGCCGCGCGCGACGAGCAGGCGTTCATCGCCGTCGACGTCGCTCGCAGTAGGCGGCACGCCAGAACGGCGTCGCGCCGATCTCGTCGACGCCGGAGAGGTCGAAGCTGTAGCCGGATACCACACCTTCTTGCGCAGCCGGGCATTCGGATCCGGCGCCCTTGTCGAGGAGCGCGGTGGCGAGATCGAGATACGTCGTCTGCTGATTCAGGTACGCGCGCGGCTGCGGGTAGCAGAGACTTCGGCGCCCACTCGACGTTCAGCGCGGCGTAGAGCGGCGTCGCGCCGTTGTCCGACGCGAGGTTCGGATCCGCCCCGTGATCGAGCAGGCACCTGCGCGACGTCGAAGTGACCGTTGATGGTCGCGACGAGCAACGGACTCGACTTGTCGCCCGCGGTCAGCTGGTTCACGTCCGCGCCGGCCTTGATGACCGCCTGCACGCTCTCGCAGCGTAGCCCTGGCGCGCGGCGAGATGCAGCGGCGCGAGGCCGCCCTGCGCGTAGACGAGCTCGTTCAACTGATATTGACGATCGATACCCGGCCGGCCCTGTCCGCGTCCGCCGGGCACGTTGCGTCCTTCCTGCGGATTGGGCGCGCCGGTCGCACCGGGTGTGCCGGTCGCCGCTTGCGCACCGCCACGGTGCGCGGCCGCCTGGATTGCCAGGGCCCTGCGCCTGGCCAGGCGGCGTCGGCGGACCCGCCTGCGGATTGCCGAACAGGATGCCGCCGAACGAGATTGCGATCCAGATTGTGCAGCTCGACGATCTTCGTCGTCGCCTTCAGATCGGCGCCGCGAGCGGCGAGCAGTTCGATGACGGCCGCGCGACCGGATGCCGCCGCGAACATCGCGCGCGTTCAGGCCGCGCGTCGACTCGACGGCGTCGATCTGTAGCGCCGCGATCGAGCAGCACCCTCACGGCGTCGCTGTTGCCGGACGCCGCGGCGAACATCAGCGGCGTCGTGCCGTTGGCGGTCTTGGCGTTGACGTCGGCGCCGGCCTTGATGAGCGGCTCCATCACGGCGGCGTAGCCCTGCTGGGCAGCGAGGATCAGCGGCGTGTAGCCGCCAATGCGCGTCGTCGCCTTGACGTTCGCGCTGGCGTAGAGAGAGCGTCTGCGCGAGGTCGGATCGTTCTTCATCGCGGCCCAGTGCAGGGCGGTCATCCCGTCACCCTGCGCGCCGTTGACGTCCGCCGGCCTGCTTGAGCAGGCATGCGCACCATCGCCTTGTCGCCGGCCTGTGCGGCATCGGCGACCGACGTGCTCTCGGCATCCGCGCCGCAGCATGACAGACGCGACAGCGCGCCGATCCCGGCGCCCGACCGAATCAACGTCGCCGCACCATCGACAACTCCCTTTCGATCCCGCTCGTGCCGCCGGGCGCTGAGGCCGGCCCACCTCGTGGGACGGCCCACGACCGTCACTCGTCGGGCGGTCGCTGCTTCACTCGTGGGGCGGCCCTTTCAGAGGCCAAGCCGGGCCTGAAAGGCCTGGCCTACGTCACTTCGCGACCTCCGTCGTCGTCGGCGCGGACGCGGTGTTGAGATCCAGCGCCGCGGTGCTGTCGCCGAAGCGTCGGCGTCTCGATGCCGAGCGCCTGGACGACGCGTGAGCATCGCGTTGGCCAGCGGCGTGCCGTCGGCCGCCTTGAGGTGCAGGCCGCCTTTCAACGCGCCGCCGGCGTGACCGGCGATGAAGAAGCGGCACACGCTTGTGGTTGTGCAGGTTCGAGTCGCCCATCGGCGAGCCGTAGACGACCAGCGTGTTGTCGAGCAGGTTGCCGTCGCCGTCCGGCGTGTTCTTCAGCTTCTCGAGGAAATACGGAATCATGCTGACGTGGTAGCGTGTTGATCTTCGCGAAGTCGAGGATCCGGTCCTCGCGCTCGCCGTGATGCGACGCGTAGTGGAACGCGCCGTTGAAGCCGCTTCCGGGATAGATGCGGTTCGACGCGTCGCGGCCCAGCTTGAACGCGAAGACGCGCGTGATGTCGGACGCGAACGCGAGCGCCTGCAGGTCGAACATCAGCTTGACGTGCTCGGAGAACGAGTCGGGCACGCCGATCGGCGCGCCGGGCAGCTCGCGCGGCTCGCCGCTGCGGTTGAACGCCTCGACGCTTCTGGATCCGCCGCTCGATCTCGCGGACGTCGTCGAGGTAGTCGCCGAGCCGCGCGCGATCGGCCGGCGCCGAGCGTCTTCTGCAGCCGCGCGACCGACGCGCTGCAGCCAGTCGAGGATGCTGCGATCCTCCGCGCGCCGCTCGGCGCGCTCGCTGCGGCGTCGCGCCGACGCCGAACAGCTGATCGAACACGACGCGCGGGTCGCGGATCATCGGCAGCGGCTGCGCTCGGCGACGCCCAGCTGATCGAGTCGGTGTAGGCGCACGAGTAGCCGTAGGAGCAGCCGCCGGCCTGATCGACGTTCTCGATGCACAGCTGCATCGACGGAATCGGCGTGTCCTGGCCGAACTGCTGCGCGTAGATGCTGATCGAGCGACGTGCCGGCGCAGCACGTCGGAGCCCTGCGTCTGCTTCGGATGCGATCTGCGTCAGGAACACCGCGCTCGAGCGGAAGTGATCGCCGCCGATCTCCGGCGCCGTGAACGCCTCGGCGTTGCGGACGTCGGTGTTGCTGACGATGGTGAGGTGGTCGCGGAACGGCTCGAGCGACTGCAGGCTGCGTCGGCGCTGAGATCGAAGTCGCGGCCGACGGCCGCCGGCGCCCACAGGTTCTTCTTGATGCCGATCGCGTGCTGCCGCGGCGACCGTGCACCATCTCGATGCAGACCAGCCGCAGCTTCTTGTCCGCGGCAGTCGCCGCGAACGCGCGGCCGCGCCGGCACCATCGCTTCGAGAAACGGCAGCGCCATGGTGACGCCCATGCCCTTCAGGACGGTCCGGCGGGAACGTGCTTCTGGGTGATGAACATTCGCTCTCCGCTACCGTGCTGCTGATTTCGCTGCGACGTCGGTGTGCGACACGTGTTCGCTCGGCGCCGGCTCGCGTTCACCATCCGGAACGCCGGCGCTGTTGACGACGCCGAGCACGAACGACGAGAAGCGGTTGTCGTTCTTCGCCGGCGTCGCGCGACGATCGCGCGAATCGCCGGCATGTCCGGAGTACTCGACGCGGCGGCCGAGCGCGTAGGTCATCAGGTTCTCGGTGAAGCTGCGCAGCAACACGTCGCTGTGCTTGAGCGAGCGCCTCGCCGCAGCCCGGCCGGGCCGTCCATCCTGGTGCCGTCGTAGAGATCGCCGACCGAGTCGACCGGCAGCTTCGTTGTCCTTGATCCGCCACGCGCCGGTCACGTCGAAGTTGTCGAGCGCGAGGCCGAGCGGATCGATGACGCGGTGGCACGATTGCACGGCCGGGTTCTTGCGATGCTCTTCCATCCGCTCGCCGCGTCGACAGCATCTTGCCGCCGTCGTTCGCCTTCGCCGATCGCTCGAGCGCCGGCACGTTCGGGCGGCGGCGGCGGCGGCGGCGTGCCGAGCAGCACTTCCATCACCCACTTGCCGCGCAGCACCGGCGACGTGCGATCGGCCACCGACGTCGACGTCAGGATGCTGCCGTGCCCGAGCAGGCCGCGGCGGTATCCGGCGTCTCGACGCGGCGGAACGTCGCTGCCGCGTCACGTTCGGGATGCCGTAGTGCTTCGCCAGCCGCTCGTTGACGAACGTGTAGTCGGCGGTCAGCAGGTCGAGCGACGCTGCGGTCCTCGCGCACGATGCTGTCGAAGAAGAGCTCGGTCTCGCTGCTGCATCGCCTGCGACAGCGTGTCGTCGATACTGCGGATACAGCAGGTAGTCGGGGAAGATCTTGTCGAGGTCCTGCAGCCGCAGCCACTGGCTGGCGAACCGCGTCGACAGCGCCTCCGAGCGCTTGATCGGCGAGCATGCGGCGCACCTGCTTCTCGAGGCCGGCCGGCGTCCGCAGTCCGCCCGTGCGTCGCGGCCTTGATCAGCTCGGCGTCGGGCACGCGTGCCCACAGGAAGAACGACAGCCGCGACGCCAGATCCGCTGTCGCTGATCCGATAGCCGTCGCGGTCTTCACCAGCGTCGGCGGCGCCTGCTCGAGTGCGGAACAGGAAGCGCGGGCTGGCGAGAATCGACTGCAGCGCCAGGCGGATGCCGTTCTCGAAGTCGCCGTTCTTCGCGCCCCTTCTGGTACGAACTTCGAGCGCGTCCTGCACGTCGTCGGCGGTCGCCTTCGCCGCGGTAGGCCTGCGCCGTCGAGCTTCTTGACGATCTCGGCCGCGCACGTCTCTTCTTCGTTCGCGCTGAGTCGGCCGGCAGGTGAAGATGCATGCGGCGGCTCGGCGTGTCCGACACGCCGCGTCACCGCGGACGGCCCGACGATCGTCATGTCGCGCATGTGCGGCAGCGCGGTGACGCCGAAGCTGATGTTCACGTCGGCCAGCGTGTTCTCGAGCGGCGCGATGAGGTCGTCGACCGGACCGTCGAAGCGCTGGATGAACGCTGCGGAGACGCGCTGCGGTCCGGCGCCGATGTGAATCGGCGGCGTGTCGCAGCTCGAGGCCGTTCTGCCCCTTGTTCTGGCCGAGTCGGTCTCGCTCATCGACGGGCTGACGTCGAGCAGCGCCGCGCGCTCGCCGTTGATCGACACATCCACCTGCTCGGTGATGTTCATCGTCAGCATCGAGTAGCGGCCGAACAGGCCGCCGAGCGGCTCGTAGTGCATCGACGGCCTTGATCACGTAATCCCCGTCGGCCGGGAAGACGTGGACGACCGAGATGCCGCCGCGCGTGCCCATCGGCGCGCCGTCGACGCGGCGCATCTGCGACATCGTGCGGCCGATCTTGTAGGTGACCGAGGTCGGGCTGGCGTTAGCGGTCGCCGACCGCGAGGCGGCTGATCTGGCTGGCCGCGCGCAGGTAGCCCTCCATCAGCGTCGGCGAGAAGTTCTGCACGTCGGAGATGTTGTCGAAGCCGGCGCTGATCGTGTCGGGCGGCAGGAACGAGTTGACGTCGACGTCGATGCCGACGATGTCTTTCACCGCGCGCGCGTACTCGGCGCGATTCAATCGCTGGAATGGACGCCACCCGGATTCGGATTCAGCGCCGCGGCCGCGTCGATCTTCGTTTCGAGCGCGGTGACCAACGCGCTCATCGTCTCGGCATCGGGGCGCCGCGCCGGGCGGCGGCATCATGCCGGCGCGCAGCTTGCGGATCATCTTCTCGCGCGACGTCGGTGTGGTGCTCGAGATCGGCCGCGTCGAAGTTCACGAGCGACAGTCCGCCCGTTTTCCACGCTCGCTGTGACAGCCGGTGCAGTATCTGCTTGACCAGTTGATTCTGGGCGTCGACGGAGAGTCCGGAGGGAACGCCTCGCCTTCACCGGCGCGTGTGACGCGACCGGTTTGGGTCGCTCGGCCGGCGGCTGTTGCGCGACGACGGCGATACTGAAGATCGCGCACCCCGCGACCGCACACACCAATCTGTTCATGCTGATTTTCCCAGCGCTAAGTATAGGGTCGATTGGACCTTAGCCGCCCGTCAGTTTGTCGTCTCGCGATGTCACCGGATGTCAGAAGTGTCGGACTCCACGTCCTGCCGCGACGCCGTGAGCATATTCACGAGACGAATCCGTTTGGATTCCGTAAGGACGCGCGCGAGGCTCCCGCTCGACGCCGCGGCCTCGCGTGTGGACGGCGCCGGCGCACCGCCCTTCCGCGCACGGATCGCAACCTTGTAGTTGTTCTCGGCGTTGAGATTGATCAGCGCGACGAACGCGCGGCCCTGAGTACGCCCCGATCGTCCCCGACTGCGACACGCCGGAGACATCCCAACCGGCCGGCAGCAGCACCGTGTTGCGCAGACCGTGCAGCGTCCGCTCGAACACGAGATCGCCGTTCACAACCTTGTAGGCGGGATCTTTGAGCGTGCCCGGTGATCTTCAGATGCGCGCTCTGCCTGTCGTTCGTGATCGGCACCTCGCAACTTCACCGACAGGGCCGCGCCCGGCCCGGGCGGTCGTCAGCGGCGCCGCGGTGTCGAGATCGACGACCTGCAGATCCTGCAGCGCCAGGTAGGCCAGCGAGTCGAGCTTCGCGGCGGCGCCCTTCCGATAGTCGCTGTAGATCTGCTCCACCGCTGATCCGTCCCGTCTCGGGCGCGTCGAGGTCGTAGAGCGTCCTGATGTCGTCGAAGAACATGTCGACGTCGTTGCGCGGCGTGAACGTCGCACGGCGTCTTTCGCGCGTGAATCGTCACCGGGTTGCTCTGCCCGCTCGGATTCGCGAACGCCAGCTTCAGCCGTCCATCCGCCATCGTTGTCAGCTGCGCCGCGACGTTCGACGAGATGAACGCGAACCCTTTCGGCAGCAGCACGCCGAGGCGATAGCCGCTGAGGCTGCGCACCCACACGATGTCGTCGCCGTGCATCATGTAGGTGCGCGGATCCTTGTAGGTCTTGTAGATCAGGACGCGGCCGACGCCGCCCTGCGGCACCGGAATCGGCAGCGCCGCGTGAATCGCGTGTGTCTCGGGATCGTTCGGCCTCGTGCTCGTAGGTGAACTTCAGCGGTTGGCCGGTTCGCGGATCGTAGACCTCGACGTCCGATCCTTCGCTGCCGCCGCGCGTCGCGTTGACGAGCTCGGTCGCGCCGACGCGCGTCTCCTCAGGAAGGAACTTGATGCGGAAGGATTCGCTGCCCGGGCTCGAGAATCGCGTACTCGGTGTAGGCGTCCTGCGTGAACAGCCGCGTGACCGGCGGCGTGGGCCGCAGCGACCCGTCAGGATTCGTCCCGCCGGGAAACGGATTGTCGGAGCGCCGCGCTGCGCGGCGAGGAGCGCAGGGATCGCCAGCAGTGCGAGCGTCATACGGACGCGTGGTGTCGTCGCCATGGCGATTAGTGTATCGCGTGGTGTCCGGCTTCAGCCGGACCGGATCGCTAGGCAGGCGTGGTGTCCGGCTTCAGCCGGACCAGATCACCGATCGCCACTGGCAGCCACAGGACACCGAGCAGCGCGCGCGTCGCGCTGAACACCAGATGCGCCGCCAGGCTGAACGCGAGCAGCCGCGGCGCGGACGCGCACTGACCGAAGAAGAAGATCCACGCCGCCTGCGTCGTGCCGAGATGCGCCACGGTCACCGGCAACGCCGCCAGCATGAAAATCACCGGCAGAAAGGTCAGCATCTGCACTGAACGGGATCTGGATCCCGAACGCCTGCGCCGCGTAGTAGTGCAGGCACAGCGAGACGAAGAACATCGGCGCACGCAGCGCGACGATCTGCGCGTAGCTGGTCGAACGTCGCCAGGCGGAACGTCCGGACGATCGACCACGACGCGCGGCGCGAGAATCGACGCGGACGAGGATCCAGGAAGATGGCCACTGCGGCGGCCACGCCGAGCAGCCCGCGGCTGACCTCGGCGCGAAACCCGATCAGCCCGAGCATCGACCACAGGACGAGCTGCGTGTATTCGGTCAGGACGAGGAAGATGACCGTGCTGCCGAGCTCGAGAAACGGCGCGCGCAGCGCGTCGGCGACAGGTAGGCGGCCAGCGCGCCGCGTCCGAGATTGGTGTTGAAGAAGCCGACCACGTACGAGGCGGCGCGGACCGGCAGGAGATCGCGATACGGCACCGCGCCGTGAAACCAGCGGATCACGACGGTCGAGCACGAGCGTGTCCCACGCGAAATAGAACAGCGTGTTGGGGATCATCAGCGCGAGAAACGTCCGGTAGTCGGCGTCCTGCAGCGCGGCGGTCAGCGCCGGAAACGGCACGCGGCGCAGAATCAGCGCGAAGATCCCGATCGTCAGCGCCGCGGCGACGATCGGCCGTGCCGCCGACACGCGCGTCGCGACCGACGAGGCGGCAGTTCATAGCGGACGGTATCAACAACTGGTGAAACCCACACATCAAGCCTCGGACTCGCGATCTTCGGGCCGTTCCAGCGGAACGGCCCGCTCTACATTTCGACCGGTCACGCCGCTGTCGTCATCGGAACAAGTCGCGCGACGCGTCTCGCAGGAGCATCTGTCCCGTTCCCTCGCCGCTCCACTCGGCGGCGCCGCGCACGATCGCGACCGGCGTGCCAGTTGTCTTCCGCATCACGAGTCTCGGCAGCGCCGGCCAGTTCGTCGGCAACCGCCATCACGGTCGACTCCAGCCGTCGGCCGAATGCATCGTGCGCAGCCGCGATAGTCGGCCAGCGGCCGCAGCCCGGCGACGCCGAGCGCGACGTTGACGACCCCTTCGCGCCAGGGACGGCCGAACGAGTCGGACACGATCACCGACGACCGGACAACCCAGCCGATCGGTCGAGCGCGGATCGCGGAGCCGCGCCGCCGAGTCGTCGGGGTTGCGCGGCAGCGAGCGTCACGAATCCGGCGGGCACGTTCGAGCGCGTCCACGCCCGCGTTCGCGCACACGAAGCCGTGATGCGTTTCCGCGATGATCAGAGCCGCGCTCCATCCGGACGATCCGTCGCGACTCGCGCAGGATCACTTCGACGAGCCGCGCGTCCTTGCCGTAGGCCGCCGCCCATTGCACCGCTCGCGGCGACGGCGTCGACCTCGTCGAGCGCGACGACGGCGCCCTCGGCCTTCGAGACGATCTTCTGTGCGACGACGAAGACATCGCCCGCGATCGATCGTCGCGCGCAGCTCGTGCCGCCGCGCCGGCAATCAGCACGGCGAGGTCGTCGCCCCGCACGATCTCGGGAAGACCGGTCAGGGCGGCGACGGTGAGTTCCAGCATGGCTCGATCTGCGGCGCGTCGCCGCGAGCTACCGGTTGGCGTGGACCTTCTCAGGCTTGATCTTGACGATCAAACGCACTTCACCCGGCTGCCGATATGGATAGTCCTTGCCGATGTAGCTCTTGCTCAGCGCGTTGATGTGGTCGTCGGCGCCCTGCTCGGTGATCTCGACCACGCGTCCCTGGATGCCGACGTAGCGATACGGGTTGTCGGGATCGGCAATCGACAACGCGACCTGGGATTGCGCTCGAGGTTCTTCGCCTTCACGCGCCCCTTCGCGGTGTTGACCAGGATGTTGGTGCCGTCGGAATCCCACCAGACGGGCGTGACTTGCGGACTGCCGTCCGCGTTGACCGTTGCGAGGTTCGCGAACGCTTTCTTCTGTCGAAGAGATCGGCGTGTGATTGCGGAATGCTTGCCATCGATGCCTCCAAGCGTCAAGACTTTGCGGCCTGTCTCCTCGAAACGACGACCGGGCCGCGCCGATGTCGCGGCCCGAGAATCGCTTTCGGCGGCTCGTTGTAACCAGTAGCCATTCAGTTGATACGCTCCGCTAGATGGTAATCCGACGACGCGAAAGCGCGCGTCATGGATTTTGTGGCGGCGGTTGATCGCAATCGCCAGTGCGGTGACATGCTCAACCGACGCGGCGCGCGAAAGGACACCGACGTCGACCGCGCGCAGGCCCGGGAGCAACTCGACCAGCGCCGACGTTTGCGCGCGCGCGGTCTCCGAGTCGCCGCAGACGAACTCATCGCAGTCGAGTGGCCGCTCGAGATCGTCGAGAAGATGCGCCGGAATCGTCTTGAACGCTCCGGCGACACGCACGTGCGGGGGCAGGTGGGCGCGGACGTGCTGTGCCGCCGACCCCTCGGCGACGGCGATCATGGCCATTTTTCCTCGGCGAACGTCACCGGAACGGTCACGTCGATCACGAGCGCGTCTGTTTGGAACTGGTCCGCGATCTCCCCGAGGAGCGCGGCGACGCCGGGAAACGGGTACGGCCAGAATCGCGAGATCCGCGCGCGCCACGGCATCGCGGTTGGTGGCCGCCTCGGCCGCGGCGCGCATGCGCCGGCCAGGTCGCCATCGCCGTCCGCGCGCGCTCGGGATCGCGCGAGCCGACGATGACGTGCTCACCCGCGACGGTCAGGCGCTGCGCGAGGCCGCGTCCCTGATGTCCGCTGCCACCGAGCACGGCAATCGCCGAAAACAGCGCCATAGCCTGTAGGCTATCATTCGCCACGCATACAAACCATTCCTGCTCGTCGGCGCGGTCGCGGGATTTCTCGGCGTCGCCCTCGGCGCGTTCGGCACGCACGGGCTCCGCAGCCGGTTGTCGCCGGAGATGATGGGCGCGTTCGAGAGCGCGCGGTGCGGTATCAGATGTACCACGCGCTCGCGATCCTCATGGTCGGCTTGATCCTCGGCCGCCTCGACGGCTGGATGTTTCGCGCCGCCGGCTGGGCCTTCGCATTCGGCATCGTGCTCTTCTCCGGCAGCCTGTATCTCCTCGCCCTCACCGGCGTCACGATCCTCGGCGCCGTGACTCCAATCGGCGGCCTCGCCTTCCTGGTCGGCTGGGGTCTGCTCGCCGTCGCCGCGGTCATTTTGTAATCGTTTGTCGAAGAGCCTGACTTCAGCCAGACATGTAATGCTTCTGGGTAGGCGACCGGGGCGGCGCATAATGCGGACCGTGAATCGGCGGGAGTTCCTCCAACTCGCCGCGGCGCCACTGCTCGCACGAGGCGCGTCCGCGGACTTGTGGCGGACGTTCGAGATCACGACGAGAGTGCAGATCCTGAAGCCATCGGGACCGACGCGTGTCTGGCTGCCGATGCCGCTTGCGGTCGCGCCGTATCAGAAAACGCTCGGCGACACCTATCACGCGCAGGGCGGCGCGGCGGTGATGGCCGAGAGCGAAGACCTCGACATCCTCGTCGCCGAGTGGGATGACGGCGTCGAGCCGGTCCTCGCGGTCACCAATCGCGTGATGACCATGGATCGCGCGGCAAACCTCGCGACGCCGACCGTCCCGCCGCCGCTCGACGGACACGCGCTCGATCGATACACGCGGCCGACGAAACTGCTCCCCACCGACGGCATCGTCAAGGCGACGGCCAGCACGATCACGCGCGGCGCCGGCACCGACATCGAGCGCGCGCGCGCATCTACGAGTGGATCGTCGACCACACCTTTCGCGATCCGGCGACGCGCGGCTGCGGCACCGGCGACATCCGCTTCATGCTCGAGTCGAAGAACCTCGGCGGCAAGTGCGCGGATCTCAACACGCTCTTCGTCGGCCTTTCACGCGCCGCGGGCATCCCGGCGCGCGACGTCTGGGGCATCCGCGTCGCCAGGACGCAAAAGGATCTGCGCAGCCTCGGCCTGTCGTCCGACAATGCCACGAAAGCGCAGCACTGCCGCGCCGAGGTCTATCTCACCGGCTACGGCTGGGTGCCGGTCGACCCCGCCGACGTCCGCAAGGTCGCGCTCGAGGAACCACCCGGCCATCTCACGATGGACGACGAGAAAGTGCGCGGCGCGCGCGGACGGCTGTTCGGATCCTGGGAGATGAACTGGATCGCGTTCAACTACGCGCACGACGTGATGCTGCCGAAGTCGAGGCGACCCGCGCTCCCCTTCTTCATGACCCGCAGGCCGAGACCGCGAACGGCCGTCTCGACAGCCTCGATCCGGATAATTTCAGGTACGAGATCACCGCCCGTGAGGTCAGCGGTTGAATCGACGTCTTCTTCTTCGTGTCTTCGTGACTTCGCGGCCGGCTTTCTTGACGGTAGTCCTTGGGGTCACCTCGATGCTGGCGCAGACGACGCGCGACACCGACTGGCCGATCAACGGCGGCGTCGGACAACATCCGCTACTCGCCGCTGACCCAGATCAGCGCGCGACAACGTCTCGCGGCTGCAGGTCGCGTGGACCTACGACTCGCACGATGCCTTCAAGGGCTCCGAGATGCAGAGCAACCCGATCGTCGTCGACGGCGTGCTCTACGCCACGACGCCGACGCTGAAGGTGATTGCGGTCGATGCGGCCGACCGGACACGAGATCTGGAAGTTCGATCCGAGCAACGGCGCGAGCGGGACGGCGCGCTTCCGGCACCGCGGCGTCACGGTGCACAAGGATCGCGTCTTCGTCAGCTACCGCAGCTTTCTCTGGGCGCTGGACAAGAAGACCGGCCAACCGATCAAGTCCTTCGGCGCCGACGGCCGCATCGACCTGCGTGAAGGTCTCGATCAGCCGGCGGAGAAGCTGAGCGTCAGCGCCAGCACGCCCGGCATCGATCTTCGAGGACCTGCTGATCATGGGCAGCAGCGTTCCGGAAACGCTGCCCGGATCGCCCGGCCACATCCGCGCCTTCGACGTGAACACCGGCAAGCTGCGCTGGATCTTCCACACCATCCCGCGAGCCGGGCGAGTTCGGCTACGACGACGTGGCCGAAGGACGCCTACAAGATCGAAGGCGGCGCCAACGCGTGGGCCGGCGTGACCGTCGACGCCGAAGAACGGCAATGGTCTTCGCCGCCACCGGCTCCGGCGTCGTTCGACTTCTACGGCGTCACGCGCCACGGCGACAACCTGTTCGCCGACTGCGATTCTCGCGCTCGACGCGCGCACCGGCAAACGCGTCTGGCACTTCCAGGCGCTGAAGCACGACGTCTGGGACTGGGACTTCCCGCGTCGCCCAACCTCGTCACCGTCACGCGTGACGGCCGCAAGGTCGACGCCGTCGCGCAGATCACCAAGCTACGGCTACGTCTACGTGCTCGATCGGCAGACCGGCAAGCCGCTCTTCCCGGTCGAGATGCGCAAGGTTCCGCCGTCGACGATCGACGGCGAGCTGCCTCGGAACGACAGCCGTATCCGGTCAAGCCGCCGCCGTTCACACGCCAGGGTCTCACCGAGTCGATGCTGACGACGCGGACGCCCGACGCGCACGCCGCCGTGCTGGCGCAGTTCAGGAAGTGGTCGAAGGGCTTCTTCGCGCCGCCGTCGCTCGACGGGACGATCGTGTTCCCCGGCGTCGACGGCGGCGCCGAATGGGGCGGCGCGGCGTTCGATCCCGACACGGCGCTGCTCTACGTGAACTCGAACGAGATGCCGTGGATCGTCAAGCTGATCCCGAACAACGATCAATCGCTCTACAACAGCAAGTGCGCGACCTGCCACCGCGAGGATCGCAGCGGCTCGCCGCAGGCGCCGTCGCTCGTCGGCGTCGGCGACCGCCGCATCGCGCGACGAGATCGCGGCGATCATCCGCGAGGGCACCGGCCGGATGCCGGCCAATCCCGACATGGGCGCACGCAACATCGGCGATCTCGTCGATTTCCTGCTCACCGGCAGCGACAAGGGCAAGGATCCGGCGCTGACCAGCGATCCGAGCTGGCTGAAATACCGCAGCGACGGCGAGACGCTGTGGCGCGATCCCGACGGCTATCCGCCAATCACGCCGCCGTGGGGCACGCTGAACGCGATCGATCTCAACGCCGGCACGATCCGCTGGAAGATTCCGTTCGGTGAATATCCCGAGCTGGTCGCGAAGGGGCTCGACCAACACCGGCAGCGACAACTACGGCGGGCCGGTGGTCACGGCCGGCGGCCTGCTCGTTCATCGGCGCGACGAACTTCGACCGGAAGTTCCACGCCTACGACAAGCTGACCGGCACGCTGCTCTGGGAAACGACGCTGCCGGCCGCCGGCAACGCGACCCCGTCGACTTACATGCTCAACGGCAAGCAATACGTCGTCATCGCGTGCGGCGGCGGCAAGAACGGCGCGCCGTCGGGCAGCAGCATCGTCGCGTTCGCGCTGCCGTGAGCGACCGCGACGTCGCGATCGTCACCGGCGCCGGCGGCGCGGCTGCGGCCGCGCCATCGCCGCGCGCTTCGCACGCGACGGCGCAGCGGTCGTCGTCTCCGACATCAACGAGAGCGGCGGACTGGAAACCGTCCGCGGCGATCGAAGCTGACGGCGGGCGTGCCGCGTTTCAGCGCGCGGACGTGCGCGACGAGGGCGACGCACGCGCGCTGGTGGCGTTCGCCGAGCGCACGTTCGGCCGCGTCACCATCCTCGTCAACAACGCCTCGGCGCCGTTTCGTCCGGACCAGCCGCTCGAGCACTGGCTCGACACGTTTCAGACCGACCTCCTGGGCGCGGCACTTCTGCACGCGGGCCGCGATCGACGCCATGCGCCGCTCGGGCGGCGGCGCCATCGTCAACATCACCTCGATCTCGGCGCTCTGGCACGGCCGCCGCTTCGGCGGCGCCGCGCCGGCATACGACGCGGCCAAGGCCGGCCTGCTGCGCCTGACCACCGGACTGGCCGCGCTCGCGGACAGTGACGGCATCCGCGTCAACGCGCTCGGCACCCGGCTGGATTGCCACCGACGGTCCGCGTCAGTATTGGGAATCGCTGACGCCCGAGCAGCGTGTCGAGCGCCACGTGCCGGCAAAGCTATTGACGCCGGCGCAGGTTGCCGACGCGGTTTCTCCTCCTCGCGAACAACCTCGCCCTCGCCGGCCGCGTGCTCGTCTGGTGGTCGGAGGATTCCCGCGGCTGATCGAGTGGGGAGACCGCGGGGTACGCGGGCTACGCCGACTTCGCGCCTTGAAGGCCAAACGGTTCGTGGCGTCCGGCTTTAGCCGGACTTCGCGGAGGTCCGCCTGAAGGCGGACACCACGCACCAATCAACGATCTCCGCCAGCGCCTGCCTATTCCGTGCGAATCGCGGTGATCGGATCGACACGGAGGGCACGCAGCGTCGGCATCAGGCGATGCCGACGATCGTCATCACGATCGCCAATGCGCCGACGGCGGCGAACGTCGGCACGTCGGCCGGCGTGACGCCAACGAGCAGCGCCTGCATCCAGCGGCCGGCGGCGTACGGCGAGCGCGATGCCGGGAACGACGCCGCCGAACGCGAGCCACACGCTGCGCTGCACGATCATCGAGAGAATGTCGCTCGACTGCGCCCCGAGCGCCATCCGGACGCCGATCTCCTGCGCGCGCTGCGACACCGCGAACGACAGCAGACCGTGGATGCCGACCGCCGCGAGGACGAAGGCAATCGCCGCGAACGCGCCGAGCACGCGCAGTTGCGCCGACCGCGACGCGGTGTCGCGCTCGACCACGTCGACCATCGTGTTCACGTCGGTCACCGGCAGCGTCGGCTCGATGCGGCGGATGACTTCGCGCGAATCGACGGTGCGAGCGAGGCTCGGCGGCGTCGACGTGCGCACGACGAGGGCGCGCGGGATGTAGCCGATGATCGACCCGTCGTCGACCTGCCTGTACGGCAGGTAGACCTGCGGCTCGGCCTCGCGCTCGAGGCCGCGCATCTTCACGTCGCCCACCACGCCGGCGACCATGCGATCGCTGAACGCGAACGTGAACGTGCCGCCCGATGACCGACGCCGGCGTCTCGTTCGGCCAGAAGCGCTTCGACGAACGATTCGCTGATCGACGGCGACGATACTGGCGGTCGCTGGGCGTCGGCCTCGCGGTGCCGCGGCCGCTCTTGATCGGAATGCCGAGCGTCGCGAAGATAGCCAGGCGTCACGTAGCGGAGGAACGCGTTCTGGTTCTCGGCGCGATTGACCGGCCGGCCGTCGAGCGACACCGGCCAGATGCCGCCCTTCATCTTCCCCATCGGCAGATGGCTGACGAACGCGGCGTTGATCACGCCGGGCAGCGCCGGACGTCCGCCGTCGACTCGCGCGTAGAACGCGTCGCGCGTCGACACCTTGTTGAACTGCGGGATCGGCAGCGGCGTCTGCAGCGTCAGAACGCCTTCTGGATCGGAATCCGGGATCGGTGGCCTGAATCGTCCACAGCGCGCGCATCAGCAGCCCCGCCGACACCAGCAGCACCACCGACGCCACGATCTCGACGACGACGAGCGCCGAGCGAACGCCGCTCCTTCTGCCCGCCGCCCGATCGCGCGCCTCTCGCGCAGGCCCGCTCAGATCTGCCTCGCCGCCGACGCGCAGCAGCGGCGCAAGGCCGAACGCGACGCCGGTGAGGCCGGTCAGGGCGATCGCGAACAGCGAGCACGCGCAGATCGACGGTCGGCGCGCTGGCGAGCGGCAGCGCTCGCCGGCACGAGCCGTGTTCAACAACGGCACCGCGCGCAGCGCGACCATCGACGCCGATGCGCGCCGCCGACACGCGGCGAGCAGCAGGCTTTCGGTCATCAGCTGACGGATCATCCGCTCGCGTCCCGCGCCCATCGCCGCGCGGACGGCCAGCTCGCGCCGCCGCTCGCAGCGCGCGCGCAGCAGCAGGTTGGCGAGGTTCGCGCACGCGATCAGCAGGACGCAGGCCGCCGCGCCGCACAGGCGTAGAGCAGCCAGCTGCGCCTGCGTGCGACACTTCGTCGCTCAGGTGGATCAGCACCGCGCCGACGTCCTTGTTCTCGGCCGGATACTGCTGCCGCGATCGCGCCGCAATCACGTCCATCTCGGCGCTGCGCCTGCTCGAACGTCACGCCGTCGCGCAGACGGCCGACGCCGTAGTGCCAGTTGTCGTTGCGGTCCGCGTAGGCCTCTTCGTTGAACCGCACCGGCGTCCAGCACTGCGCGTCGCTCGACGGAAAGCCGGAACTCCCGCGGCATGACGCCGAGCGATCGTGATGCGACTCGGCGTCGAGCAGCACCTGCCGCCCGACGACGGCTGGGATCGCCGCCGAAGTGCGTCTGCCACAGGCGGTAGCTGAGAAGCAGCGTGCCCGGCGCCGCCGCGACGATCGTCAGCCTCGGCGAACAGCCGGCCGAGCAGCGGCTGCACGCGGAGCGTCGGGAACAGGTCGGCGGATACGGCCGCGCCTTCGACGCGCAGCGGCTCCCTCGATGCCGACCAGGTTGCCGGCGGCGCCGTGATGAGAGGCCGATCCGTCTCGAACACGGTGCTCGCGGCTGTCCAGTCGCGATAGTTCGCTGCCGACAGTTCCAGGCTGGCCGTATGCCGGGTGTCCGCTCATGCAGCTTCACGAGCCGCTCGGGCCCGGAAACGGCAGCGGGCCGCAGCAGCACGAAATCCGTGACGGAGAATGCCGCCGTCGTCGCGCCGATGCCGAGGGCGACGATCAGGATCGCGGTGAGCGCGAACCCGGTGGCGCGGCGCAGCGTGCGCGCGATGTAGCGCGAGATCCTGCCGGAGGATGATCGAGGTGGACGAGGGCGGCGTTGAGCGAGCACGTCGCGGAATCGTTTCGATCCAGAGCGCGGCGCGCCCGAATGCGACCCGACGCGTCGCGGCGCCGTCGCGCGAAGACCGCGCGCATCTCGGCGACCGTACTCGTTGCCGGAACGACGTCGGGTAGACGATGCAGCAGCAGATGCGTAGGCACGCATGTCCTGAGCGAGCGGGCGCGTTCCCGTCCGCGAGTCCAGGGCATCATGCCCGTCCGGCGCGAAGCCGCGGGCCCGCGCCATCTTGCACGAGCTGCGCCGAGCCGCCGCGCTTCCGCCTTCGCGACCGCCGTGCCGAGCGCGGTGATGCGGTAGTAGCGCCGCCGCTCGTCGTCTTCGTGCGGCGCCGGACGCTCGCGCGGCTCGACGATCAGGCCCTGCTCGAGCATCCGTTGAATCGAGCGGTAGAGCGTGCCGGCGCTCAGCCTCAGCTCGCCGCCGGTGCGCTCGGCGACATCCTGGATGACGGCGTAGCCGTGGCGATCTTCGTCGGCGACGGCGAGCAGGATGTGAAACGTGGCGGGCGGCAGCGGCGGAATTCCTCCGCCTCGCGTTGCAGATCAGTCATAGCCACCGAGGCTATAGCCACACTGGATATATTGTCAACATCAAGGACGGCTATCAGCTGTGAGCTATCAGCCGAAAGCTGAGAGCCGAGCGAAGCTTTGAGCTGTGAGCTGTGAGGTGAAAGCGTATCCGGTGCGAGCTACGACAGATGATCGACTGGTACACTCGGTGGGCTGCGGCGTTCGGCCTTGCGCTTTGCGGCGGTATGCGCGCGCGTCGGCGACGGCGAGGCAGATCTTCGTAGCTGCGGCCGTCGGCGGGAAACGCGGCGACGCCGAGGCTGACCGAGACCGGCGTCGACTCGCCGCTCGGCAGCGTCAGCGGCGACTCGGCGATCGTCGCGGCGATGGTTTCGGCCCGCTGCGCTGCCATCTCCGCCGTGCATCCGGGCAGGATGAGGACGAACTCGTCGCCGGCGTAGCGCGCGCAGAAATCGTACGGCCGCAGATGACTGCGGAAGCCGTCGGCGATGAGGCCGAGCAGCTCGTCGCCTTTCTGGTGGCCGTAGGTGTCGTTGATCTGCTTGAAGCGATCGACGTCGCCCATCACCACCGCGAACGGCTGTCCGGACCGCGACGCGCGTGCGATTTCGGTTTCGGCGTGCGAGGCGAGCGAACGTCGGTTCGGGAGCCGGGTCAGCGGATCGGTGAGCGCCTCGTCGAGGCGTCGAACGTAAACGTAGTAGAGGCGGAACGACATCAACAGCAGCGCCGCCAGAACGACCGACCCCTCGCGGTACTGCGAGGCGCTCTGCACGGCGACCGTCGCCACGAACCCGCCGATCAGATAGTTCGGCGCGTTCCAGAGAAAGTCGCGATCCCAGACCTGGATCGGCCGCTGGTCCGTGGTCAGCGCGATCACCGTCGCCATCAGCAGTGAGTTGGCGAGGAAGTAGGCGAGGGACGCCCCCATGATCGACGGGATGACGATGTCTGCCGCGCCGTGGATCGACTCGCCGCCCATCGCGAACCGCGTCAGACCGGCGGCGCCCATCGCGAGCGCCAGCACCGAGATGCTGAACGCGGTCTGAGTACTCACGGGTTGCGCAGCTTGACGTTGAACGAACACTGCGCCCACGCGCCGGCCATCGTGATCCAGACCGCGCCGGGCCAGCCGAGAATCAACAGCGCCGCGAAGCTCACCGCGTAGCCGATCGAGAACGTCGACTTCACCGCCGTGAGCTGGATCTTGACGGTGTTGAAGATGACGGCGGCCGCGAGCAGCGCTAGAAACTTCCACGTCAGGTTGAAGGCACCTTGCCGCACGGACCATCCGGCGAGCATCGCGCCGGCCGCGATGACACCGACGATGTAGAGCCGCGCGCTACGCGGAAAGTCTCGAAATCTCATCGAACGTGTCGAACTTCAACGGGCGCGTCGCACGGTATCATGCGCGTTGATGATTCGCGTGACGGATTCGATCATGCTGAACGAGCGCGAGATCGAGGAGCGTTTCGTGCGGGCGTCCGGGCCCGGCGGTCAGAACGTCAACAAGGTCGCGACCGCCGTCGAGCTTCGCTTCGACGTTGCCGCCTCATCGTTGCCCGATGAAATCAAGCAGCGCCTGGTCACCCTGGCCGGCAATCGCCTCACCAGCGACGGCGTTCTGCTCATCGACAGCCGCGAACATCGCACGCAGCTGCAGAATCGTGACGCGGCACGCGCCCGTCTCCTTGCCCTGCTGCGGCATGCGGCCAAACGCCCGAAGAAGCGGCGTCCGACCAAGCCGGGCAAGGCAGCGCGTGAAAAGCGTCTGACCGCGAAGAAGCACCGCGGCGAAGTCAAATGCCGGACGACGCGGCGGCCACGACGACTGAGGCCAGACCCGCGGTACTCGTAGCTTCAGACTTCTTACTTCAGACTTCAACTTTCCTTTCTTCTTGACACGCCCCGCGTAAGGCATAAACCCGCGCCGTAGCTGTCAGCGGGTGGGATTCGGGATTCGGGACTTGGGATTTGATGTCTCGTACCTGCATCAAATCCCGAATCCTGAGCTTCCGAGTCCCTGCTCGCGTATCTCAGTAGGAGGCCACATGAGGCGTGCGGGGAGAAGAGTCCTGTTCGCGTCGGCGTTGGCGATCGTCCTGCTTGCTCCTGCTGCCGCGCCTCTGCTCAGAGCGCGATCGCCGGTGTCGTGAAGGATACGACCGGCGCAGTCCTGCCCGGCGTCACGGTGGAAGCCAGCAGTCCGGCGCTCATCGAGGGCTCCAGAACCGTGACCACCAATGAAGCGGGGTTGTATCGCATCGTCGATCTCCGGCCGAGTAGCTACATCGTCACTTTCACACTCCGGGATTCAACGGCGTCAAACGCGACGGCATCGAGCTCCCGGAGTGGATTCACGGCCACCGTCAACGCCGACTTGCGCGTGGGCGCGGTCGAAGAGACGGTGACCGTGACCGGCAGAGTCGCCGGTGGTCGACGTGAAGACCGCGACGACGCAGCAGGTGATGACGCGCGATCTGCTCGACGCGGTGCCGACCGGCCGGAAACATCTGGGCCGTCGGCTCGACGCTGACCGGCATCACGCTCAGCGCGCCCGACGTCGGCGGCACCGCCGGCATGCAGCAGACCTACATGGCCGTCCACGGATCGAACCGCGCCGACAACGCGATTCAAGTCGACGGCATGAGCGTCAACGGCATCGAGGGCGACGGCGCGATCCAGACCTATTTCAACGACGGCATGTTCCAGGAGATGAGCTACCAGACCAGCGCGCTGACGGCGGAAGTGCAGGCCTCGGGCGTGCGGCTCAACATGATTCCCAAGGACGGCGGCAATACCTTCAAGGGATCGCTCTTCATCTCGCGGACGCCCGGCGCGTGGCAGAGCGACAACTTCACCGACGAACTGCGGCAGAGGGGCTGCAGGCGCCGAACCGCGTCGAGAAGATCTCACGACTTCAACCCGGGGTTCGGCGGGCCGATCAAGAAGGATCATCTGTGGTTCTTCACGTCGTTCCGGCGCTGGGGTGTCGATCAGACCGTGACCGACTCGTTCTACAACCTCGATCCGACGCACCTGACGTTCGTCCCGGCCAACGGCCTGAACGGCCGCGAGCTCAAGCCGACGGTCGACGACAACATCATCAAGAGCGGCGTCGCGCGGCTGACGTGGCAGATGGCGCAGAAGCACAAGTTCTCCGCCTACCTCGATCGCATCGTGAAGTTCCGCGGCCACGAGTGCACGACCAACACCTTCCCGACCGAGGAGGCGTGCAGCATCCGCAGCCCGAAGCGCTACTTCACGACGCAGGGAAGTTACACGGCGACGCTGACCAGCCGGCTGCTCGTCGAAGGCGGCTTCTCGGAGAACGACGAGACCTACTCGACCGGTGAGGCGCAGCCGAGCGTCGGGGCGAACGACATCCCGCGGATGGATCGCAACACGACCGAGGCGTGGAGCGCGCCGCAGGCGCCGCATCTACTTCCGCGTGCCCGATCGCTACACCTACACGGCGGCGGCGTCGTACGTCACCGGCACGCACGCGGTCAAGACCGGCATGCAGCTCTCGCAGGGCGGCAATCGCCACCAGCGCGCGCTGCAAGGCGACGTCAATCTGATCCAGGAATACCGCCTCAACGCGACCACCGGCGTGCGCGTACCCGCGTCGGTGCTCATCTACAACACGCCGCATGGAGGCCAAGGAGAACATCAACATACGACCTCGGCCTCTACGTGCAGGACTCCTGGACGCTCAGCAAGTGGACGCTGAATCCCGGCATCCGCTTCGAGCTGTTCAACACCTACATCCCGACGGAAGTGCTCGCCCGCCGGGCGGTTCGTGCCGTGCGCGCGAATACGGACCGATCTACGACCTGCCCAACTGGAAGGACGTCGCGCCGCGATTCGGCGCGCGTCTACGACGTGAACGGCGACGGCAAGACCGCCGATGAAGATGCACGCCGGGAAATACATGCGCGCGTTCTCGACGGTCGGATTCGCGCAGGTCTACAACCCGCTGCGCCAGGAAACGGATCGGCGGACGTGGACGGATCCGAACCGCGACGACATCGCGCAGGACAACGAGATCGGCCCGGTCAACACGCCGTTCAACACGACCGGCGCGCTCAACCGCGTGCCCGATCCCAACATCGAGCGGCCGTATCAGTGGGAATACAGCGTCGGACTCCAGCGTGAAATCATCCGCGGCGTCTCGCTGTCGGGCAACTGGGTGCGCCGCGACTATCGCAAAATCTTCTGGACCGACAACGTCCTGACGACCTTCGACGACTACACGATCGTCCAGACGCCGAACCCGCTGAATCCGTCGGAGATGATTCCGATCTACAACCTCAATCGCGCGAAGCTCGGACAGGTCAGTCAGGTCGACAAGAACTCCGATCAGAACAAGAAGTGGCATAACGGCTGTCGACGTCGGGTTCACCGCCCGCATCCACGGCGGCAACATCTACGGCGGCGTCAGCACCGGCCGGCAGATCACCGTCGCGTGCGAGGTCGACGATCCGAACAGTCTTCGCTTCTGCGATCAGAGCGCTCTCGGAATCCCCTACCTGACGCAGTTCAAAATCTCGGGATCGTACCCGCTGCCGCATGGGATTCAGGTCAGCGGCAACTGGCAGGGTTATCCCGGTGTGCCGACCGGCACCAACCGCCAGGACGGCGACTACACCGCGGCGAGCAATCGGGTCATCGACCCGTCGCTGAACGTGAACTACAACGTCGTGCCGGCGATCATTCCGTCGCTCACCGTCGCGAGCGTGCAGGTGCCGCTGCTCACGCCGGGCACGAAGTACCTCGATCGCTGGAACCAGGTGGACGTGCGGCTGGCGAAGAAATTCCGCCTGCATCACGTGAACTTCCAGGGTCAGCTCGATATCTTCAACATCCTCAACTCCAGCTCGATCCTGAGCACCAACGAAACCTACGGCTCGTCGCTCGATCGACCGACGTCGATCCTGCAGGGACGGCTGCTCGCGGTCGGGGCGCAGATGAATTTCTGAAAGTCTGAAGTGCGAAGTCTGAAGTACGAAGCTACGAGGCGGGGGTTCTGGCTTCGGCTTCACTGCAGCTTCTTACACTTCACTAACCGAATCGTCATCCCTTCCCGTTCCTACAACCGACAATTTCCGCGTAGGCCGCCAATTTTCGGCAGGCACAGGATGTGCACAACTAGGGAATCAGATCACCGCGAATGCCGATGGACTTCAAGCCTTTGCCAATACAGAAACGACCGCCTTCGTCGAGTGGCTCGCCGCCGCGGCGGCCAAGCAGGCTGAGGACGCGCGAGTGCGCGCGCGCGACGAAGCGCAGAAAGTCGTCGACCGCGTCCGCGAGGAATTGCAAGAGCGGACCGCCGAGCTGACGGCGCGCACGACGGAGAAGGACACGCTCGACGCCGCGTTGAACGACGCGCGCCAGCAGATCGAGGCCGCGCGCGCCGACACCGACGCCGCCCACGCGGAAACCGGCGCCGCGCGCGCGGACACAGAAAAGGCTCGCGCGGAGACCGAGGCGGTTCGCAAGGAAGCCGACGCCGCGCGCGCGAAGGCCGCGGCCATCCGCTTCGAAGTCGACACCCTGCGGGCGGCCCTCGACGCTGCGCACGCCGACGCCGCCGCGGCCCGCGCCGAAACCGCGACCGTGCGCTCGGAGACCGAGGATGCGCGGCTCGCAGCCGAAACGGCGCAGATGGCGCTCGAGGCGCAACTCCAGGAGTCGGCCGCCGCGCTCGAGACGGCGCTCGCCGCCGAGCAGTCGCTGCGCCAGAAGCTCATCGAGGTCGAGCGGGAGATCGAAAGCCAGCGTGCGGAAGCCGACGCGGCCGCGCATGCCGCGTCGCTGCGCGAGCAGATGGCGCGCGCCGCGCCGCAGCCGCTCGATCGGCTGCTGACCATCTTCGATCAGCTCGCGAAGGCGATGACCGTCGGCGACGTGCTCACCGCGCTGGTGCAGGGGCTCGCGACCGAGTTCCCGCGCGTCGCCGCGTTCAGCGTCGGCGCCAATCATCTGGAAGGGCTGCATCAGGTCGGCTTCGACTTCAAGAACGACATTTCGAAGGTCGTCATTCCGATGACGATGGATTCGTTCCTGACGCACGCGGCGACCTCGGGACGCGTCCAGGGTTTCGTCGGCAAGGAGCTCGAGGACAGCAACCGCACGCCGTTCGGCGGCACGCCCGCGTTCGTGCTGACGCTGCCGATCGCCGTCCGCGGTGAGACGCTCGCGGTCAGTATGCGCGGACAACGGCGATCAGCAGCCGAGCGGCGGCGCCTGCGCAGCGCGGCGTCAAGTTCGCGGAGCTGCTGCTGTGGCACGCGGTCCCGATGCTGTCGAAGCTGTCGGTCGATCAGGAGGCGATCGCCGAGGTCCGCAAGCTGCGCGACGCTGCTCCTGACCGAGATCGAGAACATGGCCGACGCGGACGCCAGCGACGACATGGACGCCGAGAACCTGCGGAGCCGGCTGAAAGACAATGTCGACTGCGCGAAGCGGCTCTACACGCAGCGCGTCGTCTCGGATGGCGTGATGACGGCCGCGCCGCTGCTCGACGAACAGCTCGCGGCGATCGTCGAGGCCAGGGCCGGGACGCCGTTCGGCCGCGACCTCGCAGTGGCATCGAGGCCGGCGGAGCCGGTCCGAAAGACCGCGCGCAAGCGGGCGTGAAGAGCGGCGGCCCTTTCGGGGCCGCCAACAAGTCAAACCGACATCGATCCCTCGCCGACGACGACGCTGGTCCCGCCGACTTTCACGCTCGCGATCTCACCACCGCTCGACGCGACTTTCACGTGAATGCGGCTCGGACGGCGAACGAGCACGCCTTGCACGAAGACGATCGACTCGCCGCGCTCGGGAGGGACGAAGCCGTGCTTCACGGCGAACGCGCCGGCCGGACCGGCGGCTGAGCCGTCGCCGGATCTTCGATGCCGCCCGTGCCGAGCAACCGGCTGTACGCGGTCGCATCGTCTTGTCCGCGTTCGGTCGAGAAGATATCATCCCGCGGCGCGTGACGCCTGCGGCAGCGAACACCGCATCCATCTTCCCGCGATCCTGAACCGCGGCGTCCACCGCCCTTGCGCGTCGCGAGCGGCACGACGAGGAATGTCGATCCGGTGTGGACCTCCTGCGCCGGCTTCACCACCGCGCCCGGCTCCAGACCGATCGCCGCCGCCAGCCCATTCACGTCGTCGACTGTCTTGCCGAAGGTCGGCTTCAGCTGCGTCATCCACGCGAACGCGAGCTGACTTCCCTTCCATTCGAGATCGATGTTCGTCGGCCCGACACCGAGGCCGAAGACCGTCTTCGTCATGTTCGGCTTCAGCACGCCGGCGTGCGCGAGCGCGAACGCCGTGCCGATCGTCGGATGGCCGGCGAACGGCATCTCCGCCGTCCGGCCGAAGATTCGCACGCGATGATCGGTGCCGGCCTGTTCCGGCGGCCACACGAACGTGCACTCGGAGTAGTTCGACTCGCGCGTCAGCGCCTGCATCGCGTCGGCGTCGAGCCCCGCCGGCTGGACGAACACGAGCGAACTGGTTGCCGGTGATCCGGCGGTCGGTGAACACGTCGAGGTGGATGTAGCGATAGCCCCGGCCGGCGCCACCGTTCTGCCCTTCGGCTGCGCTCGAGGCCGCTGAGGTCGCCGTGCGCGACAGCCCGAGGCCCGCGAGCCCGGCCAGCGATGTGAGGCCCCACTCTCGTCGATTCATGCGATTACAATACCCCACATCTCTTTATTAAGGAGGGCCGTGCGAATGAAGCTGATTGCCACCGTGATGCTGTCCATCCTTCTCGGAACGCTGCTCACCGTTGCCGCGCAGACGCCGGCGCAGCCCATTCCGGCGCAGCCGCCGCCGCCGCAGCCGATGACGTTCTTCGTGACCAGCGCCGGCGCCGGCAACGGCAGCGAATCTCGGCGGCCTCGCCGGCGCCGATCGTCACTGCCAGCAGCTCCGCGACCGCCGCCGGCGCGGGCAACAACGGCACGTGGCACGCCTACCTGAGCACGAGCGCGAGCGAGCGGCGTCAGGCGGCCGTCAACGCGCGCGATCGCATCGGCGCCGGCCCGTGGGCATAACGCGAAGAACGCGCGCATCGCGCAGAACGTAGCCGACCTCCACGGCGATACGCTCGAAGCGGCGCGGCGCGGCAACAACCTGACCAAGGTCACGGCGCTCACCGAAAAGGGCGACATGATCAAGGGCGTCGGCGACACGCCGAACCAGCACGACATCCTGACCGGATCGCAGCTCGATGGCACGGCGTTCACCGACGGCGCCGATCACACGTGCAACAACTGGACGAGCAACGCGACCGGCACGGCGCAGCTCGGACACGCGGATCGCACCGGCGGCGGCAACAACGTCGTGGAATTCGACGCATCCGAGCCGTGGCTGCAGCCAGGAGAATCTGGTCAGCACCGGCGGCGCGGGCTTTGCTGTATTGCTTCGCGGTGAAATGATCGGTAGGTCCGGCTAAAGCCGGACGCCACGTACGAGGTGGTGTCCAGGTTTAGCCGGACGCCAGCGAGGGTGGTGTCCGGCTTTAGCCGGACCCTGGACGACCGTCGGAGATGCACATGAAAAACGCGTTGCTCGTGGCCGTCGCGCTCGCCACCGTTGGCGTGCAGGGACAGACCGACGCGCTGCCGGCGCCGGGCTTCCATCATCTGCATCTCAACTCGATGAATCCCGACAAGGCGATCGAGTTCTACGTGCGATCGTTTCCGACGACGTCGAAATCAACGTGGGGCGGACTGCCGGCGCTCACGTCGCCGAACAACGTGCTCGTGCTGTTCACGAAGGTCGATCAGCCGCCGGCCACGCAACCGCAGACCGCCGTGTGGCATTTCGGCTGGCACGTCACGAATGAGCGCAGCACGATGGCGCGGCTGCGCGCCGACGGCGTGACGCTCCTGCCGCTCTACACCACCGACGAGGGCGGCACCGTCAACATCAACAGCGACACGTGGCCGGGCACCGGCGGCGTCCTCGGCTTGACCAAACCGCAAATCGAAGACGCGAAGAAGAACAGCGTGAAGCCGGCGGGCGGCGCCGGCTTCGCGTACATCCGCGGACCCGACGATGCGCTGATCGAAGTGCAGGGCGACATGCCGGCGGAGCGTTTCAACCACGTGCACATGTACTACGAGGATCCGTTCTGCTCGCAGCTGTGGTATCAGAAGCATCTCAACGCCCCGGTTCCACAAGGGCGTCGTGGAGGTCCCGAACCTCGCACTGAGGCCAACTGCAAGGTCGCGCGCGGCGCCGACAAGACCTGGCCGGCGCTTCGAGGTCGACGGCATACCGCACGCCGTCAGCCGGCATCACCTTCGGCGACGTGGCCCAGGTGGCAATGCCCGGGTATATGCGTCCAGGCGACCACCCGCTCGTGAGCACGCGCGGCCATCTCGCGGATCACATCGCCTTGAGCGTCGGCGACCTCGACGCGTGGGTGGCAAAGCTGCGCGGCGAAGGCGTGAAGTTTCTCGAACAGCCGTACAAACTCGGCGACACGCGCGCCGTCATGATCGAGGGTCCGAGCCGCGAGGCGCTCGAGCTCGTCGAAGCTCACGGGGTCAAATAACTCTTTGGCAAACATCCTTCAGAGTCTTCCCGCCGGCGAGAACGTCGGCATCGCGTTTTCCGGCGGCCTCGACACGAGCGCGGCGCTGCACTGGATGCGGGCGAAGGGCGCGATCCCCTTCGCCTACACCGCGAACCTCGGACAGCCCGACGAGCCCGACTACGACGAAATCCCGCGCCGCGCGCTGTTGTACGGCGCCGAACAGGCGCGCCTCGTCGACTGCCGCACGCAACTCGTCGCCGAGGGCTGGCGGCGCTGCAATGCGGCGCGTTCCACATCTCCACCGCCGGCGTGCCTTACTTCAACACCACGCCGCTCGGCCGCGCGGTGACCGGCACGATGCTCGTCGTCGCGATGAAGAAAGACCACGTCAACATCTGGGGCGACGGGAGCACGTTCAAGGGCAACGACATCGAGCGCTTCTACCGTTACGGCCTGCTCGCCAACCCCAATCTCCGCATCTACAAGCCGTGGCTCGATCAGCGGTTCATCGACGAGCTCGGCGGACGGAAAGAGATGTCGGATACATGCAGCGCGCCGGCTTCGCGTATCGCATGAGCGTCGAGAAGGCCTACTCGACCGACTCGAACATGCTCGGCGCGACGCACGAAGCCAAGGATCTCGAGCACCTGAACACCGGCATCACGATCGTCGAGCCGATCATGGGCGTCGCATTCTGGCGCGATGAGGTCGCGGTCACACGCGAGACGGTGACGATCCGGCTCGACCAGGGGCATCCCGTCGCGCTCAACGGGAAGACGTTCGACGATGATGTCGCGCTGATGGCGGAGGCCAACGCGATCGGCGGGCGCCACGGCCTCGGCATGAGCGATCAGATCGAGAACCGGATCATCGAAGCGAAGAGCCGCGGCATCTACGAAGCGCCGGGGATGGCGTTGCTGTTCATCGCGTACGAGCGGCTGATCACCGGCATCCACAACGAAGACACGATCGAGCAGTACCGCGACAACGGACGGAAGCTCGGCCGGCTGCTCTATCAGGGGCGATGGTTCGACCCGCAGACGCTGATGCTGCGCGAGTCGGCACAGCGATGGGTGGCGCGAGTGGTGACCGGCGAAGTGACCGTCGAGGCTGCGGCGGGGTAACGACTACTCCATCCTCGATACGACCAGCCCCAACCTGACAGCTACAAACCGGAGCGGCTGACCATGGAGAAGGGTGAAGCCTTCTTCTCCCCGCAGGATCGCATCGGGCAACTGACGATGCGGAATCTGGACATCGCCGACACGCGCGAGAAGCTGGGCGCCTATTCCAAGATCGGCCTGCTCAACCCGGCCGGCGGTTCTGCGCTACCATTACTCACCGATGGGCAGGAGCCGTAGCCCTTCGCGACGAAACCGTCGTCGGCGGTGTTCCGATGTGGCACTCGCCCGAGTGCAAGATCGTGCAGAATCGGGCTCTTCCATGCCGGCATTGGAATTGCCCCAGCCGACGTTTCGTGGTGAATTTTTTCATGGTCGGCCCCGAACGGGTGACTCTGGCGACTGACATCTGACGATAAACCTGGGGTGTGCCGCCTGTCGATCTCTCACGCGGGCGGCGTCATTGTCGAGTATTTCACCAGCACGGCCGCCGCTCTGCAGCGCGAGGAAGAAATCGAGTCGTTGCTCACGGGCCGCGTCGTGGCAATTCAGCGATCGTCGAAATGATGACTTCGGTCGATCGCCGCACTGGCCGCCTTCTGATCGTCGATGACGATGAGGGCGTGACGCAAACGTTCGCCGGCATTCTCCGGCTCGAAGGTCACCAGGTCCGAACCGCGTCCAACGCCTTCGAAGGGTTGAAGGAAGTCGAGTCGTTCCGTCCGGACGCGATCATCCCCGACCTGCGGATGCCGCTGATCAACGGGCTTGGGTTCCTCTATCGCCTGCGCGGCTTTGTCGAGACGTGCCGCGTCCCGGTCGCGATGATTACCGGCGACTGCACGATCGACGAGGAATCGACCAACGAGCTGCGCGCGCTCGGCGCCCACCTGTGGCTCTAGCCGCTGTGGACCGAGGATCTCATCTCGATTGCCGACTCGCTGCTCAAAAGTCAGTCGCACTGACTACACAAATGTCCTGTTGACGCCGACACATGCCCTGAGGGCTTTTGTGTTCTGGTGGTTTGAACGCCGCGGCCAGTTTCTCCGCTACGAGGTCCGAGACCTGCCGGACGGCCGCTTCGAGCTGCGCGTGATCGACATCGACGGCTCGGAGCGAGCTGAGCATTTCGTCGACTCCTCCGACCTCAACAAGCGTCAGATCGAATTCGAACGAAGCCTTGCCGCCGACGGCTGGACCGGTCCAGTCGGCTGGAACCTCTAACCTTCCGCACGTCGCACGCGCGCACCCGCTCGCATCGAATCCGGACTGACGTCACTCATGCCTGTGAAGTCGACCCACATCGAATCGAAGCGCACGACGACTCTCTGCCCGTATTGCGCCAGGCCGCTTCGCTGGATTGCGATGCGCTGGCTCGCGCGCGGCGTGTTCGAGTGCGAGCGCTGCGGCGAGTTCCCCGATTTCCGCCACTCGCTCCGCGAGCGGGCGCCCGTCAAGGGACAGACGAACCGCTCTGCGGTGAAATCGTGATCGCCTATCTCGCCTGCGCCAGCGTGAGCGCGAACCGGTCGGTCTCGTCGATCCACTGCGCCGCGCACTGAAATCCCGCCGACTCCAGGATCGCAACGACCTGCCCCGGGTCGCACTGTCGAGCTCTCGGTCCAGATCCGCTCGCCGGCATCGAAATGGACGTCGAGATCGGCGGCCGGAATCCGCACGCGCTGCGGCCGTCTCGCCACCAGATGCATCTCGACCCGCGACGCGTCCGCGTTCCACACCGCGGCATGGTCGAACGCCTCGAGATCGAAGTCGCCGCCGAGTTCGCGGTTGATCCGCACCAGCAGATTGCGATTGAACGCGGCGGTCACGCCGAGCGGATCGTCGTAGGCCAGCTGCAGCGTGCGTTCGGGCTTGACGAGATCGGCGCCGAGCAGCAGCCCGTCGCCGGACGCCAGCCCGCGGCGGATCGCGCGCAGGAATTCGTCGGCGCCCGGCGCGTCGAAGTTGCCGATGTTCGATCCGAGGAAGACCGCGAGGCGGCGGCCGGCCGCGCGCGGCCCGGCGGCGAACTCTTCGAGACCGGTCTCGTACGTCGCCTCGTGCAGCACAATCGCGACGTCGTGCAGCTGGGACAGCGTGCGTGCGGACGCCGCCAGCGCCTTCGCCGAAACGTCGACGAGATGGATGGTCAGCGGCCGGGGCGGCGCGCCGTTGTGCACGAGCAGGCGCAGCTTCTCGCCGTCACCCGAGCCGGAGCTCGACGATCGTCGAGACGCGCCCGAGCCGATCGAAGATCTCGCGGCTGTGGGCCTCGAGGAGGCGTACTCGGCGCGGGTGATCGCGCATCACGGCAGCCGGCAGATCGCGTCGAAGAGCGCCGAGCCGAGCCCGTCGTAGAGATAGCGCGACGGCAGCTGCCGCGGCTGGAGCGTGAGGTAGTACTGGACGTCGGCTGCGAACTCCTTCGCCGCCTCGGCCTGAGCGAGCGCGCTCGACGCGCTGCGCACGCTCATCGCGCGTCCCTCGCGCAGCGGAACGTCGCGTAGACTGTACGGGTAGCGCGCCCGGAACCAGTTGCGGAACGGCGGACGGATCAGCTCGCGTGCCGTCGCCGGCGAGGCGCCCTTCATGACGAAGTGCTCGCCGTCGAAGAAGTCGGCCGAGTATTCGGGGTACGACGCCATCGGGCGGAAGCCGGCGAACGGCGCGAACGGCGTGCTCGTCCATTCCCAGCCGTTGCCGACCAGATCGTCCACGCCCCACGCGCTGCGACCGGCGGGATGACTGCCCGCCGGTTCGGGATCCCAGCTCGCGAAATCGAAGACGCCATGCGCGGAACTCGGCGCGGCGTCGCCCCACGGATACGCGTCCGCTCGATCCCGTCCGGCGCGCCGTAGGCGGCGCGTTGAAACTCCGCTTCGGTCGGCAGGCGCGCGTCGCGCCACCGTGCGATGCGCCGACGCTTCCGCCTGACTGACGTAGACCGGCCACGCCGGCGGCAGCGGGATCAGGTCGAACATGCCGCGCCACTGCCACACGCTGCCCTGCTGTTCCCAGAACAGCGGATGGCGGACGCGATCCTGCTGCAGCCACGCCCAGTCGTCGGCGTCGCCACCAGCGGGAGTCCTCGTAGCCGCCGGCCTCGACGAACTCCAGGAACGCGGCGTTGGTCACGTCGTGGCGCTCGATGGCGAAATGCGTCGACCTCGGCAATGCACGCCGGCAGCTCGTTGTCCCAGCCGAATGGACGCCGTCACGATCGACGCCGAGCGTCGCGCGGCCCCGCGGGATCGCGATCCATTCCTGCGTCGGAATCGCTCCGCCGACCCGCGGCTGATAGCCCGCGGGCTTCCGCTTCTCAGCGAGGGGAGGCGATGCCACATGTAGAGGAGCGTCTCCTGATGCATCGCTTCGTGCTCGAGGATCGTGAAGGCCGCCTCGGCGCGATCGAGCAGCGGATGGCCCGGCTGTTCGATCTCGGCATTTGCGAGCACGTCGAGCACCTGGCTATCGGCCTCTTCGGCGAACTGGCGGACCGCATGACGGCGATGGCCACTGCAGCTCGGGACGCGCCGCCGCGGCCGATTCGTCGGACGGATCGATCCCGCGCGCGAACAGCGACTCGAGCCGGCTGTCGATGCTCGAGCCGTTCAGCGCGCGCTTGATCAGCGTGTTGAAGCTGAAGGCCGGAAGATGGCCCTCGTAGAAGACGACTGGATGACGCAGCGAGATCGGTTTCGTGTAGTAGGCCCGCTCATCCAGCAGATTGAAGAGCACACGTGACCGCTCGCGGTTGCGCCGAGTACCACGAGACGAGCGCGTCACGATCGAGTGCGGATGGAACCGCCGGGGATGCCGTCACAGGATGCATCCCGCTAGCGTAGTGGAATTCTTGCGGATGCAAAAGTGCGAGTTAGAAGTGCGAGTACGACGCGGTGCGTGCCACCTCAGCTTCATCAGCTTCGGTCACTCAGACTTCGGCACTTCATGCTTTTAAGGCTTCGCCCGAATCTCGCAGATGCTCAAGTTCCATTGATCGAGGGTCGGTGCCGTGGTGTTGATCGTCACAACCGTGCCGCTCGTCGGCGTCGGGGCGGTTCGTCGCTGCACCCAATACGTGTCGCCGACGGGTGCCAGGAACTGATGGACCATCGTCTGGCCCGGCCCCATCGTTCGAGCAATCGCCTTGTCCCAGTCCACGCCGACGCCCCACACCCACGAGTTCGCTCTCGTCGTCGTCACAGTGCCGGTCTGCGCTCCGCTCGAGCCGGTCGCCGACAGCGTCGCGCCGATGCCATTGGATCCGTTCGTGCCGGACGTGTCCGCGCCGGTGAAGCTCACGACCGTGATGGACGAGGGCTGACGACTGCGCCAACGTGGCCGTCACGCTGACGTTCGTCAACGCAGTGGCCGCAACCGCGCGCCAGATTTCCGCGGTGCCCCGGCTCGCATTCGTGCGGATCACCAACGTCCAGGTGAGGCCTCCGCCGCTGACATTCGTGACGGTATTCCGGGTTGTCACGTCATCGGCGGCGATCAACGCCACCAACAGCTGATCCGCGCTGGTCGTCGAGAACGCACTCGAGACCACGGTCAGCGCCGGGCTTCCCCTGTCGCCAAACGCCGTCGCGTCGATCGTGAGGGTTCCCGGCGGCGGTGTCACCACCGTCACTGTCACCGCCGCCGACGTGGTTTGCCGTCCCGCGCCGTCTCGCGCTCGCGCCGTGAGCGTGTGCGAGCCGAGCGATCCGGCGGTGGTGTCCCACGAGACCGTGAACGGCGCGGCCATCACCTCAGCGCCGAGCGGCGCGCCGTCGAGGAAGAACTGCACGCCGACGACGCCGATGTCATCGGCCGCGGTCGCGGTCACGGCCACGTTCGAACCCGACACGCTCGCGCCGTTCGCCGGCGCGGTAATCGACACGGTCGGCGGCGTGAGATCGATCGGGTTGTTGACCGTCACCGACACTGGCGTCGCCGTAGCGATGTTGCCCGAGCCGTCGCGCGCCACCGCCGACAGCGTATGCAGACCGTTCGACACCGCGGTCGTGTTCCACGCGATCGAGAACGGCGTCGTCGTCAGCTCCGGACCGAGGTTCGCGCCATCGAGCTTGAACTGCACGCCGGCGATCGAGATGTTGTCCGCCGCGCTCGCCGACACCGTCGTCGCCGTGCCGAGGACCGTCGCGCCGCCAGCCGGCGCGAGCATCGTGACGGTGGGTGCCGTCGTGTCCGGACCGCTCGATGCGGTGAGCGTGAAGAACTCGTCGAGCTCCGAGACGAACGCGGCCACCCCGTTGACGAGCGTGACGTCTGCCCGACGGGCGAACTCGGTCCCGAAGTTGTCCGTCACGTAGAGCTGCATCGCGCCGACCGCGGGCAGGTTGGCCAACGAGATCCTCATGTTGCGACTGCCCGTCTGGTTGTGCCCGACGATCGTGATCTGTCCCGACGACGGGTTGTAGAACGCGATCGCCACGAGATTGCTCTGCGGCCCCGACGTGCCGATGCGCTGCGCGCCCGCCTGCGCAGACTTGAAGAGCTGCTTGAACGCGTAGAACGACGTCCGTGGCTCCCACGAGCCGCCGACGAGATCGATCATCGGCGCGCCGTCGTTCACCCTATGGTTGTGCACGCTCGTGTAGGCATCCACACCCCGGCCGATGTCGCACCGTTCTTGATTTGCATCATCAGGCGCTCTGGACCGTAGTAGTCGATGCCCATGCCGGCTTCCGTCACCCAGAAGTCCTTGGTCGGATAGGCGGACGCCTTGATCACGGCGTCGGCATTCGCGGACTGATCGCCGTAGTTGTGGAACGACAAGTGCGCCATCTTGGCCATGATGACGGGATCCGGACATCAGAGCCGGGAAGTAATCGTTGACCCCACCCCCGCTTGCGCGGTATCCGGACCGACGAGACGAATGTCGGTCAGGCCGAGCGCATCGAGCTTGACCGCGAGCTTGTGCAGCAGCAGCACGTGCTGGTCCGCCGTGACCTGCGGCCCCTCGATGCCGTCCCAGTCGACTTCGTTCGCGGGACCGAGCAGGTTGAACTGCAGCCCTCTCGTCACCTTCGCGTAGTGCACTGAGCGACGCGAGCATCTCGGCCCACTCGTCTTCCATGCCGGGCGTGATCTTCGGCGAGCCCATCCAGGCCGGCGTCGGACCCATGATGTTCAGCAGGATGCCCGACGTGATGCCTTTCTGATTCAGATAGGCGATCGTGCTCCAGAATTTCTCGAACTTCAGGCGCTGGTGTAGATCGTGTTGTAGTAAATCCAATTGAAGACATTGGGATCCGCGTTGTCGTTGGTCGCTTCCCAGTCCTCCTTGTCGACGATCACGCGGAAGATCGAAACACCCTGATCGATCAGCAGGTCGAGCGCCGGCGTCAGCTGGCCGTTGTTCCACGACGCCGAGTTCGCGTTGACCATGAACCCGGAGATCGTCTGGAACTTCTGATTGCCATCCACGGCCAGATCGACCGTGCCGGGCGCGTTGGTCACCGTCACGGCGACGCTCGCGGTGTTCGTCCGCCGCCGCTGTCGCGCGCGATGGCGGTCAGCGTGTGCGTGCCGTTCGGGGCCGTGGTCGAATTCCAGACGACTGAGTACGGCTGCGGTCGTGTCTTCGGCGCCGATGCTGATGCCATCGACCTTGAACTGCACGCCGGCGATGCCGAGCGGATGGCTCGCGGTCGCCGACACCGTCACGCTGGCGCCGGAGACGGTCGCGGCGTTGGCCGGCGCGGTCACCGCAACGATCGGCTTCGACGCGTTGACGACGGTGACGGTGAACGAGGCGGTCCGGGTGTTGCTGCGCGCATCGGTCGCGCTGCAATTGACCGTGGTGGTGTCGAGCGGGAACGTCGCGCCGCTCGCCGGCGTGCACGTCGGCGTCACGACACCGCTCACCGCGTCGATCGCGGTCACCACGTAGCTCACCGCGACGCCCGCCGGCCCGGGCGCCTCGACGGTCATGTTCGCCGGCACGCTGATCACCGGTCCGGTGGTGTCGACGACCGTCACCGTGAAGGTCTTGCCCGCGCTGTTGGCGTGCGCGTCGGTGGCCGTGCACGTCACCGTCGTCGTGCCGAGCGGGAAGATCGAGCCACTCGACGGCGTGCAGACGACGGCGACCGGGCCGTCGAGGATGATCGGTGCGCCGACGCGCTGAAGCTGAACGGCGCGCCCGCCGCGCTCGCCGCCTCGATCGTGGCGTTCGCCGGCACGGTGACGACCGGCGCCGTCGTATCGCGCACGGTGACCGGTGAACGTGTTCGTGCCGGTGTTCGCGGTGCGCTGTCGGTCGCGCGGCATGTGACCGTCGTCGTCGTCGCCGGGAACGTGGAGCCGCTCGGCGGCGTGCAGGTGACCGCTCGCGCGCCGTCGATGTTGTCCGTGGCCGTCGCCGAGAACGTGAACGGCGCGCCGGTCGTGCCGGTCGCTTCAATCGTCGCGTTCGCCGGCACGGTCACAACCGGCGCGGTGGCATCGACCACCGTGACGGTGAACGTCTTCGTCGAGATGTTCGTGCGGCTGTCGGCGGCGCTGCAGTTCACCGTCGTCGCGCCGAACGGGAACGTCGAGCCGCTCGCCGGCGTGCAGCTCACCGCGACATTGCCGCTGACGCTGTCGGTCGCCGATGCGCTGAACGTGAACACCGCACCGCTGACCGCGGTCGCCTCGACCGTGGCGTTGGTCGGCACGGTAATGACCGGACCGGTGGTATCGGACACTGTCACCGAGAACGCCTTGTTCGCCGGGTTGCCGCGCGTGTCGACCGCGCTGCAGGTGACGGCGGTCGGACCCAGCGGGAACGTCGAACCGCTGGCCGGCACGCAGTTCACCGGCCGCGTGCCGTCGACCAGGTCGGTCGCGGACACGGTGTAGGTAACCGCTGCCCCGCTCGCCGACGCGGGCCTCGACGGCGAAGTTCGCCGGCACCGTGATCGCGGGTCCCGTCGTATCGGTGACCGTGACGGTGAACGACTTGTTCGCCGAGTTCAGGTGCGCGTCCGTGGCCGTGCACGTTACGGTCGTCGTGCCCAGACCAAACGTCGATCCGCTCGCGCGCGTGCAGTTCACCGCAACGCTGCCATCGAGCAGGTCGGCCGCCGATGCGCGTGAAGCGCGAAGATCGCGCCCGATGCGCTCGTCGCCTCGACGGTCGCGTTCGCCGGCACCGTGATCACCGAGCGCGGTTGTGTCGCGCACCGTCACCGTGAACGACGCGCTGCCGACGTTCGCGTGGCTGTCGGTCGCAGTTGCACGCGCACCGTCGTCGTGCGCCGAGCGGAACGTCGCGCCGCTCGCCGACGTGCAGCTCACCGCGCACGCTGCCGTCGACCAGGTCGATCGCCGAAGCGGTGAACGTGTACGACGCGCCCGCCGGCGCTGGTCGCCTCGATCGTCGCGTTGGCCGGCACAGTGATCGACCGGCGCCGGTCGTGTCGCGTGACCGGCACCGTGAACGTCTTCGTCTGCGTGATTCGCCGTGGCTGTCGGTCGCCGTGCACGTCACCGTCGTCGGCGCCGAGCGGGAACGTCGCGCCGCTCGCCGGCGCGCACGTCGACCGCGATGGATGCCGTCGAGGACGTCGGTCGCCGACGCCGTGAACGTGAAGCGCCGCGCCAGACGCGCTCGTCGCTTCGACGCGTCGCGTTCGCCGGCACGGTGATCGTCGGGCCTGGTCGTGTCGGTGACGGTGACCGTGAACGACTTCGTCTGCGTGATTGCCGTGCGCGTCGGTCGCCGTGCACGTCACCGTCGTCGGCGCCGAACGCGAACGTCGATCCGCTCGCCGGCGTGCAGCGTCGTCGCGATCGCCGCCGTCGAGGATGTCAGTCGCCGACGCCGTGAAGGTGTACGACCGCGCCGGCCGCGCTCGTCGCTTCGACGGTCGCGTTCGCCGGCACCGATGATCGACGGACCGTCGTGTCGGCGACCGTCACCGTGAACGATCCGCTCGCGCTGTGTTGCCGTGCGCGTCGGTCGCCGTGCAGGTGACCGTCGTCGGCCCGAACGCGAAGCGTCGATCCGCTCTGCCGGCGTGCACGTCGTCGCCATCGCTCCGTCGAGGACGTCGGTCGCCGACGCCGTGAACGTGAACGACCGCGCCGGCCGCGCTCGTCGCTTCGACCGTCGCATTCGTCGGCACGCGTCACGACCGGGCCGGTGGTGTCGGTCACCGTCGACCGTGAACGAGCGCCGTGCCGCTGGTTGCCGTGCGTGTCGGTCGCCGAGCAGTTCACGGTCGTCGCGCCCGAAGTGCGAACGTCGAACCGCTCGCCGGCGTGCAGCGTCGCCGTCGGTTGCCGTCAACGCACGTCCGTCGCCGACGCCGTGAACGTGAAGATCGCGCCGGCCGCGCTGGTCGCCTCGACCGTCGCATTCGCCGGCACGGTGACGCTCGGCGCCGTCGGTGTCGGCCACCGTCACCGTGAACGACGACGATGCTGGTGTTGCTGTGCGCGTCGGTCGCCGCTGCAGTTCACCGTCGTCGGCCCGAGCGGGAACGTCGCGCCGCTCGCGGGCGTGCAGCTCGCCGCGACGCTCGTGTCCACCGTGTCGGACGCCGACGCCGTGAACGTGTAGATCGCGCCGCTCGCGCTCGTCGCTTCGACCGTCGCGTTTGCCGGCACGACGACCGACGGCGCCGTTCGTATCGATCACCGTCACGGTGAACGTCATGGCGCTGCTCGCGTTGCCGCGCGTGTCGGTCGCCGTGCAGGAAACGGTGGTCGGCGCCGAGCGCGGAACGTCGACGCCGCTCAGCCGGCGTGCACGAGACGGCTATCGCTGCCGTCGACGAGATCGCTCGCCGTCGCCGTGAACGTGAAGACCGCCCCGGCCGCCGCTCGTCGCCTCGACCGTCGCGTTCGCCGGCACGGTGACCGCCCGGCGCGGTCGTGTCGCGGACGGTAACCGTGAACGACGCGCTGCTGCTGGTTGCCCTGACCGTCGGTCGCCGCTGCACGACACGGTGGTCGCGCCGAGCGGGAACGTCGCGCCGATCGCGGGGACGCAGCTGACCGCGATGGCGCCGTTGATGTTGTCAATCGCCGACGCGGTGAACGTGAACGCCGCGCCCGCGGCGCTCGTGGCTTCGACGATCGCGTTCGGCAGGAACCGTGACGACCGGCCGGACCGGAGTCGGTCACCGTCACCGTGAACGAAGCGGTGCCGGTGTTGTGGTGCGCATCGGTCGCGCTACAGGTCACCGTCGTCGCGCCGATCGGGAACACGCTGCCGCTCACCGGCGTGCAGCTCGTCGCGATCGGTCCGTCGACGTTGTCCGATCGCGGTCGCGTTGAACGTGAACACGGCGCCGTCGGGACCCGTCCGCTTCGACGGTGGCGTTGGACGGCACCGTGACGACCGGCAGGATCAGATCCGTCAGCTTCACGGTCACGTTGGAAGCTGCCCGTCGACGTTCGCCAGCGCGGTCGCTCGCATGGCACTGCACGGTCGTCGTGCCGATCGGGAAGAACGATCCGCTCGGCGGCTCGCACATCACCGGCTGCAGCCGCAGGACGTGAATCACCGGCAGGTTCGAGTCGCCCTGGTGCTTGCGACACGTAGATGCGTCCGGTTTCCGCGTCGTACGCCGCACCGCCGAGATGCGTGCAGCTCGGCGACGAACAGGCAGCGCGAGCGGCCACGTCGCATCACGGCTTCACGGTCCACGGCTCTCTTGCGGTGGGCCGCGACAGCGGCGAGATCGTTCGCGTCATGCGCCCACACGTAGTAGCGATACGGATAGCCGTGCACGCCCTTCGATCCATCCTCCGGGTCGTAGCGGTAGTGATCGGCCTCGCCTGGCGGGAAGGTGCCCACGAGCGCCGGATCGGCAGTGCCGAAGCCGTAACAGAAGCCGCCGCCGCCCGGCAGTCCGGGCGAGGCGCCGAAGCCGCCGTGGCGGCCGAAGAACAGCACGCTGCGCGTGCCCTCGGGGAACACGACGCCGCGCACTTCGGTCACGCCGTTGAACAACGCGCTGTTCTGGTTTCCAGCCGTCGATGAACGGATTGCACGCGTTCCGGTCGATGCACGGCTCGATGCCCGGCGGCGGCAGCGGGTGCGCCGCCGGGTAGTAGACGAGCGGCTTCGCCGGCAGCGGCGTCGTCGTGCCGAGCTGCGTCGGATCGATCGAGAAGAGCGCCGGACCGTGCGACGTGCGGCCGATGACACCGGGCAGCAGTTGCCAGTTGATCACCGGTCCGCCGAAGGCTGGCTGCCACGCCGCCGGCACGCGTCGAAGTAGCCGTCGAAGAAGCCGGCGCCGAGACAGTTCTGACCGCTGGCCGGATCGCAGTCCGGTCGATTCACCGTGAACGGTCCGGTCGCGTCGCCCGGGTTCGACAGATCCAGCGGCGAGACGTAGTGCGACAGACTCTGACTGCTGCGGCCGTCGTAGTAGATGTAGGCCGACGCGAACAGCTGATTCTCATCGCGGCAGCAGGCCGCCGATCTTCGTCGTCACGTCCTCCGGATTCAGCGGATCGTTGTTGACCAGCGGCAGCCGGTGATCGGTGACGTCGGTGAACGGCTGCAGCAGGCTCGCGATGTTGAGGCTGTTCAGGTTCGTGCTGTTCACGACCGGCGGGATCGCGATCTCCGCGACGAGCTGCGCCTGGTCGTGGCCGACGACGAACAGCGAGTGGCGCGCCGGGTTGAACGCGAGCGCCGTGCCGCCATAGTTGAACGTCGCGCGATCGAATTGCCACTCGGTCAGGTTCGGGCCGCGCAGCATGCCGTCCGGCACGCGGAACGCGCGCTACGTAAATCAGATGATCGGGCTCGAGCAGCGCCGTATTGCCGCGGCCGTCGACGAGATCGTTCGCCGCCGCGTCGTAGGTGACGATGCCGCCGGTCGGATCGGGCGTCTCGACCGTCATGTCCGCCGGCAGGGTCAGCGTCGGCGCCGTCGTATCCGCGACCGTGACCATGAACAACGCCGACGCGTGATTGCCGTGGAGGTCCGCCGCCTCGCACGCCACCGTCGTCGTGCCAAACGGGAACGTGGATCCGCTTGCCGGCGTGCAGCTCACGGCAACCGCGCCATCGACCAGGTCGCTCGCTGACGCCGCGTAGGTGAACACGGCGCCTGCCGGACCGGTGGCCTCGACCGTCGCATCCTGCGGGACGGTCACGACCGGACCAGCGGTAGTCGCTCACCGTCACGATGAACGAAGGCGGTGCCGGTGTTGCCGTGCGTATCAGTCGCGCTGCACGAAATCGTGCTCGCACCCAGTGCCAGGTTCGATCCGCTCGGCGGCGTGCAAGTCACCGCCACCGTTCCGTCGACGATGTCATGCGCGGAGGCGTCGAACGTGACCGGTGCGCCGGCCGGCGACGTCGGCTCGACGTGCGTGTTGCCGGGCATCCGTCACGACCGGCGCCAGGTCGTCGTCGGTCACCGTCACGATGAAGGTTCGGGCCGCGGTGTTGTGATGCGCGTCGCTCGCCGTCGCTAGCTGACCGTCGTCGGCCCGAGCGGGAACGTCGAACCGCTCGCCGGCGTGCAGGTGACGGCGAGGTCTGCCGTCGACGCTGTCGGCGGCCGACGATGAGAACGTGAAGAGCGGCGCCGGCCACGCGCTCGTCGCCTCGACGGTCGCGTTGGCGGGGACGGTCACGACGCCCGGTGTCGTATCGGTGACCGTGACGGCGAACGACGCGCGTTCCTGCGTTGCCGTGCGCGTCGGTCGCGGAGCATGTCACGGTGGTTGCACCTGCCGCGAACGCGTCGCGCCGCTGGCCGGAGTGCAGCTGGCCGCGAGGCTAGCAATACGTAA
>ERZ1370068.9907-contig-865_pt1 | contig 64150 bp, 69 predicted proteins | sample MGYA00561227_ERZ1370068 | MGnify/ENA primary metagenome ERZ1370068 (study PRJEB38410, sample SAMEA6850437) | metagenome | study: Metagenomic assessment of the ecological functions of the soil: analysis of the soil microbiota associated with the... | reverse complement strand
GTTGTACTTCGTTCAGTTACGTATTGCTCCGGCTGGCGGCATACGGCAAGCGCTGAAGTCGGCAGCCGTGGGCCGCCCCGCGCCTTCTCCCGCGTCGGCCACCAGGCTCTTGCCCGACCAACTGATACTCGTGTTGTTTCGCACCCCACACGTCCCAGCCGTCGGCAGGCGCGACCGCTGATCCTTTCGCACCCAGGCCCCCGGAGAGTCGGCACTCGTGGGATGAGCTGATCACCAAGGCCGGGCGCGGCGCCACACCGCCTGTCATCCTTCCTCGACGCTCATCCAGTCACGCCAACAGTGGTGCCGAGGGACTCGGCGGATTTGCGGCTGGACCTCGATGCTGGTCGGCCACGCCCAGACTCCGTTAATTGCCTATTACTCCTGCGGCAGGGTGGCACGGCCATTTTGGCGGTTGTCAATGACGCCATCGACCAGCAGCCGCGCCGCACGGAATCACGTGGTCGGCGTGGAGCCAGGGACCGACGCCGCCCCGAGCCTCTCATTTGTCGAGCCACACTCTCTCACACGTAAAATGTGGCTCGAAAGGAAGCTGATGATGAGCGTGAAGAAGACAAATGTCCTCCGGGATGAGGACCTCGTCGAGACGACAAAGACTCTGGCGCGCGCTTCACAAAGGACGTGGTGGACCCTGACTCTGCGACGACTCGTCCGCAGCCTCCGCCGGCAACGCATCCTGCAGCTTGCCGGCAAGGTCAGGTGGGGAAGGCGATCTCTCGTCGGTAAGACGCGGTCGGCGACAGCGATCGTCGACACGAGCGTCTGGGTTCACGCTCCTGAACGGAGTCGGTCATTCGAAGGCGGACCGGGCGGGCGTCGAGAGACCGGAGGCCTTCCGGGGGATCATCCTGGAGGAGATCCTGCGGGTCTGAAAGAACGACGCGCAGTTCCGCCAGTTCGCGTTACATACAGGCCAGGTGACTTCACGTATCTGGAAATGAGAGCGTCTCTTTATTCCACCGCTCCGCGAGAGAGATCTACCGCGTACGGGAAGAGGAGGCAAGGCGATCCACGGTCAGCCGATTGCCTCATTGCGCCTGTCGAGAGTCCACTTCGCAGGAGGACGATGCAAGCTTCCACGTCGCGACGCTCCATCAGCTGGTCGGCGAGCCGTGAGACTGCGTTCGCCGTCTTCCGCGGCCCACGGAGAGGCATCCCGGCCGTGCGCCAAGACGCGAGAACGCACTCGCGCCAGTGCCGAAGGGCTCGACGAGCGTGACCAGAGGCGTAGTGCCGACCGGAGAGAGCTCGAGAGCAGCCCGCGTGCCATACCAAACACAGTGGCCGCCGTCGAGGTGCCGGCGGACGAAGGCACGCGTAGCCCCTCGCGGAGTGCGGCGGCCCGGCTGCTTGTCAATCTGCCCGGGATGTCTCGGCCTCCAGCCACGTCAGTTGTCCACTTATCGCTTGCATCAACACCTCTTGAACCTTCATCGTTCGCTCCACGACGCCAAAGCCGGGGTAAAGCGCATGACGGACCTCCCGGATCCACCGTGCCCCGGCACCCCGCCATCTGCTGGAGCGCGAAGTCGTAATTCACGTGCTACGAACCGCGGCATATCATGAGCTGCCTACGCATCCAGTCCGGCCGGCGCCTCGCCCTGCACGATCCCGCCATGCCCCGCCGGGCCTTTCGCGGCTCGCACATGCGCGCCACTTTCCGCCACCGGCCGAACGGGACGCGCAGTCCAGCCCGAGGCAAGTCCGCAACCCGACACGACCGCGGCTCGGGGGACAGTGCCATCGTTCACCCGCATGCCAGCAAAGAAAGGAGCAGTCATGGGGATGGGCCTCGTTCCTGATCTCGACGGCGATCGCTCTCATCGTGCTGTGCGGCCCGGCCGCCAGCGGAGCTGGCGACGCGCGCCCGCACCCGAGCCCGGGCCCGGGTTGACGACCTGGTCGGTCCGGCTTTCATCCGGCGTGAAACCACACGTGCCAGGTCAAGGATGACGCCACCATCCGCCGCTGGGGCGGCGGCAACTCCAGCGAGGCAAAGCTCGGCGACGGCACGACGACGAACCGGCCCACTCCAGTGACCGTCGGCGGTTTCGCGGGCGCCGTGGCGGTGGCCGCGCGGGTCGAACCATACGTGCGCGCTTCGCGGACGGCACGGCGCGCTGCTGGGGATCGAACGGCGTCGGACAGCTCGGCGATGGCACCTTCACGAGCCGATCACCCCGGTCATCGTCAGGGACCTGAGCAACGCCGTGGCCATCACGGCCTCGGGAGACCACTCCTGCGCCTTCGCCGACGGCACCGCCCGCTGCCGGGGACGCAGGGTGGAGGCGCTCGGCAACGGCCAGACGTCAGGGCACGCCACCACGCCGGTCGGCGTGTCCACTCTCCGCGACGGCCACGGCGGTGGCGTCGACGTGTCGCCGTGCCTGCCAGCGGCGGCGTGCGGTGCTGGGGCAACAACAACTCGGCCAGATCGGCGACGGCACCATGGCGACCCGAGCACTCCCGGTTCCCGTCACCGGCCTGCCAACGCCGTGGCCGTCACGACGCGAGCGCACACGTGCGCGCTCCTCGCCGACGGCACCGCGCGGTGCTGGGGATTCAACAACGCGGGGCAGGTCGGGGACGGGACCACCACGAACCGTCTGAGCCCGGTCGCCGTCACCGGGCTCGCCAACGCGGTCGCCATCTCCGCGTCGGGTCTGCACACGTGCGCGCTCCGCCGACGGCACCGCGCGGTGCTGGGGCAGCAACGACGCCGGCCAGCTCGGCGACGGCGGGACGACTGCGCACGACCGCGTCAGCGTCACCGGCCTCGCCAACGCGGTGGGCGATCTCGGCCGGCGAGCGACACACCTGCGCGCTCCTGGCCGACGGCGCCGCGCGATGCTGGGGGGCAACACCTTTGGTCAACTCGGCAACGGAACGACCTGACCAGTCTCGCTGCCGGCCGTCGTCGCCGGCGGAGGCGGCAGCATCACCGTGCGCGACATCGCCGCCGGGGAATCCATAGCCGCGCCGTGCGCGCCAACGGCACGGTGGCGTGCTGGGGCGCCAACGTCCATGGCCAGGTGGGCGACGGCAGCACGACCAATCGGCCCGCGCCGGTGGCGGTCGGTGGCCTGAGCAACGCGGTGGGCGTCGCCGCGGGCGCATCGCACTCGTGTGCGCTGCTGGCCGACGGCACCGCGCGCTGCTGGGGCGCAAACGATCCGGCCAGCTCGGCGACGGCAGCACCACCAGCCGGCTCGTGCCGGTGGCCGTGAGCGGTCTCACCAACGCCGTGGCGATCGCCGGCGGCACGAGCCACACGTGCGCGCTCCTGGCCAGCGGCGGGTGCACTGCTGGGGATCGAACGGCATCGGGCAGATCGGCGACGGAGGGATGGCACAGCGGCTCACGCCGGTCAACGTCGCGGGCCTCGCCAATGCGACCGCCATCGCGGCGGGATCGCTTCACACCTGCGTCGCTCTGGCCGGCGGCGGCGCGCGGTGCTGGGGCGACAACCTCAACGGCCAGCTCGGCGATGGGACCACGACGGCGCGGCGCACGCCCGTCGCCGTGGCCGGCCCGTCAATCCCACGGCGATCGCGGCCGGAGCGTTCCACACGTGCGGGTCGCTGCCGACGGCAGCGCGCTGCTGGGGCGACAACGACCATGGTCAGCTCGGGGACGAGACGAAAGTGGCGCGCCCGCTCCCACCGTCGTGACGGGGATCACCATCGCCGTCGGCATCGCCGCCGGGCGCCGATCACACGTGCGCGATCGCCGGCAACGGCACGATCCTCTGCTGGGGCGGCACGCCACGAGTCAGCTCGGCACGGACCACCGGCGCGGATGGCTGACCAGGGCACGGTGACCGTCGTCACGGCCGGCGTGACGAAGGTCATCATCCTGGCCGCGCAGATCGCCGCGGGGGCAATCACACGTGCGCGCTCATCGCGACCGGCGCGGTGCAGTGCTGGGGTGACAACTCCCCGGCCAGCTCGGCAACGCCACGACGTTCATCGGGACCAGGCCGTGTGCCCACGCTGTCGTTCACGCTCAACATCGACCCGCGGGTGACGCTCGACGGTGACGTGCGGGAGGCGACCGTGACGATCCTGGCCCTCTGCGACGAGGGCCGGCAGGTGCACGTGACGTGGCCTCACCCAGGGCGCGGTGTCGGGCGCGGAGCGAAGGGGTCGGCGAGTGCACGGCGGGCTCGGCGCCTACGAGGTGACGGTGGCGGCGCAAGGAGGCGCGGCCTTCCAGGGCGGCCTCGCCGAGGTGCGAGGCCGAGGAATCATCCTCGAGCGCGGGCAGATCGTCGACACGCAGGAGTGGACGCGGCAGGTGGAGATCGTCGCGTTGGCTCCCACACTCCAGGGCAGGCCACGGGGCTCGGGTCCGGTCGGGACAACCAGCCTGCGGATCACGGGACATTTCACCGCGACGGCCGGCGTCTCGCTCGATCTCGCGACGCTGACTCATCGCGTCGCTGCTCGACGAGGCGGCCGGAGCAGGCGAGCTCGTGCGCGCCGGCGGCGTATCGCTTCCGCCGCTGACGCTCGCCACGGGAAGGGCGGCAAGCCGGCCCAGGCGATCTACGGGACGGCGTCGGGCGTGCGGCCGTCGGTCCGCGCGGAGGTGAAGAGCCGCGATCCGGAGATCGGGCAGCATGGAGTTTTCCGTCACGGTCGACCGCGCGACGGTTCCTCGGCCCGGCGCACTGCTCGACCGGCGATCGATCCGTCCGAGCCTCCGGACGCGGTCAGCCTTCAAGGCGGCGGCGGAGCACCCGTGGGCATGGAGATCACGGTTCCGGCGATGCTCGGGCACCGAGCTGAAGACCCCTGAGGTGACGCGCGAGCGACCGCCGCGCGATTGCCCTCGCGCAGGGTCGTCGCGCGTCGTCCGTGCCCTCGCCGGCCTGTTCACCGCGTTGACCGCTTCCAGAACGTTGCTTCTCGCCAACGTCTTGATTGCCTACTCGGCAAAGGGGGCTTGATGTAGCAAGTCAACCGAGGACACGCGCGTATATCCTGGAATGTATTTGATGCCGAAGTCTGCGATGAAATTGTCCCTTGTTGTACTCGGATGATTTTTGGCTATGCCGCAAAGGCACGTCGTCAGCATGTTCTTCATGTCAAGACGAGGATAGGCTGACAGGATGACTTTCTTGATGTCATCACTCAGCTCCTGGTAACCGAGTCCGCCGTAGTCACACGCGATGCCGTTCTGACAGCAGGCCACGTCGGCGCCCTTATGCTGCGCAATCGACGGAGTGGTGTGGAGCGCGATCGAGTCCCAAACTACTTCTGCACGGCGCTCCCCCATATCATGCGAAAGGGCAAAGGCGCGGCCGATGTCCGCTCCCACAACCTCGAAGCGACGATCGGGAGCGCCACCGCGCGCAAGGCCGAGATCGTGCAGAAGCACCGCCACCGCGACCAGTTCGGCATCCGGAGCAAGCCCGCGACTCTGTGCCAGCTTCGCGCTATAGAGCCACGAGCGCATCACATGGTTGAAAAGCCAAGGCTGCGATTCCGCTTCTGCGTGGGCGTAGGCGTCCCGAACGGCGGGACTGTCGGGTAGAGGCAGATCCAACTTCCGGCCGACGGCCAGCGCACCGCTGAAGCTAGGCCTTTCGCTTCCACTCATATCTCGCTCCATGGTCGGGGATGCTTGGGACCTCAGGCATGGTGACCAGCGCAATGAGCGGCGGCCCAGGCGTCGAGACGCACACGACGTTGAGCGCGGCTCGTTGCCGTGCGCGCGTTCACCGCCTCCAGTACTTCTGCCGGCGCCGTATCTGGGCGGCCGGAGTTGAAGGGCGGTTCAGGAGCATATTCCAAGCCGAGTTGGACCATTTCCGCCGCGCGCGGCCCGCGCAGCTCCGCGATAAGGGCCAGCACGAAATCGATGCCTGCCGTGACGCCGCCCCCGGACAGGATGTTGCCGTCCCTGACGATGCGGCCCTCATCCACGATGGCACCGAAGACAGGAAGCAACTCCCGCCATGCCCAGTGGCAGGCCGCACGGCGGCCGCGGAGAAAGCCGGCAGCGCCCAAAATGAGCGACCCGGTGCACACCGAAGTCAGATAGCGCGCGGTTGCTCCGAGCCGGGCGATCTCTTTGACGAAGAGGTCATTCTCGATCGCAGCGAGGCAGCCACCGCCGCCTGGCACCAGGAGCACGTCGCACGACTCGATCGCAGCCAGGTCGTCCAGGTTCGAAAAGGTGAGGCGGTCCGCCGTAACCGGTTCACCTCCCAGCGAAGCCACCCGGACATGCAGGTCGGGTGTACGCGAGAGAAACTGGTGCGGCCCAGTGAAGTCGAGCTGGGTCACGCCCTCGTACACCGGCACTACTACGCTGATTGGCTGTGACATCGCCGATCCTCCTTGGGGACAAGCTAAGGCCGGGACTACTTGACCGCAAGGCCGTACTTCCCTATCATTCGGCCATGAGGACAGTGGGCTTTTACGTTGCCCCAGGCTTTCAGATGCTCGACCTCGCCGGTCCGGCCGGCGCCTTCGAAGCGGCAAATGACCGCCTCGAAAGTCCCGCCTATCGACTCCATGTCCTTGCGGCTGATAAGGGTGCCGTGACAAGCAGCCTTGGCGTGGCTATTACTGGTGCGTCGCTCGATGATGCCGTGCTCGATACGCTCGTCGTCACCGGCGGACAGATCGATCCGCTCTTATCCGCGGGCACGCTGAGCCGTATTGTGGAGACATCGCGCCGATGCCGGCGCGTTGTGAGCGTCTGCACCGGTGCATTCGCCCTCGCGGCGGCTGGATTGTTGGACGGGCGTCGAGCGACGACGCACTGGCGATATGCAGCGCGCCTTCAGCGAGAGTACCCATCCATCCGGGTTGAGGCAGATCGCATCTTCTGTCGGGACGGCAACGTATGGACGTCAGCTGGCATCACGGCCGGCATCGATCTCGCGCTGGCTTTGATCGAGGAGGACCTTGGTTTTGCCATCGCCAAAGGCGTGGCACAGCACCTCGTTGTCTACCATCGCCGCTATGGCGGACAATCCCAATTCGCAGCTTCCGTCGATCTGGCGCCAGAGAATGACCGGATTGCCGCTGCCATTGGCCATGCTCGTGATCACATCGCCGAGGCGCTCACCGTCGAGCGTTTGGCGGAGGCGGTTGGCATGAGCCTGCGCCAGTTCAGCCGCGCATTCCGGGCACAGACTGGCACCACACCCGCGCGTGTGGTGGAACGGCTCCGCGCCGATCTGGCCCGAGGCCGCATAGAGACGACTGCCGAACCTGTCGAACGCATCGCGGACGCGGTCGGCTTCGGTGACGCCGAAAACATGAGGCGGGCATTCATCCGCATCTACGGACAGCCGCCTCAATCGATCAGGCGCGCAATTAGAAGTTAGAAGCGCCCGAACATCACGATACTCACTTCTTCTTCGGCCGGATCGCCTCCCATTGCTCGTCGGTCCAGTCGAGCATCGAGGCCTCAAAGGTCTCCCATACGCGAACCGTCCGCGTCGCACGCCAGGACACCCCGGTGGTGTTTTCTCGCGTTTTTTGACCCTCCGCCAGCTATCTGGGCCGGCGCTTCCGGGGCGTACGGTCACGGGTTGCGTGATCTTGCGGAATTCTCACGTGATCCGTGTCGCCGCACGGCGCGTTCGCGTCACAAGAGAAATTCCGGCTTACACGAGGAGAAGTACGGGGCAATGGCGCCTTCGGGCATCTCCCGCGAGAGTGGCTCGAACCAGGCAGGATGGAAATAAGGAGATTGATTACTCATGAATATTATTCCTGACAAGTACCGCGACCTGCTTGACCGCCCGATCGTCGTGTCACTGGCGACGCTCATGAACGAAGGGCCGCCGCAGGTTCAGCCCGTGTGGTGCAACTTCGACGGGACGCACATCCTGGTCAACACGGAAAAGGGCCGTCATGAAATACCGCAACATGTCGCGCCGGCCTTCAGTGACGATCCTGGCGATCGATCCTGACAATGCACTCCGCTGGCTGGAAGTGCGCGGCACAGTAGCCGGTATAACCGAGGAAGGCGCTTTCGAGCACATCGATGAGCTGGCGCGGCTCTATCTGGGGGTCGACAAATACCCATTCCACCAGGAGGGCGACGTCCGCGTGATCTTCAAGATCGTGCCGACGCGCGTGGCGACCATCGAGTCGACGATGCCGGCTGAGACCCAGCGAGTGGCTCAAGGCCTCGGGTACGGGAGGTGGCTTCCGTCCTAACTGTGCATCCGATTTCATCTTGCCAGTCAAAGCCTTGCCGACGTTCGAGTACGCCAAGAGGTAGGGCTTCGGCTGGACAGCGCCACGAACCTCGGGCGTCCGCTCGGCGCTCGGGGTGTGTTTGATGGTCTACGGAAACCTCCGGTGGCCCTCCCGATACTTCGGCTGCTTGACCTTGGGGTGAGGGCCGCCTGCCCGGTGTGACAACAGGCTACGCGGCAGCCTCCCTCTGGAGAAACTCACCCAGACGGACCGAAAAGGAGAAATCTGAAATGACTGAGACGCAAGAAACGCACCAAAGCGCACGGACCCGCTTCACGATTGAGGCAAAGGGCGTTCGCTACGCCTATCGCCGCTTCGGCAAGGAGACCGGTGTTCCGCTCCTGTTCCTCCAACATTTCCTCGGAACGATGGACAATTGGGATCCTGCCGTCACCGACGGACTAGCTGAGAACCGGCCTATTATCCTGTTTGACAGCGCCGGTATCGGACGCTCGGGCGGGCAAACGCCCGACAGCGTTGCCGAGATGTCCCGTCACGCTCTAGCGTTTGGCGACCTGCTCGGGCTGACCAACGTTGACTTACTAGGCTTCTCCTTGGGGGATTTGTAGCGCAACAGATTGCGCTGGACCGTCCCAGTCTGGTCCGAAAGATGATCCTGGCGGGCACTGCTCCGGAGGGCGGTGAGGGCTTGGCCCCGTTCTCGTCAGAAGTACAAGCCATACTTGCACGGGTGAAAGATAACCAGTCCTTCGGCGAAGCCGTGCTCAAGCTCTTCTTCGCTTCCACTGACACCAGCCAGGCGGCAGGCCGGGCCTTCTTGAAAGGCTCGGGACGAGAAGCGAGGATCGCGAGCCGCCCAGCGGCGATCAAATTGCCCGTGCCCAGTTGGCTGCGATTCAGACATGGGCCACATCTAACGGCAATCGCTTCGCGCGCCTCCGTGAGATCAAGCAACCCGTTCTCGTCGTGAACGGCAGCAACGACATCATGGTCCCAACTGTGAACTCGTTCCACCTGGCCCAAAATCTCCCTAACGCACTGCTGATCGTCTACCCGAACGCGGGCCATGGATCGCAGTATCAGTATCCGGAGCTATTTGTCGAGCACGCGGCCCGCTTCCTGGACAAGTGACCGGAAGCGAACATGTCTACACACCACACCTGCGGCGCCCATCCCAGCCAAGGCACCTGGAGCGGAGCGAAGGCAACATGGCGCGGTGAGCGCACCGGCTCGACTACCCGTATATCTATCCAAGGACACGATCAAGGGGCCAGGGGACGTGATCATCGGCTCACACACGGTGCCGGCGCTCAGTCCGAGCGGCCAGGCCGGCGAAGCCACGAGCGGCGCCGCGATCGTCACGATCCCGATCAATACCGCGCCGGGCGCGTACCATGTGATCGCCTGCGCCGACGACACGAACCTCGTGACGGAGAGCAGCGAGGCGAACAACTGCCGCGCGGTCATCGCCGCGATGCAGGTCACGAAGTAGAGGGGAATGACATGTGGCATTCACCATTCACACGCCAATACGGCCTCCACGTTCCATTCATCTCGGCCGGCATGGGCTTCGTCGCTCTACCAGAGCTCGTGGCGGCAGTCTCGAACGCCGGCGGCCTGGGACTGCTCGGTGTCGCTCCTGCGCCAGCGACGCTCATGCACGAGATGATCAGCCGGACAAAATCACTCACGACACGCCCGTTTGGCGTCGACTTGATCGTCGAGGAGACGGCCTTCGGGCCGTGCACGACCGAGCAGCACATCGATGTCTGCCTCGCAGAGCGAGTCCCCGTCGTCGTGTTCTTCTGGCATCTCCCACCCGCGGACTGGGTCACGCGCCTCCACGCCGCCGGTGCGAAGGTCTGGATGACGGTAGGCTCCGTGCAGGCGGCCCAGGAGGCAATCGACACGGGAATGGATGCAATCATCGCGCAGGGTAGCGAGGCCGGCGGCCACAACAAGTCGGTCCTCGGTCTGTCCTCGCTGGTTCCGGCGCTGGTGGATGCCGTGGCGCCGCGCCCCGTGGTGGCCGCGGGCGGGATCGGCGATGGCCGAGGCGTGGCCGCCGCGCTCGCGCTCGGGGCCGAGGCGGTCTGTGTGGGCACGCGCCTCCTGGCCAGCCAGGAGGCCTTTGCTCACGAGGAGTACAAGCGACGCGTCGTGGCCGCCGGCGTGGACGACATCGTGCGCACGTCGATCTTCGGCCCGGAGTGGCTGGACCAGCCGATGAAGGTCATCCGGAATCGCGTCGTGCGCGAGTGGGCAGGGCGGGACGACAGAACTCCCGATCCGCCGAAAGACGCGGCCGACATCGGCCGGACGACGCTGTTTTCGCAGGAGTACCGGATGCGAAATTCGCGGCCGTCCTGCCCACGCCGGACACCACGGGCGACTTCGAAGAGATGTGCCTCGCTGCTGGAGAGAGCGCCGGATTGACGAAGGAGATCAAGCCGGCCGGCGACATCGTCCGCGAGATGATGGACGAGGCCGAGCGCGTCGTGAAGACACGTCTCGTCGCGTTGGTGGACGGCGTCCGCTGAGAGCATCCGGCGGCTCGTCCGGGCCCCGACCAACTGCGTCGCCTCCGTCCCGCCCATGCGGGTGACGATTCCGTCGGCGAAGCCGCAGCGCTTACGACGGCAGCCATCGGCCGCACGGCGATGCGCGCGCTCACGACGCGAACGTCGTGAAAGGGGAGACGAGCGAGACGAACAACTACCTAAACAGCCATTCGCGGGCGCGACTACCAGCCCGCGACCCTTCCGTAACGAGTCCAGGGTTGGCTGACCGCTGCAGGTGATCGCGTGTATCTCGTCTTGGTCGAGGCGAAGCGCGGCGGCTGCAAGGTTGTCTTCGAGGTGCGCCGCGTGTTGCGGTGCCGGGGATGGGCAGTGTGACGGGAGAGACCGCGAGCAGCACACGCGAGGGCGATCTGGTCGGTGCTTGCGCTGAGTCGCGATGCCGCTTGCGTGAGCACCTGCCGGTGTGCGGCGTCGACCCAAGCGCGAAGGGGGCGGTGGAGATGAATCCGATCTCGTGCGTCTCGCACTCGTTGAGCATGTCCCGCCAGCGGCTGTTGGTGAAGTCGAGTCGGTTCTGCACGGTGAGCGCAGGTCACATGCGGCGGTATCGTGACTGGAGCATCGCGAACAGGCCGAAGGCCATGAATCCAAGCGCTACCGCCGTGAGCAGAAACCTCCCGAACGGCTGCGCCAGGATCGATGCAGCGCGCCGTCCAGCCCCTGCGCCTTCTGCCGCTCGAAGGTCAGCGCCGCATAGCTGAGCAGGCCCTCCACCACGCCAAGGGCCACCCCTTGGCGATGTATCCGACTTGGCCCAATCGCGCCACGCCCTTCCGGGCAACTGGGGACATCGACGAAGTGTCAATCTCCTCACTGAAGGATTTCGTCACGCCCTTGACCATCCCGGCCACGCCGACGCCGATGATGATCAGCCCCGTGACCACGACGATCACCTGCCCGGCGGGCCACGCCAGCACACCTGAGGTGGTTTGCTGCTGGGACTGCGAGCTCAACGATCCGCGAGCCGAGCGCGACCGAAGCTGCACTGACCCCCAGCGCAGCGTAGATCGCGGCCTTGGCCCCGCTGGTGACCTGCTTGCGGACCCGCTTGGCACCTTCACGGTTGCGATAGCCCCAGATGGCTTCACTGGCCTGCCAGAGCGCGAGCGCCACTAGGCCGACCGCGACCAGCCAGAGCAGGATCTTGCCAAAGGGCTGATCAGCCAGAGTTCTCAGCGCCCCGGACAAGTCGGCGCTCTTGCTTGCCGACGTGCCCCACGCGATGTGCAGCGCCAGCCAGCCGATCAAGAGATGTACAACGCCGTAAGCGATCAACCCGACGCGGGCGAGCACCTCCAGCGACGCGCTGTCACCGGCCTGTTCGGCCTTGCCACGGGCATGGGTTGCCATCGCAGGGACCCTCCGCCTCGATCGAGGCATCATTTGAATTTCTCGCCCCCGCTCCGGTCGTGCCGCTCCTCCTCGCCCGCGGCGGGGCCGGTCATGGTCGCTGCAGCTCCGCCTCCGCGTGCTCCAGCCAGAAGCTGCATGTCCATCTCGCGGTACATCGTCGTCGCGCGTGGCTGAGATGCTCCTGCGCCTGCTCGTGCTTGCCCGTGCAGCGATCGAGCCGCGCGAGGCCCAGGTGGCACCGGGCCTGTAGCGGCACCATCCCGAGCTCTTCGGCGAGGCTTAGGGCCACCGCATAGTTCTCGAGCGCCTGCTTGCTGTCCAACGGCTCGCCGCGGCTGGCAACCTCGCCCAGGAGGTGGTGCGCTCGCGTCTGGTCCCCGCGCGCGCCCTGACGGCTCGCAAGTTCCAGCGCTTGTGCAGCGTACCGGCGCGCCTCGCCCAGCCGGCCGGCCGCAAGATGTGCCTCGCCCGTGTGGATCAGGGACAGCGGGTGACCGTAGAGCTGCTTGATCGCCTGCGCCTCTGCCGCCGCCTGCTCCAGGAGCGGCAGCGCAGCGTCGAGGCGGCCGCTCATGATCTGGGCGGCGCCCAGAGACGCCAGTAACCCGCGGAGCGTAGATCGGGAAGCGCCCCTCGGCGCAGAGGGGGACGGCCCGCTCCAGCAACCGAATGGCGAGGCTCGCGTCGCCGCGCTCGAGATGGACAGAGGCGAGGCAGTAGTAGGCCCAGACCTGCTCCAGTGGGCCGGCTGCCTCGTCCGCGATGCGGACGCCTTCGCCACCCCAGGCGATTGCCTCCCCGCACTCGCCGATCTGACCGAGGCCGAGGGCCAGCCAGGCGCGGCAAGTAACCGACGGCATGATGCTCCCCCGGCCGAAGCGTTCGTCGACGGGCGTGTCCTTGAGCGCTTCGGTCACCCAGCGCATGCGTTCGATCGCGGCCCGGTAGTTGCCCTGGCCGAAAATAGTACGCCGCCCCAGCCCGACGCTGGACCAGACCTCGAGCCCAAGGTCGCCAAGCGAAGTAGCGATCGTGAGAGCGCGGAGCCCCGACCGCGTCGCGCCCTCGAAATCGGCCTCCGAACCCAGCAAGTACGTCAGGCCTCCATTGATCTGCGCGAGGAGACGGTGGTCGTCAAGGGCCCCGGCGAGGGTTTCCGCCAGGAGAAAGCTTTCCCTTGGCGCGCGCGAGTTGCCCCACCGAGAACAGGAGTGGGCCAGATTGAACCGCAGCTCGGCAGCCTGCTCCCGCGTCTGACGGCTCTCCGGGAGGTGAGCCAGAGCAGCCAGCGCCTGTTCGCAGCAGGCGACCGAGTCACGTTTGGCGTAGCGCAGCGAGGCCCTGGCCCCTGCCTCTCCCAGGTAGACGACCGCCCTCCGCCAATCCCCGCCAGCGAGCGCATGGTGGGCGAGCCGCTCGAGCTGCTCGGCAGGGCGGTTCGCGTAGAGACGCTCCATGGCCTCGACGATGCGGACGTGCAGGGCGCGGCGGCGATCCTGCAACAGGGCGCTGTAGGCGACCTCGTGCGTCAGAGCATGCTTGAAGGTGTACTCGAGGTCCGGGAAGAGCCGGATCTCGTAGAGGAACTCCGCCGCCTGCAGCCGGGCCAGCCCACGGGTGAGCGAGTCGTCCTCAAGCTCGGCGACGGCCTGGAGGAGGGCAAGCGGCACGTCCTTGCCGATGACGGCGGCGGCCTGAAGGAGGCGCTTATCCTCTGGGGCGAGGCGGTCAATGCGAGCGGCGAGCAGGGCTTCCAGGGAAGCAGGGACGTGGATCTGAGTCACGTCCTTGGCCAGGAGAAGGGCGCCATGTGCGCCGACCAGCACACCGGTTTCAATGAGCGTCCTGACGCTCTCCTCCAGGAAGAGCGGGTTGCCTTCGGTCCACTCGGCCAGCCGACGCTGGAGAGGCTCGAGGCTCGGGTGAAGGCCGAGCAGGCTGGCGAGGAGGGCGGCGGCGCTCTTCGACGGGAGCGGGTCGATACGAAGGTGCCGATAATACGTTTTACGGGCCCAGCCGTGCAGATACTCGGGGCGATAGCTCACCAAGAGGAGCACGCGAGCACTCGGCAGGCTCTCGATGAGCCCATCGAGCAAGGCCTGGGTCTCGGAGTCGATCCAGTGCAAATCCTCGACGAAGATGAGAACAGGCCGGATTTGGCTCTCATGCAGGAGGAGCCGCCTGATACCGTCGAGGACCTGCTGGCGACGCTGGGCGGGATCGAGACGTTCCCACTGGGGATCATCGACCGGGACGTCCAGGAGCGACAGGAGCGCAGGCAGCCAGGGCTCGAGCTGACGATCCCGGGCGAGAAGCTTGCCGGTCACCTTCTCCCGGATGCGCTCGCCGTCATCGTGGCCTTCGATCCGGAAATAGGACTTGAGCAGGTCGATGACTGGCAGGTAGGCCATCGCTTTGCCGTAGGAGACAGAGCTGGCCTCGCAGATGAGCCAACCGGCACTCCTGTGGGAGTGGGTGAATTCCCAGCAGAGGCGGGACTTGCCCACGCCGGGCTCGCCAACAACCGCCACGACCTGACCGTGGCCGCCGCTGGCCCGGTCGAGGGCCTCGTGGAGCTGGGCGAGTTCGGTGTCGCGGCCGACGAAGGCGCTGAGACCCCGCGCGGCGGCCGCATGAAGTCGCGAGCTGACGGCGTCAGCCCGGAGCAGCTGATAGATGTCCATTGCCCTGGCAAGACCCTTGACCGGGATTGGGCCGAGCGGTTTAACCTCGACATATCCCTCGGCGAGCCGCACGGTCTCGGCCGTCAGCAGGATGGCGCCGGGATCGGCGAGTTGCTCCATGCGGCCCGCCAGATGCGTGGTCTGACCCACGGCGGTGTAGTCCATGTGCAGGTCGCCCCCGATCGCGCGCACGACCACTTCGCCGGAATTCAGGCCCACCCGGATCCGGATGGCGGCTTCCTGCCTGTGGCGTACCTCATCGGCGTAACGCTTCACTGAGTCCTGCATCCGCAGGGCGGCGTAGCAGGCGCGCACGGCGTGGTCCTCGTGGGCCAGCGGGGCGCCGAACAGCGCCATGATCCCGTCGCCCATGACCTGGTTGACCGTGCCCTCGTAGCGGTGCACGGCCTCCATCATCAGGTCGAGGACCGGGTCGAGGATCTTTCGGGCCTCCTCGGGGCCACGGTCGGCGAGCAGTTCCATGGAGCCCTTGAGATCGGCGAAGAGCACGGTGACCTGCTTCCGCTCGCCCTCCAGGGCGGCCTTTGAGGTGAGGATCTGCTCGGCCAGGTGCCTGGGCGTGTAGCTTTCAGGAGAGGTGAACCGTGAGGGCGCGCCGGCCCCCGCCGTGACCGGTGTGCCGCACATGTTGCAGAATCTCGATCCGGCCGGAAGCGGGGTGCCGCACGGGGCGCAGATCAAGGCCAGGCGCGCTCCACACCCGAGGCAAAAGTTCGACGTAGGTGGGTTCTCGTGCTGGCAACTCGGACACGTCATGCTGGAGCCTCCCAGCCCGCGGCTCGAGACGGTCAGAAGAGGGTAGCGCGAGCTTAGTCCGGCGAGTTCAGGCGGTCAAGACGACGCATCGACAGACGACGCATCGACAGACGACGCATCGACAGGCGTGTGACCGTTGCGTGGCCGAGAGATCGGACCGCCCCTCTTCCACAAGATCCTCCGCCAACTCGGCCTCTCCCTGGAGGAATTCGAGCGCCTCCGTTAGAGTTCGTCCGCCCTGAGAGGACACGGCGGATGCGCCGGCGAAGCATCGCAACGAGTTTTGCTAACAGCACCAGTTTGACAATGAAGCTTGATGACGCTACATCTCGGCCATGGCCGGCATCCGCAACCGCACCGTGGAGCTGAAGAACCGGTTGAGCGAGTACGTGCGCATGGTGCGGTCCGGTGCGCACGTCCAGGTGACCGTCATGGGCCAGGTCGTCGCCGAGCTGGTTTCCCGGGTCGGCCGCCGATCGCGAGCAGCATCCAGGCCTGGCGGCGCTCCGTCGCCGGGGCCTTCTCCGGGTCGGAGCCGTGAATTCGGCCGATCTCTATTCCCGTCTCCGGCGGCGTCCAAAACCGGGACGCGCCAGGCGGCTCCTCGACGCCGGTCGAGCGGAACGTTGATCGTCTCCGCCGAGTCGAGCGCGGTCGTGGCCTGGCTCCTGGGCGGACCCTCCGGGCTGGCCGCCCGCGAGGCACTGGCGACGGCAGAGGCGATAACGGCGTCGGACTCTCCTCGACAGCGACGGCGTGGAGCGGGGCCGCCCGACCAGATGCACGCGCCCTCGCCAGGGCCGGGCGAAGCGGACTGAAACATGGGTTCGAAGGGCTCCCGCGTTTCGCCGTCGAGGAGCAGTAGCCGCAGCGGGCGTTCGCTGAGCCGATCCGCGGTGGTAGCGATCTCGCTGATGCTCCTCACCGGCTGCGCGTCGTCCCCCCACGCCAGTCGCCAGTATCGGCCCGCTCGTCGGCAAGTGGGCCGGCACCGTGACGGCCGAAAAAGGGTCTCAGGAGTTCTTCAATCTCACCATCAACGCCGATCAGACGCTCGTGGCGAGTTGGGGGCTCAACTGGGCCTGGGGCAGGATCACGGTGGCGAACGGGCAGGCCAGCTACCAGATGACACCGCCGCCGCTCGAAGGCACCTTCCGGTTCTATGCGGGCAACGGAAAGCCCACGCTCTACATGAACGACCTGTGGGCCAACTTCTACGCGGTCGTCACTAAACAGTAGCGCCGGCTGCGAGTTCCTCGGCGCAACGCTCCAGCGAGGGGACCGATGGTTCGAGCGCCGGCTTCTGGCGGCGCAACCCGCTCCTGGGGAGGCCGGAAGTGCGCGTAGATGGATGAAGCGGCTGGCCTCTCGCTTGACGTGGTGGCATACGCTGCCCCACAAGAGCACATCGCGGTCAACGCCGCAGAGAGGAGAGGCCAGCCATGGACCATATTGGCATCGACGTGCACAAGCGGGAAAGCCAGATCTACATCCTCGCCGAGGGCGGTGAGGTCATCGAGCGGCGCATCCGGACCGAGCCGGAGCGCTTTGACGCCGTGCTGGGGACGCGGCCCCGCGCCCGGATTGTGATCGAGGCCTCGACCGACAGCGAATGGGTCGCCCGCTGCCTGGAGGCGCTCGGCCACGAGGTCATCGTCGCGGACCCGAACTTCGCACCCATGTATGCGACGCGGACGCGCAAGGTCAAGACCGACCGGCGGGATGCGCGCGCCCTGGCCGAGGCGTGCCTGCTCGGGGCCTACCGCCCCGCCCATCGGCTCTCCGATCCCCAGCGGCATGTGCGCGGCCGCTTGGTGGTCCGCGACGCTCTCGTCCGGCACGCGCACGCGCTACATCTCGATCGTCCGGGCCCTGCTCCGCCAGCACGGCTATCGCGTCCCCTCCGGCAGTGCGGAGCATTTTGTTCACCGGGTCCAAAGCCTCCCCTGCCGGGCCGCCTGCGCTCGGTCGTCGCGCCGCTGCTCGCCCTCATGCGTCCCCTCAACGGGCAGCTCACGTACTCCGACGCCACGATCGAACACCTCGCCGTCCAGGATCCGCGCGTGCCGCGCCTGCGCTCCGTCCCCAGCATCGGCCCCGTCACCGCCGCCGCCTTCCTCGCCGCCATCGATGATGCTCAGCGCTTCCACCACGCGCATCAGCTCGAAGCCTACCTCGGCCTCGTGCCCGGCGAGCGCAGCTCGGGCGACACGCAGCGGCGCGGCGCGATCACCAAGGCCGGCCACTCGCGCCCCCGCTGGCTCCTGATTCAGGCCGCCGTCTCGATCCTCCGCCGCCGCCCGCCCCAGGCCGAGGAGCTGCGGACCTGGGCCCTGCGCATCGCCGCGCGTCGAGGGAAACACGTGGCCGTGGTCGCCCTCGCCCGTCGCCTCGCCGGCATCCTCTATGCGCTGCTGCGGGATGGCAGCGTGTTCGAGCCCCAGCGCGTTCGGTCTCCGCGTCATCCCGCTGCTGCGGCCGCCGCCCGCGTGAGCAGGTGAACCACGTCGATGCTGCCCTGATGATGCCGGCCCTGATCTCTCGCAGGTTCGATGGGTGGGTGAGCGCGAATGTCGACTTGGCCGCTGTTGCAGGGCCGCTGCGTAGAATGGCGCCCCCACCCTTCGAATCCACCTCTGCGCCGACGGGCTCACTGGGCTCGTCCTTGATGAGCGCGAATAGAAGTCTGATAGAACCTCGACGAGATCAGCGCACTGGCACAGGCCAGCCGTGAAACGAAACACATCTCAAACCCGGAGGAATCGAATCACGAGTTGACACGGCCAGCCGCTTCATAGAAGTCAACATTAGCCCCGTGGGCCTCGTGAACCCGACGTAACCGGCCATTCTCGGACGCTGGCCCCCGCTGGAGCCGCAGGCACAGCGCTCTGGCCGCCACGCACCAGCTCAACCAGCCGATGGCGGAACTCCGCGGAATACGGTCGACGTGTCCTTGGCATGGGGACCTCCTTCCTCCTCAGAGGATAGGTGTCCACCAAACCGGGTCAACTCCATCAGGGCGTCTGCAGCTTGTCCCCGCACACACCCAGGGCTGCGCGGTGGCGAGCACCACCGAGTTCCCCGCACTGCTGTTCACGTCCAGCCTCGTCTGCAGCGTCGTACTCCCTCCTCCCTGCCCTCCACAGGCCGGAGCGGCGGCAATCACCACCCGCTCCACCGTCACCTTGAATTCCACCACTCCGTTCTTGGGGTCACGCTGCTTCAGCTCGACCAGCACTTTGGGCACTACCCCGGTGGCCGTCTCGTAGAGCGCCGCCGTGGCGCGACTCGCCTCGGCGCGGCGCCAACGTCACGGGAAAGAGGCGCACGCTCCGCTCCGCCGCACCAGCTCCGTGGCACTGGCCCCCTCGAAGAGGAGCTGATGCACGATGAGGGTTGTGAGCCGCAGATCGGACAGGGCCAAGGAGTGGAGCTTTCCACTGATGGATACCTTGCCGGTGGCTCAGGCCGCTGCCGACCCGCTCGGCAGTGCCCCGGAATGAGCTCACCTGGGTGAAGGTGCCCGTCGGTGGACTCGCCTGCCCGGTGTCGTTGACACCCCAGCAGGCCAGGGTGCCGTCCGTGCGCACCCCGCAGCTATGCGCGGCCCCGGCGCTCACCTGGGTGAAGGTGCCCCCGGCGGACTCGCCTGCCCGGTGTCGTTGCGCCCCCAGCAGGCCACGGTGCCGTCCGTCTGCACCCCGCAGGTATGGAAGCCCCCGCACTCAGCTGGGTGAAGGTGCCCCCGGCGGACTCGCCTGCCCGGAGTCGTTGAGCCCCCAGCAGGCCACGGTGCCGTCCGTGCGCACCCCGCAGCTATGTGACGACCCCGGCGCTCACCTGGGTGAAGGTGCCCGTCGGTGGACTCGCCTCCCCGGAGAAGTTGGACCCCCAGCAGGCCAGGGTGCCGTCCGTGCTCGCACCCCGCAGCTGTGCGCGGCCCCGGCGCTCACCTGGGTGAAGGTGCCCGTCGGTGGACTTCGCCTGCCCGGCGTCGTTGGACCCCCAGCAGGCCAGGGTGCCGTCCGTGCGCACCCCGCAGCGTATGCGCGGCCCCGGCGCTCACCTGGGTGAAGGTGCCCGTCGGTGGACTCGCCTGCCCGGCGTCGTTGGACCCCAGCAGGCCAGGGTGCCGTCCGTCGCACCCCGCAGCTGTGTCTGGCCCCGGCGCTCACCTGGGTGAAGGTGCCCGTCGGTGGACTCGCCTGCCCAAAGTCGTTGACACCCCAGCAGGCCAGGGTGCCGTCCGTGCGCACCCCGCAGCTATGCGCGTCCGCCCGCGCTCACCTGGGGCCGGCTGAACGTCCCCGCGGGCGGACTGGCCTGCCCAAACTCGTTGCGCCCCCAGCAGGCCAGGGTGCCGTCCGTGCGCACCCCGCAGCTATGCTCGAACCCCGCGCTCACCTGGGTGAAGGTGCCCGTCGGGTGGACTCGCCTGCCCGAAGGTGTTGAGCCCCCAGCAGGCCAGGGTGCCGTCGCGTGCGACCCCGCAGGTGTGGGCGAGCCCCGCGCTCACCTGGGTGAAGGTGCCCGCGGGGGACTCGCTTGCCCGCGAAGGTGTTGTCCCCCAGCAGGCCAGGGTGCCGTCCGTACGCACCCCGCAGCTGTGCTCGAACCCCGCGCTCACCTGGGTGAAGGTGCCCGCGGGCGGACTGGCCTGCCCAAAGTCGTTGTACCCCCAGCAGGCCAGGGTGCCGTCGCGTCTGCACCCCGCAGCTATGCGCGTTCTGGTCCAGCAGGAGGGCGCCCTGCGCTCACCTGGGTGAAGGTGCCCATCGGTGGACTCGCCTGCCCGGAGCGGTTGTCCCCCAGCAGGCCAGGGTGCCGTCCGTCTGCACCCCGCAGGTATGGAAGCCCCCGCACTCAGCTGGGTGAAGGTGCCCCCGGCGGACTCGCCTGCCCGGCGTCGTTGCGCCCCCAGCAGGCCACGGTGCCGTCGCGTGTGCACCCCGCAGGTATGGAAGCCGCCCGCACTCAGCTGGGTGAAGGTGCCCCCGGCGGACTGGCCTGCCCAAACTCGTTGCGCCCCCAGCAGGCCAGGGTGCCGTCCGTGCGCACCCCGCAGCTATGCTCGAACCCCGCGCTGATTGTGGTCTGCACCACCGTACTCTCCTCCGCTAGCGTGGCCAGCATGCTCCCCTCCGCCGGCGATACTCCCACCTCCACCACCCCTCCCCCTCCCCAGAGCAGCGCCACCAGGCAACCCAACAGCGCCCGGCGCCCTTCACGCTGACCGGCTCTCGTGCTCCCGCTTGCTCCATCGGCCATACAAACCTCCTGTAAAGAGTTAGGGTGAATGAGAGGGCCAGGATACGGGCATAGGCCACTCCTCCTTATTGTCCATGGTCATCACACGGCCGCCGGGGACTGTCAACGGTCGCCCAAGCAGAGCTGTGGTATCGGGCTCGCTCCTGGGGCGACCAGCGTCCGAGTGCGGGCGATTATGTCGGGGTGAGGGATAGATGGATGAAGCGGCTGGCCTCTCGCTTGACGTGGTGGCATAAGCTGCCCCACAAGAGCACATCGCGGTCAACGCCGCAGTGAGGAGAGGCCAGCCATGGACCATATTGGCATCGACGTGCACAAGCGGGAAAGCCAGATCTACATCCTCGCCGAGGGCGGCGAGGTCATCGAGCGGCGCATCCGGACCGAGCCGGAGCGCTTTGCCGCCGTGCTGGGGACCCGGCCCCGCGCCCGGATTGTGATCGAGGCCTCGACCGACAGTGAATGGGTGGCCCGCTGCCTGGAGGCGCTCGGCCACGAGGTCATCGTCGCGGACCCGAACTTCGCGCCCATGTATGCGACCCGGACGCGCAAGGTGAAGACCGACCGGCGGGATGCCCGCGCCCTGGCCGAGGCGTGTCTGCTCGGGGCCTACCGCCCCGCCCATCGGCTCTCCGATCCCCAGCGGCATGTGCGCGGCCGCTTGGTGGTCCGCGACGCCCTCGTCCGGACGCGCACGCGCTACATCTCGATCATCCGGGCCCTGCTCCGCCAGCACGGCTACCGCGTCCCCTCCGGCAGTGCGGAGCATTTTGTTCACCGGGTCCAACAGCCTCCCCTGCCGGGCCGCCTGCGCTCGGTCGTCGCGCCGCTGCTCGCCCTCATGCGTCCCCTCAACGGGCAGCTCACGTACTCCGACGCCACGATCGAACACCTCGCCGTCCAGGATCCGCGCGTGCCGCGTCTGCGCTCCGTCCCCAGCATCGGCCCCGTCACCGCCGCCGCCTTCCTCGCCGCCATCGATGATGCCCAGCGCTTCCACCACGCGCATCAGCTCGAAGCCTACCTCGGCCTCGTGCCCGGCGAGCGCAGCTCGGGCGACACGCAGCGGCGCGGCGCGATCACCAAGGCCGGCCACTCGCGCACCCGCTGGCTCCTGATTCAGGCCGCCGTCTCGATCCTCCGCCGCCGTCCGCCGCAGGCGGAGGAGTTGCGGACCTGGGCCCTGCGCATCGCCGCGCGCCGGGGAAACAGGTGGCCGTGGTCGCCCTCGCCCGTCGCCTCGCCGGCATCCTCTATGCGCTGCTGCGCGATGGCAGTGTGTTCGAGCCCCAGCGCGTTCGGTCTCCGCGCCGTCCCGCGGCTGGCAGCCGCCGCCCCCGTGAGCATGTGACCCACGCGCGACGCTGTCCTGATTGATGCGGGCTCTGGTCTCTCGCAGGTTCGATGGGTGGGTGAGCGCGAATGTCGACTTGGCCGCCGTTGCAGGGCCGCTGCGTAGATGGCGCCCCCACCCTTCGAATCCACCTCTGCGCCGACGGGCTCACTGGGCTCGTCCTTGATGAGCGCGAATAGAAGTCTGACAGAACCTCGCGAGATCAGCCCACTGGCACAGGCCAGCCGTGAAACGACACCCATCTCAAACCCGGAGGGATCGAGTCACGAGTTGACACGGCCAGCCGCTTCATAGAAGTCGACATCAACGCCCTCCGCGCCCTCGCGCCCCTTCCCCGCGCCCCCGTTCCCAGGCCATCACGCCCCCAGCCCCGCACACCGCAGCCCCGCTGGAGCCGCAGGCACAGCGACTTTGGCGGTGCGTCACCTGCGATACTTTTCCCACTGTCAGGGACGTCCTTCGAGCGCACGCTTTAGTTGATCGAGATGATTGTCGTCGTGCCAGGCCATGACGGACACAAATTCATCGATCGTGATCCGTCGATCACCGCGTATCCCGGCGCGCTGCCGTTGACCGGGCGTCAGCGTGCCCAGGAACTTAAGCGTCTCGTCGCGCTTGCGCCGAAATGCCGCGAGTGCCTCGCGCCCGTCGCTCCGGTAGTAATTGCCGGTCCTCCGGCAAAACGCTCCGCGGCGTCGGGATGGAAGTACATCTTCAGCTCGTCGTTCTCCACGATCGCGTGGAAGCGCATGAAGAATACCTCCTCGGTGTCACGGAGGTGACAGATGACCTCCTTCGCAGCCCAGTTCTTCGGGTCAGGACGGCGCGACAGGACGGCGTCACTCTGGTCATGTATCGCCGCGCCTAGCTCGTCCGGCGTCAGCGCCATGCGCGCGAGCCGCGCCTCGAGACGGCTGCTTCGCGTACTCTTCGACGGTCGGCATTTCACCCCTCCTCGACGGTAGGCTTGCGAATTCGCACAGCACAGGTGGTCGAGCTCGTGAGCCGGAGCAGCACGACGGCATCGACGCGGGCCGCCAGCGCGCGCAGACGTGGCGGTTGACGCCGACCGATTCCTCCGGCTCAGTCCCGCAGCTCCGCCAGGCGTCGCTCGTCAGACCACAGACTTCTGTCGCAGGCTTACGAAAGAAAGACCGGACCGTTCGACCCTTCTTCCACCTCCCTGCTCCTCCCTGTAGCGACGCAGTCAAGCCGCCGTGGTTACATTCCCCGACTTCACGCGCCCTCGATGAGTGCCGTCCGCTCCAACGCGCGTAGACACACGCAGTGCCCGTCGGTGACGATGATCGCTCGGTGCAACGTCAACAACGAATCCCTGGCTTACCGGCGACAAGCCAGAGGGGAGGGCGAATCATGGTGCATCGGTGTCATCGTGCCAGGGCGGGCATGCTGGTCGGGCTGGTGCTGCTGCTGGGGAGCGTGGGCCAGGCTTGGGCGTTGCCGTTCGCCTATGTGGCGAACTTTAGCTCCAACAACGTCTCCGCCTATGCCATCGACGCGGGCACCGGGGCCTTGACGCCGGTGGCGGGCTCGCCCTTCGACGCCGGATTGAATCCTCGCTCCGTCGCCGTGTCCCCGAACGGGACCTTCGCCTATGTCGCGAACTTTGGCTCCAATAACGTCTCCGCCTACACCATCAACGCCGTCACCGGCGCCTTGACGCCGGTGGCGGGCTCGCCCTTCGCCGCCGGAACGAGATCCTGTCTCCGTCGCCGTCTCCCCGTTCGGGCCCTTCGCCTATGTCGCGAACCAAAATTCCAACAACGTCTCCGCCTACACCATCAACGCCGTCACCGGGGCCTTGACGCCGGTGGCGGGCTCGCCCTTCGCCGCCGGAACGAGATCCTGTCTCCGTCGCCGTCTCCCCGTTCGGGCCCTTCGCCTATGTCGCGAACTCAGGTTCCGCCAACGTCTCCGCCTACACCATCACCGCGGGCACCGGAGCCTTGACGGCGGTGACGTTCTCGCCCTTCGCCGCCGGAACGGAATCCTGTCTCCGTCGCCGTGTCCCCGAACGGGGCCTTCGCCTATGTCGTGAACGAGGGCCCCGACAACGTCTCCGCCTACATCATCGCGGCGAGCACCGGGCGGTTGATTCCGGTGATCGGTTCGCCCCTTCGCCGCCGGAACGGACCCTGTCTCCGTCGCCGTGTCCCCGAACGGGGCCTTCGCCTATGTCGTGAACGAGGGCCCCGACAACGTCTCCGCCTACACCATCGACCCGAGCACCGTCCCGTTCTTCGACGCGGGCCAATTGACGCCGGTGGCGGGTTCGCCCTTCGCCGCCGGAACGGACCCTGTCTCCGTTGCTGTGTCCCCGAACGGGGCCTTCGCCTATGTCGCGAACCAAAATTCCAACAACGTCTCCGCCTACACGATCAACGCCGTCACCGGCGCCTTGACGCCGGTGGCGGGCTCGCCCTTCCCGCCGGATCGAATCCTGCCTCCGTCGTGGCGGTGAGCGTGGCAGCCAGCACGAATTCGGCCGATCTCGCTGTAACCAAGAGCGGCCCAGCAATCGTGATTCCAGGCGGGATCCCGATCTATACCATCACGGTCACGAACAACGGCCCGAGTGATGCGCTGACCGTCGTCCTGGCCGACCCCGTGCCGCCGAACACGACCTTCAATTCGGTGTTTTCGCTGCTTCAGACCACCGGCCCGCTGTTCAGCTGCGCCCCACCAGGCGTGCAGTTCAGCGTGATCTGCACCATTGCGACCCTTGCGTCCGGCGCCTCGGCGACGTTCACGGTGGCGTTCAATGTCAATAATCCGTTGCCGTCGAACTTCACGACGCTCAGCAATACCGCGACCATCTCCTCAGCGACCGCCGATCCCGTGCCCGGCAACAACAGTTCGACCTCGTCGGCGAGCGTGGCCACCTCGGCGGCGGATCTCGTCATAACCAAGAGCGGTCCAGCGAGCGTGGTCGCCGGCAACAACCTGAGCTATACCATCACGGTGACGAACACGGTGACGAACAACGGCGCGAGCGATGCGCAGAACGTCGTCCTGGCCGACCCCTGCCGCCGAACACGACCTTCGTTTCGGAGGCGCAGAACACCGGCCCGGCGTTTGTCTGCACCACCCCACCCGTGGGCGGGACGGGCAGCGTGAGCTGCACCATTGCGACCCTTGCGGCCGGCGCCTCGGCGACGTTCACAGTGGAGCTCAAAGTCGATGCGAACACGGCGAACGGCACGACGATCAGCAATACCGCGACCATCGCCTCCGCGACCGCCGATCCAACCCCGGCAACAACAGTTCGACCTCGGCGGCGAGCGTGACCACCTCGGCCGATGTCGCCGTAACCAAGAGCGGCCCAGCGAGCGTGGTCGCCGGCACCAACCTGAGCTATGACCTCACGGTGACGAACAGCGGTCCCAGCAGTGCGCAGAACGTCGCGCTGGCCGACACCCTGCCGGCGAACACCACCTTCGTTTCGGCAACGCAGAACAGCGGCCCGGTCTTTGTCTGCAGCACGCCGGCCGTGGGCGGTAGCGGCAGCGTGAATTGCACCCTCGGCACGCTGGCTGCCGGTGCGTCGGCATCGTTCACTCTGGTGGTCGCCGCCGGCATCGCCACGCCAGGGGCACGATCCTCACCGAGACGGCCAGCGTGAGCAGCGCGACATCCGACCCGACGCCCGGGAACAATAGCGCCTCGGCCAGCACCACCGTGTCGGCGAGCCCGGCCGATGTCTCATTGACCAAGACCGCGTCGGCCGCCTCGGCTACCGTCGGGAGCACCGTCACCTACACGCTCGTCGCGTCCAACGCGGGCCCCGGCCCGGCCACCAACGTGGTCGTGACCGACGTACTCCCGGCCGGCGCCGGCCTGGTCTCGGCCACATCGACTCAGGAAGCTGCAGCGGCACAACGACGGTGATCTGTTCTCTGGGCACGATCGCGAGCGGCAGCTCGGCCACCATCACCCTCGCGCTGAACCTGCCGGCCACCTCGGGGCCGATTTCCAATAGCGCGACCGTGGCCACTAGCACCCCGGACCCGAACACGGCGAACAACAGCAGCACCGCGACGGTGGTCGCCGTGACCGCGATCCCGACACTCTCACCGCTCGGGACCGGGTTGCTGGCATTGATGTTGGTGGTGCTCGCCGCCTTGCGCCGGCGCCGATTTGGCACTCGGTGATACTCCTGCAACTGGCCGGGGCGCACCATAGGCGAGTAGGCGAGTAAAGAGTGGCGTCCCGGCTCGGTCCGCGGCTCAGTCCCGCAGTTCCGCCAGGCGTCGGTCGAGAAGCGTCGCTGCGGCTCCTGCCGGGTGAGGCCGAGCGCGCGTTCGTAGGACGCACGGGCATCCCCGGTCTTCCCGAGCCTCCGGCACAGCTCGGCCCGAGCCGAGTGTGCCAGCGGATATTCGGCGAGGTCGCCGCGCCCCAGGATCGTGTCGATCAGGGCCAGACCCGCCGCCGGCCCGTCGCGCATCGCGACGGCGGCGGCGCGGTTCAGCTCGACCACGGGCGTCGGCTCGGCCCGCATCAGCACCTCGTAGAGGCCGACGATGTGCGCCCAGTCGGTTGCGGCGGCAACGGGGGCCTCGCGTGCACCGCCGCGATCGCCGCCTGGAGGGTGTACGGACCGATCCGGCGCGAGGCGAACGCCCGCTCCACCAGCGCGCCGCCCTGAGCGTAGACGACACCGTGTCGCTCTTCGTGAGCGAGCTCGCCGTCAAGCCGGGACCGGCGCTCAGCCAGGCACAAGATCGGGGTCCTGGCCGCCTCGCTGCTGGCGGGAGCGACCGGCCACCTGCTCCTGCGCCTGGCGTTGCCGCCGCGTGCGGGCACACGCCGATGAGTCGACGGACTCTAGGCGGGACCGGAGGCGGACAGGGCCTTGGCGCTCGAGATGAAAGCCAGGTGCGTGAACGCCTGGGGAAAGTTGCCCACGAGGCGCTGGAGGCCCGGGTCGTACTCCTCCGCGAAGAGGCCGACGTCGTTCTGCAGGGCCAGAAGCCGGCGGAACAGATCCTCCGCCTCCCGGTGGCGCCCGATCAGCGCGAGGTCGTTGACCAGCCAGAAGCTGCAGGCGAGGAAGGCTCCCTCGCCGGGCGGCAGCCCGTCGGCGGCCTCCGTGTCCGGGATGTAGCGCATCACGAAGCCCTCCCGGACGAGCTCGCGCTGGACGGCCTCGATGGTCCCCACGACCCGAGGATCGGAAGCGGGAAGGAATCCGACCTGGGGGATGAGCAGCAGCGCGGCATCGAGCTGCGCGGAGCCGTAGTACTGCGTGAAGGTGTTGCGGCCGGTGTCGTATCCCTCGCGGCAGACCTCCGCGTGGATGTCGGCGCGCATCTGCCGGAACCGCTCCACCGGGCCCGTCGAGCCCCATTTCCTCGATCGCCCGGACGGCGCGATCGGCCGCGACCCACGCCATGACCTTCGAGTGCACGAAGTGCCGCCGCGGCCCACGCACCTCCCATATTCCCTCGTCGGGCTCCCGCCAGTGCGTCTCCAGCCACCCGATGACTCGCTGGATCACGCTCCACCCGTCCGGTGCCGGCGGCATCCCGAGCTGGCGAGCGCGAAAGATGGTGTCGAGCACCTCGCCGTAGACGTCCAGCTGGCGCTGGCCGGACGCGGCGTTGCCGACCCGGACCGGACGCGAGTGCTCGTAGCCGGACAACCAGCCGAGCTCGTACTCGTCGAGCCGCCGCTCTCCGCCGAGACCGTACATGATCTGGAGGTCTTCCGGATCGCCGGCGACCGCGCGCAGCACCCAGTCGCGCCAGCTGACCGCCTCTTCCACGTAGCCGGCCGACATCAGCGCGTCGAGCGTGAGGACGGCGTCCCGCAGCCAGCAGTAGCGGTAGTCCCAGTTCCGGACCCCGCCCAGAAACTCCGGCAGCGAGGTCGTCGGGGCGGCCACGATCCCGCCCGTCGGCGCGTACGTCAGCGCCTTGAGGGTGATCAGCGAGCGCCCCACCTCCTCGGCCCAGCCGCCCCGGTAGGTCGAGCGGCCCGACCACTCCCGCCACCACGCCTCGGTCTCGTCCGGCGCGGCGCCGGCTCGATGGGCGCCGGGGGCGCCTCCCACGAGGGATACGCGGTGAGCAGGAAGCTCACGCGCTGTCCGGGGCCGACCGTGAACTCGGCGGTGTGCTGGAAGTCGTGGCCGTGGAGCGGAACGTCGCTGCGCAGCTCGAGGGCATCCGGACCGGCGCCCACCCGGTGCGCGTCCCCGCCTGGCTCACCCAGGGGCGGCTCCGTCCATAGTCGAAGCGGGGCTTGAAGCACATGCGCATCGGCACCTCGCCTCGCACCCCCTCGACCACCCGCACGATCCGCGAGTGGGACCTCCACTGCGGCATGCAATCGACGACGCGAGCCGCGCCGTGCCCGGTCTCGAATTCGGTCTCGAGCACCAGCGTCGGACCCCGATACCGGCGCCGGGTCCGGACCACCTCGGCGCGAGGGGCGATGTCCCAGAAGCCGTTCTCGGCCGTTCCGAGCAGGGCCGCGAAGCACGCGGGGGCGTCGAAGCGAGGCAGGCAGAGCCAGTCGATGGATCCATTCGCGCCGACCAGCGCGATGGTGTGCGTGTCGCCGATCAGCGCGTAGTCCTCTATGCGCAGTGCCATTCCATTCCCCTGAGCTCCGTCGGCCCCACATGAAGCGGGCCATTTTACCTCGAGCGTTCCGAGTCCTGGCGTAGGACCAAGGTCTCATAGACTGCCGACTCGGTATTCGCGAGTCTGGGCCGGCGAGAAGTCAATGGGGGCGCGGCCCCGCCGGAATACCTGGAGGTGACGCGGTGAAGGCAACTCAAGAGCACGTCCACAAGAAGGTCGTCAAGCCGGCCTGACCACTGCGCTCCGCGGGCCGGCGTCCGAGCCGGCCCGCGCAGGGGCCGAACAAAGACGCTCCCCATGATCTACCCCTCACGGTCCAGGCCGAGCGGCTCGCCGACAAGCCCGCCGTCATCGACGACCGGCCCGACGGCAGCACGCTCGTCTGGAGCTACGCCGAGCTGAACCGCCAGGCGAACCGACTGGCGCACGTCTTCCGCGATCTCGGCGTCAAGCCTGGCGAGCGATTCATCTGGTGCGGCCCGAACTCCCCGGCGGTGGTGGCGATCGGCCACGCGCGGGCCAAGGTCGGCGCCACCGCGGTGCCGTTGAACTACCGGCTCACGCCCGAGGAGACCGCGTACATCGTGGAGGACTCAGACGCAGTGCTGATCTGCGCCGACGCCGAGCAGGCGGAGACGTTCGCGCGCATCCGGCCGCAGATGACGCGCGTTCGTCACGTCGTGATCTACGGCGGCCGTGTGCCGGAGGGCATGCTTGACGGCGACGCCCTCGTGGCGCAGGCCAGCACGGCGGAGCCGCCGCCAGCGCCGGCCGATCACCCGGCGTCGATGCTCTACACGTCGGGCACGACCGGACGGCCGAAGGGCGCCGTCCGCCAGCGGCTCGATCCCGCCGCAATCGTGCCGCTGCTCCAACACATCGGATTCGAGGAAAACGACGTCTATCTCACGACCGGGCCGCTCTATCACTCGGGGCCGGGAGGCTTCTTACAGATCGCGCAGCTCTTCGGGAACACCGCGGTGATCCAGCGGAGGTTCGACCCGGAAGACTGGCTGCGTCTCGTCCAGAAGTACCGGGTCACCACGACGTTCTCGGCCCCGACACCGATCCGCATGGTGTGCAACCTGCCGAACGCGGTGAAGGCGCGCTACGACCGCTCGAGCATGACGCGGATGATCGCCAATGCCGCGCCGTGGTCATACGCCCTGAAGGAGCAGTACCTCGGCGACTTCCCCGAGGACTCGCTCTGGGAGGTCTACGGCTCGACAGAGCTGGGCGTGGACACGGTGCTGGCGCCCGAGGATCAGCGCCGCAAGCCGGGCTCGTGCGGCCAGGCCGCGCCGGGCGTGGAGATCAAGCTGTTCGACGAGTCCGGTCGCGAAGTCACCGAGCCGAACGTGCCGGGCGAGGTATTCGTGCGCAGCGCGAACAACTTCGTCGACTACCACAAGGCGACGGAGAAGTTCACGGCGAACCGCCGGGACGACTTCCTCTCGGTGGGCGACATCGCGTATCGCGACGCCGAGGGCTTCTACTACATCTGCGATCGCAAGAGCGACATGATCATCTCGGGCGGCATGAACATCTATCCGGCCGAGATCGAAGCCGCGCTCGAGCGCCATCCCGCCGTGCAGGAAGTGGCCGTCTTCGGCATCCCGAGCGAGGAATGGGGCGAGGCGGTCCACGCGGTCGTCGTCGTGCAGCCGGGCCAGACGCTTGCGCCCGAGGCCCTGATGACCTTCGCGCGCGAGCATCTTGCGAGCTACAAGGTGCCGCGCTCGATCGCCTTCGCCGACGAGCTGCCGAAGACCGAGTCGGGAAAGCTGCTCAAGCGCTCGCTGCGCGAGCCGTTCTGGCAGGGCCGCACCAGGAGGGTGGGTTAAGCGCCGTCGCGGGCGGGTCCGGTACAGGACGCAGGGCCCAACGCCTCAAGCCTGGAGGCGCGCGCGCTCCGCTCGGTAGGTCGCGAAGCTCGCCTCGAGCCCAGCCTGCCAGGCGGCCAGCCGCGCCTCCGGAGCCGCCACCAGCGACGTCGCCTCGAGTCCGCTCGACAGCGCGCCGACGAGCCCTCGGGAAGCGAGCGGATCGTAGCTCACCGCGGCGTCGCCGATGGCAATCCAGCCCGGGCCGAAGCAGCGCTCGAGCATCGTCGAATCCGCGGCGCGCGCGACCGGCGCGCGCTCGACACGGTACCCATCGACGAGCCGGCCCAGATGGCGCGTCGCACGCAGCTCCGACTCCCAGGTCCGCGCGTCGGGCCGGGACGCGGTGACGAAGGCTGCGACGCGGCGCCGTCCCGGCACGCGACAGCCGTACCACCACCCCGATGACGTGGTCTCCACGGTCAAGGTCGCGTCGACGTCGTCCGTGCGATCGGTCGCGAGCCAGCCGACGAGCGCGACCTGGCGATCGAAGCCCCGGCGCTTGACGCCGAGGAGGCGCGCAACCGCGCCGCGCCGGCCGGTCGCGTCGACCAGCCAGTCGCAGCCCTCCTCGCCGTCGGAGAGCTGAACGCGCCAGCCCTGCGACGCCGTACGCTCACGGGTGAGGCCGGTCAGCCGGGCCGGCGCGCGCAGCCGCGCGCCCGCGGCGACGGCGACCTGGCGCAACGTCTCGCCGAAGCGCGCGCGGTCGAGCAGCCAGCCGTGGCCGAACGGATGCGAGAGGAAGTGCTGCTCCTGCAGCTCGACCGAGTGCCACGCCGCGCGCACGCCGACGCAGTCGAGTTGCCCCGCCAGGCGCTCGAGGCCGAGCCGCGCGAGCAACGGGCGCGCCGCGGGGTGGAGCTGCTCGCCGACGCCGTCGAGCCCGTCGCCGACCAGGACGACGTCCCGGCCGGCGCGACAGAGCGCGATCGCCGCCGCGCATCCGGCGGGCCCGGAGCCGACGACCGCGACCCGCATCACGTCGGGAATTCGTTGTCGGTTTCGACCTTGAAAAGCGGCGGGAAGGCGGGATCGCCCGGTCCCGGCTGCTCGGTGACGACGCCGAGCCGGTACCAGTTGTTGACCATGTTCTGGAGGGTCTCCGGGGTCTCGGGGGCGTCGATGTTGCGGAAGAACTGCGCCCGCACGAAGAACGCCTCGCGCCGCTCGTCGAGCGGACGCGAGGTGTCGAGCACGCGCTCGTAGCTCTGCTCGGGCATCACGTGGTTCGGCACGCGCGCCGCCCAGAAGGTCGGCAGATACGGATCGACTGGCGTGTCGCCGTACTGATAGCCGGAGCGGCAGCTCGCGGTGTCGGCCTGCCACGGCACCGCCATCCAGCGCGTGACGCCGCCGGGGCCGCTGCCGGCGAGCGGACCATCGGCGGACAGCGCGACCTCCGGCGTCAAGACGCTGCCGTAGTCGGGCTCGGGCGCCTTGCGGTGCAGGAGCCGAAACGGCGAGGCGTACATCGAGGCGACGCGCATCGGCCAGGTTGCCTCGCAGCCGGGGTGAAAGGCGTCGCCCAGGCAGGCCTCGAGCGCGGCGCGATCCAGGGCCGCCGCCTGCGTCTCGATGGGGAGATCCTCCAGCCGCGACGCGATGGGCCCGGCCACGCCGGGCACGAAGTCGCCCGCCGCCCAGCGCTGGAGCGCCGCATACTGGAACGGCTGGACGGCGAGGTAGCTCCGCGGGCTGACGGGCGGCAGGGTGATCGCGTCGCCATAGAGCGGCGGCAGCAGGTCGACCGCGCTCTCGAGCGTCGCGTAGTCGGGGTTGCGGAACCGCGCGAACAGCGCCTCGCGGAAGGCCGCGTTGGCTGGCGACGGATCGGCGAGGCGGGCCAGGTATTCGGGCGACAGGAACTGTTCGGGCGAATCCCACCCGTAGCGGTTCAGCACACCTTGATTGACCCACTGCAGATCCGCGAGGCGGTCGAAGAACGGGAAGATGTCGGCGAGGAAGCTCACTTCGGCCGGGGGCGTGACCCAGCCGAGATCGAGCATGGCCTGATAGATCACGTCGTAGAGCGTGCCGACGTCGGTCGCGAGCGCGGGCCCGTAGTTCGGCGGCGCGACCACCACCCAGGCCGGATCGACCGGCAGCTCGACACGGCCGAAGCGGACGCGCGCCGTCACCGGGCCGTCGGACGTGTCGTCCGTCCAGCCGTTGTTGTTGGCGAAGGTCGTGAGCGGGAGACCTTTGGGAGAGAACGAGCGGCCTCGGCCGCCGAGGACGAGCAGGCGCCCTTCCTGGTCGGTGCGGAGCTCGCCCAGATACACGGGCTGGCCCAGGAAGGTGCCGGTGTCGAACGGCACGGCGCCGGAATTCCGTCCCGACACTCGGCGCGGCCCGGGGTCGATCACCAGCGCGTGGCGCAACCGCCGCACGGCGGGGTTCCGTCGCGAGGTGGGCACAGCCTCGGGGATGTCGAGCGCCGTCTCGAACTGGTACCAGGCCGCCTTCTTGTTGGCGAGGTGCACGGTCCACTCGATCGTCGCGTCGCGCGCGGTGAGCTCGCGCACGACCTGCCCGTGGGCGTCGAGTCCGAAGACTCGGAAGCGCGCCGCTTGACGCTTCATCGCGCCGCTCGCGTCCTTGTAGCCGTCGGGCGCGATCGGCAGTCCGCCCGGAATCTCGGGCCCGAAGTAATACTCGTCGGGGCTGTTGCCGACGCGCCCGATGCCGATCGCGGGATGGATCGCGGCGCGGACGATACGCCGGCTCCGGCGCGATGGCGGCAAGCTCCCGCCCCATGCCGGCGGCGGATTGCCGCCGAGCATCGCGAGCAAGGCCGAGCTCGCGCCCGCCTTCAGCAGATCGCGGCGCGAGAGCGGCCGGTTGAGGGCCGAGGTCCAGCGGTGAGCTGCGTCGTCCATGTCCACCTCCGGCTCGCCGGAAGGACTTCCGGAATCAGACTGACTCCAGCGGAATCCCTACGTCGGTCAATCTCGCGTTCGCGGCAGACGCGCCCGCCTCTCCGCGGCCTCCACGCTGATACAACCTGACAGCGCCGCTGTCAAGTGTCAGGGGCCTGGGGGTCCCACCGAGATCGCGCTACGGGGCCGCCGGGTCCCGCGGCCACCACCAGGACAGCACGAGCGTCACGACGCGCTCCCGCGTGGACACATCATCTGCTATCGCCGCGGCAGCCGCGCGGGCGCATCGCGACATCAACGCCCTCCGCGCCCTCTCGCCTCCTTCCCTGCCCCCGTTCCCAGGCCGTCAGACCCCCAGGCCCGCACGCCGCAGCCCCGCTGGAGCCAGGCACAGAGCCAAGGCGCCACAAACAACGCCTCGTAGATTAGAGCTCTTCACGGCGTCGCCTTTGGGCCGCTTTGGCTCTCGTTGGAAGCAACTTCCTGGCGTGAAGTCTGGGTGCCGCGAGGAAGCAATCGTGACTTTCTCCCTGTGAGTGGCGTCGCGTAACAATCCGCGCGGCGTCCGTTGTCTGCATTCCGCTGGTGCCCGGCACGGCGAGCGCCCTTCGAACCCGACCAACCGGCGGCAGGCCGCCGCCGGCTAGCGGCGGCGCGGTCCGTTCGCGGTCACGAGGCGCAGGAGGGTGAGCTCCGGCCTCGTGCCGAGGCGGACAGGGGGACCCCACGTACCCGTGCCGGCACTGACGTAGACCCACAAGCGGCCGCGGCGCGAGAGTCCGGCCGCGTGCGGCCCGTGGACCAGATGAATCACGAACGTCCACGGGAAGAACTGGCCGGCGTGCGTGTGTCCCGACAGTTGCAGGTCGAAGCCGGCCTGCTCGGCCAGCGGCGCGATCTTCGGATTGTGCGCCAGGAGCAGACGGAAGGCCGGCCGCGCGTCGCCGTCGGTCGCGAGGTCCGGACGTGGCCGCGCGTCGGGGTCGGACATTCGCGCGGCGAAATCGATGACGCCGCCGATCAGGAGGCGTGCCGCGCCACGCTCGATGGTGACGTGGGCGTTGCAGAGCACCCGAAATCCCATCGCCTCGAAGTGCGCCGTCCACGCCGCCGCCCCCGAGTAGTAGTCGTGGTTGCCGAGCACGAAGAACGCCCGGTCCCCGGACGCCAGCGCCTCGAGCGGCGCGACGTGAAGCGCCAGCCGCGGCACCGAGCCGTCCACGATGTCGCCGGTCAGCGCGATGAGATCCGGCGCGAGCTCCTTCGTCATGTCGACGACCCGCTGGACGTATGCGAGCCGCATCGTCGGACCGGCGTGCAGATCGCTGATCTGCACGATCCGGAATCCGTCGAGATCCGGCGCCAGCCCCTCCACGGGAATATCGACGCGACGGACGTAGGGGCCCCGCAAAGCGGCCAGCGCGCCGACGCAGACCGCGGCCAGCGCGGTTACCGGCACCCACGCGGCGCCCGCCTCATCGAGGAGCGCGTGCACGGTGGCCAGCGGCGGCAGCGCGGCCGTCGCCAGCAGGAGCACGTCGCGTCCCACCGTGAGCACGAGGAGAAAGCTGAGCCATCCCATGCAGAGGAAGCTCAGCGCCTGCACCCACTCGTGCACCCGGCCCCGGCGGTCCCGATCGCCGAACCAGTAGACGACCGGAAGGATCCACACCATGAGGAACGGCGCCGCCAGCGCCGCCCGGACCGGCGCGGTCGACGTCAATCGCGTGGCGATGTACACGTAGCCGACCACGAGGATCGCGCTCACCACGAGCACGAACGGATGAAGGAGACGCCTCACCAGGTGATGCTACCAGAGCCCGCGTAGACGCAATGACGACCAAGGAGCTGCTGGCCCACCTGCCGGCACCGGTCCGCGCCTGATCAGCCCCCTCGCTTCGCCGGGTGGCCCGCGTGTTGCTCGCGCATCTTGGCCGATCCATCACGAACCTCGGCGACCTCGACATCCCCGGCTTCTACGGCAGCGAGCTTCGCCAGCACGCCCGTCGGCTCCTTGACGGCGGCGACGCTCGCGGCGAGTGGCTCGCGCTTGTCGGCAGCGAGCCGGGCGTCGGTCCTCGCGTACCGACCACGATCATCGCCCCCGAGCCCGACGCCCTCTGCAGCCTCTGCGACGATTACGGTCCCCGAGTGGCCTACCACCAGCCCGGTGGGCAAGTCCTTCGACTGCACGCGGCAGGACACTACTAATCCTGCCCTCCAGCGCGGCCTCGAGCAGCCCTCGCCCCGTGGGACTTCCTTGCGTGTCCGCATCGTGAATGTCTCCCATGTCGTCATGGGGTGACATTCTTACGGAACAGTTAGGGGTGACATTCTTATAGAACAACAGCAGCCGGGACTGCGTCCTCGACCTCCCTCCCGCGCTGAGGTAGGCTCGTCCCGTCATGAGGTGTCCCCGCTGCCAGCACGAAAACGAGGTGGATGCGAAGTTCTGCGAGGAGTGTGCTGCGCCTCTTGCCCGGGACCTGCGCTGTGCCTGCTGGCTCCAGGGTCCGATAATCTCCGATTACGTCACGTTGCGGGCCGCGGCCGTCACGGTGAGGCGGCCCACGGCAGGGGCGACCGCCGCCCGGAGGGCGTTCATGTTGACTACGCTCCGGCTCGGCGATGAAAGCGGCGAGGTTGCCAGTGCACTGGCGGTCCAGCAGGTCGAAGCCGTCGTCCAGTTCCTCCCCGCCAGCCGACACCCGGAAAGCGCGGGCGGTAGGCGTTCGGCGCCGGAATCGCGAAGGATCCAGGGGCCAATCGCCCGATTCCGCGGCGTCCGGCCTTGTACGTCGCCGCCGCCGCGCCGCCGGTCATGCCGTGCCAGGACTGCGCGAAGCCGACTATCTCCCACTCTTGCCGGTGACGAGCTTGGCTAAGCGGATCGCCGCCTCGTTCGCCTCGCCGCCGGTCGATAGCAGCACCACCCGCGGCAGGTCTGGCACCAGCTGCGCCAAGGCCTCGGCCAGATCGACCACCGGTGCCGACAGCATGGAGGAGAACAGGTGATCCAGCCGTCCGACAGCCTCGCGCACCGTGGCGACGAGAGCGTAGTCAACATGAACGCCCTCGGGGGCGGTCGCCCCTGCCGTGGGCCGCCGCCGCGTGACGGACGCGGCCCGCAACCTGACGTAATCGCTGGAGCCGCAGGCACAGCTCCATCCGTGGTCCCTTCGCCGTGCCGTACGCGGCCAGACCTCGGACGCTGGCCGCTCAGGAGCCCGATGCCACAGCGCGCAAGTTTGTCAGGGTCTGAACACGACAAAGTGCGGGTGGTCCATCACCTTAGGGGAGTGCTGTTGTCCTTGACGGCGTTGAACCCCGCTGCCACGAAGGAGTGGTAATCAGGAAACCCCATCCGCACGTCGTTGTAGTGACCGCCGGCGCCGGCGCTCTTTCCGCTGGTCGTGGTGATGAGGTGACGAGGATCGAGCGTGCCGACCGCATGTTGTGGGTAGTGATCCGGGCCGCCCCAGCACAACGAAATGCCAATCACGGGTCTGTCGTCGCCGTTCGCCGCCAGTGAAGGCCAAGCGAAAGCGAATGCGTGATTCCATATATAGCCCTGCCGAATCAATGATTTGCCGAACATGTCGATGTATGCGAGCCCGATGTGCGGCTGCGTGATAACGCTTGGCGAGTCATCGGCGTATTTGCGGCCGGCGCTCCAAGCGAGCACCATCTCGTGACCAGTGCGAGCCGCGCCGGTGATACTTTGCGTTGATCTTGCAGGTCGGAGGCAGCCAATCTTCCTCATCGGGGGTCAACGACGAGAAGTCGAGCACGGGCACGCTCGCGATATTGACCGTGAAGCTCTGAACCGGGGAGGACGGCAGTTCATTCCAGCTAAATGCCCTGATTTGACTCTTGTCGGTATCGAGTGCCGCAAACCATCCGATGTTTTGAGTTCGGTGACATGGACAAACGAACGACATGGGTGTCTTCACGTACTGCGCGTTGACGGTAACGCGCTCGGCGAGCTGGCCCAGGGGCATGCGAACGATGACCGCGCCGCCTTCTTCGGGAGCGTCGACGGTCAAATAGAGATATCCGTCTCCGTAGGAGATTTGCGGATAGTCGAACGTGCTTCGCTCGTAGCGAAAGTGTCCGGGCGTGATGTGATAGTAGGTCCAGGACGTTCCGTTAGAGCTTCGGATCTCGTCGGGGGTGGCGATCGCGAGGATCAACGGGCCCTCCATACTGAGCATCACCCAGACGAAGGAGCCAAGATTCGGCACGAACTCGACGCGTTGATCGCAGCAGAACGCTTCGCCCTCGAGCTTCATAAAGTCGTACGGGCTCAGCGCACTGAACGTCCTTGCGTCGTCAACTGAAAATGCGGCGAACCAGTTTCCAGAGTAGAGCGATACATCGAAGGATTGCGCGGCGCACGTTTCCAAACCTTGATGCGTCGGCGCCAGGTCCACGTTCCGGACGATCGTCGTCATCTGCGGCCTCCGTTACCGTCGTCGGGTTGCCCGGATCAACGATCGGGCGGATCGGCGATCGCGGCTCGTGTCTGCGTCTCTCACGGCGATCGTCGTGACCGCGCTGGGGAGATGGGCTGGGCGGATCCGGCAATCGTGCCGTCGAAGGACCGAAGTCGACGGATTCCGGTTCCAAGGAATCTAAAGGCTCCTCCGGCGTCATACATCCTCCGTCTTCCAGGAGTGGATGTTCGCGACGTTTCGGCGCGCGTCAATGAGTTGAGCGGTCGGCCGGCGCCGCAAACCTCTCAGTGCCAGACGGCTAGCATAGCATCCGCCTCCCGGGGCTCAATCCCCCAGTTGTTGGCCCCCGTCCCAGTGACATAACCTCCGAGACTCGGACGCCAGCCACCGAGCGTAGACGACATAAAGCCGGTTATCGGACCACCAGCCCCTTCTCCCCCAGAGACAGCGCGGACAACCGCGCGGGCGCGACCGGGCCTGACCGCCCGATCTCCCCTGCTAGGTTCCGCACAGAAAGATCAGGCGTCAAGCAGGAACCTTGGGCGTCGGGCAGGGCCGAGCGTGAACTCCAGATCGGCGGGCAGGCGCAGAGGTCTGGCAGCGGCCGGAAAGAGGGGCCCGCAAACGGCGGGAATCGGAATGGGGTGCAGATCAGGCCAGAGCGGTCGCCGGTATCAGCCGGGGTATGGGCTAGGCGGGGCCCGATCGGCAGCCTCGGTCGCCAAGCCGAGCGAATGCAGGACGTCCCGGATCGTCCTTGGATCAAGGATGGTCGCGATGAGCCGCAGCCGGCCACCGCACGCACGGCAGAGAAACACGTCCACATCGAAGGCCCTCCGCATCAACTGCGCCCACGTCCAATTACGACGGGATGGGAGCGACGCGGTGCCGCTCGCGCTGGGGGCGTCGGTGGCGGTCGAGATCGCGGCCGCCAGCGGCGGCTCGACCGCCGATGGCGCGTAGCTCACCACGGCGGACCGCCAGCGCGCGTTCGGGGCGAGCACACTTCAGGGAGACGGTGAGGTCGTGACCTGTTCGGCGTACGCGGCCCGATAGCCTTCGTACGAGCGCGCGAAGGCGGCCTGCGCCGCGTCGTCGAGATCGGCGCTCGGCGCGGGCTCGAGATCGAAGTGGCCGAACGCGTCGACGCCTCTGACGAGCATCGCGGGCGCCTTCACCTTCTCGCTCACGTGCCGCACGTGCGTCGGGATGTAGCTGATCCCGAGACCGATCCGCCGCCCGCGCGAGCGATTCGGCTGGGAGCGGTGCAGGGTGAGCGTGTGGTGCAGCGAGAACTCTCCGGCGGAGAGCGGCGCGTGCACCGCCGGCGCGTCGTCCACCGATCCGTCGACGGCCTGCCTCGCACGATTCACGCTGCTGGCGACGACACCCGCGGTGTGCGGCAATTGTCCGCGCTCGTGACTGCCCGGCAGGAACTCCATGCAGCCGTTCTCCGCCGTCGCGTCGGTGAGCGCGACCCACGCCGTCACGTGCAGGTGCGGGCGCAAACCGAAATATGTGGCGTCCTGGTGCCAGGCCGCGATCGCCGCGCTCTCGGGCTCCTTGATGAACCACGTCGAGGTGAACACGAGGATGTTCGGACCGATGAGACTCTCGACGGCATCGAGGATCGCCGGATGGCTGGCGAGCGCATGGACCCACGTCAGCAGGACGTGCGTGCGTGAGCGGTGGCGCGACGTCTCATCGACCGTGAGCGGTCCGCCGATGACGCGCTCGAATGCCTCGAGCTTTCCCTGCACTCGGCGGCTTGCGCCGGGGTGAGCGCCCTGTTCGGTGAGAGGAACCCGTCGCGCGCGTAACGCGCGACGTCCGTGGCGGAGAGCGTCGCGGGCATCGTCACACCGCCGTGTAGCCACCGTCGATGAGCAGATCGCTGCCGGTCATGAAGGCGGAGGCATCGCTTGCGAGGTAGAGGGCGGCGCGTGCGATCTCCTCGGGACGACCGATGCGTCCCAGGAGATGCTTCGGCCCCATCATCGCGCGCGCCTCGTCCATGTCCTTCCACCGGCGGAGCATGCGTCGCGTCTCGATCGCGCCGGGCGAGATCGTGTTCGCGCGAATGCCCTGCGCCGCGTGATCGGCGGCGAGCACTTTCGCGAGCTGGACCAGCGCGCCCTTCGTCGCGCAGTACGCGGCGCGTCCGGGTGACGCGACGCGGCCGAGCTGTGACGCGATCAGGATCACGCTGCCCCCGCCGCGCGCGATCATTGCCGGGATCGCGGCCTTCACGGTCAGGAATGCGCCCGTGAGGTTGATCCTGATCACGCGGTCCCAGGCCGCTTCGTCCATCTCGAGCACCGTGGCGGTCCTGTCGCTGTCGGCCGCGCCGTAGAGCAGCACGTCGAGGCCGCCGAAGCGCTCGACCGTCGCGGCGACGGCGGCACGGCAGCTCGCGCCCTCCGTCACGTCGAGGTGGACGGGCAGCGCACGCGCGCCGCCTTCCTCGATCTCGGCCGCGGTGGTCTTCGCCCCTGCCTCCTCGACATCGGCGCACGCGACCGCGGCACCGGCCGCCGCGAACGCCAGCGCGGTCGCGCGCCCGATTCCGTTCGCCGCGCCGACGACCATCGCGACCTTTTTCTGGAGCGTGAACGTCGTATCGATCATGGCATCACCTCACGAGCGTCACCCGGGCTGGCGAGAGCGCCGGCGCGCGCGGTGCATCGTCGCCCGCTCGTCCCACGGGCGCCGATGCGCCAATCCGTGGCCGCCGCCGATCGTCCCGGGGCTCGGCTATCCATGGCAGACGTCTGAGACCGTGGGTCTCAGAGCAGGCCGTACAGCTTCCCGGCGTTCTCGCAGACGATCTTGCGCTGCACCGCCCGGGGCACGCCGGCGAGGTCCTCGGCGATCCACTTCTGCGAGTCGGGCCAGATCCCGTCGGGATGCGGGTAGTCCGAGCCCCACATGATGGTGTCCTCGCCGATGAGCGGGATCATCGTGGCCACCGACGGCTCGTGCTGGTACGTCGAGTAGCCCTGGCGGCGCCAGAGCTCGCTCGGCTTCATCGAGAGCTGGAGCTGGTAGTAGCGGTCGTCGTACTCCTCGTCCATGCGGTCGAGGATGTACGGCAGCCAGCCGACGCCTGCCTCGCCGAGGACGAACTTGAAGCCGGGGAAGCGGTCCAGCGCGCCGGAGAACACGATGCTGGCCAGGAATTCCGCAGCGCAAACCTGGAACATCGTCGTGCGCGTGGCGCGGTACCGGAGGTCGTAGTCCCGCTTCATGGCCTCGTCCGCGGGCTCGCGCACCGGGTAGCCCGTGGTGTGGAAGGAGATCGGCATGCGACATTCCTGGGCCGTCGCCCACAGCGGGTCCCAGGCGCCGTGCCAGATCGGGTAGGCGGCGGTCGAGACGGGGAAGTCCGCGCCCTTGAGGCCGAGGCCCGCGGCGCGGCGCAGCTCGCGGGCGGCGGCCTCAGGGTCGTGGCTCGGCAGGCACGCCAGGCCGACGAAGCGCCGCGGGTCGGACTTGCAGAAGTCAGCCGCCCACGTGTTGTAGATCTCGTACACGAGCTGGGTCAGCTCGGGATCGCTGCAGGCGCTGGCCGATGCCCAGGATGCCGTACATGACCTCGGCGTCGATGCCGTCGATCTCCCTGATCCTTCAGGCGCAGCGCCGGCGTCGTCGGATGCGGACCGCCCTCGTAGAAGCCCACCTCGAACATCCTGTCCACGTGCTTGGAGAAGTTCCGCTGCACGCGATCGAAGCCGAAGCCCAGGCCGCCGAAGACGCCGAGCTCCTTGCCCTCCGCGTACCAGTGGGGGCCGTCCGGGGTCTGTCGTACCTGGGGCACGCTGGTCCCGCCACTGCGCCGGCGCGTTCTCCACCCAGAGGTCGCCGGGCATCCAGGTCATATCGATGTGGCAGTCGGCGGAGATGATGCGGTGGGCCATGGGCGGCACCTCGCTCTCTGACGCGTTCGGATCGTAGACGAAATCGCAGACGGCTGAAGCCGGTTATCGGACCGCCAGCCCCCTCTCCACAGAGACGGCGCGGACAACCGCGCGAGCCCGACCCGGGCCCGGACGGCTCGATCTCCCTGCCCTAGGTACCGCACGGAAGCGATCAGGCGTCAAGCAGGAACCTTGGGCGTCGGGCAGGGCTTGGGCGTGAGCCTCACATCGACCGGCGGCGCAGAGGTCTGGCAGCGGCCGGAGAACGGGTGGCCGGCAAATGGCGGGAATCGGAATGGTGGGCGAGACCAAGCCAGAGCCGAAGCCCGCGCAAACCTTGTGGGGTCAGCGTGAGGGTTGCCGCCGCATCAGAGCGAGCGAAGGACCCCGGTTCTTCTTCACGGGCCCGATGTGACCGGAGGCATGATTCGCAGCGATCAGTCCTGGCGAGCGGCCAGGATGGCGAGCGAGATCTGCACGCGCTCGCCGAGGTACGCGGCGCCAGTGTCCATGGCCGCGTTCCAGGTGACCCCGAAGTCGCGCCGGTCGATCGCCGTCTCCGCCCGGAAGGCCGCGGCGATCTTGCCGCTGAACGGGTGCTTGGCCTGGCCGAGATAGCGCGTGTCCAGGACGACCGGCTGCGCCACGCCGTGAATGGTGAGGTCGCCCGTCACCTTCCAATGCGCCGGGTCGAGAGCCTCGACCCGGGTGCTCTTGAACGTGATCGTCGGATGGTCCTTGCCACCGAGCAGGTCGGGGTCCATGAGCCGGCTCATGAGGCGATCGTTGGTCACGTCGACGCTGGCCACCGGGATCGACGCGTTCACCGACGACGCGGCGGGTCGTGCCGCATCGAACTCGAGCGAGCCCTCGAGCGCGCGAAAGCCCGTGCGGTACGTCGAGAAGCCCATGTAGTCGAGCGAGAACTCGACGCTCGAGTGCACCGGATCGATGGTCCATGTCGCAAGCGTGGTCGCCATGGTGGCCTCCTCGGGCCCTGATATTAGACGGGTTGCGCCTCGATGAGGTGATACCCCATCGCCTCTGGGAGGCGCCCCAGAGAGATGGCCTGGGCGAGTCGGAAACCGCCGCGCGCCAGGAGGGTCGCATACTCGTCCGTCGTGCGCTCCCGCCCCCGACGTTGACGAGCATCTCCAGGTCAGAGATAAGAACCGGGAGCGCCTCGTGGGGATCCGTGGCGAGGTATCGCTCCACGAGCAGGACACGCGCACCGGCCGCCATCGCGCGACGGCAGTTCGTGAGGATGGCAACCGCCTGATCGTCCTCAAAGCCCGGCATGATGCCGCGCAAGATGTAGGCGTCGCCGCCCGCGGGCACCGCGTCGAAGAAGCTGCCTCCGACGAGCTCGCAGCGGTCGCCGACGCCCGCCTCGTCGAGGATCTGCCGAGCGTCCTCGATGACGTGAGGCTGGTCGAAGAGGATGCCGCGCAGTCGAGGGTACCGCTCGAGGATCGTGGCGAGCAGCTGGCCGCGTCCGCCCCCGACATCGACCACCAGGCTCATCCGGGAGAAGTCGTACGTCGCGGCGACGAGGCGCGCGTGGGCGGGCGAGTTGCCGCTCATGGCCGCGTTGAACAGGCTCGCCACCTCGGGGTGTCCGGCGAGGTAGTCGAAGAGGCCCGCTCCGTGGGCGTGGTGGAACGCGGTCTCCCCGGTCCGCACGGTGTGCAGCAGGTGGCCCCACGGTCGCCAGTGCGATTCGTCGAGCAGAAGCAGGACGGTCGGCCGCAGGGAGCCCGGGACGCCCGTACGCAACAGCGGCCGCGACCGGGGTCAGGGCGAAGCGGTCCGGCCCGACCTTGTCGAGCACTCCGACCCCGGCCAGGAACAGCAAGACTCTGCGGAGACTCGGCGGATGAGACCCGGTCGCGTGCGCCAGCTCCTCGATCTCCCGAGGCCCGTCGGCCAGGAGGTCCGGAATGCCCAGCCGAGTCGCGACGTAGATCGCTTGCGAGATCCGATAGCCCCGAACGAGGGTCAGAAGCCGCTGCTCGGGACTCGACACTCGGAACAGGGCTCGGGTCGACCGGTCCGTCCATTGCGGCTAGTCCGCCACGGCCCGAACGAAGCGCTCCACCTCCGCCTCGTCGTTGTAGTAGTGCACGCTGGCGCGGACGAGCGCGTCGACTCCGCCCGCGGGCAGATCGAGCCGCGACAAGCGGGCCTCGTGGGCGTTGATGTTCATGGCGCGCAGCCGGTCGCGCGTCTTGCCCGGCGCTTCGCCGTCCTTGAGAAAGGCGACGATCCCGCACTGCTCCACTCCGCGATCGTGCACGCTCACGCCGGGTCGCTTCGCGAGCTCCCGCCGCAGCAGCGTCGCGAGCGCTTTGACCCGTGCTTCGATCGCGTCGATGCCCACCCGCATCGCGTACCGGGCGGCGACGCCCAGGCCGATCTGGCCGGCCACGAATCGCTCCCAGTTTTCGAACCGGCGCGCGTCGTCACGGACGACGTAGGTGTCGGCGTCGGTCCAGGTCGCGGCGTGGAGATCGATGAACGGCGGCTCGAGCCTCTCGATGGTGTCGCGCCGCACGTAGAGGAAGCCGGTGCCGCGGGGCCCGCGCAGATACTTGCGGCCCGTGGCCGAGAGCATGTGGCAGCCGATCTGCCGCACATCGACCGCGAGCTGGCCGACCGACTGGCAGGCATCGAGCAGATAGAGGATGCCGTGGCGCGCGGCGATGCGGCCGACGTCGGCCGCCGGATTGACGAGCCCGCCTCTCCCGGGCACGTGCGTGATCGCGATCAGCTTCGTGCGCGGACCGATCGCGCGCTCGAGCGCGGCGAGGTCGATCTGCCCGGACGCGTCGCTGTCGACCACGTCGATCTCGATCCCCACGCGCGCCTTCATCTGCAGGAACGCGAGGTAGTTCGACAGGTACTCGGCCCGCGCGGTGATGACGCGGTCGCCCGCCCGGAACGGCACCGCGTAGAACGCCATGTCCCAGGCGCGCGTGGCGTTTTCCACGACCGCGATCTCGTCCGGGCGCGCGCCGATCAGCGTGGCGACGGCGTCGTAGACATCCGCGATGCGATCGGCCGCTTCGGCCGCCGCCTCGTAGCCGCCGATGGCGGCCTCGCGCGCCAGGTGGCTCGTCACCGCGTCGAGGACCGGACGCGGCGGCAAGGCAGCAGCCCGCGTTGTTGAAGTGGACCACGTTGGCCACACCGGGCGTGTCCGATCTGAGCAACGGTACGTCGAGCGGCATGACGGCCTCCTGGTGAGCTCGTGGTGCATGGTCACCGGACTCGCCGGTCAGGATCGCGACGCGGCGAGGCGACTCCGGATCCGCTCGGGCCTGTACGGGCCACGCCTATTTCGTGGATGCCGGCTGGAGCCGAGCCGCGCCGCCTGTCGCGAGCGGCCACACGTAGCGATCCCACGTGAGACCGACCACTTCCATTTGGCCGGCGGCTCGCGCGCCCGACCGTTCGGCGACGCGCCGCGAGCGGGCGTTCTGCGGAAGAATGGCCGAGATCGCGTACGACAGCCGCAGAACGTCGCGCGCGTAGTCGCGAACGCAACGCGCCGCTTCGGTCGCGAAACCCTGGCCCCAGACGGCGGGGTCGAACGTGTAGCCGAGCTCACACTCGAATGTCAGCGCGACGCCAGCGGGCGCCTGTTCGCGCCCGAACCATCCTCTGCGAATCCCGTGCTCGGGTGCCGCGGATTCGACAACGAGGTCCATCAAGCCGCAGCGCCCGATCAGCGCTCCGTCTTCCTTGCGCAGGACCGCGAGATAGCCGAGCGCGAGCTGCTCATAGCTCGCGAGAGTGTACTGCAACCATGCGGCCGTCTCTTCGGGCGAGCGCGGCCGGCCTCCGGGATAAAGATGCTGCGCGACTTCGGGGAGTGCGTGGATGCGAGTGAAGAACGGCAGATCGTCCGGCGCGATCCGCCGCAGCACGAGGCGAGCCGACTCCAGCCGGTCTGTGCCGTGCGCCAGGGTCATTTTGTAGACGGCGCCCCTCTCAAAGCGGGTTGGGGCCGACGACTTCCCAGCGGTAGCGCTCGCGGAGTTTGCTCGCGTTCGTCGTCGTTGATCGGGCCGGCCGGGCGCTTCAAGAGCTCCTCGACGTAGCCGCCGGCGGCGGCCGGGGTGTAGAGAAACAAGACGCGGCCGGTTTCGCTGCCGGTGCTCTTCCAGGCATGCGGGACGTTGCGCGGGAAGAACGCGCAGGTGCCGGGCCCGCCGACGCTCACCTCGTCGCCGATCTTGAAGGTGATCTCGCCGGCGAGCACCCAGGCGACCTCGTCGCTGTCGCGGTGGAGATGGAAGAGGCTCTTGGTGCCGGCGAGGCACGGTTTCCTCGAACAGCATGATGCTCTCGTTGGTCTCGTGGCCGAGGAGCTTCAAGGCGGCGAAGCGGCCGGGCGCCGCCATGTCGAGATGTTTTCCGCCACCGGCAGGTACGACAAAGCCCTTCTTTGCGGTCATGGTGGTGTCCCTTCCTGATCTGACGACGCGCGCGCCAAGGCAAGCGCCCGTCAGGCCGTCACGCGGCCCGGAACGGTGGACCGCTTCGGCGCCGTACGGGCCAGCCAGCGGCCGGCCCTGATCAGAGCCAGCCCAGCCACGACTCGCAGCGGTTGGCGTACCGGGCGGAGGCTGCGGATCAGGGCCCAATGGGCCGCCTGTGGCCCGGGCCTCGTCCAGCCGCGCTCTCGCCAGGTGCTCCAGCAGATACGTGTTCATGGCCGCGTCCTCCAGGGCGCCGTCGCCCGTCTATTGTTCTCGGCCCCTGCCGGTGTCCCAGGACAATACCCGGGACGTCGCTGAGCCGAGTTTTGCTAGCTGATCAGGCCGCAGAGCCTCCCGCGTTCTCCGGAGCGAAGCCAACTTTCGCGCGATGTTAGCGAGTCTCATTGAGTGCTTTTCAGCCACCCTGCTCGTGCAGGTCTTCACCGCGATGCAGCCGCTGGACAATTTCGGCGGTTTGCAGCATCTCGCGTTGAGTCGGCGAGTGCGCCGCGATGTAGCGCGCCCCGGCGATGAGGATGTGGCCGCCTTGTTCCGTGTCCCCCATTCCTGGTGTTGCTGCACCGTGGCTTCCAACATCCGATACGTGTGAAAGTTGGCGTCTTCGCGCACAACGGCTCGCACCAGTGTGCGAATCAGCGGACCGGCGGGATGCCGAAGCGCGAGGTACCGGGCCACGATGCGGCCAGCCTCATTGATCTGCGCCTGTCGATCCAGGGTGAGCAGGAATTGTTCGAGCAGTTCCGGTCCTCCGTGGGGAGGTCGTCGAGGTCGCCTCGCTCTCCGGGCAACGCACCGGATGGGATGTTGAGGAAACGGTCGAGATACACGCGCAGCGCCCCGTGGAAAAGGCCGCGCACCAGTTCAGCGGAAGGCACCCCTTCGTAGCTTGACACACGCTTGAGCGTCTGGTGCAGCGCGTTGCCGTAGGTGAAGGTGTGCAACTACTGTCATCCAGTCGTCGAACTCGTTCGCCGTGGTGAAACGGCAAATCCGCATAGCGGCGGCGTAGGCCACTTCCTTGCTCAGTTCCACGGGCGGCACGCCGCGCTGGAGCGCTCCCTTCAAGGTCTCGATGATGGCCGAGGGATCTTCGCCCAGCAGCACCTCTCGTCAGGCCGGCGGTCACGTTCGGTGCGGGCGGGCCGTGGCGGTGGCCTTCTTCCATCAGCGCCGACAGTTCTTCATCGACCTGGCGGAGCATTGACACCAGGTCCACGGGGTGTCGCCACTGGCTGGTTTCTTCGCCGCCGCGCGCGTTCACCAACGGCCCTACGACGGTCGGCAGCACTTCGGACGCGTGTTCCCAGCCGATGAGCGCCAGCAACTCGAAGGCCTTGTTCATGAAGTCCACGACATGGCCGGAGTCGCTCACGATGCGGTCGGTGGCGGCGCTCGCCAGTAGATCGGCAACTTCGCCCGGCGACGCGCCGTTGGCGATCGCGGTGAGCAGGCAGCGCTCGACGCCGTCGCGGTGGCGCACGAGGGCCCAATGCCGCAGCCAGCGTTTGAGTGAGTCGAGCGACACCTGATCGGTCTCCAACGGCTGGCCGTCCCAGTGAGGCGACGCGCCTTGGACGTTGTGCGCCATCTGAAAGACGCCGTGCCACAGCGGCAGAAACTTCTCTTCATTCTCCAGGTGTGGCAGCAGGTTGGCCATCGCGGTCAAGATAGTCATGCCGCTGGCCCAATCGTCGCGGTAGCAGGCGCCGAACAAGGCCGCCTGCCGGACAATGTCGCGCTCTGTGCACACCGCGATGGAGCAGGGCCAGAGTCGCCTTGCCCATGACGAGTCCGAGGTAATGCTGCATCCCTTCCTTGAGTCGGTGCTTCCAATGCGCCAGGTCATCGCGCGGCTCGCGCGCCAGCACCCAGACTTCCTCGCCTCGGATTTCGACAGGATACCTGGGAACGTCATCAGCCCAGAGATGAAACGTGCAGCCGCTGGCCAGGTCGAACCGGGCGTGGTGCCAATAGCAGGTGAGGATGCCGTCTTCCACGCTCCCGCGATGCAGCGGAAAGCCCATGTGCGGACAGCGGTTTTCCACGGCGAAGACTTTCCCGTCGTTGTGGAACACCGCGACGGCCTGGTCCAGGCGGACCACCATGCAGGTCTTGGCTTCAAGTTCTTTCAACGTCCCGACACGGACGGATTGGAGATTTGTTTTCATAGGGTTTTGATCCTCACTCTTGTCGCCTGCCGGAGGACAGCTGGACGGATCCGCCTCCTCACGCTGCGGATACCGAGAGGTTCAGTCTGGGGTATGGTAGCGATACAGCGATCGAGTAACTGGAGCGGCGGGCCTGGTCGTTTGTGAAGGCGCAGCCACCAGCCAAACTTGGCGCCGCTGCGGAAGAGTTGCTCCGTCGTGAGGCCCGCCTTGGAAAGTTTCCGGAGCAACATCTTGCGCGCCTGATACACACGCCAGCGAGCTAATCCCTCGGAGATGGCCAGTGCCTCGCTGATCTCGCCGTAATCCAGGTCCTCCCAGAACCGCAGCACCACCGCTTCGCGGTATTCGGGTGAGAGCTGGGCCACGGCTTCCTCCAGCATGCAACCAGTTTCCTTACTCAACACGGTCTGCATCGGACTCGGTCCGGGGTCTGGTTCTTCCGGGGCCGATTCCGGCGGGTCGATTCCCCTGGCCAGCCGCCCGGCGCAGTGCTTGCGCCAGACGTTCCGGGCGATGCCGTAAAGCCAGGGTTTGAACGGCCGGCGATCGTCAAACCGGTCCAGCGATTGCCACAACAGCCACAAAGGTGTCATGCGTGAGGTCCGCCGCGTTATCGGCGCTGTTGGTAAACCAGAGAAACCGCCGATACAGACGGTCGTAGTGCTCGGACACAAGCTGTTCGCACCTGTCCCGCTGGTTCTGGAGTTGCAATGGCTCACCGCTTTCAATCATTCGTCACGCTCTCGTTGCGTTTCCACTAACAGATTGCCGGTCGGACGAGTTTCGTTAGAGATTCCTTTCGCCATTCATACTTTTCACCTGTGGCAAGATCCTCGCATTGTCTCTCTCCTCGGCGAAATCAGGCATTTTTACCACGTAATCGCGGGGTAAGACCGGGCCGAAAGCGACGAGGGCTATGAGAGTGCTGCTGCCAATCTCGACATGACCGTCGAGGAATGGGCCCAGGCCAGTGGTTCGTGGGCCGGCAGGGTGCAGGGAGCCCTGGGATCGACAGGCCCGCGAGCACCTCGGCATGCTGGGCAATGGCGGACGATCCCTGTCGTTTTCCGGGCTCCCCGAACGACTATCTGGTGTCCGCAGCCATCCGACGCGCCATGAGGAGGGGCTATGAAGTACGTCTGTCTGGTCTATCTTGTGGAGAAGGAAAGAACGCCATGACCAAGAGGGAAGCCGACACCTGCACCGACGAACAGCGTGGCCTACAACGAGGCCGAGGGCTCAAGTGATGAAATTCATGTTCATGATCTTCCACGATGAGGAAGACGCTGGACGCCTTGCCCGAGCCGGCAGATGCAGACCCTCGTCGATTCGGCCCTCGACTACATGGAGGAGCTCAGGCGGAGCGGCCACTTGTCAGTCTCGAATGCGCTGCGCGCGCCCGACCGCCCGGACGGTCCGGGTCCACGGCGGCAAGGCGACCATCACCGACGGCCCCTTCGCCGAGACCAAGGAGCAGCTGGGCGGGTTCTTCCTCATCGAGGCCAAGGACATCGACGAAGCCGTGCGAGGTGGCCTCGAGGTTCCGCCGGCGCGCCTGGGAACCATCGAGGTGCGTCCGGTCCAGGAGCTGCACCACTCTAGCCGCGGCCGCGGCGTGACATGAGCGAACCTACGGTCGACCGCGCCCTCGAGGCGGTGGACGCGGTCTACCGCTCGGCGCCTTACTGTCAGAGAAGCTGGAGAACGTTGGCCACACCTGGCGTGTCCGACTCTGAGCAACGGCACGTCGAGCGTTATCTCAGCCCCCCAACTCCGCACGCCCGGCATGTCCGGAGCGTTCGAGCTTCATGAGGCTCTACCTTCTGTCACGCGTGGTCCCGCCGCCTCCGCCTGCTCCAGCCAGTACGTCATGCCCATGTCGCGGTACAGCGTCGTCGCCGTCGCGAGGTGCTCCTGCGCCTGCTCGCGCGTGCCCGTGCGCCGGTAGAGCTTGCCGAGGCCGAGGTGGCAGTGGGCGACGAGGGGGCGCATCCCGAGCTCCTCGGCGAGCGCGAGCGCGTCACGGTAGTGGCCCTCAGCGTGCTCCGGGGATCGCGGCGGGCGGTGACCTCGCCGAGAAGCCGGAGGGCCCACGCCTCGTAGGGCGTTGACCGCCCTCGCGGGCAAGGGTCAGCGGCTCGCGCGGCGAATGCGAGAGCGTCCTCGAGCCGGTCGGCGAGGACGTACGCTTCGCCCAGATAGGCCAGGAAGACCGACCGGAAAGCTCCGTATCCCATAGGCTCCATGGCGCTCAGCGCGTGCTCCAGCAACGGGATGCCCTCAGCAATCCGCCCCGAGAGCGCGTAGGCGTAGCCCAGGCCCCCGTCTGTCGCACTGAAAAGAAGGTCAGGTTCCACTCGCGACTCAGCGCCAGCCCGCGTTCGAGCAGGCCGACGGCGTGGCTGAGCTCTCCCCTGGTGATATGGAGATAGGCGAGAATCCAGCACGCGGCGGCCAGGCTATAGGGTGATCCAGCGCCTCGGCGAGGTGGATGCCTTCCTGACCGTGGACGATCCCTTCCGTGAACTGTCCCTGGTCGGCGAAAATCCACGTCAAGAAACAGCGGGCCATCACGGCGGGAAACCCGGCGAGGCCAAGCCGTTCACGGCTCAGATCGCCCTCGAGCAACCGCAGAACTTTCAGGAGAAGGTCCTCGGCCCGCCGATAGTCCCCCGTCAAGATGCAGGCCACGCCGAAGTAGAGAGTTGCCGTCACCTGGAGCGGAACATCTCCGAGCGACTCGGCAATGGCCTGGGCGGTCTGCCCGAATCCGAGCGCTTCCGTCGAATGACCAGTCATCGAGAGGTTGAGGCACATATGGACGAACATCTGCCCGAGCCGCCGTTGATCGTCGAGCGCCCGCGCCAGGCCTTCGGCTTCGCGAAGATTGCCGAAGATCCGCTCGAATTCTCCGAGCGGGAAGAGTGAAGTTCTCAGATCGAAGCGAAGATCGATGGCCTGCTCGAGGGTCTCGCGCGTCTCGGGCAGATGCCCGAGAGCCGTCAGCGCCTGCTCGAAGCAGCTCACCGCCTCCCGGTTGGCGGATCGCGCCAATGCTTCGCTCCGGCCTGACGGAGGTACGTGAGCGCCTTCTCCCACCCCTCAGCCCGCACGGCATGGTGCGCCAGCCGCTCGACGTGCTCGGTCAGTCGGTCCGGATAGGAGCGTTCGATGGCGCCGACGATGCGAGCGTGCAGGGCCTTGCGCCGGTCCTGGAGCAGGGTGCCGTACGTGACTGTCATGGGTGAGCGCGTGCTTGAAGGCGTACGCGAGGTCCGGATAGAGCCCGGTCTCGTGGAGGAACTCGGCGGCCTGGAGTGATTCGAGTCCGCGGCGGAGCGCCTCGTCCGGGACTTCGGCGATCGCCTGGAGCAGCGCGAACGGGACGTCCTTGCCGACGACGGAGGCGACCTGGAGGAGACGCTTGTCCTCGGGCACCAGCCGGTCGATGCGCGCCGCCAGGATCGCCTGGACCGTGGGCGGCACCTGGATCGCCTGGACCGGCTGCGTCAGCCGATACCGGCCGCGCGGACCCTCCAGCGCGTTCGTCTCCACCAGCGTCCGGACGGTCTCCTCCAGGAAGAACGGGTTCCCGCGGTCGACGAGGAGTTGCTTGAGCGGCGCCAGCCGGGATCCTCGCCGAGGAGCGCATCGAGCAGCTCGCCCGCGCTCTCGGCGCGGCAGCGCGTCCAGCCGCATCTGGCGGTAGTAGGTCTTGCTTGCCCCAGGGGTGGCTGATACTCGGGACGGTAGTTCACGAGAAGGAGCACCCGCGCGGCCGGCAACGCTGGTGACGAGACGGTCCAGCACCTCCTGGGTCTCGGTATCGATCCAGTGCAGATCCTCGACGATCAGACACAGCGGCTGCGCGACGCTCGCGGCCAGGAACACCTGCCGCAGGGCATCGTGCGTCCGCTGGCGACGCAGCGCCGGATCGACCGCGCGGAACGCGTCGTCTGGCGGCAACACTCCCAGCAGGTCGAGCAAGGGCGGCACGAGCCCAGCAGGATCGCCGGCGCCGGGCGGCACTGATCGCGCGACTCTCTCCCGCACCTCGGCTCGCGGTATCGGTGTCCTGGACGCGGCAGAAGCTCTTGAGCGCATCCACGAGCGGGAAATAGGACGTGGTCGTGGCGTAGGACGCGCCGCCGGCAGGAGAGGACGCAGCCAGCCGTGGAGCGGGCGGACGGCTTCGTGCAGGAGCCGCGATTTCCCGACCCCCGCCTCGCCGACGATGCTGACGATCTGCCCGTGACCCTGCTCGGCCCGCGCGCTGGCCTGACGGAGGATTGCGAGCTCGGACGACCGACCGACGAAGCGCGTCCCAGCGACGGCGTGCCGTCTCTGGGCGCAGCAACACCCACGCATCGCGCCCGGGGTCGCCCAGACGTTCGCAGCACGAAGCGTCGCGTCACAAAGGGGACGACCGCCTCGGTGACGACGATCGCCCCCGGGCGGTCGACCGCCACGAGGTCTCTCGAGGATGCGCCATGTCGCGGCTTTGCCGTCCACCGCGATGGTGACGGTGGAGCCCTGTCGTCCCACGACGTGGTGATCGCAATCGATACTGATCACGGCGTCAACGCGAGCGCTCGATGTCGTGCGCGCGCGCACCGCCGCGGTGTGGATCGCCAGGGCCGCCAGGGCGGCGTGGCTGGGCGCGTTGTCGACTGGCTCGAGGCCAAAGACCGCCATGAGGCCGGTCGGGCCCGAGTCTTCGATGCGCCCGCCAAAGCTCTCGACCTTCTCGGCGATCACCTCCAATGCGCGCGCCACGTCGACGGCGGACGACGGGAGGACCCTGGCGCGGAGGAAGGCGAGGTGGCGACGTTCCCACTCGGTCGGGACGGACCCGTCGGGGCGGGCAGGATCGCGGCGGCGCGCTCGCCGCGTCGCGCGCAGCCCTGCCTCCGAATGTCGCAAGCCGTACTTGTCCATGCGCGCGCGGAGCGTATTGCGCGAGATGCCGAGGGCGACGGCGGTGCGACGAATGTTGCCGTCGTTGGCGCGGAGGGCGGCTTCGATGTGGCCGCGGAGACCATCGTCCAGTGACCCGGGGACAGTCGGCGCGCTCACCTCCGCGGCGTCCGTCGCGTCGTCCGCGGGGTTCCGGACGAGAAAGTCGAGCATGGCCGCCGTGATCTCGTCGGTGACCGAGAGCAGCGCCACGCGCTCCAGCGCGTTGGCCAGCTCGCGCACGTTGCCGGGCCAGCGGTAGGCGACGAGCCGGTCCCGCGCGTCGGGCGTCAGGGCGCGGGCCGTGAGGCCGTAGTCGGCGCACGCCCGGGCCAGGAAGTAGTCGGCGAGGTGGAGGATGTCGCCACCGCGCGCGCGCAGCGGCGGCAACTCGAGGCTGATGACGGCGAGCCGATGGTAGAGATCCTCGCGGAACCGCCCCTCACCGATCGCTCTGCTTCAGCTCCACGCTGGTCGCCGCCACCAGCGCCACGTCGACCGGCTCCGCGCGGGTGCTGCCCAGCCGGCGCACCGCGCCGTCCTCGAGCACGGTGAGGAGCTTGCCCTGCAGGGCCGTGGGGAGGAGGCCGATCTCGTCGAGGAACAGCGTGCCGCCGTGGGCGGTCTGGAAGAGGCCGGGCTTGGCCTGCGCGCGCGTCGGTGAAGGCGCCGCGCTCATAGCCGAACAGCTCGGCTTCGAGCAGGGTCTCGGGGATGGCGGCACAGTTGACGGCGACGAAGGGGCCGTCGCGGCGCGGGCCGGCCTGATGAATCGCCCCGCCAGGAGGCCCTTGCCGGTCCCGGTCTCGCCGAGGATCAAGATCGGCGGAAGCCGGCGCGCCCGCTCTGACGGGCGAGGAGCTGCTCGACCTGGGCGCGGATCGCGACGATCCGCGGGCTCTCGCCACGCAGCGCTTCGAGGCGCGCGCCTCATCTCACCGCCGCCGCCTCCTGCTCCAGCCAGTCCATCATGCCCATGTCAGCAGTACATCACCGTCGCGGTCGCGAGGTGCTCCTGCGCCTGCTCGCGTGCGCCGGTAGAGCGCTTCAGCGCGGCGCGAAACACTGGCCCTCCTCGGGGACACGACCCCGACAAGCCGCGGAACCTGGCGAAGAGCGTGACGGTGAAGTGATCGGGTCCGTCAGGCGAATGCGCTCGTGTCTCTCGCGAGCTTCTGCAGCCAGTAGGTCATGCCCATCCCGCGGCACATCGCGGTGGCGGTCGCGAGGGGTTCCCCGGCGTCCGCGCGCCTGCCCGCCCTGAAGGGCCAGGCGCGCCAGGCCGGCGTGACAGTGAGCGGCGAGCGGGCGCATGGAGAGCGCCTCGGCGAGGGCCAGGGCGTGGCGATAGCTCTGAGCCGCCGCGCCTTCGCCTCCGTCGCCGCGAACTCCCCGAGGCCGGCAGAGCGCCCAACGGGTCCAGGCTCGCGCATAGGCCCGATAATCTCGGTCGCATCCGTCCCCGACCGGAAGCTCTCGATGGCCCGCCGGTACTGCCCGGCAGCCAGGAGCGCTCGCCTCGACGTTGTAGTGGCCCATTCCCGCGGAGCGGATTTCGTCGTCGAGGCTGTCCGCCAGGAGCGAGCGTCACCTCGGCCCATCCACGGGCCTCGGACAGCTTCGCCCATATCCCAGTGCTTGGCGCTCAGCCAGCTGGCGGCGATAGCTCGACGGCGCGCGTCACCCAGCTGCCTCGCGATCCGCTCGGCCTCGCGCACGTGAGCCAGGAGCCCGCTTGCCGGTGCCCGTCTCACCGAGGATCAGGATCGGAGGAACGCGACGCGCGCGCGCTTGACGCCCGAGCAGCTGGTCCACCTGCGCGCGGATCGCGGCGATCCTGGCGCTCCCGCCGCGTAGAGCTTCGAGAGCCGCGCGCATTACCCGACGGCCTCCGCCTGCTCCGACCCAGTACGGCATCCCCATCTCGCGGTACAGCGCCGTCGCCGTGGCGAGGTGTTCCCGCGCCTGCACGTGCTTCCCCATCCGTCGGTAGAGCTTGCAGAGGCCGAGATGGCAGTGGGCAACGAGCGGGCGCATCCCGAGCTCCTCGGCCAGCGCGAGACTGTCGCGATACTCACTCTCGGCATCATCCGGGAGATCGCCGCAGGCCGTCGCATCGCCGAGAAGCCAGAAGGCCTGCGCTTCGAGGTCACGATGGCGCGAGTTCGCGCGCCAGCGTCGCGGCGCGGCGAGCGACCTCGAGAGCGTCGGGGAGCCGGTCGGCGAGCATGCATGCCTCGCCGAGTTGCACCAGGGTGAGCGACTCGGCGAATCGAACTCCCATGCGCAACGCGTCGCCCGCCGCTTGCTCGATCAACGGGATACCCTCGGCCGTCCGTCCCAGGAACGCGTACGCGTAGCCAAGCCAGCCCGCGTGGGCCGAGGAGAAGTAGGAGAGGCTCCATTCCTGTGTCAACGCCACGCCGCGCTCGAACAGGCTGACCGCGCGCTCGGGCTCTCCCTTCGTCATATAGAGCTGGCCGAGACACAAGCACATGTTGGCCAAGGGGACCGGGCTGTTCATCGCCTCGGCAAGGCGGAGGCCTTCCCGGCCGTGGTCGATCCCTTGCTCGAAGTTTCCCGCCACGCATCAATCCAGGTCAGATACCCGTACGCCGTCGTGACCAGAGGCGTGGGTGTTCCTCGAGCCAACTCCACGATTCGCAGGAGTGCCTCCTCGGCGCGTCCGTAATCGCCGTTCCGCAGGCACGCTCCTCCAAGGTAGATTCGACGTCACCTGGAGTGCAACATCGCCAAGGGCCTCGGCGATGGCCAGCGCTTTCTGGCCGAACGCGATCGCCTCGGTCGAATGACCGGCGAGCCCGATCGTGTGACACAGATGCACGTAGAGCTGGCCCAGTCGCCACTGATCGTCCAGTGTCGTGGCCAGGCCTTCGGCTTCGCGAAGATCGCCGACGATCCGCTCGAACTCTCCGAGCGGAAAGCGCGCGGTCTTCAGGTCGAGACGGAGATCGATGGCCAGCTGCAGCGTCTCGCGGCTCTCGGGCCGATGCCCGAGGGCCACCAGCGCCTGCTCGAAGTAACTCACCGCCTCCCGGTTGGCCGAGCGCGCCAAGGCCTTGACGCCGGCCCGATGCAGGTACGTGACGGCCTGCGCCCACAGCTCGGCCCGCACGGCATGGTGCGCGACTCGCTCGACGTGCTCGGTCAGCCGATCCGGGTACGCGTGTTCGATGGCGCCGACGATGCGGGCGTGCAGGGCCTTGCGCCGGTCCTCGAGCAGCGCGCCGTACGTGACCTCGTGGGTGAGCGCGTGCTTGAAGGAGTACGCGGGGTCCGGGTAGAGCCCGGTCTCGGTGAGGAAACTCGGCGGCCTGAGCGATTCGAGTCCGCGGCGGAGCGCCTCGTCCGGTACTTCGGCGATCGCCTGGAGCACCGCGAACGGCACGTCCTTGCCGACGACGGAGGCCACCTGGAGAAGACGCCTGTCCTCCGGCGCCAGCCGGTCGATGCGCGCCGCCAGGATCGCCTGCACCGTGGGTGGCACCTGGATCGCCTGGACCGGCTGCGTCAGCCGATACCGCCCGCGCACACCCTCCAGTGCCTTCGTCTCCACCAGCGTCCGGATGGTCTCCTCCAGGAAGAACGGGTTCCCGAGCCCGATGAGGCGCTGCTGAGGGCGCCAGCCCGGGATCCTCGCCGAGCAGCGCGTCGAGAAGCTCCCCGCGCTCTCCGCCAGCACGTCCAGTCGCAGCTGGACGTAGTGGGTCTTGTTGCCCCAGGGGTGCTGATACTCGGGCCGGTAGTTCACGACTAGGAGCACTCGCGCGGCCGGAATGCCTGTCGACGAGACGGTCCAGCACCGTCTGGGTCTCGACGTCGATCCAGTGCAGATCCTCCACGATCAGACACAAGGGCTGGGCGACGCTCGCCGCCAGGAACACTTGCCGGAGCGCATCGTGCGTCCGCTGGCGACGCGGCGCCGGATCGACCGTGCGGAACGCGTCGTCCGGCGGCAACACGCCCAGCACGTCGAGCAGGTGGCAAGAGCCGATCCGGATCGCCGGCCCCGGGCGGCAATGCCCGCGCCACGCGCGCGCGCACCTCGGTCGCGGTGTCGGTGTCCTGGATGCGGCAGAAGCTTTTCAGCGCCTCCGCGAGCGGGAAAGTAGGACACGCTCGTGGCGTACGGCGCGCCCCCGGAGGACAGGACGTGCCAGCCCTGGAGCAGCCTGACGGCCTCGTGTAGCAGCCGCGATTTCCCGACCCCCGCCTCCCCGACGATGCTGGACGATCTCGCCCGTGGCCCTGCTCCGCTCGCGCGCTGGCGTCCCGGAGTATCGCGAGCTCGGACGCCCGACCGACGAAGCGTGTCCCGCTGACGGGGCCGTCTCCCGGCGCAGCACCCCCACGCCGTGCGCGCGGGATCTCGCGGACGTTCGAGCACGAAACGCCGTGTCACGAATGGGACCACCGCCTCGGTGACGACGGTCGCCCCCGGACGAGCGACGGCCGCGAGGTCCTCGAGGATGCGCCATGTCGCGGCCTTGCCGTCCACCGCGATGGTGATGGTGGCGCCCTGGCGTCCCACGACGTGGTGACCGCAATGGATGCCGATCACGACGTCAGCGCGTCCGGTCGATGTCGTGCGCGCGCGCGCCGCGGCGTTGTGGATCGCGAGGGCGGCGAGGGCGGCGTGGCTAGCCGCGTTGTCGACTGGCTCGAGGCCAAACACCGCCACGAGTCCGGTCGGGCCCGAGTCCTCGACGCGCCTGCCGAAGCTGCGGACCTTCTCGGCGATCACCCCAGTGCGCCGTTGACGTCGACCGTCGAAGACGGGAGGAGCCGGGCGCGGAGAAAGGCGAGATGACGGCGTTCCCATTCGGTCGGGACAGCCTCCGGGGTGGCAGGGGCTGCGGCGGCGCGCTCCGCACCGCCTCGGCATGGCGCAAGCCGTACCTGTCCATGCGCGCGCGCAGCGTGTTTGCGCGAGATGCCGAGCGCGGCGGCGGTGCGGCGGATGTTCCCGGCGTTCGCTTTGAGGGCGGCTTCGACGTGGCCGCGCACCGCATCGTCCAGTGCCCCGGGGTCAGTCGGCTCGCTCACCTTCGCGACGTCCGCAAGGGTCGTGACGAGAAAGTCCAGCATGCCGGCCGTGATCTCGTCGGTGACCGAGAGCAGCGCCACGCGCTCCAGCGCATTGGCCAGCTCGCGCACGTTGCCGGGCCAGCGGTAGCGGACGAGTAGCTCGCGCGCGTCGCGGGTCAGCGTGCGCGCCGCGAGGCCGTAGTCGGCGCACGCGCGCGCCAGAAAGTACTCGGCGAGGTGGATGATGTCGGCGCCGCGCGTGCGCAGCGGCGGCAACTCGAGGCTGATGACCGCGAGCCGATGGTAGAGATCCTCCCGAAACCGCCCCTCGCCGATCGCCTGCTTCAGATCCACGCTGGTCGCCGCCACCAGCGCCACGTCGACCGCCTCGGCGCGAGTGCTGCCCAGCCGGCGCACCGCGCGGTCACTCGAGCACCGTGAGCAGCTTGCCCTGCAGGGCCGGGGGAGGAGACCGATCTCGTCGAGGAACAGCGCGTGCCGCCGTGGGCGGTCTGGAAGAGGCCGGGCTTGGCCTGCGCGCGTCGGTGAAGGCGCCGCGCTCATAGCCGAACAGCTCGGCTTCGAGCAGGTCTCCGGGATGGCGGCACAGTTGACGGCGACGAAGGGCCGTCGCGGCGCGCGTCCGGCCTGATGAATCGCCCCCGCCAGGAGCCCTTGCCGGTTCCGGTCTCGCCGAGGATCAGGATCGGCGGAAGGACGCGCGCCGGTCCTGACGACCGAGCAGTTGTCCGACCTGGGCCCGGAGCGCGACGATCCGTGGGCTCTCGCCCTGTAGAGCCTCCAGCTGCGCGCCCATGTCGCCAGCAGGTTACTCTTCTTCTGTGCTGGGTCAATAGCTGACCTCTCCTCACCCCCGCGCAGACCCCGTTGACCCGCAGCGCCGTGGCGTAACTCAATTGATTTTACTTAAGTTTTGATTGGTACGAATGTTGCCTCGACAGGGAGGCAGACCCACGAAGGAGGACAACGATGACGAACCGGAACGACGGCCGCGATGAACCGAGGAGCGAGATTACTGGCCGAGCAGAAGTCGGCGGTCCGTGCCGCGGTGGCCGTGGCGGCGAGGAGGAAGCCATGAAGAAGCCCTGGTGGACGGCCGTCGTCATCGTCGCGCTGCTGAGCGCCGTCGGCAGCTGGGCGGCACGCGCGAGCCTGAACGAGATCGTCGTGGTGCGCGCGGAGACCACCCGGCCTGGGCGCAGCGCCTCGCCCTGGTGGACGAGGCGCTCGCCAGCAACAACGTGAGCCGGGCGATCTACGAGTGGCGCGAGGCCTACGGCGCGGCGATGGGCAGCCGCCGAGCAGAGGCCCTGGCCTCGGTGGGCGACGCCGCGCTCCGCATCGATACGCTCGCGGGGTCGCGGAGCGTGTTCCGTGAGGAAGCGCGTGACGCGTACCGCGGCTCGATGCTCCTGGCTCACGCGCAGCGCGACGTTCGCACCCTAATGCAGGCGGCGGACTCCTTGGCGCAGCTCGGTGACACGCGAGCGGCCGAGCGCGCCCGCCACATGGTCCGACGCATTGGCCCGGCGCGAAGCCCCGTGAGCCTCATGATCGGCGTGCAGCCGCCAGTGCTTCGAGCCGAGTCCCCGGCCATCCGGGCCTTCCCGGTGCGGCGCCAGGCTCGGGACCGCCAATCCTGGTTCACGTGGTTGCTCATCGCGACTGCGCTCGTCGCCGGCGCGGTCATCGCGCAGTCCCGGGCCGCCGGCGTGGCGGGCGCCGAGCGCGCCGTGCTGTTCATGGCGATCGTCTTCTCCGCCGCGTTGATCTCCTCGATCGCCGGCTTTGCGTTCTCCGCGCTCGCGGGCGCGGCGCTCGCTCAGCTCTCCCTCGCCCCGACCGAGGCGATCGAGATCATGCCCGTGTGCAGCATCGCGCTCCAGAGCTACTGCGTCTGCCGGCTCGGGGGGCTCGATCGAGTGGCGCCGGCTCGCGCCATTCCTGGTCGGCGGCGCCGTGACCGTTCCCCTGGGGATCGCGCTGCTCACGCGATCTTCGACGACGGCATTCTCGTTCGGGCTCGGGATCCTGCTCGTGCTCTACTGGTGCCTACATGCTGGTCCACCGGCAAAGATCGTGGTGACGGGAAGTTGGGTCGCCGACGTCGCCGGTCGGCGCGCTGGGAGGTCTGACCGGTGGGTTGGCCGCCTTTCCTGGCGCATTCTCGTCACCGTCTAGTGCGGCATGAAGGGCTGGACGAAGGAGCAGCAACGCGCGGTGTTCCAGCCCTACATCCTGACGATGCAGCTTCTCGCGCTCGCGCTGCTGCGATCGAGCGCTCCCATGAAACAGTCCCGCCCTCGGCCGTGCTCTTCGTACCGATCGTGATCCTCGCCGCGCATCTGGGGGCTGGCCCCTGTTCCGGAGGCTGAGCAACCGGCAGTTCAACTACGCGGTGTACGGTCTGCTCATCGCCGCCGGGCTCACGCTCGTGGCAAAGTTCCACTGAGACGCTCAGCTCGCGGGGTGATGAGGGCGTCTTGGTGTGATTGTTCCCGCCACCTCCGCCTGCTCCAGCCAGTACGTCATGCCCATGTCGCGGTACATCGTCGTCGCGGTGGCGAGGTGCTCCTGCGCCTGCTCGCGCTTGCCCGTGCGCCGGTAGAGCTTGCCGAGGCCGAGGTGGCAGTGGGCGACGAGGGGGCGCATCCCGAGCTCCTCGGCGAGCGCGAGCGCGTCACGGTAGTGGCCATCAGCGTGCTCCGGGGATCGCGGCGGGCGGTGACCTCGCCGAGGAGCCGGAGGGCCCACGCCTCGTAGCCGCGTTGACCGCCCTCGCGGGCAAGGGTCAGGGCTCGCCCGGCGAATGCGAGCGCGTCCTCGAGCCGGTCGGCGAGGACGTACGCTTCGCCCAGATACGCCAGGAAGAGCGGCTGGACAAGTCCGTACCCCATCGCCTCACATGGCGCTCAGCGCGTGCTCCAGCAACGGGATGCCCTCAGCAATCCGCCCCGAGAGCGCGTAGGCGTAGCCCAGGCGCCCCGTGTTGTTGCACTGAAAAGAAGGTCAGGTTCCACTCGCGACTCAGCGCCAGCCCGCGTTCGAGCAGGCCGACGGCGTGGCTGAGCTCTCCCCTGGTGATCTGGAGATAGGCGAGAGCCCAGCACACGACGGCCAGGCTGTAGGGGTGATCCAGCGCCTCGGCGAGGCGGATGCCTTCCTGGCCGTGGGCGATCCCTTCCTCGAACTTTCCCTGGTCGGCGAACATCCGACGTCAAGATAGCAGCGGGCCATCACGGCAGGAAATCCGGCGAGGCCAAACCGTTCACGGCTCAGATCGCCTTCGAGCAACTGCAGGACTTTCAGGAGAAGATCCTCGGCCCGTCGATAGTCCCCCGTCCAGATGCAGGCCGCGCCGAGGTAGAGATTTCCCATCACCTGGAGCGGAACATCCCCGAGCGACTCGGCGATGGCCTGGGCGCTCTGGCCGAACCCGAGCGCTTCCGTCAGATGACCAGTCATCCAGAGGTTGTGGCACATGTAGACGGACATCTGCGCCGAGTCGCCGTTGGTCGTCGAGCGTCCTCGCCAGGCCCTCGGCTTCGCGGAGACAGCCGAAGATCCGCTCGAATTCTCCGAGCGGGAAGAGTGCAGTTCGAAGGTCGAAGCGAAGATCGATGGCCTGCTCCAGCGTCTCGCGGGTCTCGGGCAGATGCCCGAGGGCCGTCAGCGCCTGCTCGAAGCACGTCACCGCCTCCCGGTTGGCGGATCGCGCCAATGCCTTGACGCCAGCCTGATGCAGGTACGTGACCGCCTGCTCCCACACCTCGCCCGCACGGCATGGTGGGCCAGCCGCTCGACGTGCTCGGTCAGCCGGTCCGGATAGGAGCGTTCGATGGCGCCGACGATGCGGGCGTGCAGGGTCTGCGCCGGTCCTGGAGCAGGGCGCCGTACGTGACCTCATGCGGTGAGCGCGTGCTTGAAGGAGTACGCGAGGTCCGGATAGAGCCCGGTCTCGTAGAGGAACTCGGCGGCCTGGAGCGATTCGAGTCCGCGGCGGAGCGCCTCGTCCGGTACTTCGGCGATCGCCTGGAGCAGCGCGAACGGCACGTCCTTGCCGACGACGGAGGCGACCTGGAGGAGACGCTTGTCCTCCGGGCGCCAGCCGGTCGATGCGCGCCGCCAGGATCGCCTGGACCGTCGGCGGTACCTGGATCGCCTGGACCGGCTGCGTCAGGCCGATACCGGCCGCGCGCACCATCCAGCGCCTTCGTCTCCACCAGCGTCCGGACGGTCTCCTCCAGGAAGAGCGGGTTCCCGCGGCCTGACAAGGAGCTGCTTGAGCGGCGCCAGCCCGGGATCCTCGCCGAGGAGCGCATCGAGCAGCTCGCCCGCGCTCTCGGCCGGCAGCGCGTCCAGCCGCAGCTGGCGGTAGTGGGTCTTGTTGGCCCAGGGTGCTGATACTCGGGACGGTAGTTCACGAGGAGGAGCACCCGCGCGGCCAGAATGCCGTTGACGAGACGGTCCAGCACCGTCCTGGGTCTCGGCATCGATCCAGTGAAGATCCTCGACGATCAGACAGAGCGGCTGCGCGACGCTCGCGGCCAGGAACACCTCGCCGCAGGGCCTCGTGCGTCCGCTGGCGACGCGGCGCCGGATCGATCGCGCGGAACGCATCGTCCGGCGGCAACACTCCCAGCAGGTCGAGCAAGGGCGGCAGGAGCCCATCAGGATCGCCGGCCCCGGCGGCAATGACCGCGCGACTCGTCTCCGCACCTCGGCTCGCGGTGTCGGTGTCCTGGACGCGGCAGAAGCTCTTGAGCGCCTCCACGCAGCGGGAAATAGGACGTGTTCGTGGCGTAGGGCGCGCCGCCGCAGGACAGGACGCAGCCAGCCGTGGAGCTGCCGGACGGCTTCGTGCAGCGAGACGCGATTTCCCGACCCCCGCCTCGCCGACGATGCTGACGATCTGCCCGTGGCCCTGCTCCGGCTCGCGCGCTGGCTCTACGGAGCATCGCGAGCTCGACGGCCCGGCCGACGAAGCGCGTCCACGCGACGGGTGCCGTCTCCCGGCGCAGCACCACCCACGCTAGCGCGCCCGGGGTCGCGCAGACGTTCGAGCACGGAAACCTCGCGTCACAAAGGGGACGACCGCCTCCGTGACGACGATCGCCCCGGGCCGGTCGACCGCCACGAGGTCCTCGAGGATGGGCCACGTCGCGGCTTTGCCGTCCACCGCGATGCTGACCGTGGAGCCCTGGCGTCCCACGGCGTGGTGGTCGCAATGGATGCTGATCACGACGTCGACGCCTCCGCTCGATGTCGCGCGCGCGCGCGCCGCCGCGTTGTGGATCGCGAGGCCGCCAGGCGGCGTGGCTGGGCGCGTTGTCGACCGGGCTCGAGGCCAAAGACCGCGATCAGCCCGGTCGGGCCCGAGTCTTCGATGCGCCCGCCGAAGCTGCGCACCTTCTCGGCGATCACCTCCATGGCGCGCGCGACGTCGACGGTCGACGACGGCAGGAGCCGGGCG
>ERZ1370068.813-contig-10745_pt1 | contig 64224 bp, 93 predicted proteins | sample MGYA00561227_ERZ1370068 | MGnify/ENA primary metagenome ERZ1370068 (study PRJEB38410, sample SAMEA6850437) | metagenome | study: Metagenomic assessment of the ecological functions of the soil: analysis of the soil microbiota associated with the... | reverse complement strand
GTAATGGCTGCGTTCAGTTACGTATTGCTTCATTTCTCCCGGGTTGGATTCACAGACCGCTTCGCAAAACATTGCGTTGTTGATTGTTGATGTGCGAGCAGGCATTTGCCAAAAGCGTGGCGTATTTCCTCTCGTGCGTGGGGATTGTCAAAGGTGAGTATTCGGCATTTCTCCATTGCTTCGAAGTCTGTAGATGCCAATGTCGTCGATGAAAAGTGGGTGCGATAGAAAGTGGAGGAACAGGCGTCCCCAGCCAGAGGGGCTAAATGGCGTTGAGTTGGCAGCGCGCAACCGAGGACCATCGTGGCTGGTGCGACCGCCCTGAACGGGCTGAGGATCTGGTTACATCGCCTCCCGCCGGTGTGTCTGGGACTTGACTGCCAGACGTTCGTTCGATATTCTACGAATGTCGAATGATCGTTCTCTTTGTCGCCTGCAAGATTACACGCGCGTCACCGCGCGTTCCTTCGACGCGTCGATCCGGATTGCTGGGTTTGCGCTCCAAGTGTCGGTTGCGGCGCTGGTGGCGGCTAACTCGGGGCTTTCTCAGTCGACGCCGGATCGCCGGCTTGCGCCCGCGACGCTTTCTCGCGCGGCCGCTGGCCGAGGCGCTTGTGCGCTGGGTTAGATCCGGTCGAGGATGGTGGCCGACGCCGTGACGATTGACGATTATGATCGATCCGCCGTCGCGACGGTGCTGGTGCGGGTCAGGGCGATTCGATGGCGGACGCCGGCATTTTGGAGGCGATCTGGTCGTGGTCGAAAAGCGCGCGGCGCGCCAGATGTCGTCGCGATCGTCGACAATCAGTTCACGTTGAAGCGGCTGGATCTCGAGGCGGGCCGTTCGTGCTGCGGCCGAAAGCAAGGCGTCTCGGTTATTCGTCGGAGGGCGCGCTGGAGATTTTCGGCGTGATGGTCGGGCTGGTCACCAAGTACGGCTGACCGGCGCCGCGGTGCGGCGTATCACGCCTGGTCAAACGTCGACGCGCGCGACTTCGACCAGCAGTCGTAGAACGTCGCCGCGCGACCCAAGTCGGTCAGCGCCTGGCCGGTCACCTGTTCCCTGCGTTGGTGCCGTCGTGCGGGCCCACCAGATCGACGGCGCGACACGACACCGGGGCGTGTAGCGATCGGTCACGCGGCGGTCGACGAACGCGCCGCGATCGTTAGATGCGCACCGCCGGTCGCCGATCCGCGCGCCGCCGCGTCGTCCGGATGGATCTTGAGCCGCGGCGTCTTTTCGGTGTCGAAACACCGGGTTCGCCGAGCTCGAGTTAGTTCGCATTTTGTGCGCCAGCGGTGAGCTGCACGCCAGCGGATAGCGGCGCGAGTCGGGAGGTCGCGACCGGATTCGCGGGGCGGCGTGGGTGGCGGCGGATCTGGCCCTCGGCGCAACTTCTCGGATCAATTCTCGCGCGGACGGCGTCGGATAGTTGCCCTGCGCGAACGGGCGTACGGGGACGGCACGTTCAGCCGCTGCCAACCCTGCGTCTTGAAGTTTCCCCGATCGATGCAGCCATGCGCGGGTGGCTGCCGACAGAAGATCATTCGCCGCGTAATATCGTCGAAAGAAAACTACTCTGCTGGGCGAGCGTAGTCGTCAGACCCACATCCGCGCGGCGAGCAGCCAGAATACCTCAGTGTTCAACCCGGCTTCGCCCAGCGGGCGATCGCCGGATTGTTGGCCAGCGCCGAGTGCGGCCGTACGACCAGTGCGTCCAGATGCTCGAGGTTGCATCCGCGTCGCTGGGCAAGGACGCGATGTCGGCATAGTCGGCGGTGTCGGTGAACACGTCGTGCACGACGCAGAACACGGATCTCTGCCGCGCAGCCGGCGACGACCTTGCCCGAGTCCGGCGCCGCGCGACCGGTTCGAGTTATATCACAGCGCGAATCGGCGGATCGCCGGCACTCGAGTACCGCTTCGCATCGCCGAGTCGTCTGACATGTGTGATCGTGCGCGGGCTATTCACGGCGCTCAGCTCGGGACGCTCGAGCGCCGCCGTTGATCCGGATACGCGCCGCTGGACGATAGAAGGCGCCGCCCGCGGCGCGGCGCCACCGCGCCGAAACCGGCGCCGGCAGGCAGGCCACCGTCCGGATCGCCATAGCCGCCGCCGGCATGCCTTTGCATGCCAGTGATTGAGGCTCCGGATCACGGCGGGCCCGATGGTGCCGTAGTCGCTGAGCCAGCGCAGGCGACCTGCGCTTCGCGCGAACCGAGTGAGCGAGCGGCGCTGCGACGGCGGGTGAAGTCGCGCACGCGATGTTCCAGCGCATCGGAGCCCGGCGATGTAGCGGTCGATGTAGTCGCGATCCGATCAGGTCCTCGCAGCGATCAGGACGTTGCGCGGCGCCGAGAAGCCTGAAGCGCGAAGCGTCGGTTCCCGGCATCAGCGCCGGGTGACCGATGGCACTTTCTCCGCGGTCTGGCTGCGATAAGGGTCGATGGCGCGATCAACCAAGCGCCGCGCCGCTTTGGCTTCCTGCACGCGGCTCCAGAGGTGCAGGTTCGGGAACGACTCAGGTTCCGAGCTCCCAGATCAGGATCAGCTTCGGCATTTTCGAATTAAGCTCGAGGTCGCTGGTGCCGATCGATGCGCCGATCGTCTGCGGGCATATTATCCTGCCTTGCCGGCCGTCGCGCAGATCGTGCGATCGAGCAGACGATCGCCGAGCTTGTGCAAAAGCGCCGGTCCATCGAGCCAGCCGTGCAGCAGTCCCATGGTTCCGGCATAGCTGGCGGGGAGAATCGCACTGCGGGCCGTCGGTCGACTCGGCGGATTTCCACGGAAGCGCCACGAGCAGCGACCGTTGTCGAGCGCTTCGTCCCAGCGCAGCTTATGCGCTCAGAAGCGGCCTTTCGCCCTGGCGCCGTTGACTCGGCGCCAGCGGATGCGGCAGGCGCTTGTCGGGAATAGGTTCGCTCCAGGCCAGCGCGCGACCTTGGTGCACGAGCACGCCGCGCGTCGTCGGGTGATCGGGATCGCCTTCCCGATAACCGATCGCGCGCCCGTCGGCTACCGTCAGCGTGCAGCGCTGTCAGGTGTCGGGGCAGTCAGTGCGGGCACGCGCCGCGAGACGATCGCGTGTCCGGGCGCTGGTTTGGCTGAACGGTCGAGTGGCATCGCGGATCCGCGGGATGACCGTATTGTAATCCGCCGCGGAGCGGGCCTCGCCCGCGCACAAGGGTTGCGCGCTATCGTCTCGGCCAGGCGAATCCAGCGAAAAGCGCATGCCGTGGCAGCACCCCTGCGGACGATCGCCCTACGCTCGGGCGCGGCGATGCCGAGTGCTGGGCTTAGGTACCTGGCGCGCATGGGCGAGCGTGCCGCGACCGGCGCGAGCAGCGGGAGCTCGCTGCGCTCAAGGCAGGCATCCGAACTCGGCGTGACGCTGATCGATACGGCGGAGATGTACGGCGAGAGGCGAAGCCGAAAAAATCGTCGGCGAAGCGATCGCAGGCCGGCGCGAGCGGATGTTTTCTGGTCAAGCAAGGTGCCACCCCCACAACGCCAGCCGGCGCGGCGCGGTCGCCGCGTGCAGAAAGCGCAGCCGCGACCGCCTGGCCACGCGATCACCTCGGATCCTGTACCTGCGCTGCACTGGCGCGGCGACGTGCCTCTGCCGAAGGCTCGTCTGCCGCAGTCCAGGCGCTGCAGGCCCGGACGGCAGCATCCGCGCCTGGGAGCGTCTCGAATTTCGGCAGCAGCGACACCGAGGAGCCGCTGGCGCTTCGCGGCGGTGACGATTGCGCGGCCAATCAGGTCCTCTATAACCTCGGCGCGCGCGGCGTCCAGTCGGATCTTGTCCCGCTCAGGCCGCGGCGCCGGCGTCGCGCTGATGGCGTATTCGCCGCTCGACCAGGGACGATTGCTGCGCGAGCGCGCGCTGCAGGCGATCGCCGCGAGAGTCGGTGCGACGCCGGGCGCAAGTCGCGCTTCCGCGTGGCTGCTGCAGCAACGCGACGTTGCCGTGATCCCAGAAGGCAGCAGACGCTGCGTGCATGTGCACGACAATTTTGTCCGCTGTGCGACCCGGCACCTTGGTCGAGCCGCGTGTGAAGAGCTCGATCGCGCGTTTTCCTCCACCGCGCCGCGCGACCTCATTGCACGCATGCTTCAGCGCGCTCGCGCTTTGCCGCAGCGCGGCCGAGGCCGGTCGGCGCTGCGTCAGGGCCCGCGCTGACACGGCGCGAGCGCGCGCGAGCAGCGGCGCGGCCCGCAGCTTCCACTCAAACAACCAGGCGCTTGTGCGTCGGATGACTGCTCAGCGGCAGCGCCAATGGCATGGATGTTGCGTAGCCATGTCCATCAGGGCCTCGGCCCAGCCGAATCCAACCTCTTCTGAGGAGTTGGCGCGTATTTTACACCTATTACGATTATCTCGATTTACCGCCCGGCGCATCCGCAGAAGCGCGCGCATCGAAAGCTGCCTGCCAGACGATCAAGCAGCGGCTGGACGCGGGCACCGACGAAACCCTCGTGCGACTGATCCATGAAGCGCACGCGCTGCTGTCGGACCCCGACCAGCGCGCATGTATGACGAGGAGCTCGGGCGCAGCGCGAGCCGAGGCCGATGCCGAGCTCAAGGCGCGATGCTCGACTGCCGCAAGCCAGCAAGTTTCTCCCGCGCGCGTCGTGTGCAGGATGTTCCGACGCCGGTGCTGGCCGCGATCCGCGCCATGGGCCGCGCCTGGCACCATCGACCGTCCGGACTGATCCAAATACCGGACTGACCAGCATCGCCACGGAAATGACACTATTGACTCGCCGCGGTGTGTAATCGAGGCGGCCGCCCTTCGCGGCGCGGCGACCGGATACAGACGAACAACAAGCGGAAAGGCAGCACCGTGAAAAAATGCCAGAGTTGCCAATTCTACGATCGCAAGGACGGGCGATCGGAAACCGACGCACGACGATGTGGGGTCAGTGGCAGGCGCCATTCGCCGCTGCTCAGTCCTCAGCCTCCACCAGACGCCAAGACCCTATGTGGTCGAAGGCATCTGGCCGGTCGTGCGTGACGACGACTGGTGTGATGAATGGTTCGCGCCGGCGCCAAGCGTTCTGCCGCGGACACATGGCATGATCAACGGACAGGAACTGATGGCCGCCAGCGCGGCGGACAACGCATCGCGCAGCCCCGCCGGAATTTCGGCCCTTGGCGGCGGTGGCCGGCGACGACTGAAAGCCCGGTTGTAGTTTGCGCGCCGGCTGGCGCGCGGATACCTGTGTTCCCCAGATATCCTAAGCAACCTCGACGAATTCGTTTGCGTTGCGCCATCGCGCGCGACGCGCCGCCGCACGATAGCCGGCCGCTTCGGCTCGGATACCATGGCGGGCAATGAACGCCTCCTGTCCGCCCTCGCCGACGCGCGATCGCCGTTACCCCCAATCGCCGTCTCGCCCGACGGCTGCATGCCGAGTTCGACTCGGCGCTTGCGGCACAGCGGCCAGCGCGCCTGGCCGACGCCGGCGATCCTGCCGTACGCGGGGTGGCTGGCAGCGCTCTGGGAAACGATTCTCGCGCACGAGACCGCTGCCGAGCCGCGGACGCTATTGAGCGCGGCGCAGGCGATCGCGCTGTGGCAGCGACGTCATCGAAGACTCGGGGCGACGCTCGCCGACGTGCGCGGTGCCGCTGCTGCACTCGCATCCGACGCGTGGTCGCATGTCCATCGCGTGGGGCGCCGGCGGAGAAAGCTGGCGTAGCTGGCGGCAACAGGGCGACGAGCAAGACCCTTCACTGTTGTGCCGCCTGGGCCGATGCGTATCTGGCGCGAACGCGCCGGCTCGGCGTGGTCGGACATCGCGCAGGCGGCCGATGCCATCGCGGCGCAAGCCGCAGTCATCGGGGCAGAATCTCCGGCGATCCTGATCGTAGGATTCATCGAGCTCACGCCGCAGCGAGACGCGGCTGTTCACGGCACTCGAGGCGCCGGCGCGACGTTGCGGCAGCTCGACAGCTTGGCGGTGCGAGTCGGGCAGGTCGCTCGTGCGACCGCGCCCACGCCGCGCGGAAATCGCCGCCGCGCTTTCCTGGGCGCGCGCCATCGCGAGCGAGCGTCCGGCAGCGCGCATCGGCGTCGTCGTCGAAAGTCTCGCCGAACGCCGCGAGGTCGTGCTCGCGCTGGCGCCAGGACATCCTCGACCCGGCATCGATCCTGCCCGGTACATGCGAAGTGGCGCACCTGTTCGAGTTGTCTCTCGGCGTCCGCCTGACCGGACGTGCCGCTGGTTGGTGCGGCGCTCGATCTGATCACGCTAAGCGATGGACCGTTGACGCTCGGTGCCGCTGGCGCGCTGTTGCGCTCTCCTATCTGCCGGACGCCGATGCGCTGTGGCAGCACCACGCAGCGCTCGAGCGTCGCTGGCTCGAGCACGGCGTGCGCACCATATCGCTGACCGATGCGATCGCGGCGGTCGCACCGTATGCGGCGGAACTCGCGATCCGGTGGACCAACGGCCGTGATGCGTTGCGCACCGCGCGCTGCGACGACGCCGCGCGAATGGGTCGACCTCTGGCGCGGCTGGCTCGCCGCGGCTGGCTGGCCCGGTTCGCGCGCGCTCGACAGCGCGGAATTCCAGGCGCGCGAAGCGTGGGAGAAGCTGCTCGTGCAGTTTGCATCGCTCGGTGCCGTCGCGCCGCGTCTTGGCGCCCGGGCAGCGATTGGGGCGCTGCACGCAATGGCGAACGAAACCCTGTTCCAGCCTGAAGGGCAGCAATGCGCCGGTCCAGATTCTGGGCGTGCTGGAAGGCGCCGGCCTCGACTCGATGCACTTTGGGTGGCTGGCCTGTCAGCCGACCTGACACTGCGGCGCCGCGTCCCAATCCCCTGTTGCCGATCGCGTGGCAACGCGAGCGCGGCGTGCCTCGCGCCAGCTGCGCAGCGCGAGCTCGAGTACGCCCGCGTGCTTACCGAACGATTCGCGCGGGCCGCGGACGAGGTCGTGTTCAGCTCGGCAACCGGGCGTCGACGATCCACCGCTATCGCCGTCGGCCCTGGTGCTTGCGCATCCAGCCGTCGCCGCCGCTGCCCGTGCCCGAAACGTGGTCTGCCTCGATGGCGCGGAGCGCAACCTCGAAAGCCTCGCCGACGAACGCGCGCCGCCGATGCCTCCGGGGTCGCCACTCGCGGCGGTGCGCGGGCCATCCAGACGCAAAGCGATTGTCCCTTCCAGGCGGTCGCGCGTCATCGCCTCGGCGCGCAAGCGTGGCCCACGGCTGGCTCCGGCTTGGCACCGCTGGAACGAGGGCAGCTCGCGCATGCGCGCTGGCCGCATTCTGGAGCTCGATCTCGCGATTGGGCGACTGCTCCTGGCGCTCGAAGCCGATCGGTCTCGACATCGAGATTGCGGCGGCAGTCGAAAAGGGATGGCCTGCCTGCGCCGAACGGCGGTGGCGCAGCGTGCCCGACGCGCGTGCGAGCGGCTGAGTCGCGCCGCCTGAACCGTCTGTTACGGGCGTGGCTGGATATCGAGCGCGCCCGGCCGCCATTCGCGGTTGCCGCGGTCGAGGCGCGACGCGACGCTGGTGCTCGGCGGCATCGCGTCTTCAGCATGCGCGTCGACCGGATCGATGCGCCTCGGCGACGGCGGCATCGCGATCATCGACTACAAGACCGGCGTGCTCAAGCAGCCCAGGCCGCCAAAATGGTTCGACGATCGACCGCGCGCATCGCAACTCGGCACTTACACGCTGGCGCAACGCGCAGCCGAGCCCCGAGCTCGCGGTGCGCGCCGTTGTCCATGCCGCAGCTTCGCACCGCGGGCGTCGCCGCGTCGGGTATTGCCGCCGATCGTGCGGCGTGGCCCGCGCTAACGACCGTCGCCGCGGCGCCGGCGCCTTTGCCGACTGGCGCTCGCTCGAGTCTTGGTGGAAGCGCATCTCGGGCGCGCTCGCCACCGAGCTCGCGGCCGGAGTGGCGACCGTAACGCCGCGCCCGAAGCCGTCGCCGCTGCCGCATCTGCGGCTTGCAAGCGTTCTGCCGCATCGATTCGGTTCGCTTCGAAGAGCCGGACGACAATGGCGACGCCTGAATCGAGCGGTCCGTGCCCGACGCGCCGCACGCGAGGCCGCGCTCGGACGTCGCGCGCTCGTTCATCGTCCAGGCGCCGGCCGGGTCGGGCAAGACTGAACTCTTGATCCAGCGCTTCCTCGCGCTGCTCGCGCACGTCGAGCGGCCCGAAGCGATCGTCGCGATGACGTTCACGCGCAAGGCCGCCGGCGAAATTCGCGAGCGGATCATCGATGCGCTGCGCGGAAGCCGCCAGCGGCGCGCAGCCGAACCGGCCGCATCGTGCTGCTGACCCGGCGCCTCGCCGCGCGGTGCTCGAGCGCGACGCGGCGCTCGGATGGGAATCTGATCGCGCATCCCGCGCGCCTGCAGGTCCACACGATCGACGCGCTGTGCGCGACATGGATGCGGCAGGCGCCGATGGCGGTGAAGCTCGGGCGCAATGCCCAGCGCTGATCGAACGCGCAGACGCGCTGCATGTGCGAGGCGGCGCGCGCGGAGCTCGATGCCGGCCGCGAAGACAGCGCGGCCTGGCAGCGCCTGCTGGATCATCTGGATAACGACGGCCGATCGGCTGACCGCTGCTCATCGCCGAGATGCTCGGCTAGGCGCGATCAATGGCTGCGCCACGTAATCGTCGGCGATGCTGCTGCGCTGCGCGCGCGACTCGAGCAGGCACTGGGCGCGGAGATCGACGCAGCAGGCTCGACGCCGTCGCGGCGCTGTTGCCGCGGCTGCAACGCGGCAGATGCTCGACCTCGCGCGCTACGCCGCCGGAATATCTCGCGCGAGCCAATGCAGCGCATCCATTCGCCACCTGGCGCGCAAGCGCGACGCGCTGCCGGATACAAGCTGCGCGAATCGCTGGATCACTGGCAGCTCGATCGCCGACTGGCTGCTCGACGAAGGACGGGAATTTCTACGCCGGCATCAACATTGCGCAGGGCTTTCCACCCAAGGGCACGCGCGCGAGGAAGGCAGCGGCCGCGGCGAGACGCGCACAAGCAGGCGATGATCGCAGCTTGCTGCGCAGCCTGGCGGCGGTGCCGGAGCCTGGCCGCCGCGCTGCACGGCGTCCGCCGGACTGCCGCCGCCGCGCTACGACGACGACGGCCTGGGGCTTCATCGAGGCGCTGCTCGAGGTGCTACCGCGCGCCGCGGCGCGGTTGCAGCTCGTCTTCGCGCGAGGCGCGCGCGATCGACTTCATCGAGGCGACAGCCAGATCGCGCTGCGCGCCCTGGGTGAGCCCGACGCGCCGTCCGACCTGCTGCTGCGATTGGACATGCGCATCGAACACCTGCTCGTCGACGAATTTCAGGACACGTCGCTGTCGCAGTACGAGCTCATCGAGCGTCTGGTCGCCGGCTGGACCCCGGGTGACGGCCGGACGTCTGTTCGTCGTCGGCGATCCGATGCAGTCGGTCTACGGCTTTCGAGAAGCGGAGGTCGGCTTGTATCTGGACGCGCAGCGGCAACGGCGGCTGGGCGAGGTCGCGCTGGAGCCGCTGGTTCTGCAGTGCAATTTTCGCTCGCAATGCGATCTCGTCGGATGGGTCAATCGCGTCTTTCGCGCAGGCGATCGACGAATCGCCGCGCCCGACCGGAGCGCGTCGTCGTCGCGTTCGGCGCCGCCACCCCAGTGCTGCCGGCAGAGTCTCCGCCCGCCGTTACGGTCGAAGCTTGCACCACCGACGCCGATGAAGCAGCGAAGGTGGTCTCCCATATTCGGACGGCGCTGGCCGACGTGCGCCGAGGTCGCGATCCTCGTGCGCAAGCGCGGCGACCTCGCGGAAATTCTCCCCGCTCTGCGAGGAGCCGGCATTCCTTTCGCTGCAGTCGATCTCGATCGGATGGCGGATCGCCAGACGATCCTCGATCTCGCATCGCTGACGCACGCACTGATCCAGCCGGATGACCGGCTCGCATGGCTTGCGGTGCTGCGCGCGCCATGGTGCGGGCTGACCCTGCCCGATGTTTTCGCGCTCGACGGCGCGGCAGGCGGGCGCAGCCTGTGCGAAGCGATCGTCGCACACCAGGCGCCAGCGCAGGTGGTGCCCGCCAGCATGTCGGCGGATGGGGCGCATCGGTTGCAAAGGCTCGCTGCGGCGATCGCACCCGCCGTCGCGAGATCGCGGCCGCATGCCGCTCGCTGCGGCCGTCCGAGGGGTTTGGCTCGCCCTCGGCGGACCGGCCTGCGTCGGGGAGCCGAGCGATCTGGAGGCTGCCGAGCGATTTTTCACACTGCTGGCTGAGCACGCCCCGGCGCCGATGTGTCCGACTGGAACGCCTTTCTCGATGCGTTGGCTGCCACATTCATCGAGACAGGGCCGGCGCCGACGCGAAGGTGCGGATCATGACCTTGCATCGTGCGAAAGGGCTGGAATTCGACGTCGTGGTCATGCCCGGTCTGGCGAAGCCGCCGGGTAGCGGGGCACCGCAACTATTGCGCTGGCGGCGCCGGGCCGGCGGACTGCTGCTTGGCGCCGATCGCCGCAAGGCACGTCGACCTCGACGAGCGCGACCCGGTGTACGGATACCTGAACGAACTCGCCGCCAGCGAGGAAGCCGCCGAACTCGTTCGGCTGCTCTACGTCGGTTGCACCCGCGCCAGAAAGCGATTGCACTTAACCACGGTGCTCGGCGCCGAAGCGGGCGAGAATGCGCAACTGCGCTGGCGCAAGCCTTCGCGCGGCACCGCGCTTTCGGCGCTTTGGGCCGCGATCGAAGCCGATCTTCCGCCGCCGACGCCTTCGGTCGCGGCCATGGCACGACGCCGTCCAAGTGCGTCCGACGGCGTGCCACTGCTGCGCCTGCCGCTGGACTGGCGGCCACCGCCGCTGCCGCCTGCGCTGCCGATCGCACGCGCGCGGCAGCCGCCGACGAGCAAGTGGTCGAATTCGACTGGGTCCGCGAAACCGCGCGCCAGATCGGCATCGTCGCCCACCGGCTGTTGCGCCAATGTGCGGACGAGGGCCTCGAGCGATGGCCGTCCGAGCGCATCGCCGCCCAGCGCGCGCGTGGTTCGCGAGCTCGCAGGTCTGGGATTTACCGGCGCCGAAGCCGGAGGCCGCCGCCGACCAAGTGCTCGGCGCGGTCGCTTCGACGCTGGCCGACGCGCGCGGCCGCTGGCTGTTCGATCCTCGACATACCGATGCGCACAGTGAATACGCGTTGACCGGCATTCGCGACGGCGCGCCGGTCCATGTCGTGCTCGATCGGAGCTTCGTCGACGCCGATGGCGTGCGCTGGATCGTCGATTTCAAGCTGTCGCAACATCAGGGCGCGGGGCGCGATCTTTTCTCGACAGCGAGCAGGCCCGCTACCGGGCGCAGCTCGACGGGTATGCCGAAGTCGTGCGCGGCCTGGGCGCGCACCCGATTCGTCTCGCCCTGTATTTTCCGCTGCTTGCAGGCTGGCGGGAATGGGAAGCACCGCGCTGACGCAAAAGGCCTGGACCTCCGAGCGCTGGACCGGAACCGGCCGCACAGGCTAAAATCAAGGTTTTTCAAGGTCTTCCGACCTTTGGACGGGAACTGAAGTGCAGTTATTTCGTGGGCTCCCGGATTCCGCCGACCGCCACCGCCCCATCGCGCTGACCATCGGCAACTTCGACGGCGTCCATCGCGGCCACCAGGCGATGCTCGCCCGGCTATCGGAGGCTGCGGAAGATCTGGCTCCTGCCGTCGGCCATCCTGACCTTCGATCCGCATCCGCGCGAATTTTTCGCACCGGGCGCCGCGCCGCCGCGCGCTGTCCACCTTGCGCAGCAAGCTCGAGCAATTCGCGGCACACGGCATCGCCGAGGTCCATGTCGCGCGCTTCAACGCCGCGCTGGCGGCGCTGCCCGCGGAGCGCTTCATCGAGGACGTTCTGGTGCGCCGCCTGGGCACGCGCTGGGTGCTGGTCGGCGACGATTTCCGCTTCGGCCGCGGGCGAAGCGGCGATCTTGCGCTGCTGCGGCGAGCCGCGACGACGTTCAGCGTCGAGGCGATGCCCACGGTCGTCGTCGACGGCGAGCGGGCGTCGAGCACCGCCATACGCGGCGCGCTCGCCGCAGGCGAGCTCGATCACGCGGCGCGATTGCTCGGACGACCGTATGCGATCGGCGGCAAGGTCGTGCACGGCGACAAGCTGGGACGCAGCCTCGGCTTTCCGACGGCCAACATCGTGCTGCGCCATCCGCCGCCGCTGACGGGGGTTTTCGCCGTGCGCGTGCATGGTCTGGGCGGCGCTCCGAGAGCAGGGGCCGCCAGCCTCGGCGTGCGGCCGACGGTCAAGGCCGGGGCGAAACCGCTGCTGGAGGTTTTTGTGTTCGATTTCGACGAAGCGGTGTACGGCCGCCGCATCGTCGTCGAGTTTCTCCGCAAGCTGCGCGACGAGGAACGGTACGCCGACCTCGACACGCTGACCCGGCAGATTCGCGCCGACGTCGCGCAGGCGCGCGAGTATTTCGCGACCGGTTCGAGCACGGCTCGCCAGAAAGCGACGATGTCCGACAAGCCCAAGACCGACTACAAGTCGACGCTCAATCTGCCCGACACGGCATTTCCGATGCGCGGCGACCTGGCAAAGCGCGAAGCCGCCTGGGTTCGCGAATGGCAGGAGCGCAAGGTCTACGAAGCGATCCGCAGCGCCAGCCGCGGCCGGCCGCGGTTTGTTCTGCACGACGGCCCGCCGTACGCGAACGGCGGACATCCACATCGGGCACGCGGTCAACAAGATCCTCAAGGACATCGTCGTCAAGAGCAAGCAGCCTGGCCGGCTTCGACGCGCCCTACGTGCCGGGCTGGGATTGCCATGGCATGCCGATCGAAGTGCAGATCGAGAAAACGCACGGCAAGAACATTCCGGTCGAGGAGACGCAGCGCCTGGCGCGCGCGTACGCGACCGAGCAGATCGCGCGGCAAAGGCGCAGTTCCAGCGGCTGGGCGTGCTCGGCGACTGGGATCATCCGTACACGACGATGGCGTTTCGCAACGAAGCCGATGAGATCGCGCATGCTCGGCGCGATCCTGGCCAGAAGGGTTACATCTATCGCGGCCTCAAGCCGGTGAACTGGTGCTTCGACTGCCAGTCGGCGCTGGCGGAAGCCGAAGTGGAATACGAGGACCGCACCGATATCGCGATCGACGTCGGCTTCGAAGTCGACCCTCGCGACCGGGCGGCGCTGGCGCACGGCGTTCGGCCTGAGCAGTTGCCCGATGGCCCGGTGCGCGCGGTCATCTGGACGACGACGCCGTGGACGATTCCGGCCAACCAGGCGCTGACCGTGCACCCGGACCTGACCTATTCGCTGGTCGAGACCGATCGAGGGAAGCTTCATCCTGGCGACCGAGCTGGTGGACGGCCTGCCTTGCGCGCTTCGGCATCGCAAGAAGGAGCCGGCCAGCCGGTTCGAGCACAAGTCGCCCGGCCGAGTCGCTCGAGGGCATCCGTTTTCGCCACCCGTTCTACGACCGCGAATCGCCGGTGCAGCTCGGCGAATACGTGACCGCTGGAGCAGGGCACCGGCATCGTGCACAGCTCGCCGGCGTACGGCGTCGACGACTTCCAGTCGTGCCGGCGCTACGGCATCGATCGACGACGCAGATATTGAATCCGGTGCAGGGCGACGGCCGTTACGCGGACACGCTGCCGTTCTTCGGCGGCCTCAACATCTGGAAAGCCAATCCGCTGATCGTCGAAAAGCTGCGCGAGGTCGGTGCGCTGCTGCACGCCGAAAAGTCACCCACAGCTACATGCATTGCTGGCGGCACAAGACGCCGATCATCTATCGCGCGACGACGCAATGGTTCGCCGGCATGGACGACGTCCCCGGGTGGCACGGCGTCAAGCCGGCAGAGACGCTGCGCGAAACCGCGTTGGCGCGGCATCGAGGCGACGCAATTCTTTCCCGCCTGGGGCAAGGCGCGGCTGCACGGAATGATCGCCAACCGGCCCGACTGGACGTTGTCGCGGCAGCGGCAATGGGGCGTGCCGCTGCCGTTCTTCGTCGACCGCGAGACCGATATGCTGCACCCCGACACGCTGCCGCTGCTCGAGCTCGCGGCGGCGAAGGTCGAGCGCGGCGGCATCGAGGCGTGGCACAAGGCGACGCTACGAGGATTTCGGCGTCGACCCCAAGAAGTATCGCAAGCTCTCGGACACCCTCGACGTCTGGTTCGACTCCGGAGCCACGCACCAGACGGTGCATGGGCGGGCCCGATGGCCGCAGCAAGCATCGCGGCTCGCATCCGGATCGGACCGGCTTTCCGGCCGACCTCTATCTCGAAGGCTCCGACCAGCACCGCGGCTGGTTCCATTCGTCGCTGCTTTCGTCGTGCATGCTCAACGGCGTGCCGCCGTACAAGGCGCTGCTGACGCATGGCTTCGCCGTCGACGGCGACGGCAAGAAAGATGTCGAAGTCGAAGGGCAACGTGGTCGCGCCGCAGACGGTTTCCGACACGCTGGGCGCCGAGATCCTGCGTCTGTGGGTCGGCGCGACCGACTATTCGGGCGAGCTTTCGATCTCCAACGAGATCCTGAAGCGCGTCGTCGAAGGCTATCGCCGCATCCGCAATACGCTGCGCTTCCTGCTCGCCAATACGTCGGACTTCGATCCGGCGCGCGACGCAGTGCCGGCGGACGAGCTGTTCGAGCTCGACCGCTACGCGCTCGATGTCGCCGCCGGTCATTTCGGACGATATGCGGCAGAAATACGCCGGTGTACGAATTTCACCTGGTCGCCAGGCGCTGCAGCTGTATTGTTCCGGAAGAGCTGGGCGGTCGTTTACCTCGACATCCTGAAGGATCGCCTCTACACGACGGCTGCCGATTCGATCGGACGGCGCTCGGCGCAAACGGTTCTCGCGATCATCCGCGACGAATTGATCAAGCTGATGGCGCCCATTCTGTCGTTCACCGCGGAAGAGGCCTGGCGGATCGTCCATCCGGAAGACCCGACGATCTTCGCGGCGACCTGGGGCGCCGAGCATCGGGTCGTGCGCAGCGACAGCCCCGAATTCTGCAAGCGCTGGACGGCGATCAGTGGCGGTCCGCGGACGTGGTGCTGAAACGGCTGGAGTCATCGCGCGAGCGTGGGCGAGATCGGCTCGTCGCTGCAGGCGGAGATCGGCGATCACCGCGCCGACGCCGGTCTACGAGGCGCTGTCCTCGATCGGCGACGACCTCCGCTTCGTCATGATCACCTCGTCGGCCACCGTGTGCCGCGGCGACGCGCTCGACGATCCAGGTGACGCCGAGCCCGACGCCAAGTGCGAGCGCTGCTGGCATTACCGCGCCGATGTCGGCGCCGATACGGCGCATCCGACGCTGTGCGGGCGATGCGTGGCCAATCTCTACGGCGAGCGGCGAGGCGCGCCGGTTCGCATGAAGCCAGATGCGGACACAGCGTCGCACGGCGCTGGTGGACGATGGCTCGCTGGTCAGCGCGGCGGTCGATCGCCGCCGACCAGCTCAGCAAGTCATTGGTGCGAATCGGCGCTGCGCGTCGGCGAGGCAGCGCGCGCTGACCGCCAACTTCAGCATCGTGCTCGCGTACAACTCGGGCGCCGCGTTCAGCTTCCTCGCCGACGCATCGGGATGGCAGCGTTACCTGTTCACCGCCTTGGCGACTCGCTGCCTCGGCGTCTGATGGTCTGGCTGCTGCGGCGCGGCGGCGATCGCGTCTACAGCCTGGCATTGAGCCTGATCCTCGGCGGGGCGCTGGGCAACCTCTGCGATCGCCTGACTTTGGGCAAGGTCGTCGATTTCCTGCTGGTTCACGACTACCTGCCGTTCCGCGCGGGGACTCGCGGCGCGCTTCGATCCGTTTCCGGCGTTCAACGTCGCCGACAGCGCACTCACCGTCGGCGCCGCGCTGCTGATCCTGGACAGCTTTCGCCAGCATCGATGCCGGTCGTCCGGCAATGACGCCGAACCGATGAACGAATCCTGCTCGCCAATCCGCGCGGATTTCTGCGCCGGCGTCGATCGGGCTATCGCGATCGTCGAGCAGCGCGCTCGCGCAGTCTGGCGCGCCGATCTACGTGCGCCACGAGGTCGTGCACAACAAGTTCGTCGTCGACGACCTGCAGCGCGAAGGGCGCGATATTCGTCGACGAGCTGGACGACGTTCCGACGGCGAGCACGGTCGTGTTCAGCGCGCATGGCGTGTCGCGCGCGGTGCGCGCCGAAGCCGCGTGCGCGCGGGCTGCACCGTGTTCGACGCGACCTGTCCGCTGGTGACCAAGGTGCATGTCGAGGTCGCCAAGATGCACGCGCAACGGCCGCGAGATCGTGATGATCGGTCACGCGGGCCACCCCGGAAGTCGAGGGCACGATGGGCCAGGCCGACGGCGGCATCTACCTGGTCGAGATCGGTCGCCGACGTCGATCGCCTCGTCGTCGCGCGACCCGGCGCAGCTCGCCTACGTGACGCAGACGACGCTGTCGGTCGACGACGCGGCGGCGATCGTCGCGGCGCTCAAGCGCCGCTTTCCGGCGATCGTCGGCCCGAAGAGGGACGACATCTGCTACGCGACGCAGAACCGCCAGGACGCGGTCAAGTTCATTGCGCCGCAATGCGACGTGGTCATCGTCGTCGGCAGCCCGAACAGCTCGAATTCCAACCGGCTGCGCGAGGTCGCCGCAGCATCGCGGCATTCCGGCCTACATGATCGATCGCGCCGACGAGCTGCGGCCCGAGTGGGTCGAGGGCAAGCGGCGCGTCGGCGTCACCGCCGGTGCCTCGGCGCCGGAAGTCCTGGTGCAGCAGGTGATCGAACGGCTGCAGCGAGCTCGGCGCGAGCAGGTGCGCCGAGCTCGACGGCGTCGTCGAATCGGTCGATGTTCCCGACTGCCGCGGGGCTCGGCCGCGCACGGCGACGCGCGGCTCGCACTGACTCTGTCGTCAGACCGGAGGACGCGGCGCGCGGCCTGGCGCACGAAACCAGCCGAGCCCGGCTGCGAGCGCAGCGACGTGCCAGCGCGCGCCGCCGCACCGGCGCACAGCGCGTGCCGGCCGCTTTCGCTGAACGCGCGCACGACGCCCTCGGCGACATACCAGGGCAGCACCAGCAGCGTCCATTGCCGCGCGCGCACGCGTCCGCTGCGCGCACGCCGGCGTCAAGCGCGAGCAGCGGCAGCAGCCTTCGAGCGCGAGCCACGACCCGCCCGGCTTCAGCGGCGCGAGCCACAGCTCCCAGCAGCACTTCCAGCAGCGCCAGCGCGACGAGCGACGCGGCGCGCCGCGCGCCGCCAGCGCGTCGCTGCCGGTCAGCGCGACTGCGACGATACTCGAATAGCTCGAAGCCGGGACCTTGATCGACCAGCTTGGTCAGCACTGCGGTGCCGACCGACTTGTCGCGGCGCAGCGATATCGCCTGCTCGAGCTGGAACACTGCCGGCCGGGACCAGCGCCATCGGCGGCGAGCTCGTCCTGACCGCTCGTCCGGCAGCAGCACCATCGGCAGCAGCGGCGCGCCGTCCGCGTCTTCGCCGCGGGCCTGCGGCGGCGCTCCGGACTGTCGGTCAGCAGCTCGCAGCCGAATTCGAGGCCGGTACCGCGCAGCGTGTTGCGGAACCAGCGCACCATCGCCACCTGCAGCGCCGTTCGGCCCTCGACCCGCAGCGCGATCAGATCGCCGACGCGCAGCGGCGCATGGCGCCGAATCGATCTGGCGCAGCGCGTAGCCGGCCGGCGTGTGATTGATGACCTGGCACGCGGTCATCGGCGGCAAGGCCCGGCGGCGCATTGGACGATGTCAGCGTGCGCGCCGCGGCTGTATTGCCAGACCGCGGGCAGAGCCGGCGCACATGACGACGCGGGCTCGCGACGGCAGCCGGTTGAATTGCCGCGCCGGCGGTATCGCCCACTGGCGCAGCAGGCGGCGCAGCAGGGTCAGTGTATTGCGCGACCGCCGCGGTATCGGCGGGAATCCCGCCGGCGCCTCCTGCCCGCCGCGTATCCGAGCGCGCGCAGCTGCTCCTGCAGCTGGAAGGCAAGGTCGAAGGTCAGCAGAAACAGCTTGTTGCCCTCGATGGTTGCCGCCCTTGTTCGGCGGAGAACGGCGGGAAATCGTGCCCGACCGGGACGATCGCGACCGCTTTGGCCAGCCGGTGCACCGGCGCGACATCGGTCAGCTTCGCCCAGTGCGAATGCTCCTGCAGGTACTGGATCACGTGTTGAGCTGCGCCGGCAGGAAGCCGTAAGGATTGGCCAGCGCCAGCAGCAAGCGCCTGCACATAGATCCGTTCCGGCGTGGCTTCGGGCATTGTCGCTCGGCGATCGGCGTCTGGTGCAGGCCCGCGAACGGGCATGGACATAGATCGCATGCGCGTCGTGCCAGGTGCGCGCCGGCACCGGTGCATACGGACATGTAGCTGTTGGTCAGCACGCGAGCGTGCACTGCAGGCAGCGATGGATCAGCGCGACCAGCAAGCGGTTGCCGCCGAGCAGGATCCGCTTGTCCGCCTCGTGCGCGAGCAGGCGCTTGTACGCGGTGGACGAGCTCGTGCGGACGAGCGTCAGCGCCGACCTTGGCGGCTTCGAGCGCATCGCCGGTCAGCGGATGCGCCGCGCGCGCGAAGTTGCGCTCGAGCTATCGGCCAGAGCGTGACGGCGGCCGTGTAGAACTTCTCGGCGAGCTCCAGGCGGCGCGAGTCGCGAGATCGCGACTCGGTTGGTGGCGGTCAGCGCATCGCCGATCCACGCCGGCGGCTTCGAGTCGATTCCCGCTGCCATCGATTTCGTCGATCCACGCCTGGACTTGCGCCGGCCGCGCATTTCGGGCGGATTTGGCGCAGGTCGTTCGTCGATTGGCGGGAGGCTGAGGGCGAGGCTCAAGAGCGTAGGCAGTGAGGTTACCGGTCGATTGTAGACGATGCGACGGTACTGGATCGCGGTCGACGCCCTACATGGACGTCGAGAAAGTCCGCGACCGGATGCGATCTGCTCGGCGTCGAGCAGCATCGGCGCATGTCCGATCCCGGCGAATTCGATCAGGCGGGGCTTCGGGGCCTCGCACGCGCATCGCCGCGGCGGTCTCCGCCGCGAGCAGATCCGATTCCGCGCCACGCAGGACCAGTGTCGGGCACGAGATCGCGTCCCATACCGGCCAGAGGTCGCGCCGGTGCGTCGCCTGGACACGGAACGGCACGGCGATGCCGGGATCGTATTGAGCCGCCAGCTGCCGTCCGGGCGTTGCCGCGCCGTCGGTCTGCGCCAGCGTGCTGCCACTGCGCATCGGACAGCGCGCCGAACGGCGCCGGACACCTCGCGGATATGCGCACTCCGATACGCGGCGAACGATCCGAACGTGCGGATCGGCACCGACATAGCAAGCGGATCCGCGCCAGCGCCGGCGACTCGATCGCTGGGCCGACATCGTTGACGACCAGCCGCCACGATGGGCGTACTTTCGCCGCGCCGCCAGCACCATGCCGAGCAGCCCGCCCATCGAGGTGCCGACCCAGGCGCAGCGCTCTCGACGGCCGCGTGCGCGCAGCGAGCGCCGTCAGCGTCGTCAAGTAGGTGGGAAACGATGTAGTCGTTCGGATCGGCGAGCCATTCGCTGTCGCCGCGACCCGGCATGTCGCGGACCAGCGACGCGGAAACGATCGCCGATCGCTGCCGCGAACATCGAAGTCGCGACGCGTTGCGGTCAGACGCCGTGGACGCAGACGACGACGCGAGGATTAGTCGGATCGCCCCATTCGCCTGTAGGCGACGCGATGGAAGCCATGCGGACTGAGACTTGCGAAATCGGCGTTCCTTGCCGAGGGGGCATGCGGATCGTTGCGCGCGAGTGCTGCGCGGCGTCGCGGCATCGTCGACGAAACGCCGATCGCGTCGATGCACGGCAGGGCGCCTAGCGAAACAGCGCAGTGGGAAACATCGGCACGAAGCGCCAGGTCGCTCGCCGAGGAAAGCGTCGATTTCATCGCGCCGCGCCATCGCATCCGCGATGGCCGAGGCGTCATCAGCGCGCGGCAGTAGTGGCGATCGAATAGCAGGTAGGAAAGCAGGTTGCTGCCGGTGCCCTTTGTGCTGCCCAGGCCTCTGAGCAGGTATCGCACCCCGGCCGGCAGGTGCCGCCCATAGCTGCGAGGGCAAGCTCGCCCAGGTCGCGGCTGGGTCTCAGGACCAATGCATCGACGTGCGCCACGTTCATGCCGTGCTCGATCAAGCGCTCGGGAGGCGATAAGGCGAGCGAGGCTGATTGATCTGCGGCATGCGCTCGAGGTCGGCCCCATGTTGTCCAGAAAGATGCTGGACAGCGCGTGTCCGGCAACCTGCGCAGCACGATGGATAACGCGGCGCCGTGCTGCGGGCCGGTGGCGGCCGCTGGCCGGTGAACTGACCGACCGCGATCACCAGTAGCCGGCGGGCGCCCAGATGGAGCGCCAGTGACAACGGAGCGATTTGTCGGACCGAGCCGTCGGCGAAGTAGTCGCTGCCGACTCGCGTCGCCGGGAACATCGAACGGTATCGCCGTCGATGCGAGCAAATGATCGACGCGCTATCTGTCGCCCTCTCGCCGCGTCGTGCGCATCCGCTGCGCACTGGATCGCCGGGTCGCCCTGATAGAAGGTGACCGCGTGGCCGGTCGCGTAGCTGGTCGCATTGATCGCCAGGGCGCGCAGGCGCCCGTCAGCCGATGTGCGCGGCGATGCGCTTGGCGTCCAACTCCCGCGCGCAGCAGGCTGCGCAGCGGACGATTGTCGAACATCGATGCTGCGCTCGCCTGACCATGCCACGGCCAGTCAGCACGGATGCCAGCCAGTGCATGCCGTGCGCCGACAGGGTCGAGAGGTCCGCCGCTAGACGTCGCCGACGTCGATGTTGCGCCACAGGCGCACCAGGTGGCGCGACACCGTCAGCGGAACCGGTCGGCATGGACGGCCAGCGCTGCGGCGTTGATCGCGCCTGCCGACGTTCCGCAGATGATCCGCCGAACAGGGCCCGCTGCCGCCCGGGCGCAGGATGCGTGCGATGGCACGCAGCGCGCCGACCTGGTACGCAGCGCGCGCGCCGCCTCCCGGAAGGATGATCCCGGTACCGATCCGCGTGCCGCCGAGTGCGGCCAGGCTCGCTCACTCCGCGCGCAGCGTGCGATCGAGGATCAGCAGCACGCGCCGCGGTCGCGCCCCAGATGTAACGCTCGCCGTAGCGGAATCGCATAGTAATCGCGGCGCAGATCTCCCAGCATGCCGGAAATGACGTTGCTGATTGCCGGGCTCGAGCAAGAAACGCGAGCGGCACCTCGAGACCGTACGGCGACTTCGACCGGATCGGGCTTCAGCACGATCGGCGGCTCGACCCAGCCTGACGACAGGCGTCACTCGATATCCGGTCACGGTTTCGTAGTCGGCCAGGCGCCCGAGAGGCGCACGCGATCGCGACGGCAAGCCGATCTCTTCTTCGCGCCTCGCGCAGCGCGGCGGCGACCGCATCAGCGATCGCTCGGGCTCGATGCGACCGCCGGGAAAGCTGATCTGTCCTGGATGGTCGGGCAGGTCGGCGCTGCGCTCGGTAAACAGCACCGTCAGGCCGTCGGCCGATTGACCAGCGGGACCAGGACCGGCCACGCCGGCGTGGTCATGCGCCATCGCGGCCCGGTGAGGCGGCCTCCGTCGGAAAGATTGGTGCCGACCAGTCGGCGCCGGTCGTCGAGCCGCTCGCTTCCGCAGCCATGCCTGCTGCTCGGCAGGCGATAACTGAAAAAGGGGTAACTGCATCGGGCGCAAGGGGCCCGATCCGGGCACGGCAACCGTTGTAGCGCGCGCTGCGCTGGAGAGCACCGCCCGTGGCGTACGCCGCAGCGTCAGACCAGAAGCGATCCCGCCGGATGCCAGCGCACCGATCAGCAGGATGCGCAGGACGTGCGTCGGCACTCGGCTGCGCGATGGCGATGCCTGCCGACGATGATGCCCGGCAGCCACCGCCTGCGATCAGCGCAAGCAGCAAGCCGATATCGATGGCTGCCGAGCCGAGGCTGGCCTGCGGCTGCCATCTGCCGTCAGCGGGACTGCGTGTGCGATGTCGCTGCCAGCAATCTCGACAGGCTCGAGCTCGGGATAGAGCACCGCGAGGATTGCCGCGCTGATCGCGCCGCGCCAAGCGACGTGAGCGCTCACGGCAGCGCGATCAGTGCCCCCTGCGACGACCGTCGCCGCCGGACGGTGGCGGCGCAGCGCGATCGAACGCAGCGGATGCGAGTGCCCAGCGCCGGATGCTCCCTCGAAGCAACAACAACTTGGCAACGCTGACGAGCACGCGATGGCGACCATAAACCCCCGGATCACTCGACGTCGATCTCGCAGGCAGGTGGCGCTAATGTTGGCAAGGATCGCTGGCGTCGCCGGATCGCCGCCGAGGCACGCTGCCCGGCCGCGAGCAGATAACAACGGGACTGCCGCATCGTGCGCGCGGCGCCGATGCGCGACCGTCCCAGCGGTCTTTGGTCACGGCCGCGGACGCGAGATCGGTGCCGACCGCAACGGGCGCAGGAATGCCGAATGCGGTGATCAACAGCGGCGTCATCGAGCGACCCGCCTGCCGACGCCGGTCAGCCCGACCATCAGCCCACGCCTATGCCGGACGTGCAAGCACGCCGAATTCGGTCGCCGTGACCCGCCTGGAAATGGCATCGCGGTCGCGCTGGCCTAGGCGAGTCGGGCGCGGCGCCGGATCGTCGATCTCGCGACGGTCGCTCGCGTCGGTGCGATGTCGGCCAGCGCGTTTGCCCCGTAGCATGAGCGCGGGAACTGCGCTCCGATCAGAATTACGGCGGGCCCGGTCAAACCGCGCGGTCGGCCATCGCGGCAACCCGCCGCGGTGGTCGATAGATGCGTCGCCGAATTCGGCAGCGACGCGTTCTCGACCTACGCGCCACCGGTGTCGCCGCGCGGCTTGCCGGCCGCGATCAGCGCCGCCGCGATGGCGTCCGCCTGGCCTGACGCCCATGTAGATCGCGCCGGCATCGGCGGCTGGCGAAAGCTGCGCGCCCATTCAGCTGGCGTCCTCGCCTTCGCCGACGCGCGGCGTGACGCAGCGACGCTGCGCACCGACGCCGCGCTGCGTCAGCGAACGTCCCGATCGCGCGCTCGCGGACGCGAGCGCCGCCGTGATGCCCGGCACCACCTCGTAGCGCGACGCCGGCGGCCTCCGAGCGCGGCGATTTCCTCCTGCGCGCGGCCGAAGAGCATCGGATCGCCACCCTTCGAGCCGCACGACGACCGCGATGCGACCGTCGCCGCATCGACCAGCCGCTTGTTGATGAAGCTGCTGCGCCGTCGAGTGCTTGCCGCAACGTTTGCCGACTGCGATCTTCCGGCGCGCGTCGGCCAAGCGCGATCGTGTCGGGATGCACCAGCGCGTCGTGGAACACGATGTCGGCGTCCGCGAGCAGCCGCGCGGCGCGCAGCGTCAGCAGGTCCGGCGCGCCCGGGCCGGCGCCGACGAGATAGACAGCCGCCGCCAGTCATCGGATCATCCCGCGGCGACGCGTGTCGTTCGTCGCTTCGTCGATCAGGATGAAGCTGCCCGGTCGCGCGGTTGTCGTCGTAGCGGTCGGCGAACGACCGGCTGCGCCAGCGTCAGATGCGGACGCGGCCGATGTCGTTCATCGCGCAGCGCTGCCGGCGCCGGCTCTCGCGTCCTGCGTCGACAACGTTCCAGCAGGTGATCGATGCCGCTCGACGCGGGCGCGCGCTTCGCGCGTCGTGTGCCGCAGCAGATAACGTGCGCGCGGGTCGAGCGGCGCGTCGCCGAGCCAGCACAGCGTGGCGTCGACGCGTGCGCGCGACGTCGCGGCGCGCCGAGTCGCGGCTGGACGATGCATGTCGCCGCGCGAAATGTCGAGCTCGTCGTCGAGCATCGACGGTCACGGCCGCGTGCAGCCGGCGCGCCGCGATCGCGGCCATTCGTACGTCGGATCGTCGCGGACGCGCGTCGTGCGGCCGGACGGCAGCACCGTCGACCGCATCGCCGACGGCGATCGAGCCCGATTCGATCCGGCCCATGATAGCCGCGCGGCTGCGTCGCGGCCGGCCGCGCGACGTATTGCACCGGAAACCGCAACGGTCGCACCGACGAGCGCGCGCGGCAGCTCGGCGGTCTCGAGTATCTGCAGCAGCGTCGGGCCGTCGTACCAGCGCAGGCGATCGCCGCGGTCGACGACCATGTCGCCGTCGAGCGCCGACATCGGGACGAAGCGCGACATCGCCGATCCCGCTCCGCTCCGGCGAACGCGCGGAAGTCGGCGACGATCGCGCGCGAAGCGCGTCGTCGCGATAGTCGACGAGGTCCATCTTGTTGACCGCGACCACGAGGTGCGGAATGCCGAGCAGATGACGCGAGCGTACGCGTGGCGCGCGCGTCTGCGTCGACGATGCCGTGCCGCGCGTCGACCAGCAGGATCGCGAGGTCGCGCGGTGCGACGCCGCCGGTCACCATGTTGCGCGTGTACTGCTCGTGGCCCGGCGTGTCGGCGATGATGAACTTGCGCGCGCGGCGTCGCGAAGTAGCGGTACGCGACGTCGATCGTGATGCCCTGCTCGCGCTCGGCGTCGAGGCCGTCGGTCAGCAGCGACAGGTCGAGCGCGCTCGCCGCCGCGCGCTGCGGACGTGCGCTCGACCGCGGCGAGCTGGTCCGCGAGGATCGGCCTTGGTGTCGTAGAGCAGGCGGCCGATCAGCGTGCTCTTGCCGTCGTCGACGCTGCCCGCGGTGAGGAAGCGCAGCACGCCGTGGTCGAGACGCGTCGAGGTGTTCGAGCGCCGACATCAGAAATAGCCTTCGCTCTTGCGCAGCTCCATCGACGCCTCGTTGGTCTGGTCGTCGAGGCGCGTCGCGCCGCGCTCGGTGATCGTCGCCGCCGCGGTCTCGGCGACGATCGCCTCGAGCGTCGCCGCATCGGACGCGACCGGCGCCGTGCAGGTGATGTCGCCGACCGTGCGGAAGCGCACCGAGATCTGTCTCGACGCGTCTCGCCGTCGCGCGGCGGCGTCGAGTCGCGTCACCGGCGACCAGCGCGCGCCGCGGCGCACGACCGCGCGCGCGATGCGCGTAGTAGATCGACGGCACGTCGAGCGCGCTCGCGCGCGATGTACTGCCAGACGTCGAGCTCGGTCCAGTTGCTGATCGGGAACACGCGCACGTGCTCGCCCGGGCTGACGCGGCGCGTTGTAGAGGTTCCAGAGCTCGGGGCGCTGGTTCTTCGGGATCCCACTGGCCGAACGCATCGCGGAACGAGAACACGCGTTCCTTCGGCGCGCGCCTTCTCCTCGTCGCGGCGCGCGCCGCCGATGCAGGCGTCGAAGCCGAACTCGGCGATCGCGTCGAGCAGCGTCACCGATTGATGCGGCGTTGCGGCTTTCGTCGCGGAGTCTGCGAGCACGACGCTGCCCGCTGGCGATCGAGTCCTCGACCGAGCGCACGATCAGCCGCTCGCCCAGCTCCGGCGGCGCGCTGGTCGCGGAACGCGATCACCTCGGGAAAGTTGTGACCGGTGTCGATGTGCAGCAGCGGAAACGGAAAGCGCGCCAGGGCGGAACGCCTTTTCGGCGAGCCGCAGCAGCACCAGCGAATCCTTGCCGCCGGAGAAGAGCAGGGCGGGTTGCGGCATTGCCCGGCGACCTCGCGCAGGATGTGGATCGCCTCCGATTCAGGCCAGTCGAGATGGTCGCGCATCGCGCGGGCGCGCGGGCGCAGCCGGCCGACGCGCGGCGAGATCGGTTCGAGGAATGCAGGCGTCGTCATGCGCGGCAGCTCGGTTCGCGATCACGCGTATCGGCGACGTTCGATCGGCCGGCGATGCAGGCCGCATTCCTTGTGCTCCGGGTTCTCCCACCACCAGCGGCCCGGCGCGCATGATCCTCGCCCGGCTCGATCGGCGCGCGTGCACGGCGCGCAGCCGATGCTGCGGATAGCCGCGATCGTGCAGCGCGTTGTAGGGGACCGCGTTGGCGCGCGATGTAGTGCCCAGACGTCGGCCTCGCTCCAGTCGGCCAGCGGGTTGAACTTGGGCAGTGCCGTGCGCGGCGTCGAATTCCTCGACGGCGAGATCGCTGCGCGTGACCGATTGTGCGCGGCGCAGGCCCGTGATCCAGCGCGCGCTTGCCGGCGAGCGCGCGGGCAAGCGGGCTCGCTCTTGCGGATGGCGCAGCACTGCCTGCCGCAGCTCGATGCTGCGGTAGAACGCGTTGACGCCGTTGTGCGGCGACGAACGCTTCGAGCGCACGCCGCATCCGGGTGAGTAGACGTCGATCGCGCAGTCCGTAGCGTTCGCGCACGCGATCGATCAGCGTGTGCGTTTCCTCCGGCAAGCGGCCGGTGTCGAGCGTCAGAACACCCGATCGGCAGCGCATGGCCGCGCGATCAGGTCGAGTCAGCACCATGTCCTCGGCGCCGAAGCTGCTGCTGCACAGCGCTGCAGGCGCATGGTCGCGCGCGACGCCGGGCAGCGAGCGCCGACGACGTCGGCGATGCGTTGCGTCGATGGTCATCGTCTCGAACTTCGCCCGACGCCGGCGACGTCGGCGGCCGCTGCCTGCGCGGCGCCGGAACAGCCACCGGCGTGAGCGACCGTCGCCTGGTAGTTCGTCGCTGAAATCGTCGAAAGCGCGTCAAGCGCTTCGGCGGCATCCTTGCGTCCGGGCTGCACGCGCGAACGCGTCGAAGCCGCACTGCGCGCAGGTAGTAGAGCTGGTCGCGCAGGATGTCGCCGATCGCGCGCAATTCGCCGCGGAAGCCGTAGCTTTTTCGCGCAGCAGGCGCGCCGATCGAATAGCCGCGGCCGTCGGCGAACTTGCGGAAAGTCGACGGCGATCAGCGGCAGACTGCGCGACGTCGGCGGCAAGCGCCGTCGGGATCGTCGGCAGGCGCTGAGCCAGACGCCGATGTCGCCGCGTGCATCAACGCGTCGCGCTGCGATTCGAGCCACAACGCCAGCGGCACGATCGACCGGCGCGCGTCCGGCAGTTCCGCAAGCGTGGCCGTACCAGCGCAGCAGCGTCCAGCGATCGTCGACGACGGCGCGGTCCTTAGTGAGCTGCGGCATAGACGCGCTCCTTGAAGGGCTCGATGCCGATCCGGCGGACCGTGTCGATGAAGCGCTCGTCGTCGCTGTCGCGGCGCTCGATGATAGCATCTCGATCAGCCGCGCGACGACGTCGGGCATTTCGCTGCGCCGCGAACGACGGGCCGATGACCTTGCCGAGCGAGCACCGCGCCTGCTCGCCCTGGTTGCCGCCGATCGAGACCTGGTACCACTCGTCGCCGTTCTTGTCGACGCCGAGGATGCCGATGTGGCCGACGTGATGATGGCCGCAGGCGTTCATGCAGCCGGAGATGTTGAGGTCGATCTCGCCGATGTCGTGCAGGTAGTCGAGGTCGTCGAAGCGGCTGCTGGATGGCCTCGGCGATCGGGATCGACTTGGCGTTCGCGAGCGAGCAGAAATCGCCGCCCGGGCAGCAGATGATGTTGGTGAGCAGCCCGATGTTGGGCGTGGCGAAGCCCAGCGCCCTGAGCTTCGCCCCACAGCGCAGTGCAGGTCCGACTGCTGCACGTCGGCGAAGATCAGGTTCTGCTCGTGCGAGACGCGCAGCTCGCCGAAGCTGTAGCGGTCGGCCAGATCGGCGACCGCGTCCATCTGGTCCGACGTCGCGTCGCCCGGCGGCACGCCGGTCTGCTTGAGCGACAGCGTGACGGCGGCGTAGCCCGGCACCTTGTGCGGATGACGACGTTGCGCTTGACCCAGTTGGCGAAGCCGCGGTTGTCGGCCACGGCGGCGCGAAAGCCCGCATCGTCGCCCGGCCAGGCGCTCGTACGGCGTGCGGCGAAAAACGCTGCGATGCGCTCGATCTCCTCGTCCGGCACCGTCGCCGGACCGCCGCGCAGACGCTGCCCATTCGCTCTCGACGTCGCTGCGTGAACACGTCGAGCGTGCGTTCCTTGACCAGGATCTTGATGCGCGCCTTGTAGATGTTGTCGCGACGGCCGAAGCGGTTGTAGACGCGCAGGATCGGCGTCGAGGTAGTTCGAGGATCTCCGCGCGCGGCAGGAATTCGCGGATCACGTGGCCGATGATCGGCGTGCGGCCAGAGCCGCCGCCGACCGAGCACCGGAAGCCGAGCGCGCCGCCGCGTCATCGCGCACGTGCTGCAGCGCCGATGTCGTGGACGAGGATCGCGGCGCGATCGGTCGTCGCAGCCCGATCACGCGCGATCTTGAACTTGCGCGGCAGATACGCGAATTCGGGGTGGAACGTCGACCATTGCCGCAGCAGCTCGGCTGTACGGGCCGGGGATCGACCGATCTCTCGTCGGCCGACCATGCCGCGAAAGTGGTCGCTCGTGATGTTGCGGATGCAGTTGCCACGAGGTCTGGATCGCGTGCATCTCCACCGGTCGCGAGCTCCGCGAGGATGTCGGGGACGTGCTTCCAGCTGCGGCCAGTTGAACTGGATGTTCTGGCGCGTGGTGAAGTGGCCGTAGCCTCGGTCGTACTTGCGGCCGATGTGCGCGAGCGTCCGCAACTGGCGTCGATGACAGGAGGCCGTACGGGATCGCAATCCGCAGCATCGGCGCATGCTTCTGGATGTACAGGCCGTTCTGCAGACGCAACGGCGCGGAACTCGTCCTCGGTCAGCTCGCCGGCGAGAAAGCGCCGCGTCTGGTCGCGGAACTGGGCGACACGCTCGTCGACAGATGCGCTGGTCGAAGTGGTCGTATCGGTACATTGGCCGGTTGCCGGATTCCCATGCCGCCGGTCGTGAGTCGCGCCCCGTTATGCGTACCACCGGAACAGATGGTGGCGATTAGTTGATAGCCGAATCTGCGCTGACGCGAGCATCTGACGATGACGCCGGGGCTTGCTGCTTTTCGCCCATGGCTGCGGTGTACCCGCGCTTCAGTGGGGCCGAGCCGCTCGAGAAAGCTGCAGCAGCGGGTCCGCGCGCTCGCTGCCGCAAGCCCGGAGTGACGCGGCTGTGCTACCTCGATGGCTGATGCATCCGGACCTCGGAGGCTGCGATCGCCTGAGCTCGTCGCCCTAGGCGTCGACTCCTGATCCGCCGTCGCCAGGTCAGCGCCTGGCCCAGGCGGCCGCGTCCGGCGCGATCTGCCGAGGAGCTTGACGCCGCAGCGCGCAACGGACGCTTCCACCGAGACGACGATCAGCGTCGCCGCGCCAGCTGCAGGCCGACGGTTGCCGACGCCCTAGCAGGCAAGGCTGAGCGTGCTGCGTGGCCGCGAATACTGATCGGGCGAGGGCAAACGCTCGCGCGGGCCGCCGTCCTGGGCGAGTCGACACCTATAGCCAGGCTTCAACCAGCCTGCCGGTCGAGCGCAATGGCCTTTCATGCCACGCTTGCGCCAGGCATTCTAGATGCTTACCGTACAGCCTCGGCTGTTCCAGCCCCGGGGCACCTTGGTCTAACGATCGCAGCCGAGCATGACAGCGATCCAGTCGCGCAACTCACGCGCGTCGCCTAGCGCAGGGCTCCCTTCGGTTCGCCCAAGAGGCTTAACCGCAAGCAGTGCCATCCGAACGATGCGGCGAGCGCGTGGCCAAGACCCGCCAAACAGCAATGCGGTCCGTTTCTGCGATGACAAAACAGCGTCTGATAGAGCCTAAGACACTGCGCGGCGGAGCGGGTCTGACGGGCTGGAGAACGGCGCCGGGCCGTCCACGGCGTCTGCCAAACGTTTCCATACCTGTAGTTTACATAATATACATTATACGCAGTACGCGATGGGCCGCCGGCTCGCGAAGCCGAGCGATCCGTGCCCTCAACCAGGCTGCTGCCAGCGCAACCGGGCACGGGCTCGCGATGTCGATCTGGGCATCGGGCGTCAAGCTGGAGAGATTGGTTTTGGCATCCCCTTCAGGCGGCGGCCACGCAGCGAATCGAAAGCTGGCGTCAGCTCGTTCGGACAAAACGGCTGCGCGACGCATAGACATGCCGGTCGCCATACTGCGATCTGTTGATGCACTATAAAAACGTTGTGGCACCATCAGCCGCAGCACTCGTCCCTGGCGCGGGTCATCGCCACGTACAGCAGTCGCCGTTCCTCCTCGATCTCTCTCGCCGATCCGGTGCTCAAGTCCGACGGGATGCAGCCGTCGACCGACATTGAGGATGCATGAACGCTGCGCCACTCCTGTCCCTTGGCCGAGTGGATCGTCGAAAGGATCAGATAGTCGTCGTCCAGACCGGGCGCGCCGGCTTCGTCGCTGGTCGCCGCCGGCGGGTCGGGCGTGACCTCGGTCAGGAAACGCTCGCGCGAGGCATAAGGTCGATGCGATCCTGCCGAGCTGTATCAGGTCGGCCTCGCCGGACACGGCGCATCGTCGTAGATCCGGCGCAAATGCGGCTCGTACCAGCGCATCGCCGTCGATGTCGGCGGGCCAGCCCCGCCTTGGCTGAACGGAGCACGCCGAACAGGTCCCGCCAAGACGTCGAAACTCTGGCGGCTGCGCCGCCGGCACGCGAAAGTTGCCCATCGCGGTCACCGGATCAGGCGCTCTTCCATCGCATCGAGCAGCTTCGCCGCGGTCGTGCCGGACCCACCCCCGGCAGCAGGCGGGCGATGCGGAAAGCCGGACATCCTGCTCGCGGATTGTCGGCCCAGCGCAGCACGCACAGGACATCCTTGACGTGCGCCGCATCGAGGATGAGCCCAGCCCAGCCGAACTTGACGAACGGAATGCCGCGCCGCGGCCGAGCTTCTCGAGCTGCGCAGCTGTGGCTGGGCGCTGCGGAACAGCACCGCCTGCGCTTTGAGCGCCCATTCCGCACTCGCGGTGCTCGTGGACCTGGTCGGCGACGCGCGCGCGCCTGATCGGCTTCGTCGCGAACGCTGATCAGCTGCGGCTTCTGCGATGCCATGCGCTCGGTCCACAGGTTCTTGCTGTAACGCTCGCTGGCCAGCGCGATGACCGCGTTCTCGACGCATCGAGGATCGGCTGCGTCGACCGGTAGTTGCGGTCGAGGGTGACGATGCACGCGGGAGGATCGAACGCGTGCGGGAAATCCAGGATGTTGCGCACGGTGGCCGCATCGAAACGAATAGATCGACTCGCGCGTCGTCGCCGACGACGGCAAGCCCGGCGCCGTCGGGCTTCGATGCCGAGCAGGATACGAACGCCTGCAGGCGGTTGGTAGTCCCTGATATTCGTCGACCAGCACATGGTCGAATCGAGCGCCGATCTCCCGGCCCAGCGCCGGCTCGGCGACCATATGCGCCCAGTAGAGCAGCAGGTCGTCGTAATCCAGTGCGTCTGCACGCCCTTCTCGGCGGCGTACGCGGCGAACACAGTTTGCTGAGCTCGGCTTCCCAGTGCGCGCACCAGGGAAAGCTCGCGGCGAGCACCTCGGAGAGCGTGGCGCCGCTTGTTGACCGACCTCGCGAATAGATCGCGAGACAGGTGCCCTTCCCCGGGAAGCGGCTCTTGGTCGCCGACGAGGCCGAGCTCGTGCCGCACGATAGCGAGCAAATCTTCCGAGTCGCCGCGATCGTGGATGGTGAACGACGGATTGATGCCGATCCGCTCCGCGTATCTCGCGCAACAGGCGAGCACCGATGCTGTGAAATGTTCCCGACCACGGCAGCGACGGTGGGCGCTGCAACGTCGCCGGCGCCGATGCCGCGGCTCAGTACCTGGCCGGCGCGGCGCTCCATCTGCCGCCGCGCGGCGCGGAAAACGTCAGCAGCAGAATGCGCTGCGGGTCGGCGCCCGCTGAACACTCAGATGCGCGACGCGATGCGCCAGCGTGTTGGTCTTTCCTGAGCCGGCGCCGGCGATCACCAGCAGGGGCCCCTGCCCTCCGTCCCCGCTGGTCCGACACCGTGCTCGACGGCGAGGCGCTGCTGCGGGTTCAGCGCGCTCAGATAGCGGTCTGGCGCCGGCGGGCGATCGGATGTCGGGTTCGGTCGGCGTGGGCAAGGATGCGATCTCGAGTTTGCGGGCCGGACGCCACGGCCTCGGGTCGCAACACCCGAGCCGCAGAACGTTCGTTCTAGGCCGAGCGATAGCATCGCGCTGGCCAGCGCGTGAAGAAATCCCGGGCCGTCGGACATGAACTTCAGTCGGCTAACCGTCGGTTACAGCTGGAAATTGCCAGGTCTGCCGAGGTCGCAGCCATAGCACCCGAGCAACGCGAGTCGCGGTGAAAGCTCGCGCCGGCGTAGAAGGTCAGCATCGGGCCGTATACCGCCCAGAGCCAGCCCGCCAGCGCGCTTGCCACCAGCAGCGCGACGCCGCTGACCAGATTGAACAGGCCGAATGCGGTGCCGCGCAGATCTGGTCCGGCGCGGTCTGCGCCACCAGCGCGGACAGCACGCCTTGGGTCAGGCCCATATGCACGCCCCAGACCGCAGCGCCCGCGACGACGGCGTCGACCGATCCGGCGTACGCGAGGATGACATCGGCGATGATCAATGCGACCAGGCCGGCCGGACAGCAATGCGCCCTGTCTTCCGCGGTCGGCGAGCACGCCGGCCGGATACGAGACCAGAGCGTAGACGACGCTCATCAGCACCATGACCAGCGGCACCCAGGCAGATGGCCATCCCGACGCTCTGCGCGCGAAGAACCAGAAATGCTCCGAGAATCGGGCCAGGGTCATCACCGCGGCGATGGCGACGATCCACCAACAGCGTGTCGGCAGCCGCTTGATGTCGGCCAGCGCGATCGGTTTTCCCGCGGACTTGCCGTCGGCCACCTGCTCGGGCTCGCGCACGCCGAAGATCAGCAGCGCGACCTGCGGCGAACGCGGGTATCGTCGCGAGCCAGAACACGGCGCGAAAATTGTTGGCGAACCAAGAGCATCGCGCCGATCGCCAGCAGCGGTCCGGCGAGAAAGCTCCGACGGTATCGAGCGCCTGGCGCAAGCCATATGCGGCGCGCGCGCGACTCCTGCGGCGTGATATCGGCGATAAGCGCGTCGCGCGGCGCGCCGCGTATGCGCCTGCCGATCTGGTCGACGAAACGCGCGGTGACGATCCAGCCGAGCGAGGTCGCCAGCGGAAACATCGGCTTGGTTATCGCTGCGAGCCCATAGCCCAGGACCACCAGCAGCTTGCGCTTGCGGAAGCTGGTCGGAGACGTATCCGGGAAAACCTCGGTGATCATCGCCGTCGCCTCGGCGATGCCTTCAGATGATGCCGACGGCGTAGATGCCGAGGCGCCCAGCACCGTGACCATGAACAGCGGCAGCAGGCTGTGGATCAGCTCGGACGAAACGTCCATCAGCATCGAGACGAGTCCAAGCGTCCAGAGCGCTGGCGGGGATCTCGCGACAGTGCTGACGACTTCATCACGCCGCCTTGCCGCGGTTGCGAGCCGACGTCCGCGACGACCGCACGCGCTGACGCCGCTGGGCGCCGCGCCTCACTGCGAAAAGTCGAACTGCCGCGGTGAGATCGCCCATCTGCGCGCGCACCCCGGCAGTGGCTGCGAGCCGAAGCGCCGCGTGATGAATTGGATGATCGACGTCGTGTCGTAGCGCGTGTGGTCGACAAAGCCGCGACGCGCATACGGCGAAATGATCAGCGTCGGGATGCGCGTGCCCGGTCCCCATCGATCGCCGGCCGGCGGCGCGACGTGGTCCCAGAGCCGCCGTTCTCGTCGTAGGTGACGATAGATCGCCGTCGTCCGCCCACAGCGGACTCGCTCTTTGATGCTCGCGACGACGTCGGCGATGTGCTCGTCGCCGGACAGCACGTCGCGCGTACCCACGGATGCTCGATTCAGCGATCACCTGCGGCTTGTAGAACGCCACCTGCGGCAGCGTCGCCGCTGTGTCGATGCCGGTCGGCCAGCTCCCGGTAGTCCTTCAGGTGCACCGCGCGGTCCGGCGTCCCCGGAGCGAAGCGCGCGAAGTAGTTGAACGGCTGATGGTGCGCGACAAAGTTCGGCGCGCCGTTGGCGCTCAGCAGCAATGACCTATGCGCGTGCGCATTCCGGGCGGCTGCATGCCGTCCTGCAGCGCGGCGTTCCACGCGCCGGCGATACCAGGCCCAGGACTGACGCCCTTCGCCGACAGCGTATCGCCGATCGTCATCTAGCGTCTGAGGCGGCAGCGTGTGCTGCTGCGACGGATCGGCATACCGCGCATCGCCCGCCTTTGCCGGAGCGCAATGCGCGAAGGCTGCGCATCGGCGGCTGCGTCGGTCGTCGACCGACATAGCCGTCTGGCGTGACACCTCGCTGCGCCGACGGAACTCGGGCGAGCCGGCGAGGACCGCCGACGCCGGCGAGCCCGGCCGCGGTCTTCAGCCAGCCGCGCTCGTCCAGCCTGGGCACGGAGGTTCGGCGGGCGTCGCGATCGATCGGGCGTGCACGCGCAGATCAGCCACAGGTGGTTCAGATACGAGTCGCCGAACGCGCCCATGAAGAAATTGTCTGGCCAGCGTGTATTGCTGCGCCCAGCGTCCACATCGGCAGCTACGAGTCCGTCGTAGTAGCCCATCGCCAGTCGCGCCGGCATCACACTGCGGCAACGAAGCGATCGTTGCGGCCGCCGTTGATCTGGCTCCTGGTTCCGGTAGAACTCGTGGACCAGATCCGCGCGCGAGCTGCCGACTAGCGGCAGGTTGATCGGCGGCGCATCGATCAGAACGGGCGATTCGGCAGATCACGCGGAAACGCCGGGTCGGGATCCCTGCCCTTCCATACCGGCGGCAGCGTCGCGAGCGGCTTGCCGTCGCGTTGTCGACCTGCGTGTACTGCGCCGGGCGTGGCGTTGGCGATCCGTTCGCGCCGGAAACAGAACCGTACAGATTGTCGAAGCTGCGATTCTCCGCGTAGATGACGACGATGTGCTCGATGCGCAGGTTGAGTCCCGTTTTGCCGGCCGGGCTGGCACGGCGGCAGCGCGCATCCGGCCAGCAGCGGCGACCAGCCGGCGCGCGAGCGGACCCATCGTCTGCCAAGCGCATGCGCCACGAGGGGCGGGACCGCGGATTCAGCGTCCGGACTCCGGCAGCTCTCAGAATCCGACCTTGTTGCCGTCGGGATCGGATCGAACTAAACCCGAAGCGACCGTACTCGTGTTCCTCGATCTCGCCGATGAGTCGCCGTCCGCCATGGTGTGCACTAAAGCGCCCAGTGCGCCGTCGAGATCGATCGACGATCAGGTTGAACACGTTCGAACGCGCAGACGGCGCGAAGTAGTCGGTAGTTCGCCGGAAACAGGCTCCAGACGGTGAAGCTGTTGGCCGGCATCGTCGCGCACCGGAACTCCGATCGACGCCTTGCCGTCGCCGACACCCAGCCTTTGCGCGTACCGGGCGAGCAGCTTCTCCGGTTCAGGCGACTTGAAAAAGAGGCCTCCCAGGCCGAGAACTTTTGCCATCGATCGCCCTTCAGTCGAGTGTGACGTTGGTCGCACGGTACCGGCGCGCTCGTGCCGCGCCGTCAGCGCGATGCGGTCCACCCTGCCCTGCACCGCCATTGATCTTCGCACGGTCATCGGTCACATGGTAGTCCGGCCAAAACGAGACACCGGTGTGCTTGTATGCCTTGCCTTCGAGTTGCCCGACCTCCTGTCGCCGCTTGCCGCTGTGCAGCTTCGGCACCTTCGGGCAAGGCGATCTCGGCAATTAGCCCGCGAACGATCTTGCGCTCAGCGCCCGCTTGCTGACATAGCTAGGCTAGCCAGCCGGTGTTCTTGCACGACCCCAGCCGGATACGCCACGATTCCGGTCGATTCGCTCGGCTAGCAGCGCATCGACCGAGCTCGAGCCTCAACAGCAACAGCGCCTGCCAGATCATCCACGACGGAAACCGCGCGACCTCTTTTTCCAGGAACGCCGGCGGCGGATTGCTGAACGCATGCAGATCGGTTCCACCCGCCGATTTCGATCGGGCCCGAGCTGCGGGTGGTCGAACGGTTTCCAGTCGACGTGCGCGACGCCGCCGAGCTTCTGCTCAGTTCCAGCGGTATAGCGTCAGGTCATCGGAGTTGGATGATCGCGGGACCAGTCGATGTTACAGATGTTTCTCGATGCCCGCTTCGCGCATCGGCGACCAGATCTCGACCACCCAGGAAAATGCGCCCAGATGGTCGAACAGCCAATCCGAGGTTCCGCCGATGACCTGCTTCCAGATAATAGCGGAACTCGTGGTAGACCGAGATCGCGGGATAGCCCCGTCAATTCAGTTCCCTTGACACCGATCTTCTTGTAACCCACAAGTCCTCCGGGACCATGTCCTCGTCGGGCGAATGATCGAACGGCCGCAGCAGGACGCCGCTCAGGTAGTGATAGCGACGCCGCCGCCGATGTTCGGATGCGAGGTCAAGAAGTGCACCTGCGCGCGCACCTCCGGCTCCGACGTCGGATAAGGGCCGGCGCCCATCTGCTCAATGTTCTTGGCCGCCAATGGGCAGGATAATTTCTAGTTTAGATCAAGTCCTTCTTTCGTTTCTTGATCTTCAACATGAAGCCGTCGTAATCTTCCAGCGTACCCTCGGGAAGGATGCGGAAATAGTCGCCGCCGACTTCGGTCGGATCGCGCGCGCCATCATCAACCGCAGCTCGTCCGGATGAAGCGCTTCCACAAACCGTTGCTGTCATGGGACGCGCATTTGCGGAGATGCGCCCGTCGCCCATCGATGTCTTCGACCGTCGGGCCCTCGATCTACCCTCCTCGTCGTGCGGATACCGGGCGCGTGCTGGACCGGATGAATTTCGGCTTGTCGGCAAGCGCCCATTCGGGGCCAGTCCGGGATTGACCCGCGGGCAGGACGTAGAACGCGCGAGTATCGAGCGCGCGCGTCACGTCGGCGTCCCTGGCCGTACCGGGTCAGACATGATTGAGGAAGTAAGACGCAGGCGACCGATGCCGCGACTTCGGTTGCGTGCACATTGCCTTCGACCCAGAACGCCGGCTTGTCTTCAGCCGGTCCGGTCGTCCTCGCTGGTTACCGTCAGCACCCAGATGTCGCGGCCTTCGTGACTGCTGCCGATCGACTCGATCGTCGCCAGTTGCGGAAATTCGGCGGCGTACTGCTTTGAGAATCGCCGTCAGTTCAAGTCACTAACGGTAAAAGCGATCGAAGCGGACGGAAGGCATGAGGGTTGCGACCAGCGGACAAAGCGCGGAGTGTGGCGGGCAGCGCCCCGCCGCGTCAACCGATCTGCGAAAGCTTCGAGGCCGAAACCGCGGCTAGATCCCGGCGTACCACTGGTAACCCTGATCTTCCCAATACGCCGCCCTTGCCGCCGGCGATGTTGGCGAAGCTCTCGACCAGCTCGATCCGCATCAGATATTTGGCGTGCTTGTAGCCTAGCTGACGCTCGACTCGCGGCCTGACCGGCGCGCCCGTTCGGTACCGGCAGCGTCCTGTCGTTCAGCTCGTAGGCGAGAATCGTCTGCGGATGATAGGCATCTTCGAAATCGATGCCCGTCGTATGTACGGGCTGTTGCCCCGTCGTTCTCCATCGGGTCGGCGCAATGGAATACGACATACCGTGCGGCGGCTTTCGGCTGGACGATGTCGAGCAGCGAGGCAAGCTTCGCGCCCTTCCACCTGCCGATCGCGCTCCAACCCGACTCAACACAATCGTGCCGCGTTATCTGCGTTCGGCTCGGCAGCGCGCGCAGGTCGGCGAGCGACAGACTCGCCGGGCGTTCGACCAGGCCGCCGACCTCGAGCCGATATGCCGCGAATCCGCCCATCGCCAACGCCTGATATTCGGGCGCTGCGCGGAACGCCGTGCCGTTGCTGCCGGAACTGCGGCGACAGGTCCGCATCGCTGAATTCCTGCGCCATCGCCTTGCGCGGAATCACCCAACGTTGTTGCGACGTGCGTCAGTGATTCGCCGGCGCCCAGCGTCTTCTGAAACCAGGCGGCGCTGGCGAGCTTGTCGCAACCGGAGGCACCAGCGCACCGGCGCCGGACAGCGCTCCGAGGATAAAACGCCGCCGTGATGGAAATGGGATTCATCGCTTGGCCTCGCCTTCGACGCGATAGCGCCCGGTAATCATCGAACGAAGATTGTTCCACAGTCCGGTGATGATGACCTCGAACACGTGGATGAATACGAACAGGACCAGCAACCAGGCGACGACGAAATGGATCGTCCGCGCCGACTGACGTCCGCCGACGACGTTGACCCAGCCCGGAATGACCGAATCCAGCCCGGCGACATCGCGAATCCCATCAATATCACCAGCGGCAACAGCACGAAGATCACCGTCAGGTAAGTCAGCTTCTGCAGGACGTTGCTTAGTCGCTTCGATGCCTCGCCAGTGCGGATGGTGGAAGCGCAGGTGGTCGATGATCGAGCGTCCGATCGAGCGCCAGGTCGGCGCCGGTCGGCGCAGGATCACGCGCAGGTGCCGACTCCAGATCGCATACAGTACGTAGCAGAGGCCGCTGACGCCGAATATCAGGCGAACAGGAAATCGCCATTGCCGCGTACCAGCGACAGCCAGCGGTTGCTCGGAATGAGTCAGCCACGATGGGAAGGTCGCGCGCGACGATCTCGCCGCTCGCGTCGCGCGACAGCGCCGAACGAAGCCGGTCGTATCGAAATCGTGGCCGAGAATGCGCGTCATGCCGGTCGACATTGTCCGCGTCCTCCATCGCGCCGATCTCCAGCACCGGCGGCCGTCCGAGTACGACGGAATGGCTCAGTGCAGCGCCGGATGGGCGCTGAAAATGTTGAGTTACGCTCATGGCGAACGCAACGTCAGCGCGATCACGTTGATCAGTGCATGATGCGCACTGCCGCCGTATGCCGATCGATACCAGATACTGAGGTAGGCGTGGCATCCTGGTATCGACGGTCGACATGAGCTGACTCTCTCCGGGCTCGTTGGCGGCAGCCCCGCAAGCGTTGATTCTACTGCAGGCCCATCCTGGGCGGAGCGCGGGCTCGGCGCCGGCGCCGCGCGCTCGGTTGCGCGCGGTCAGCCACCGCGCGCTTGTCGGTAATTTTAGCCGAAGGCGCGACAGCGTCGGCGGTGGCGGAGTGAACAGCCGCCGGAATTGTTCGACCAACCTGACGAACTCCTGCGTCTCGGCAGGACGGCGGAATGCGTGAGCCGTAATGCAACCGGCTGCTAAGCCCGCGTTCGCGCTATGCCGCCAGTGCGAGCGAGACGTCGTCGGCAGGTAGCACGATCAGGTCGTGCAGATAGTGTGTTCCCGCGCGCAGGTTGACGCGGGATCCAGCGGCTTTGTGCGGCGCTGCGCTCGAATCGCCAGCGATCACTCCGTAGCGGGCCGCGGTATCGGGGAACGGTTGCATCAGGCCAGGACACGCGCCTTTGGGCGACACTGCCGCCGGATCGAATCCTGACTCGCAGCGGCAACAACGGCCTTGACCAGGGCCGGATCGAGCGACTGCAAGCGGGCATTTCGCTCTCGATCAGCGGCAGCAGGAACGCCTGAGGTTCGGATGATTGACGGCGCGCTGGTAAATGGCGGTTGCGCGAGCGGAGATACCTCGTCGCTGAGCGCTTCGGCGCGCTCGCCGGCGTCGGGGGCGTCCAGCGTGCTGCCGCCCTGAGAAAGCCGATATCGCGAATCGAGCGGCTCGGTCGCGAATGCGCGCACCGTTGTCGTCGACATAACCCCACAGGTCGGCCGCGCCGCGCAGGCGCAGCCGAGAGCGAAAACAGCTGCGCAGTCCGACGATGACTTTGCGGGCGGAGCGCAAGTTGCGCGGGTCACGGCCATCGATGGAGCGAGGTAAATTGGATTGGATCGCGTGGCGGCGCGAAGTTCCTGCCGTCGGCGCGACCGGACCGCCATCGCTGCGGTCGCCGTCGGGCGCCGCGTGCGGCCAGCGCGCTCGAGGCGTCAGACCACACTGGAGAACTCGTACTCCAATTGCAGCGCAATGCGTCTCTTTCCGGTATGTCGCCGCTGATCCTGCGCAGCCACGTCAGGTGATATTCGACGTGTTGCCCTGCGATTCTCAACTTCCTGAGATGCCGGGGCCCAGCATGCCAGCGCTGTGCTCATCGCTCTGCCACTGCACTAGCGGCTCGGATCTCCGGGCGAAGACGCCACGCCCATTGCACGCGGTACACCTGTCTCCCAGTGTGAGGACTCCTCGTCGGCGAAAGCCGGTTAAGCAACCAGTTGAGCGTCAACGTCGTCTCGTCGATGTCCTTTCCAGCAACAGGCCGGCCCGCACTTCCTTGCAGTACCCGGATGGCGTCCGCTCGAGCTCGACCAGCGCGCCGACGTCGACCCAGTACTGGCCGGGCTCGGTGAACTGAAAGCGGTTCTCCCATTCGAATGCCGACCAGCCGCCGCCGCTCCCGGGCGTATGCTCGTATTCGGCGTAGAGCTCGGTCCACCAGTACGACGTGGGCCCGTAGCCCAGCGCGAACTTGCTCTGGGTCTGCCGATGCTCGTCGCTGTCGCGATCGTAGAAATATCGTCCCTTGTACTCGAGCTCCCATTCGCCTTGCTCGACGCGAGGGCGATAGATCGTGTCCGGTTCGACGGCTTGCGCCGGTGCGGCGTTCAACAGCGAAACGAAGACCGATGCACCGAACGCGGCGGCCGTACAGCCATTTCATCGTGATTTCCTCGGATGGTTTCCGGTTGCAAAGAAGGCGCGCAGGCTTCCGTGCCGCCGCGATGGCAGCGGTTCAAAACACATGGTGGAGACGACGATCGAGCGGCGCGATTCGACCGCGCCGCTTGCGATTCACTTCACGACGATCTTGCCGGTCGCGGTGCTCCTCGTTGAACTCGCCGATGAACGGATATTCGCCCGGCTTCAATGGACCGATAAAGATAGTCGCCTGGCTCCGGCCCGGAATCACCTTCTCGCGGTTGAGCTTCTTGCTCTCGAATTCCTCGGGGGTCGCATCACCTCGTTCTTGACGATCAGCTTGACCTTCTGCCCTGCCGGGCACGGTGATCTCGTTGGGCATGAACCGGTGATCGCGGATGGCGATCTCGAACGTCGGGTCGTCGGCGAACGCCGGCGCCGGCGACGGCGAAGCAGCAGAGGGGCGAGGAAGTGCGCGCATATCGGAGCTCCGAAAGATGGAATAAGAAACGATGGGTTGATCAGGTGGCCTGCGCCTGCCGCGGACGCCCAGTCATCGTGCTGCGCCAGCGCGAGGCGACGATCAGCGCGCGCGATAGTGGCGACGTAACACATAAACTGCAGGCCCGACGGCGTGGGCGTGTAGCCGACGAGAACGTGCAGCAACTGGCCCGGGAGGCTCGCCTCCGACAGGATCGGCGATGTATCTCATAGCTCGGGCACGATCGGCGGCAACACGTTGGCTTGTTCGAGGAAGCGCGCCGCCTGCGCGGCCAGGCCCGCGGCCAGGGCCACGATCATCCATCCGGTGACCCGGAAGAAATGCCATGACTGGAACGTGCACCAGGCCGAGATAGAGCAGCGCGCCGAGCGCCTGCACCGCCAGTCACGCCAGAGCGCCAGTCCCGCCAGGACGTTGCGCAACGGTTCGCTGGTGGCAACGCCCTGAATGAACAACACCGTTTCGGCGCCTTCGCGGAGCACAGCCAGAGTGACCGCGAACGACAGCGCGGCGAGCGTCGCTCCGCCCTCGCGCACCGAATTGCTCAAACGCTTCAGCCGGCGAAGCAAGCTCGCGGCCGTGCACGGCCATCCAGAGGATGATGCCAAGCCAGCATCGCGACCGCCGCGACCAATATCGCCGCGTTGAACAGTTCCTGGCCGATACCCTGCAGCGCGCCGGCGATGGCTTCGGTCAGACCCGCGATGACCAGCGCCCCGGCGACGCCGGTGGCGACGCCTCCGCCGATCCAGCGGCGTCGGCCGGCGACGCCGCGCGTCGCTGCCAGACGATCGAAACGATCAGGGCCGCTTCAAGCGTTTCGCGGAAGACGATGACTGCCGTGGCGAACATGTTTCGGAGCCCTTCGATCGATTGATCATAATGCCGAATGATTCGCATTATGATTATTGACGATCGGGCTGTCAACAGGTTCCGGCGTCAAGCGAGCCCGGGACTGACGCAAGCGCCTCGCACCCCGGTCACGCCCCAACGGCACGTCGATTGCTTAGTAGTCGTTACCCAGACGGGGCGGCGTTCTCCGTGACCAACTCTCCTCGCCGGCGCCGCCCCGTTCTGGCACCTTCCCGCGGCACTCCCGCACCCATCTGCCTGCAAATACATCGGTTTTTCGCACGCCGGTCCCGCTCGTCCTTCGTGCTGGCTAACGCAGCGCGCCGTCGTTGGGGCGACTCGCTTTGGCGACAGAGTGACGGCCACCGGCAAACTTGGCCGGCCGGCGTCGCTAGCTCTTGCGGCTTGGCGGCTTGTCGGCGCCCTCTTCCTTCGGCGCGCGTTCGCGCTTGCGGATGTTCTCGGCCATCGTTACCGGGGCGTCGGTCGAACGCATGTCCGACCGTGAGCTGACGGTTTCCGGCGCGTCGTGATACTTCGCTGCGGGAACGGCGTCTTTGCCGCCGCAGCAATTCACGCTGCTGCCGCGCCTGTTGATGACGTGGCGGGCAGCCAGCCACGCCAGCGCCAGCGCTGCAATCAAGAGGTATGCCGTAGACGAGATCCATGCCGCTGCCGGTTGCCCCTGGAGGCTCACCCGCTGTGGTCGAGTTGATTCGGGAAGCAGAAGATACTCCACTCGGGCCGCCGGCACGAATACTCGACTGGACGGGCCATCGGGGTCAACCGCCTTTGACGCGGGCAGCGTGGCGCGGCGCATGATCGCAAAAGTCAGCGCAGCACCGGATGTCGAGGCCGGGCGCCACTTCGCGGAACGAGGAGCCACCATGGTAGATGCAAAAGACGCGGCGCCCGCCGTCCCGCTCGGCGCGTCCGGCAGCGGCTGGCAGGTCGTCTGGGGAGTTCTTCTAATCGTGTCGGGCGTCCTCGCGGTATTGATGCCTGGCATCGCGGCCCTCGCGACCGCGCTGATCTTCGCCTGGCTGCTGATTTTCGGCGGCGCATTCGAGATCGTCCACGCGGTACAGACGCGCAGCAGGACGGCTTCGGCGCTGGAAGCTCGCTCCGGCGTGCTGACGCTGGTGCTCGGCATCGCGATCCTCGTCGTCCCGATCGCTGGGCGTCGCGTCGCTGGCGCTGATGGTCGGCGCGTTTTCTGCTTCGCGCCGCGGCGGCATCGCTCGAACGATGCTGGCGTTCCGGCTGAAACCGCACTCCGGATGGGAGCTGGATATTGTTCGACGGGCTGTTGTCGATCGCCGTCGCCGTATTGATCGCCATCGGCTGGCCCGCAGAGCTCGCTGGCGTTCATCGGGCTGTTGACCGGATTTCGCTGATCGCGACCGGCGTCTGGCGGATCGTGCTTCGTAACCACCCGCTGGTGTAATCGAAGCGCGTCAGGCGGCAAGCCTGGGCCGGTAGCGCTGCCGGCTCACTTTCCGAGCTATGTAGAGCTGCCACAGGTCCTTGTGGCTCATGTGCAGCACCGGCTGCATCGCCAGCAGCCCGGTGCGGCCGATGCTCGTCTCCAGATATCGCATCTCGTCGAACTTGGCTGCGCGTCTCGTCGTCGACGCCGACCTCGAAGCCGCTCTCGCGCATCATCAGGATGCCCTTGGCGCGCAGCGCGAGCTCGGTGTAAAGCCGCAGGTAGCAAAGCGAGGTCGGCGACGACCGGGCCCTTGAACTTGTCACTTCAGCGTGTGCAGGTATTCGCCCACCGGTGAATCGGACAGGCGGCCCGAGTTGATCAGCTCGAGCATCTCGGTGTCGGCGTCGAAACCGCTGCCCGAGCCAGTCGCCCACCGCTTTCTCGCTGCGCTCGAACACCAGCGTAGAGCAGCGGCGGCAGCACCACGCAGGATGGCGAGCGTGGCAAGACTTCGGCGAGAGCAACAGGTGGTTGTACGCCGAGTGCAGCGCACCGGCGAGCAGCGAAACCCGGCAAGAACGCGCGCGAGGCCTGCGCGTTGCATCCGCTCCAGCAGGCCGACAGGCTCATCACGGCGAAGATCGCGGTGGCGCCGCCGTGCATGATCGCGGTGCCGAAGCCGCGCACGATCCACGTTCCCATCGCCGGCGTCCGGGCACCTGCTGCAGGTAGTAGAGGTTCTCGATCACCGCGAAGCCCGGTGCCGACGGCAAAGCCGAAGATCGCCGCATCGACCAGGAAGCCGATGCGATGCGATGCGGATCAGGGCGACGATGACCAGGCCTTTCAGCAGCTCCTCGGTGACAGGCCCGACGTAGCGCGTAAAGGTGCGTCAGGTCGATGCCGAGCAGGCCGAGCAGCCAAGCCGTTGACCAGGTAACCGGCGCCGGCGACCAGCGCGCCGCACGGCGACGATCGCGATGACCGCGCTGCAGCTTCACCAGCTTGTAGCTGTCGAGGTATAGCAGCGCGGCGAGGAAGCAGAGCACCGGCAGCAGGCCCACCAGCGCCGGCGCCAGGATGGCTAGCCGACATGGTTCGCAGCGATGGTCGCTCTACATGATCTTCAGCGAGATCATCCACTCGGTACCGGCGCGCTCGACTGCCCTGATAGCCGACCGCGTAGCCTACCGACAGCGTCATGTCGTACCAGTGCAGGACGCTGAAGCGCAGGTCGGCCTGGCGCACCCACGCTCGCGTAGTTCTTGCGCAGCGCCGGAGTTGTCCGGATCGGTCCAGCAGGCCCGCGGCGAACACCGACGGCCGCAGCCAGTTCAGGTAGAAGCCCGGCGTGCCGACCGATTCAGAAGACGTACGGCGGCAGGTTCCATTCTCACCATTTCGCGCACGAAACTGAGCGCGCTGACTCGTCGATCCCGAATCCCGGCAACGAGTCGTATTCGCGGTAGCGCTTGACCGGTTCTGTCGTCGACGTAGTTGTTGCCGAAGCCGCCGAAATAGAAATTCGCGACGGCGTTGTTGCGGTCTCCGCTCGGCGACGCCGGCGGCGCTCCGCAGCCAGACGCGAAGAGTGCGCAAGCGGCAGCGCAAAACCGAGGTCGAGACTGCCGCGAGACCTGCGGATGATCTGCCCCGTTCACCCGGCTTTCGCTGTAAGCTCCACGTTCCAGCGTCGATTCCTTTTCGTCGTCGACCGCCCCGAGCGAGCTGCTGCACGTCGGTGTAGTGCAGCCCGACCTCACCGGCCAGGAGCGCGGTGAAATTGGTCTGCGACGTTCTGGGCATTTGGCAGCGTGTCGATCTTGTCGTAGTAGCCGAGATCGAGATGACAGGTCCAGCGTGCGCGGCTCGTCGTAGATCAGCGACCAGTCATAGCCGAGCTTGGCGGCGTAGCCCTTGCGGCTGCGCTTGGTGGGGCCGAACAGGTCGTAGAAGTCCGACCGGTTCCAACGACAGCGGCTCGCCAGACCCAGGTAGCTGACCCGTGATGCTCACGTGGCCGCGCTCGCTCGCTCTGGCAGCGTTGCCTGTCCGGCGTGTACGCGGCGGTGAATGCCGAGGCTTCGCGAACTGGAGTGGATCTTCGACGTTGAACGTGATAGCCGATGCCCGGCCGAGTTCTTGTAGCCCTGCAGCACCGGATACGCGTTCGCCAGCTCGAGGGTCGCGCAGCGGCACGTACGGGCCTCTTCCGGTCGATCAGCTTTTCGTCGTCGACCGTGCTCGGAGGCGGCACCTGCCAGGTCTTGACCACCGGATACTTCGTCGCGAGCTCGGCGCCGAGGAACTTGATCGCGCTGACGTCGGCGATGGGCGCGGCTCGATGATCGCCGGAACGAAACCCTCGCCGTGTAGTTCAGCACCAGCGAGCCGCCCGTCGGCGAGCGGGACCGGGCGGAAGAAGCCGGATTCCGCGTTGGAGACCGCGTCGATCGCGCCGGTGGCGACCTCGTAGCGAAAGATGTTCGAGACGCCCGTGTAGTAGCTGCTGCCGTACAGGTAGCGCCCGTCGTCGCGAAAACACGAAACTCTCCGGGACCGACTGCCCGAAGCGGAACTCGGAGAGCGGCTTCACATCGCCCGCTTAGAATCTTCTCGATCTCCCACACGCGCAGGAACTGGTCGCCGTTGACCTCGGCTCACCGACGCCGACAGCAGCCGCCCGTCGGGCGAGATGTCGAGATCGTACGGGCACGACTCCATACGGAAACGCGTACACCTGGTACCAGCTCGTTGTACGGGTACGGAATGCGCACCAGCGTCGCCAGGCCATTCGTCGTGGCGTACGCCCATCAGCGACCGGTCGACCGGGTTGAAGACGATCTCGCCGATCCGCGCATTCTTCGAGCAGCATCCGTTCCTCGCCGGTCTGACGTCGACCGCCATCGAGGTCGCGACAGCGCCATGGTTGTCGTTAGTGAAGAAGGCCGTTCCGCTGCCCGGGTCGTAGGCAAAGGACGCGACCGCGGTACAGCATCGCCCGCTTGATGTCGGCGAGACGTCGGACGCTGCCGTCGCGCGTGTTCAGCGCGCCGACGTGCTCGACGACGCCGGGGTACCGGAAGCCGCCGTAGATGAGTGCCGCGTCGCCTCGTCGTAGTACGTGCGCGACACCGAACCCGATCGCGCTCGCGGCCAGGTTGCGGTGCGGCGTGATCGGGAACTTGCGCACCTCGGCGAGGTTGCGCCGCTGGAATTCGTGCTCGAACGCGATCCAGTCCTGCCAGGCCTGTTCGAGCGGAATGCCGAACACTTGCTGAAACTGGTCGGACTAGTAGCGCTTGCTCCCTTCGTCGCGCCTGATCCACGCGACGACCTTCTCCGGGGAATACGTGTACGCGAGCTAGGTGAAGAAGCGCGTGCCGTAGAGGTAGGCATTCGCGCCGACCTGGAAATCGATCTGCGTACGCCGCGCGACGCGAGCCCCAGCGGATCGTAGAAGTGGGCGTTGTCCCGCACCATCGCCCGGAACACCATCTCGTCATAGCCGCCCTGCGCGCGGCCCAACCCGCCGCCCATCCAGGTCTCCATGAAGACCGCGCTGCCCTCTACATACCAGCGCGGGCGCAGTGAAGCGGGGGACCGTGAGGTAGCTGTAGAGCAGCGATTCGGGATTCTGCCGGTTGGGCGGCGACCTTGCCCAGGAAGAATCGGCGCCAGCGCCGGTCCTCCTCCGACGCAATGTCGCCTTGCACGATGTGGACCATCTCGTGGTTCATCAGCGAGTACATCCGCTCGCTGGCCGGATAGGTCTCGAACGCGTGCGACAGCGGCGCGATGTCGACGACGAGCGTGTTGCGCGGCGCGGACCAGGCGACGGCGCTGCCGTAGTCCGCGAAGTCCTGCAGCAGGACGACGTGTGGGCTCGGACGGCACCCAGCCGAACATCCGGCGCTGCCATGCGAGCGAGTTGGTGAACGTGCGCACCGCGTGCGGTGCGAGGTAGCTCAGAGAATCATAGTAAATAGAGGCTGAGATCGTCGTGTTTCGAGCACGTGAAATTCCGACTGGGCTTTCGTCGGCGGTTGGCGATCATGGGTGCCAACGCCAAAGCAGGCACAAAATGCGGCCACGCATGCCATCTCCCCCAGAGCCGCGACGACCTGCGGAGCATAAGGTGTCGAGCGTCCAAATGCAAACCGCCGGCTCGAAGCCGGCGGTTGCGTCGTGACTTGGGCCGTAGTCGAGTTAATTTCCAGCGTTACCGGCGTTACCTGGCATTACCGGCTTGCCTGCATTACGACGGCGCTGCCTGCATTACCGGCGGCATACCTGCATTACCGGCGCGTTCTGCATTACCGGCGCTTGCCATGCGTTACCGGCGCTGCCCGCATTACCGGCGTTGCCTGCATTACCGGCGCGCCTGCCTGACGGCATTACCGGCGTTGCCAGCGTTACCGGGCGTTGCCTGCGTTACCGGCGTTGGCCATGCGTTACCGGCGGCATTGCCTGCGCATTATCGGCGTTGCTGGCGCTACCGGCGTTGCCTGCGTTACCGGCGGCATGCCTGCGTTACCGGCGTTGCCTGCGTTACACGGCGCTGCCGGCACGTTACCGGCATTGCCTGCATTGCCGGCGTTACCGGGGCGTTGCCTGCGTTACCGCGCGCTGCCGGCGAGCATTCGCCTGAGGCGTTACCTGGCGTTGCCTCGCATCAGCCGGTCGCTGCGCCGCATTGCCGGCGCACCGCGTTACCGGGCGCTTGCCTGGCATTGCCGAGCGTTACCGGCGTTGCCTGCATGTGCCGGCGTTGCCTGCATTACCGGGCGTTACCGCGCATTGCCGGGCGTTACCTGCAGTTCCCCGCCGGCGAGCGTCCCCGGCTGCCGGACATTGTGGATGCGTCTGCCGGCCAGACTGCCCGCCCTCCGAGCTTGACATCTCCGGCGGTCGGCTGGATCCGCCAGCCCGGTACCGCTGCGCCGGAACGATCGTGCCGGCTGACGTCCTTGCTGCCCGGAGCGGAAGTCCACATACTGCAGGGCGAGAACAACGGCTACGGCGGTGATGCCGGCCGCCGATCCAGACCGTACGCTTGCCGATAAAGCCGCTTTTCTGCTCGTTCATGCTTGTAGCCCCTTAGTTGTGGTCCCGGTTGGGATGCCTGGTGGACCTTTGCTGTTTCCCCGGGCTCGTGCCCCGGGGTCCCATAGAAACTTGCCTAATTACACGCGACCGCGACAAAAGTTGGCGCAGCCGCTGCCGTCCGACCGGGCGGCGCGGTATCGCGGCCATGACCGCGGCGACCAGACCCTCCGGCGGGAAGGCCTTGGGCACGCGACGGAATCCGTCGAACAGCCATTTGAGATCGTCGAATCGCGCTCGCGGGCGGCCGGGTCGGCCGCCAGGCTGGCGATCGAGCTCGCTGGCCTCGGCCGGCGTGGCTTCGCCGTCGAGCACCGCATGCATCAGGTTGGTTAGTTCGGAGATATTCATGTCGGTTATCGCAGGTCTTTCAGCAAGTTCACGAAGGCGGTGCCTTGCTTCGAACAGACGGGACTTCACCGTCTTTTCGTCAAGGCCGAGGATCTCACCGATCTCCTGGTAGCTGCATCTCGGAAAAGTGCCGCAACGTCAGCACCATCCGGTCGTTTGTCGGCATGCTCATCAACGCGCTCTGGATTCGCCGCGAAACCTGCGCGTCGCTGACGATCCGCTCCGGGCTCGTCGCCGTATCGAGGGCCGGGAGCTCGATCTCGTCATCGAGCGCTTCCTCTCGGCCGTTCCGGCGCAGCAGGTTGAGCGACTCGTTGACCGCAATCCGGTAGATCCAGCTGAAGAACTTGAACCGAGGATCATATTCGTCCAGCCGCTCCGCAACCTTGAGGAACACGATCTGGGTGATGTCGTTCGCGTCCTCGGCCTTGCGCAGCATCCAGAACGCGGCGTTGTAGATCGGCCGCTGGTAGCGGACCACCAGCTCGGTGAAGGCCGACCAATCGCCGTTCCGGCAGCGCTCGACCAGCGCCTGATCGGCGTCGTTGTCCACAATTACACGCGAGGGTCGGGAAAGTTGGGAGCGGCATCAGCGGGCGGGTTCGATCTCGAAGATCTGGTCGAAACCCGGAATAGACGAATATGTCCCGCAGGTGGCGGTTGACGCCCGACAGCCGGAGCTTGCCGCCGCGCCGCGAGCAGCCGCTTCTGGGTCTTCAGCAGCACGCCCAGCCCGGCGCTGGAAATGTACTCGAGCGCGCTGCAGTCGAGCGTGACCGTGCCCTGGACCTGGTCGAGAAACGCCTGGGCGGCCGCGCACTGCGCGGCATCCAGCCGGCCGGCGATGACGACGACGTCATCGGCGCCGAAATCAATCGCGAGCATGCCTCTCCCTGCGTTCGCCGCGGCCCCGCGGCCGGCCGCCGCGGCCTGCGTCTTGCGAAACGTGATCCGGCTCTGCCGGCGTCTCCCTGGAATACTCGTACGCGACGGAGTCCACCAGCCGCCGGATCAGATGCAGCCCGAGCCCGCCGGGCTTGCGCTCCTCGATCGGCAGCGTCGATGTCGGCGTCCGGCGCCCGCGTGACGTCGAACGGCTCGACATCATAATCGGTCAGCGTCACTTCGACGCCGCCGTCGATCGCTGGCGATGTCGATGCGCACCGGCGGCGCTGCTCGTGGTGCTGTATTTGACCATGTTCGTGAACAACTCTTCCAGCGTCAAATCCACGGTCGGCAGCAAGCCGCGGGTCGATCTGCTCGCCGGCGAACGCCTCCGCAGTGAAAGCGACGATGCCCTGGATCGAGTCGAAGCTGCGCTCGAACGTGCCGATGCAGCCGTCGCGGCGCCGGATCGCGCTTCACCAGGACCACCGTGATGTCGTCTTCCTGCGGCGCGCCCTGCGCGAACGCCTGCGACCGACGTCGAGCAGATCGCGCGACAGCTCGCGCCATCGTCGCCGTCGTGGTGCGCGCGAACGATGCTCCTCGACCCGCTCCTCGCCGAACTGCTCGCCTGCCGCGTTGCGATATTCGTAGATGCCGTCCGAGAGAAGGAGCAGGATGTCGCCCGGCCGCATCTCGAGCGTCACCGCCGGCCGGCAGCGACGACAGGCGGCATGGCGCCCAGCGGAAGCTCGTCGGCTTGTAGCGCGCGCACGTCGCCGTGCGCGGCCTGGAAATGGAGGATCGGCCCCTGGCCGCCGCTGTGGAAACGCAGCATCTGGTGCGTCGGACGGATCGAGAATGCCGATGAACGCGGTGATGAAGCGGTCGTCGGCCAGCGTTTCGGCGAGCTGGTTGTTGACCTGCATGAACGCGGTCTCGAGGTCGGCGCCGAGCCGAAACGCCATCCGCAGCATCGCCTGCATCTGCGTCACCGAAAGCGCCGGGCGCGATGCCGTGGCCGGTCGCGTCGCCAAGCACGACGAGCAGGCCCTGGTCGACGACGCGACAGGTCGAAGGTGTCCCCGCCGGTGAGCTCGGCCGGCTGGAACGGTGCCGTACACGTCGTAGCCGGCGACGCGACGGCATCGTCGCGGGCAAGCGTGCTCATCTGCACGACGCGCGCCATCTCCAGCTCCTGGCGCATCTTCTCGCCTTCGATCAGCGCCTCGGTCATCCGCACGCGCTGCAGCGCGACCGCGCACTGCGCGGCCAGCGCGGTCGCGAGCGCCTCGTCGTCGTCGTCGAAGACGCCGTCCGGCTTGTTCAGCACCTGCATCACGCCGACCAGCGACGTCCTTGTGGTCGACAAGCGGCAGCGTGAGCATGCAGCGCGTTCGATAGCCGGACGCCTTGTCCACTCGCCGGATCGAACCGCGGGTCGGCGTAGCAGTCGGGCACGTTGATGATCTGCCGGTCGCGCGCGCAGGCGCCCGACCAGACCCGTGCCCGCCGGCACGCGCACCGGGCGGATGCCGGTCGCGACCTCGAGCACCAGCTCGTCGGCCGCCGGCGTCGTACAGCCACACCGAGCCGCGATCGGCCTTGAGCACCTGCTTGGCGGCGCTGACGACCTCGGCCAGCATCGTCATCAGGTCGAACGGAGCCGCCAGAGCGCTGGTGACGCCCAGGGATCGTCTCCATGATCGCGCGCCGATATGACGGCGCTGTTGGGGCCGCGCGCCCATGCGCCGACAGAATGTAACAGAGCGCGAGCTATCCTGCGCCGCTAAGGGTATCGCCTGGCGAGTATACGAACTATAAGACGACCGAGACTCCGACCTCGCCCGCCTTGTTCAGGACATTGACCCCGACATCCCGCTGATGGCGCTCGAGCGACAGGTCGACTACCGCATCGCCGAGGCGAAGATTGCGGATCTGCACGCGCGCCAGGTATTCCGACAGCTGCTGGTTGAAGCGGACCCGCGGCCGTTCGGGATGAAACGAGAGTCCGAGGCACGCCTTGCAGAAGGTAGAACGCGCTGGCGCCTCGCCCAGGCCTGCGGCGAGCAGGCGATCAAAGCGTCGGCCCCCTCGCTCGTCCGGCGCAATGAACCCGCAAAAGAGCTCGGGCAACGCGATGCAGATCCATAGAGGCTGGCATCGAACATCGCTGCGAGGGATGGCCATCGCCCTGTCCTTCATTCCGTACCGGGCCAGGCCCTTGCCGATCAACGTTGTCGTGCGGCCAGATAGAGCCGCTGGATACGACATCGGGTTGTAACGCGACCTCGCCTCGGCAATCGTGCGCACACCCCAGCCCGAAAAGGATTCCGGCGCAAACAGCGTTTGTGCGACGCGCTCCGCTCGCCCGGCGCTCGCGATGCCGCGCCACAGCACTCCGACCCGCGTTCGACGAGCGCACGCGGCAAGGACGCTTTTCGCCGTCGAGCGCCAGCGCATAGGTGGCGATGTCTCGCGTCGCCGCTGATTGACGGCCATCGGGGCGGCGACGCCTCAATAGTTTCAGCATCGGTAATACTACACGATGCGGAATTTCCGCGTCGGTCCGGCATTTTTCGGTTGAACACAATACCGCGAAAGCGGTGGTCTAGCATACGAGACGTGCGCTACGAGGAGGCGGCCACTCGATTCTGCTCGCAAATCGCTCCAGGTCTATATCGTCGAGGATTCCCCGATCATTCGATGGCCGCTTCCGCGCGTCGACGATCGAGGCGGGCAGGCGCCGAGCTGGGGACAGGTCACAGCGCCGACGCGCAAAGCCGTCGCCGACAACGGGACTAGGTCGGTGGCTGGAGCCCGGATCTGGATCCTCTCGACATCCGACTGAAAGCCGGCTCCCGCGCTCGACGTGAAGGAAGCGCTGCAGGAGCGCCATCTGTTGCCGACCGCGATGAAAGCGGTGCTCACCAATCATGCGAATGCGGAGTACGAGCAACTGCAGTCTCCGCCCTCGGCGCCGATCGTTTTTTTGACAAAATCCTCGGAGACGTCGCACGTACTGCCGCTGATCGGCGCGCTGGTCGCGGACAGGCAGCGCGGCGGCAAGCTTCCGCTTGGCCGTGGTTCCGCCTCGCTAGATCACGGCCCTTAGCGCCTCCGGCTCCTGCCGGACGCTGCGCCGGATCGCGTCCGTTGCCAGGAACAAGCCCGGCCATCCTGCTGCACCGCGTCGCATCGACGTCATCTGTCGCACCACCCTTAGGCGCTGCTGACGTGGACGACGTCGCCGTCGCCTCGCACCGCCAGAGCAGCGGCTACCAGTGATGCCACCGCGTGCAGCGCCGCGGCGACATCCCGATCGGAGCCGCAGCGGCTCGGAAACGGAAAATCCCGCGCGGCGCTTGCCCGAACAAGCGGACCAGGAACACGCACGCCGCCAGGTAGTGAGCCGGCTGCAGCTCGGATGACCGCCGCCTCGTCGGTGGCATGGAGCGGAATGTCGGTGTGCCTCGGCCACGACCGTCGTGCCAGGCAGCGCCGTGACCGGGACGACCGGGTGCGTCGATCTCGGCGGCGACTCTCTCGACGGCGCGGTGATGCGATCCCGGGTCTGGCGCCCGCTGCCTCGACCACGTCGAATAGAGCGCCGTCTGCGCCGCGTCGGGCGATCTCGGGGGCGAACAGGCGGACGTTTTCGTGGTAGCGCCCCGGATTCTTTACCGGCAGCGTCGACTGTTCCTGAAGTACGACGTAGTTCCACGACTGCTTCGCAAGACGCCCGGGCGATGCCGGCATTCCAGTGGCGCTTGAGACTCGCCCGCCGGCGAAGATCAGGTCGAATTCGACGCGCGTCCGGATGTTCGACCGCTGCCGCGAGATCCGACAGCAGGCGCGGCAGCTTGGTTGCGCGACGTATAGCTGTTGCCGATGAACAGGATCCGGGCTGGCGGTGGGGCGGGGTCCGCTGGCATCGTCGGGTCGCTCTTGCCGTCCTCGATCGCGAGTGTCCGCGGCGCGAAGCCGGCTCGTTACCGGCCGCCAGTGAGCTTGCGAAAAGCGCTCAGGTGCCGCACCGCGTCCTGGCGCAATCCGCGCGGCCTCGCACAGCCGGGCCAGATTGAAATGCGCATCCGCGAGATCGGGCGCGTCGCGGACCAGCGCAGCGCGGTAGACTGCGGCGGCATCGTCGCGCCCGCGCATGTCTTCCAGCAGCACCGCCAGGTTGAAGAACAGCGTCGCCGTCCGCACCGCACGCGCGCGAGTCCTTCGGCGTACACGGTTTCAGCTCCCTGCAATCCGCCGCGCTCGTGCAGCAATCTGTCCCAGATTGACGCATGCGCGTCACGATGCGCGGGCGTCGGCGGCGCAGCGCGCGACGATAGCGCTTCGCACGCTATCCTGCACGCTCGATGCGCTCGAGGGCGAGTCCCCGCTCGAACCATGGACTCGTTCGGTCGCGGGGCGCGTCGCCGCGGGCCGATGAACGCGCGAGCGCTCCCTCCGGCGAGGCGACCTGGAACTGCAACACGTATTGGCCGTCGTCCGGCCGCCACTGGGTCTGGCCTTCGCTGACGCACCACGGCGTCGCCTACCGCCTCGATCCGCAGACCGTCCAGCGGCACCTGCTGCGGCAATTGCGTGCGCAACCGGCGCAGCGACCGCAGGATCCGCGCCGAGGAATCTTGGCCTCCGGTCAGGCCCTGGGCCGCGCGCAGCAGCACCAGATCGGGAAACGTGAAGCGGTATTCGCGGCGCCGGCCGCGCGTCGGCGACACGAAGCCCGCGTCGATCAGCCCGACCGACGATGGAACGGGAAAGTCCGAGCAGCTTGCCGACTTCGCGAGCGAATAGCCCTCGGTCACGTCACGGCACGATCGCCGCCCTAGCGCTTGCCGGCCTTGCGGCGCGTCTCCGGGCTCGGCGGCGATTTTCTTCGGCGGCTTGCGCTGCGCGGCCTTGAGCTCCGGACCGGCGGCCGCTTCAGCGACGGCTTTCGGCGGCGCACGCTTGCCTGCGGTCTTTTCCGAGGCTGGCGCGGAGCGCCTCCATCAGGTCGATGACCTGGGCGCCCGTTTCCGGAGCGCTGGGCGAGATGGCGATTTCCTCGCCCTCGACCTTCTTCTGAACCGGCGGCCTCGATGCGCTTCTTGACCGTCGTCCTCGTACGCGCTGGGATCGAACTTCTTGGACGAAATCTGCGCGATGAGCTGCTTCGCCAGCGCAAGCTCGGTGTCGCGCACCGGCGCTTCCTCGATGCCGACATCGGCGATCGTGCGTACTTCGGGCGCGTAGAGCAGCTGCTGCATGACCAGGCCGCCCGGGACCGCCCGCAACTGGACGATGTATTGCTTGCCGCGGGCCGCATGGCGCCCGACCGCGGTCTTGCCGGTCTGGCGCATGCTTTCGGCCAGCAAGCGCATAGGGCTTCGCGCCGCCCTTGTCCGGGCCGAGGAAGTAGGCCTTGTCGTAATAGATCGGATCGATGCTCTCCGCCGGCACGAACTCGCTGATCTCGATCGTCTGCGTGCCCTTCTCTTCCAACTCCTTCAACTCTTCCGGGGTGAAGGTCACGTACTGATCCTTGGAGAACTCGTAGCCCTTGACCATGTCTGCCCGCTCGACGACGACTCCTTCGCTTGGGCGCAGAGGTACTGCTGCTTCAGCCTCGAACCGCAGGTCGGCGTGCAGCAGATTGAACGAAATACCCGCCCTGCGCCTGGGTGGCCGTATAGAGCTTGACCGGGATGGAGACCATGCCGAAGGTAACGGTGAGCGAAGCTAATGCGCGGGCCGCCATGGGGACCTCCGCTGAAAGAGGGTGCGGCAAGTGAGCCGCTTGCCGCCATCGTGCCAAAATATTCGGACAATCTTCAACTGCAACAGGTGCTTTACTCCGCGGCGTCTTCGGGCCAAATCCCGGTTACGCCATCGTGCGATGACCGTATCGCATGGCCCTCGAGCGCTATCGGCAGAAACGCGACTTCCGGGTGACGCCCAGAGCCCGCCGGGCAGAGGTCGGGCAACGCCGATCGCGCACGCTTGGCATTCGTCATCCAGAAGCATGCGGCGACGCCGGCTCCACTACGACTTCCGGCTGGAGCTCAACGGCGTGCTTGTTGAGCTGGGCGGTGCCCAAGGGACCGAGCCTCGATCCCAACGACAAGCGCCTGGCCATGCACGTCGAGGACCATCCGCTGGAATACGGCGACTTCGAGGGCGTGATCCCGCCCAAGCAATACGGCGCCGGAACCGTCATGGTCTGGGACCTGCGGGACCTGGACGCCGAAGACGGATCCCGACGAAGCGTACGCGAAAGGCCGATTGAAGTTCGACCTCGACGGCGAAAAGCTCAAGGGCGGCTGGAACCTGGTGCGCAGTCGCGGCGGCAAATATGGCGGCGACAACAGCTGGCTGCTGTTCAAGGAGGCCGACGAATTCGCGCGCCTGGGTCCGCAGGCGCTCGATCGTCGAGGACCGCCCGGACAGCGTGCGTCAGCGGGCGCAGCCTCGAGCAGATCGCGGCCGACGGCCGATCGCGTCTGGCATTCGAACCAGATCGGTCGCCGCCAACGTCAAGGGCGGCGCGATCCGCAAAGCCGAAGCCGGATCGACCGCGGGCGTCGCCAAGATCAGAGGGCGCGCAAGCAAGCGCCACTGCCGGACATCGATCGAGGCGCAGCTGGCGACCTTGGTGAAATCGCCGCCCGCCGGCCCGGCCTGGGTGCACGAAATCAAGTACGACGGCTATCGCATGCTGTGTCGCATCGCCGATGGGGAGGCGCGCATGATGTCGCGCAACGCCAAGGACTGGACCGGCGACTTTCCGACTTCGCTTGCGCGCGCGCTGGCGCCGCCTGCCGGTCGAGATCGGCCTGGCTCGACGGCGAGGTGGTCGTCACTCGACGCGCGAGGGCGAAGCAGCTTTCAGGCCCTGCAGAACGCGCTGTCCGGCGCGATCGCGCGACGCTCGCAGTACTTCGCGTTCGATCTGCTCTACCTCGACGGCTTCGACCTGCGCGGCGTCGCGCTCTCCGAACGCAAGCGCCTGCTGCAGGAGCTGCTCTCGAGCGCGCCTGCGACGGTGAAATACAGCGAGCATTTCGCTGCGCCTGGCCAGGCGTTCCTGGACAACGTCGTGCAAGCTCGGGCTCGAGGGGATGGTCTCGAAGCGGGCCGACTTGCCGCTATCAAGCGGGCCGCGGGCTCGCGTGGCAGAAATCGAAATGCGCGCGGCGCCAGGAAATGGTGATCGGCGGCTTCACCGATCCCGCCGGGTCTCGCGACGGGTTCGGCGCGCTTGCTGCTCGGCGTCTACGAGCCGGACGGAAGCTTGACCTACTCGGGCAAGGTCGGCACCGGCTTCGATGACGCGGCGCTCGCAAGCCTCGAGCGCTCGCTCAAGCTGCTGGTGCAGAAGGAGAGCCCGTTCCACAATCCGCCGCGAGGCGCGGAAGCGCGCCGCGCCCACTGGGTCAAGCCGGTGCTGGTCGCCGAGGTCGAATTCACGGAATGGACCGACGACGGGACCTTGCGCCATCCCTCGTTCCAGGGTCTCCGCGCGGACAAGCCCGCTGCCGAGGTCGTCCGTGAGCGCGAAGCCGCACCGGCCGACGGCAAGGCATCGGACGCGCCCGCCGGCCATAGTGGCTCGGCGCAAAACCGCGCGCCCTGGCGACACAAGGACACCGTCGCCGGCGTCGCGTGATCAGCAATCCCGACAAGATCCTGTATCCGGAAGCGCGGCTGTCACCAAGCGTGATCTCGCCCTGTACTACGCTGCCGTCGGCGACTGGATGCTGCCGCATCTTCGCGACCGGCCACTGACGCTGCTGCGCTGCCCCAACGGCTGGGACAAGGAGTGCTTCTATCAGAAGAACGCCGACGACAGCGTGAGCGATGCGATCTCGCGCGTCAGATCGGAGTCGATGGCAGCGGTCCGCTCTACATGATGGCCGATTCGGTGACGGCGATCGTCGCCCTGCTCCAGATGGGCGTCCTGGAGCTTCATCCGTGGGGGTCGCGCTCCGCGAGCCTCGGCTTTCCCGACCGGATCGTCTTCGATCTGGATCCGGACGAATCGCTCGCCTGGGAAGAGCTCAGGCAGGCGGCGCTCGTCGTCAGGACGCTGCTGGAGAACCTCGGCCTCGCGCCCTTCCTCAAAACGACGGGCGGAAAGGGACTTGCACGTGGTGGTGCTCCATCGAACCCACCGTGAGCTGGGACCGGGTCAAGGGCTTCACCAAGGCGGTTGCGGAATTGCTGGAGAGAACCTTTCCCGACCGCTTCACCGTCCAACTTGTTGAAGGTCTCGCGCCGCGGGAGGATCTTCATCGATTACCTGCGAAATTCCGAGGGGCGACCGCGGTCGCCGCGTATTCGCCGCGCGCCAAGCGGGAACGCCCCGGTATCGACGCCGATCGAATGGGACGAACTGGCGGAAGGATGTGCGCTTCGCTCATTTCAACGCCGGCAACGTGCCCAAGCGCTTGGCCAAGATGCAGAACGATCCGTGGCGAAGCCTCGATGCCGAGGCGAGCCTCGCTGACCCCGGCGATGATGGCGAGGGTCGGCTGCAAGCCGCGCTGACGCCCCCCACCCAGGAGCATCGGCGATGCGGTTACTGACCGGAACGAGCGGCTACTCCTACAAGGAATGGCTCGGGCACTTCTATCCCGAGAAACTTCCCGCCAGCGAGATGCTGCGCTACTACGCCGAGCAGTTTCCCACCGTCGAGATCAACAACACGTTCTACCGGATGCCGGCGGAGTCGATGCTGGCGCAATGGTCGGAACAGGTGCCCGATCACTTCGTGTTCACGCTGAAGGCGCCGCGACGCATCACGCACGAGATGCGCCTGCGCGAGGTCGAATCGAACGTCGCCGAATTCGTGCGGCGCGCCGGCGCGCTCGGGAACAAGCTCGGCGTGCTGCTGTTCCAGTTGCCGCCGTACTCTGAAGAAGGATCTGCCGCGACTGCGCGACTTTCTCTGCCTGGTTGCCATCCAGCACCCGCGGCCGCGTTCGAGTTCCGCCACGCCTCGTGGCAGGACGACGAGTGTACGAGACGCTGCGCAGCCGCGGCGCGATTCTTTGCGTGACCGACACCGACGAAGGCGATACGCCGTTCGTCGCCACCGTCGGACTGCGGCTACGTGCGCCTGCGGCGCACCCACTACGACGACAGCGAGCTCGCGCGCCTGGGCCGCGCAGATTGCCGCCAAAGCGCTGCCGCAGACCTACGTCTATTTCATGCACGAAGACGAGGCGCTGGGAACGCGGTTCGCGCGGCGCCTCAACGAGCTGGTGGGCTCTCGCGCAATCCGCGAGGCGCCCGGCCGGCGCTAAACGCGCCGCGGCCGGCTGTCGAACGATCAACGCGGCTTGTAGCTGAACTCCTGGCCGCCGATGCTTCGCCTCGTACATCCAGCCCACCTTTGGCCACACGGTGAACGTCGCCATGCCTTTGCGGTATTCGCCGACCGTCTTGGCGCATCGTGCTTCCCGCCGCTTACGTGCCCGCCGATGAACCGGTCGTATCCGCCTTCGCGCCCGGCAGCGGCGGTGATGGCGACCGCGGAAGCTTCCGCGCCGAACTCAAAGTTGCCGCCGGAAAAATTCGCCTTGAATGAGCGCTCGTTCCTGGAAAAAGATGATCTGGCTGCAGGCCTGACCACCGAAGCTGGAAGCCGAAGCGGTGAGGTTGCGACATCGATGTGTCGCCGACGTACTTCCCTTTTGCGTAAACGCGGCCCTTGCCGAACGCGCCGCCGACGCCGACGCCGCCCTTTCCGATCGTCGGAAAGACGGCGTATCCGTGAGGCCGTGCTGAAGAAGCTGCCGCTCTGACCGGCATTCCTGAAGATATTGGTCGTATCCTGGTACTCGTCGGCCCACGCCGGCGAAATGGCCAGCATTAGCGACAACAGCGCGCGAACGATCGAGTCAGATCGCTTGACCATTTTCTGAGGAAACGTGCCGAGACCACGCCCGGACGCTTTGGGCCGGCGCCGACAGACCGCCGCGGCCACGATGGCCCCGGCTCGGATGCTGGCGTACGATCAATGACTTGTGCACGTCGGACGCGCCAGGAACATCCGTTGGGCATTGCCCTGCTCCGATCAGCCTTTATATCACGCTCCGAAGCCAGCGATAAAGACAGAGCGACTGATGAAGACCCCGAAGAGCTTCAGAGCGCATCCAGACGCCGGGAGCAAAGCGAGCGCTACAAAGCGCAACCCGACGCCGCGCTGATTACGCTGAAGGCCCGAGGGCCGCCTGGGCGAAGGGGTCACTTGCAACGTTCAAACCGGCAAGGCGCTCGTCGCGGCAGGGTTGCATCCGGCGACGGGGAAACGGACTGAGCGCCTGCTCGGGCGATATGTTGCTCGAGGCGCTCGTCGCCTGCGCTGGCGTGACGCTCAACGCCGTCGCGACGGCAGATAGGCGTCGTCATTCGAAACGGCGCGGTTCGAGCCGAAGGCGATCTCGATTTTCGCGGCACTCTGGGTGTCGCCAAGGATGCGCCGGTTGGATTTCAGCGCATCCGCCTCTACTTCGACCTGGACACCGACGCATCCGAAGATGAGTTGAGTACGCTGATCCGCTTGACCGAGCGCTATTGCGTCGTCTATCAAACGCTGCGCCAGCCCCCGGAAATGACGGTGTCCCATCATGTATCCGTGGCCTGAAGACGCGTTCGACCGGACCGTACGGGCCGGTTAACATAGACGTCGAGACGTCACGCTCTTCGGAGGTCGACATGCCGATGTACATGGACATCCACGAGAGTCCAGCGGAGCGACCGCGGAAGACGTTGCGAAGGCGCACATCGCGCGATGTCGAGACGCAGGAAAAGTATGGCGTCGAGTATCACAAATACTGGATCAACGAGAGCTCCGGCAAGATTTTCTGCCTCTGCAGCGCGCCGAACCCGGAAGCGGCGGCCCAGGTACATCGTGAAGCGCACGGCCTGGTCGCATCGAAGATCATCGAGGTCGCGCCCGAGATTGCAGAGGGATTCCTCGGAGGATGCGAAGTGAATCCGTGCGGGCGCCGCTCATCGTTCCCGGCGGCGCCGGACAACGAGCGCGACCCGGGAATCCGGACCGTTATGTTCACGGATATCGTCGGCTCGACGGAGCTCACGCAACGCCTCGGCGACGACGCGGCGATGGCCGTTCTTGAGGTCCATGACGCAGATCGTGCGCGATGCCCTGCGGCGCATCGGGCGGCCGCGAGGTCAAGCACACCGGAGACGGCATCATGAGCGTGCTTCGTGTCGACTGTCGCGGCGGTTCGCTGCGCTACTCGGATCCAGCGTGCGCTGGCGCAGCACGAGCAAGCGAACGGAGAGGTCCCGGTCAGGTTCGGATCGGCGCCGCGGCGGGAGAGCCCGTCGAGAATCACCTGGATCTCTTCGGATCGACGGTTCAACTCGCCGCGCGGCTCTGTTCGCACGCGGAGCCGGAACAGAGTCTGGTATCGAACGCGGTCGCCGAGCTGTGCATCGGAAAGGGCCTGACGTTCCAGGACCTGGGAGAAGTTTCGCTCAAGGGCTTCGATCGCCCGGTCCGAGTCACGCCGTTCAATAGCCGAGGAACCGAAGCAATCATTTGCGCTCCTGCATCCGCTGCCACCCTCGGCACTGCGGCAACTCGCCCAGAACGCCGAATCCGTCGAACCTAATATGCGATCGTTAGGTAGAGGCCGGAAGGCGCGCGGCTCGAGCGCATCAAGGCTTCGCCGCTCTGGGCGGGCGAGCGGTTCCGCAACGTGCACCCGGTCATCCCGGGCTTGCGCGACCCGAACGCGTCGATGCCGACGCTCAGCGAGTTTCTCTGCGGCGGCGAGCGGCGCGTGCCGCGGGGCCGCTGCCATCGATGAACCCGCTCGAAGCCTGGGCCAGGCCGCCCGCCAGCGGGCTGCGCGCCACCTGGCTCGGCCATTCCACGGTGCTGATCGAGATCGACGGCCTTCGCGTGCTCACCGATCCGGTCTGGGGACCGCGCGCGTCGCCATCGCGGCTCGCCGGCCCCAAGCGCTTCCAGCCGGTGCCCGTTCCCCTTCGCGCGATGCCGCCGGTGGACCTCGTGCTCGTGTCGCACGACCACTACGACCATCTCGACTACCCGACCATCCGCGAACTCGCCAAGCGCGACGTGCCGTTCGTGACGTCGCTCGGGGTCGGCGCGCACCTCGAAGCCTGGGGCGTGCGGCCCGAGCGCATCGTCGAGCTCGACTGGTGGGAATCGCACCAGTTGCCGAACACCGGGCTCACGGTGACCGCCGCGCCCTCGCAGCACTTTTCCGGGCGCGGCCTGCACGACCGCAACGCAACCTTGTGGTCCTCGCTCGTCATCCGTTCGCAACGGCACGCAGTGTTCTTCAGCGGCGATACCGGCCTCACGACGGAATATCAGACGATCCGCGAACGGCTCGGGCCGTTCGACCTCGTGATGCTGGAGGTGGGCGCGTTCCATCCCGCCTGGGGCGACATCCACCTCGGACCGGAGAACGCGCTCAAGGCGCTGGCGCTGCTCGGCGGCGGCGCCTTCCTGCCCGTGCACTGGGGCACGTTCAGCCTTGCGATGCATGCCTGGGACCAGCCTGCGGAGGCCTTGCTGGAGTTGGGCCCGAAAGCGGGTGCGCGACTCGTGATGCCGCGCCTCGGCGAACCGGTCGAGCCGGCGCACGCGGAAGGCGTCGAGCCGTGGTGGCGCGTCGTCGACACGACCGCGCGGAAACCGGAGCCCGACACGCCTGCGGCGATCACGTTGCCGAAGGCCATGCCCTGGCCGATCGACTAACAGCGAGCAAACCAGGTGTCGTTGCTCGACGAGTTGCGTACGCAGTACGAAGCGGCGCAAAGTCGCCACATGAACATGCCGACGTTCCGGGCTTCCAGGAGATCGATAAACAACTGCGCAAGGCCTATCGCTGGCTGGAGAAAGTTCGTACACTCGACGGGCTGAAACCGCCAATCGAGCATCGTTTCGATCTCGGGGGCATGGACTCGTATTCACCGCGCCGCGATTCGAGCAGGGATTCGTCGGACAACATGAACAACGGATCGTCGGCTATCGGTGCTCGATGAAATCAATATTTCCTATTCGATCGTGGCCACGGCGCCGTGACATCGAGGTCGCGTCGGGCAGCGCACTTCGGCAGCCGAAGGTGCTCGACGACGCAGGCCACACGGCCCACCGGGTTGAAGACCAGGGTGGCGTCGTTCGCAAATGCGCGATCGTCGTTCCACCGACGATTCCAGCCACTGTCGTTTCGCGCCGACTATCGCACCGGGTGGTGCAGATTTCGCTGCTCAATGTCGATAGGCTGGATCGCGTCAGCCTTACCTTCCCAAAGCGCCGCGATCGACGAACCGGTGCTTGAGGACATCATCGCCTGGTTCTCGGCCGTAGCGCGGCGTTTTGCGACGCGCGCCGCTAGTGGGCATTCGTGGTGCGGTGGTTGGTCGGCGAGGAACTTTGGCGCCCGAGGCCCGCTCCACGTCAATGGGAATCCGCATGCCCCCGTCGGTGAAAGCGCGACTGGTCATTACCATCCTCGCAGTGCCGCAGCCAGGGTCGCTCGCCGGCGCCGACGACCTGCGCGGCCCCGGAGACATTCGCGTCGATCGCCAATCAGGCCGGAGCGCTCGCGCGCTGGCGTTCGTCGAGGCGGGCACGCGCGTCCTTCAGCATCCGCGCTGCCTGAAATCTGCCACCCGGTCGGCGAGCGCCCGACGGCAGGGCGTTCACGGTCATCCGCATTCGCCGCTGGTGGTCCGTGGCCCGGACGACAAGGGCGCAATCGCGCTGCGCTGCAACGACCCGCCACCAGGATGCGAACTACGAGCCGTCGCGCGTTCCAGGGCATCCGATGTGGCACTGTCGCGCCGAAGTCGATGGCACGGCAGACGAAATCGCTGGGGCCAGATCGCGAGCAGATCAGTGACCCGCGGCGCAACGGCGGCAAGACGCTCGCCGCGATCCATGGAGCACTGTGGCGCACGACTCAGCTGGTAGGCTGGGGGCTGGATGCCCTGGCGGAAACCGCGAGCCCGCGCCCGGCACGCAGGCAGCTGGGGCGTTGATCGCCGCGTGATCGAATCCGGCGCCGCCTGCCCCGCATCCTGAACGACCGGATGCCGCCGGCTTCCCTTCCGGAACGGAGGAGCTTTCGCATGTCGGTCACGCCTCAACGATCAACGGCACGCGTCGCAGAGTTCGACGGCGATCCGGACACCCCGCTGCTCGTGGGTGATCCGCGACGAGCTCGGCCTCACCGGCACCAAGTACGGATGCGGCATCGCGCAGTGCGGCGCCTGCACCGTCCATGTCGACGGGCAGACGATGCGCTCCTGCGTCGACGCCGGTCTCGGCGGTGCGCCGGTCAGCAAGGTCACCACCATCGAAGGGCATCATCGCCGAGCCGCGAACAGCCGTGCAGAAGGCGTGGGTCGACCTCGAGCAGGTCCCGCAGTGCGGCTGCTGCCAGTCCGGCCAGATCATGCACGGCGACGGCGCTGCTGGAGAAAAGCCCAAGCCGAGCGACGACATCGATCACGCGATGGCAGGCGCGTCTGTAGCAATACGTAACTTTGA
>ERZ1370068.1007-contig-1092_pt1 | contig 64236 bp, 89 predicted proteins | sample MGYA00561227_ERZ1370068 | MGnify/ENA primary metagenome ERZ1370068 (study PRJEB38410, sample SAMEA6850437) | metagenome | study: Metagenomic assessment of the ecological functions of the soil: analysis of the soil microbiota associated with the... | reverse complement strand
TGGAGTCGTGTCGGTGCGATTGATTCTTTCGCCGCGTCGGCGGCAGGGCTGATCCACTTTCCAGACGTTGAATCTGCGCCTGCTGCCGCGCCAACCAGGTACGCGAATGTCAGCAGCGCCAAAACAGGAAGCATCGAAAAACGATCCGCGAAGTTTTCATCAATTTCTTCGGGTTAACATGACATCCTCTACTGAAAGAACGCGACGACGATAGCAGAAAGGTTACGCCTTTGTTACGTTTGAAGAGCGCAAGACGAAGCGCATTGTTGTTCCTTGAACTCTTCCCTTCAAGGAACAGCTTTAAGGCTTGTTTCACAACCACTTTGACCTCGGGCTTATTCATTTCGAGCTGAGCGTTCGCTTTCTGGATTTGCGCGGCGTTCTCTTTCAGCTGGGCTGTGAGCGTCTGTATTTGTTGCTGTTGCCGCGTGATAGTTGCTTGCAAGCTTTCGACTGTGCGATCGAGCATGGCTTGCTTGGCGGCGTCGGGAATGGCTTGGGGCCGGATGCCTTTGGGCGAAAATCCACCCGGGGCGGGTCCATCGGCGGTGGCCGTGCCCAATCTGCCATCGGAATCGACCATCACGACAAGGGCCGTGGCGGCGGAAACCGGCGCACCATGGATATTGTCGATAAAGCACCGGTCACTTTCCTGGCCAAAAACACTGTGCACACCGGAGTGATGGCCGATGATGATATTATTATTGGCCGCTAGTGATACCAGACCCAGCCATGTCTGCCTATGGCGACGTGATCGCTCGTGGTTTCGCTGCTCTGGAGCGCTTGATTACCGATGGCTGTGTTGTTGTTTCCGGTGGTGCTGGCAGTGAGTGCTTCCCAACCGGTGGCCGTGTTGGAGCCGCCGATGGTATTGTTCATGAGCGCAAAGTAACCAGTGGCAGTGTTGGCGGAACCGCTGTCGTTAAAGACCAGCGCATCAGTTCCAACGGCGGTGTTTTGTGTGCCGCTGGTGTTGAGCAACAACGCTACCGCGCCCACTGCGGTATTGGAATCTGCGTTGTTTAGGATCAGCGCTCCAGCGCCAACACCGGTATTGAAACTGCCGGTGGTATCCAAAAAGAGCGACCGCCAACCAAGCGCTGTATTTCCAGCGCCGGTGGTGAGAGAGACTAAGCGCGTCGCATCCTTCCGCTGTCGTGAAGTTCGGAAAGCACCCGTCCGGTGCCGGATTAACCGCCCGCGCTCCTGGCAAAAGCGCGAAGCAGGCTAACACCGGCAGGATGGCCAGCAATATCGTACTCCGATTTTTCATCTTTGTTAATTTCCTTTCGTTGTTTTGAACAGTTTCAAGGTTTGTTCACAATCACTTTGGTCGCCGGCTTATTCATTTCGAGCTGGGCGTTCACTTTCTGGATTTGCGCGGCCTGCTCTTTCAGCTGGTCGGTGAGCGTCTCTATTTGTTGTTGTTGCTGGGTGGCCGTTGCCCGCAAGTTCTGAACTTTGACATTGAGCATGGCTTGCTTGGCGGCGTCGGGAATGGCTTGGGGCCGGATGCCGTTGGGCGAAAATCCACCCGGGGCGGGTCCATCGGCGGTGGTCGTGCCCAATCTGCCATCGGAATCGACCATCACGACAAGGGCCGTGGCGGCGGAAACCGGCGCACCATGGATATTGTCGATAAAGCACCTGTCACTTTCCTGGCCAAAAACACTGTGCACACCGGAGTGATGGCCGATGATGATATTATTATTGGCGCGTAGTGATACCAGACCCAGCCATTCTGCCTATGGCGACGTGATCGCTCGTGGTTTCGCTGCTCTGGAGCGCTTGATTACCGATGGCTGTGTTGTTGTTTCCGGTGGTGCTGGCAGTGAGTGCTTCCCAACCAGTGGCCGTGTTGGAACCGCCGGTGGTATTGTTCATGAGCGCAAAGTAACCAGTGGCAGTGTTGGCGGAACCGCTGTCGTTAAAGACGAGCGCATCAGTTCCAACGGCGGTGTTTTGTGTGCCGCTTGTGTTGAGCAACAACGCTACCGCGCCCACTGCGGTATTGGAATCTGCGTTGTTTAGGACCAGCGCTCCAGCGCCAACACCGGTATTGAAACTGCCGGTGGTATCCAAAAGAGCGAACGCCAACCAAGCCCTGTATTTCCAGCGCCAGTGGTGAGAGAATTAAGCGCATCGCACCCTCCGGCCGTCGTGAAGTTGGGATAGCACCCCGGCGTGGCTGCGTCGGCGTGGAAGCTTGGTCGCGGCGTGGCCGTTGGCGTGGAAGCTTGGTCGCGGCGTAGCCGTCGGCGTTGGCGTTGGCGACGCATTAACCACCATGACTGTGCCTACCATCATGCAGCATCCACCGTGCGGAATGCAGTGAGTGCGGAAACGTTCCGGCACTATTGAAAGTGTGAGTGAAGGTCGTTCCCTGGTTATGAATTCCAGAATCCCAGATACCGTTTGGCTATCCCCGGGGAGCCTGACGTTGTGCTGTGGCCGGCCGAACTAAAAGTCCAGCGTACCTGATCGCCTGGGTGAATCGTGACAGACGAAGGCGAAAAGACCAAATTACCGCCGGGGCCAATAGTGACGTCAACCGTCATCGCCGTTGCCGCTTTGGGATAAGAGATAAGCGCAGTAGCCGCGATCACGACTAGTGTAAGACGCCAGGAAAAGATTCTCATTGCAGGCCCCCGTTCGGTAAAATTCAGCGAATCAGCGCCGTGAAAGTGCAGTTGACATGTCACTGGCTGCAATGTCGCAAAAGTAACGCGGTTGTTACCTAAGACGTCCGCCAGCGGCACGTTTGGCGCTCCGGGAGCGCCTCAACACTCCACACATCTGCGCTGGGACAGTCAACCTCGCCGTTGCGAGTTCGTCCCACGGCGAACAGGAATTTTGCCCTCGGGACGGCCGATGGTATAGCCGACGTGGCGAATGGTGTGGATCAGCGAAGGTTCACCGAGCTTTTTCCTGAAGCCGGCCAATGAACACCTCAACCAGCTTGGTATCGTATTCGTGCGCGTGCTCCCACACGCGTTCACACAGCTCTGTGCGCGTGAACACGCGGCCCGGTTCCCGCATTAACACTTTCAACAACATCAACTCGCGTGGAGAAAGCTCGATCCGCTGCGTATTTCGATGAACGTCGTGCGTGGATAGATCGAGCGTGACGTCGCCGACGCGCAAACAGATTACTGGTTCCTCCGGATATCTGCGCCCGAGCAGCGCGGACGCGCGCGACGAGTTCACGCATGGCAAATGGCTTCGGCAGATAATCATCGGCCCCGAGCTGCAAGCCGGTTACTCGATCTTCGACTGCACTGCGCCCGGTCAGTAACAGTACACGACTGGCAAGATGTTGCTCGCGCAGGCGCCCTAACAGTTCGAAACCATCAATGCCAGGCAGGCGAACATCGAGCACAATCAGATCAAAAGATCCCTTGCCAACCTCCTCCAATGCAGCTTCTCCACTATGAACGGTCTTCGGATCATGACCGTCCTCGGTCAGTGCTGCGGCGATTTGCCGCGCCACTGGAAGTTCATCTTCAACGATCAGGATTTTCACAAGTTTATCGGCAACATTGGATCATTAGAAGCGGACGGTAAACTGTGTAGCCAGCAAATGGTTGTCCTGGCCGGGAGCAGTGGTTTCATGCTGGAAACTGTATTGCAATTTTAGCTGCGCGTGCGTGGTGAGACGGTAGGTAGCGGCGACGTCGATTCTGGCAAGGTCCGGACTCCAGTGTTCTTTACCGCCGTAGCCATTATTGATTGTGTTGAATAGTTGCTGGTTCCAACGAACCGCGCCAAACAGCTGCGGCGTAAATTTGTATTTCGCTTCTACGTAATAAGCGAACGTGTCCGCATCTCCCACATTCGGGACTTCAAAACGCGCTTCATAAAACTCGGCCCACAGTTGCAGGTGATGCCATGCGAAGCTGACGTCCTGTCCAAGAACAAATTCTCGGTAGTCGCTGATGTCCCGACCGGGCGGCAGCGACGATTCCGCTTCACGCCGAAAATATGGACCCTCGCTACCCGAGAAGCCGACATTCCACGCTTCGTTAGGCCGGAATCCGACCCGGCTGCTAAAAGTCGGATTTTCGAAGCCATTCTCGGTAATATACCAGGATTCGGGACGCGAGAGAGTGACGCATTCTTCATTTCGACAGCGTAATCAAATCGACCTAATCGGCCGGAAACAGAAATCCCGCTGGCGTAGTCCGGTCCCCAGATCACTGGATTGAATGCGTAGCTTCCTTGGAAGTAAGGTGCATAGATGAAATACAGGGGTGAATACGGGGCGTACTTATCCTGAATGGCAGTCACATTTTCATAAACCAGCGGCGCGCTAATAAACGGATTGTCCCACGGTAAGTGTCGCGGGACCCAATTGCCGACGACGGTCGCGAATTGGCCGACCTGCAATGTAAAACGACCGTCCTGCCATGGGGTGATTCGAAGCGCATACTCGTCCAGGCGAACGTCCGCGCCGTGGTCGCTCGGATCGAACCCCGATCCAGTCGCGCTTGCGCGAAGAAATACACTTGCGAACCCGCCTGCGCGTCCAGAAACAGCGTGAGACGCGGATTAAACAGATTGTCGATTTCTGAGTCGATGAGGCCGGGCGCGGGCTGTTGGAAATTATAAAATTCCAGATCGACTGTGCCGCTCAATCGCGCGCGGAAATTATCCTGAAACCCGGAGATCGTCAGGGTGCTATCGAGGCGGTCGAGAGTATCATCGATGTCGAAAGCGCACGCCGTGCACGCGAAAATGCACAGGCTAAAGATCCGCGCTTTCATGTAACTGCATTAACACCGTTTACGGTGGAAAAGCGCACTTCAAACTCCGTCCAATCACTTTCCGAACGCACCAGGCGCAACTCGCCGCCATGCAATCGGGCCAGTTCGCGCGCCAGGTTCAGGCCGATCCCGTGGCCCGATGCGGCGGAAGGATTCGAGCTGTGATGGAACCGTTCGAAGATGTTTTCGCCCGGCGGAATGGTGCGACCAGTGTTTCCGATCGTCAGCACGACGTCGCTGCCGTTGCCATGCGCGCGCACCCGAATTCGCCCGCCCGCACGATTGTAGCTTCGCGCGTTCTCCAGAAGATTTTGCACGATGAGTGACGTGTAGCGCTTTTCTCCACCAACAAAAAGCCCGCGCGGAAATTCCTTTTCAATCTTCACGTCCGGCGATTCAGCCAACGCGCCAAGATCATCCAGCCATTCATCGACGAGCTGGCTAAGATTCACGGGTGTCGATGCGATTTGAAGGTGACCGGCGTCCATACGCGATAGCAAAAGCAAATCGTCAATGACACCGGTTAACCGACGCGTTTGATGAAGTAGAGTGGACAACTCTTCGTAGACTTCCGGCTTAAACCCTTCGCGTTCCAGCAGTGATTCGAGACCAATCCGAAGGACCGTCATCGGGCTTTTCAGCTGGTGTGACGCGTCGGCTGAATATCTGGTGGATCGCTCCAGTTCCTCGGCGGTGGATGCCAGCGCGGCCTCGGCGCGTTCTCGTTCTGCGCGATTTTCTTCCGAATCGAGCGCCAGTTGCTTCACGGGCGCGGACATGCTGCGTGCCACGAGATGGCTTGCGACGAATCCGCCTAACAACAGAAGCGCGCCTGCGGCTCCGATTTGCCAGCGCAGACGATCCAGTTGTGCCGTCCACGAGGCGAGAGGATACAAAAAATTTCGTGCGCGGGTGGAAACAGCGACCCCGGATTGAGCCGCTTATGAAACAATAGCTGAGGCGCGCCAGCCACTTGCACGCGAAAATAGTTTTGCTCTGAGTCAGAATTAGCGAGCGCAGGTGTTACCTTCTCGTTGAGCGAACTCTGCGCGGAGGGCGCAAGCGCCGGCAGATGCAGGTGGCCGTCGACCCAAATGCCACTTTGCATTCCGGTGTTTTTGTTTTCGAGCTCGAGTGGCTTGAACCCGATGACAAGCGCCGAAACCAGCTCCCCTGTGTCGGTCGAGAAGATCGGCACGGCTATTACTTCATGGATGTCGCCATCAGATTGGATATACCCGATCTGCCGCGTTTCGGGCAATTTTGTCAGCGAAAGTTGAGCTTCTGTCGCTCCGTCGAGTTCTCCTACATCTGAAGGATTGGGCGGCTTGATGACTGCGCCAGTGTCGTCGAGAAAGCGATAAAATCTCGCGTGAAGAGATCGTGCTGCCTGCTCCGGAGGCGGTTCCTCGCCTTCCATCAGGTCGCGCAACTCGTCCTTTGCGGTGGGATACAGAAGATCGATTGCGTCGTCCTCAATCGCGGCGTGGATCCGCGGTTTCGCTACGAGCGCTTTGCTGCGGTCGGCGAGCGCGGCGTGGCGCAGTTCCTCGATTTTGTGCGTCGAAGAAAGCTCGGTCTGAAATGTCTCCTGCAGGTTTCGCTCCGCGTCGGTGGTGACTCTGCGCTGTGCCAGATAAAACCCGAGCGCAGTCAACGTTGCTACTATTACCATAATTGCGGTGAACAATCGGGTGCGAAAGCTCGCAACCTCCTTGCTTCTTGTCGCAACCGCGGCGCTCATGGCAAATCAACGTGCAGTGTTTGACCGTCCTTCAAGTCGATTGACTTTTCGCGCGTAGTTCTGCTGTCGATCCAAGCCTTCAGTGTGTAGCGACCTGCCGGAAGTTTATCTAAGCGAAAGTGGCCAGCCGTGTCTGTCATCACGAAATACGGCGTCTTCAACACGAGGATCAATCCGCGCATGTGCTCGTGAATGTCGCAGCGCAGAGTCACCAGGCCCGGCTTATCAAACGTCACCGAAGGTATCGGCCGTTCCTCCGGGCGATAGCGGCCGAGATCAAATCGCTTGGCGGGTGAATAGGAAAAAATGTTGTGATATTGGTCGTCTAGATTTGGAAGTTTGCGCTTTGTTCCCACTTCTATCGGCAGAAGCGCGGGAATGAACGTTAAATCCTTTTGCTCGACTTCTTTTGTTGGCAACGCAGCTGGTCGCGGAAAATTGCCGTCAAGATAGATCACGGCCAGCGGCGGCTGCGTCGATAGAACGCCGGCCTTGGTTACGATCTCGTAGCGTTTTGCCTGAACCGGTGCCGAGCGCGATTTCGGAAGCTCCACGCGTCCCTCGACAGTCGCTCCCGCGAAAAGCGAAGCGGGAATAACGGATAAAGCCGCATTTAGCCATAGCAATCCCTGCCGGCGCATTGGTTGCTAGTTTAACAGGCCTTTACCTGAACGGAATGCTGGAACGAAGCGGGAGCTATGCGATGGCTGCTAGCCCTTGGGTTTAACGGCCGCCATCGCAGGTAAGGTGAAGAAAATTGTGGCGATCAGACTCCAGAAAATGCCTATGGCGCACGCAATGCCCAGTCCAGTTAGCGCTGGGTTCCGCGCAAGAGCGAGCGACCCGAAACCGCTGATCGCCGTCAGTCCTGCGAGCAAGACCGGTTTCACCACACCGGCTACGTCATGCTGGACGTCGTGCGTTTTTTGCCAGACGAGCACAACGTAGATTCCGTAATCCACGCCGATGGCGAGCACGAGACGGAATGAGAGCACGTTCAGCAGATTCAAATGGATGTTCAGCAGCTTCATGGTAGCGATCATCGCTCCAATGCCGAACGCGAGTGTAATAATCTGAATCAGCCATAAACGAACGTCGCGATACAAAATCGCCAGCAATGAGATGTCGAAGATGGCCATCAGCGCGCTGATGATCAGGAGTTGATGGTGCGACCACGGTTGGAGATCGGCGAGCACGTAGGTCCAGCCCGTCAGAATCAAGGGAACGCCAGGCACGGACAGACCGCGTTGCAGCTCCTGGCCTTGCTCATGTGTCGTGAGCGGTCCGTTAGTCATTACAAATCCAGTCGTCAGCAACGGGTCTTGTCCGAAATAGCGGTCGATCAAAAACCACCAGCTCGATGATTTCGGTAATTGGGTCCGCCAATTCGGCAGTGGCACGCCGGGATCGGCCATGCGTTTTAAATCGTCGAGCAACGCGAATGCCGGAGCAAAAGCTTCTACGCTGAATCCTTCGGCCTCGAGAGTTTCCGTCAATGTTTGGTGTGCCGCCTGAAAATTTATACCGCCCAAACGGTCGCGATTTCCTCGCATCCAGATCGGCGACGGACAAAGTGCCGCGGGCGTGGAGAAACCCTTTATCTTTCCGGCAGCTTGAATTCACGCCAATGTGCAGAAATTTTTTGCCAGTAGTCATGCAATTCCTGGGAGTTTGTCGCGCGCACGATCGCCAGCACCGGTTCCCAGCGGACCGGCATTTTTTCATGATTGTTTCAAGCGCCTGACCTGCGCGAATGTTTTTCGGTTGGAGTGAACGCGTGCTGGTTTCGAACTGAAGTGGGGGAACGGGTGAAAAGCCGATGGCAGTGAGCAGCAGAAAAACCGCGCAAGAAAAGATCAACATCGGAGCCGGTCTGCGCACAATCCCGCGGACATATCTCGCTACGAGATCAAAGAGCCAGTCGCTGCCAATAGCACCTTGTCGCTCGCGGACAAACAAAAATAAAATCGAGCACATGAACAGGCCGGCGACGAAAATGCCGATCGCAATCAGAACGCCGAGTTCGGAAAAACTCATCGCGCCACTCAGCACCAGCGCTAGAAAACCTACCGCTGTCGTAAGCGCGCCAAAGAAAACCGCCCGTCCAAGTTTTGCCACCGAAGTGGCAATGGCTTGCTGATGCGGTTCGCCATCGGCGCGCGCCTGGTGATAGCGTCCAATGGTGAGAATCGCGAAATCAACGCCGAGTCCGACGAGAATGGCGCAAAAGCCGACACTGATCATGCTCAGCCGCCCGAAAAGAAGCTGGCCCGCAGTCAGCGCTACCAGACATGACAGAAGAAGGCAAAACGCCATGCCCGCCAAAGGCAGCCATCGGCGAAACCCAGCGAAAAAATCGTGCCCACAAGGACCACTGAGCCAAGCAATGTCGCGACGACATCGTAGCGCATGCTCAACGAAATTTCGGATACAAACGCCGAGCGCCCAGTCACGAGAATTTGAAGTGGGCGACTGCCGTCCCACCCGTCGGCTGCGGTTTTGCGAAATTCGTTCACGTAACGCATCAAGTGCTGGCATTCAAACGCGCTGATCGACTTTTGATTCGTGACCACCAGAAAGATTCGCATCGTGCGGTCCGGTGAGGTGAGGGGCTGTTCCTGTTCGATCGCGGTGCTTTGGGCAAAGGTTTGAGCGCGGGCGCGATCAATCCGAGCGGATCGAACGAAAGCTCGAACTGCGGCCGCGGCGAGCCCGCCTCGATCTGCTGGCGCAAACGATGAAGGCGATCGCGAATCTTGTCCGGTTGCAGGATCGACATTGCCTCGTCGAAAGCGCTGGGTTCCAGGTTGAGAAGCAACGGGACCGCGATCGATTGCAGATCGCGGATGCCATCCGCAGTGGTCATGGGCGAACCTGCGAGCACTCGTGCGCACCACGTTTGCCCGCGCAATCGTTCCGCAAACACCGGCGCGAATTCCTCCAGCTTATCGACATCCTGTGGATCGGAGACAAGCGCGAACGTCAGCTCACGTGTCTGTTCAAAATCGTGATCGTAGATTTTCAGGCCTTGGACCGATGGAAATTTGCCGGGCAAAACGTTGAAGATCTCAGAATCCAGTCGCAATGACGTGAACAGAATGGCGATGCAAACGATGGTCAGCGCAGCCACACCACACCAAACCAGCGCGCGACGCTGTGTGATGGTTCGGGCGATGAAATCGCTGATGCGCATGAACAGGGCACCATTCAACACGAATCGGGGTCAAGATGCCAATGCCTCAGCCGGGAGATGCTATTTCTGAGGCGTTCGCCGCGGCGAACGCCCTACAATTATCGCTTAGCTTATGACTGTAGGGCGTCTCTGTGAGACGCTGTTCCAATCCTGTAGCGTCCGCTGTCCTCAGCGGAAAACCGGGCTCAAAAGCGGAATAGAAAAGTCTCGCTGCCGCTGACGTATCGCAGCGTCTTTTGATTCGGCGCGCGAAGGAATTGATCGCGTAACGCGAGCCAGCCGCGCAGCTGTGGCGGCGCGCTCGCCGTAGGACCAGACCAACGCTGGCCCGTGAAGCTCGCGTTGAATTCCGCAAACGCCGCGTCTTGTCGTAGAGACAACAATGTGATTCCCGGGCCTTTCGACACGGTCAGTTCAAAATCGCCCGTCTTCGAGAGGCGAACTATTGCCTCACCGATGAGCGTCGCCTTGGCTGTCCGATACATGAGCTGGCCGGTTTTGGTCTGCCATCCCGCAGCCGGCTCGGAGAATTGATGGTGTGAGACGGATGCGCAACTTGTTAGGCAACAACAAGCAATCGCGACAATGGAAATCGCCCGCGCGCCATGCAACCGTGAACGCTGGGCGCGGGACGAAAGCGACGCGAGGACGCGTGCGCACTCCAAGCTTCCGCAAAACCTAGCACGCACCTCTGACAGATTTGGCACGAAGTGCTTTGAGTGCGATGCGTCCTCGCATCGCTTTATTGCGCCAGGCTCATCTCGCCCTGCGAGTTTAGCCTGTCTTTCTTCGGCACAAGCGTGAGCTTCGGTGCGATCGGGTGGTGACGTTGCAGCCAAACCAGGAAATAAAACACCCACATGCGCCAGCGAATCGGGAAACTGTTGCCCACATTTCCACCAAGCACTGCGTTTACCGCCGGAGCGAGACCAAGCACATTGCGCGGCGCGAGGAAAACTTCGATGAATTCCTTCGTGTACCACGCATTGACGAACCGAAGATAGACGTCCATCGCGCGGTTCACTGATCGCTCGTATCGCGCGAACAAGCGTTTTGCCTTGCGCGGGTGATCGAGCACTTCGTTCAGAGCGTCGGCGCATTTTTCACCGCTGAACACCGCAAGAAAAACGCCGCTGCTAAAAATCGGATCGATGAATCCGGCGGCGTCGCCCGTAAGCAACCAGCGATCGCCGTGCAAACGCGCGCTTCGATAGGAGAAATCCGCTTCGACATAGACCTTCGAAACGCGCCGCGCCTTTGTCATCCGTTTCGCAATGGTTGGCTGTTCTGCCAGCGCTTGCTCGAGAAAATCGTCAGCACTGAGCTTGGATTTGCGAAAAGTCTCGCTGTCGAGAACCACGCCGACGCTCGTTCGCTCATCCGAAAGTGGAATCAGCCAGAACCAACGATCAACGGCACGAATCAAAACTGTCAGCGTGCCGTCAATTCCTTCCGGACGCCACACACCCTCGTAATGCGCGAAGATCGAGAGCTTTTGAAGATGATCATAGGTCTTCTTGATCTTGAATTGCCTTCCGATCACCGACGTGCGTCCGCTGGCATCGACAAGGTAACGCGCCTGGATTTGCCCTCCGTGGTAGGGACATCGCGCTGCGATGTCCGGTCGGCAGCGCGCCGACCTACCTCATCAGAGCACACGTTTTTGTAGGATAGCGTTACTCATCGGCGCTGAACATCACGTTCGAAACGGCAGTCTGCTCATGCACTTCCGCGCCAGACTCAGCCGCATGATCCAGGAGCACCTTGTCGAAATCACCGCGTGTCACCTGATAAGCGTGATCGGTTTGCGAACGGTAGCCGTCCTTGAAGTAAAACTTGGTTCCAGTATCGGAGCACGCGCCCATGATTTCGCCGCCGTAACTTTTATGAACCCGGCGTTCAAAAATTTTTCCTGCAGCCCGAGCCGGGTAAATGCCTTCATGCTGAATGGCAACAGCGACTCGCCGATGTGAAAACGCGGAAACTTTTCGCGCTCGAAGAGAACCACGCGACGCCCGGCGCGCGCGAGCAGCGCCGCGGCTGTGCTGCCGGCCGGTCCGCCTCCTATGATCGCGACGTCGTAGATGGTGCTGCTCATCGGTTTTGACCTTAGCAAATTATCGAGACTTTGGTAGGGACGCCGCGCTGCGGCGTCCGGTCAGCACAGCGCGCGCGACCCTTACCACGACTCACAGCCTTCCGCGCTTTTATGCTAACGTTTGCGACGCAAGATGAAGCTGATCGATCGGTTTATTAGCCGCGAGCTGTTGGTGAACGTCTCATTTGCCATCGCGGTGCTGAGCCTGGTGCTCGTGGTCGGAAATATTTTCCGGAAGCTGCTGCCGTTGCTGGTGAATCACGATGTCCCGATGCAATACCTTGATCACGTTCATCGCCTACGTGCTGCCGTTCTCGCTTATCTTCACCATTCCGTGGGGATTGTTGACTGCGATCCTGCTGGTGTACGGACGGCTGTCCGCGGACAACGAATTGATCGCGCTGCGCGCCAACGGCGTGAGCGTCACGCGCGTGTCTGTTCCGCTTGCTGGCATAGCGCTTGGTTGCACGGCGATTTGTCTCTGGCTCAATGTGCAGGTCGCGCCTGCCGCGCAGGAGAGATTGCGCAGTACCATTTTTGATCTCGCCACGCGGAATCCCATGGCGCTTTTGGCAGCGATCAGGTCATCGATCAGTTTCCCGGCCGCAGGATTTATGTCGGCAAAAAGGAAGGGAACAAACTCGAGAACATTACCGTGTTCGAGATGAACGAGAAGGCGCTCCCCGTGAAGGTCACATACGCGCGTACCGGTATGCTCGAAGCGGATTTGGCGAACAAACAAATCCTGATGCATCTGTATGGGGCTCGTTACCAGGAGCGCGACTCGAAAGACCCATTCGACCTCCACAAGATCCACGACGGCATCAACATGGTGGAAGGCACGTTGCCTATCAGCCTCGAAGAGCTCTACGAGAAAGAGAAAAACGACCGAGCCGTTCCGCTCTGTCGATCGAGCAATTGCTGGAGCAACTCAAGAGCGAGAACACACGGGAACGCAGCGCCAGCCGCACCGAAATCAACAAACGATTTTCGTTTCCGTTCGCGTGCGTGGCTTTTGCGATCATTGGCGTGCCGCTGGGTGTGACGGCGCATCGGCGTGAAACGTCAATTGGGTTTGCCATGGGCCTGATTGTTGCCACGACCTATTTTCTGTTCGTAATCATTGGCGATACGTTGCGCGGGAATCCACATGCGCATCCAGAACTGCTCGTCTGGTTTCCGAATGTTCTGTTTATCGTGCTGGGCGTGCTTTTATTCCGCCGTCTCGCGCGGCAATAGTCGAGAAGTTGAGTGCTTAGCGCCACGGGCGCGACGTTCAATACAAGCCTGGGGCATCGCCCCAGGGTTTCGGTGTTGCCCCAGCACCAGCGCTGAAAGCGCGCTTCACTTTCGGCATCAGTGCATCCGCGGCATGCATCTATCCAATCAGTCGCTGGTTTGACTCGCGCTTCAGCGCTTGATGTGATATGCGATTCCCGGGGCGATACCCCAGGCTAGCATGAGATAGCGCCGATTGGCGCTAAGAACGAATTGTGTGGCGCTCGAACGAGCCTGAATAATCAGCGCGCCGCCGACTCGGCAGTGGTCGGATCGATAATCGCGTGGACCTCGGAAATCCGGTTCGCGGGAAAACCGCACCTGCCGGGCGTGTTCGCGAATCAGTTCCTCGTTGGCCGCGATGTAAACGCAATAAACCCGATCGTCCATCACATAGCTTTCGACCCATTGAATCTGTGGTCCAAGATTGCTCAGCACTCGCGCAGGATTTCTGCGAGATGGCTTGGAGCTGTTCGTGGGCAAATGATAGTTTTCCGGCACCGGGAATTTCTCTTCGATCACGCACTTGGGCATAACGAGTCGTGCTTAAGCTCGTCGGACGGGTAAGTCAATTCGCCGCAACGAATCCGCAGGAGTGCTGGCACGAATTCGCGATCCAGCTACGGCCCCGCTGAAGGTCAGGATGCTCATACAGCTCCCAGGTATCGCCAAGGAGACTATTCTGGCTGTTTCTCCAAAGAGAACGCTGCGGCTCCGGTCGCTGTCATAGGCCATCGCCGCCCATCCGCGTGGCCCGGCACCGATATCCTGAATTTGTCTCCAGTGTTTCCCATCCCAACCCATGTATCGCCGAGTACCCTGAACCGTAGCCGCCGAAGAGCAATACTCGGGTGCCGTCAAACTATCCATTCCATGCCCCTGCGCGCCGGCAGGTCCGGTATCGCAGACCTGGCTCCATCGCGATCCCTCCCATTCCCCACGTGTCGTTCAGGAAGGGATGGCCGTGAACCCGTCAGCCCGCCGAAAGAACCGACGCGGTCGCGCATGTGCATACGCCAGTGCGTGGTGTCACTCGGACAGTTGGCCCAGTGTCCTGCTCCTGCGTCCACTCTGTGCCCCATCCCAACTCCAGGTGTCTCCAAATTGAGCGCTCAGATTCCTCCCGCCAAATAACACAACGCGCTTGATCTTGCTGTCGAATGTAACAGCGTGTCCCAACCGGCCGCTCGGGCCGGTATCGGCCATCTGCGTCCATTCCGCCCGTCCCATTCCCATGTGTCAGCCAAATAGGTCGAAGCACCGACGTCGCCGAAGAGGACGACGCGTTCGCGAATACTGTCAAACGCCAGGGCATGAATCGAGCGTGCGGGCGGTCCAATGTCCTCCGATTGTAGTCCACAACTCGCCGTTCCAGACCCACGTGTCGTTCAAAGACTTCGAACCTGTCCAGCCACCGAAAAGCGACAATTTCGTGGCGGCTGTGTCATAAGCCACGCCACTTTGCTGACGCGCGGTTGACCACTGTCTTCCTCTCAGTCCACAGAAGCCTCCCATTCTCCGAAATGCCAGTGCAGCGAGTATCGCGTGACAACCTAAATTGCTAATTGAGCGCAGCCGGGAACCGCGAAGACTTCTTTAACTAATTTTCATGGGCTATCCAGCCATGACAGTTTACTGGTCGCAGTCACGGTGACCAGCTGCCTGATTATGTTTTATCCAAAGCCGAATGGGCTAGCGCAGATCTGCAGTGCTTCCTCCGGCTCTGGGCCCTGAGCGATCCAGCGAAGGTAGGCGCTGCTCCGTTTTAACGGCTCCACGTCGAAACGCCGGAATCCGCCAACCGAGCGCATCCCAGAAGTAAAGAGCCACACAAACAAGCACCAAAACCGATGCGTACGGCCGAATGTCGTGCAACACGTCAATCGCGCGCAGCGTCGGATCGAGCTTTTATCGACCAACATCACGTGGACGATCATCGCCGTGCTCGCAGCTGAGATGATGAAATGAATAATGCTCAACCGAACGCTGACGCCTAACGCGACAGCGCTCACCACCGCGCCCCACACGAGGTAGCGCTCATGCATTTGACCGAGCAGCGCGAACATCAGCAACCACGGTGCAGTTATCGCAATCAGCACACGTGGATCGCGATTTCGCAGATGTCGCGCCGCGCCGCGGGCACACAAAGCCACTGCGCCCAGGAAAAACAGACGCAACGCCCATTGCAGCGTGAGATGAAAGTGAACCGATCCGACATGAGCTGACAGCAAATCATCTTTCAGGGACCAACCAGCCGCGGCGAGTAGAGACGCAAGATTGTAACAAGAGCTGATGAAAGATACGGATAATGCTTGGTTCCATAGAGAAAACCGATCTCAAACCACGCGAAACTTCCGCCGGTAAATGCGCCGATTACAAACGCGGCGCACCCGAGAATTCCGGCGAGCCACGCGACTTTGTGCGGCAACCTGTATCGCAAGACGACCAAGAGACTGGCGCCAGCTACAGCGGCGAACGCGATCCAAGCCCCGGTCGTTCGCAGAAGCCATGGTGAAACTATTAGCGCTGCAGTTCCCGTGAACCCGGCCAGCATGCGGAAGCGCACTCACCCATCGTTTTTGCCATAGCGGCCAAAGGACAAAAAACGGCGCGACAAATAGCAGCTGTCCTTTGAACATTGCGCCCAACGCCAGCAAACATCCGCACCAGAACCAGCGATTTTTTAAAGCGACGAGCGCGGCGAAGAGATAAAACGGCAGGATCCAGGCATCCCACTGTGGCCAGCCATGTGCATCGAGGATCATGGATGGTTCGAGCCAGCGCCGCGCTGGCAGCGGCGAGACCGCAGATTGAGGCGCGATGTTCTCGCGATAACCAAGTCGGCCAGGTTGAGTGTGCGTGCACTGAGCGCTGCACACATAAGCGCACGAGAAAGAAAATCGCCGCGGCGGAAACCAATTCGCACACCAGGTTGATTTTCAACAGCGGGTTAACAAGTTTCGGATGTTCATTGTCGACCCACGGAAAGCCGTCGCGTACTTCTTTGCTCCAGATAGCCATGGTCAGGAGTCGCAGCGGCGGATAATCGAGGCCGTAATCGTTGTCGTACGCCTCTTCCTTCACCCGATCGTAGAGCGCCAGATATCCACGGAACAATCCCGTCCACGAATTGGCAGACCCGTCCTCGGGCGATAAGCGGTGCGCCTCTTTCAGGGTCTCTTGTCCCCAATAAAAGGCATTTACAATGTCGTGCTGATAACGGACATGCCGCGTGTTTTGCCCGGTCCAGCGGCGGAGCTGAACGCCACCGACGAAAAGAGTGAAAATGAAAAGAGCCGCGAAAATGCGGAGGCCAACTTCACGAGCCCGCGTCGAAACTATTGTACGGCCCAAGCGATTGTGCGATCATTCCCCAAAAAAGACGAACCCCGATTCGACAGTTTCCAACACTTTGCGTTCGAAACTGTGCCTCGTCTAATCGCCCCTCGCCACAGCAACAGCCGTGTAAAAGGGGAAGGATTGCGACTGTAATTGGTGGGCTCGACTATCGAGTTACCCTGTCGACCACAGTGTGCACCGCTCTCCTTGTGCCCTTTACTGCACTATGCGCGACGTTCTTCGCGGTAATCGCCGTGTTTTTCGCCACGTTCCTCGCCGTGCGGACAGGCCCAGCTTGAGCGCTGTGGACGCTGCCAATGCAAAGGCCGAACGCGAGAAATACTGAAAACAACGCTTTCATGCGGTACTTAATAGTATCGTAGCCGACACCCAGGTGCGCCTATGCGTCCGTGATCAGCGAGCGAGATTGCTCGCGTCAATTGGCTCCAGAGGTAGGATTCGGCGGTTCCTTCCCTGTATTTGCGGCGATTGAAACGCAGTTTACCTGGCTAATCAAGCGAAACTCTTCAACTACTCGCGCGGAATTCTTCAGTGCAGTTTGCTGGCAATTTTGCTGGCACGTTGAAGTGTTGTTAGCGGACGTGTAAGCGTGTATATGCGACGATGGCATCAATCACCGGTGCGGGTGAACGATCCAGTCGTCCTCGCACTGCCGAAGCAATGACCCGGTTTGATCTGCCGAATAAGCGCCTACGAGGCGGTTTTGGATGGGGACACTTGTTGTCTTCTGCCGGCGCGGGAGTTAGCAGCGAGAGCAATATCATGCCTGTTAAGCCGCTTTATGAGGAAGTCAGTTCGTTCACTGGCGCTTAAGACGTCGTGGGAGGGCTCCGTTCCCGGATCTACACGACTGAGTTTTCAAACAAGTTCGGTAGAGCTGCGTTGCTTCGGAAAATCAAAAGAACATTTCGACTACGCCGCCCGTTCTCCGGACTACGGCCTAGCGACACGCTTCCATCAGGTGAGCTCGCGACGATGTTCCCGGATTAGTGAAATCATCACGACCAATTGGGACGACTATTTCGAACGTGAGTGCGGTGCGACAGCTTTTGTTAGCGGCAGACGATTTCTGCCTTCTGGAACGTTCCGGGACGAAGGGTGCTCAAAATTCACGGTAAACCCAGTTAACGCACTTGGGTCAATTGTAGCGAACCTGAGGCGACTACGAACGATGCAAAGACTGTCGCGCGCGGATTGCTGGAAGCTGACTGGAAAATGGCTCTAGCGACGAAAAACAACTTTCACACGATTGTTTCTTCGTTTCGCGATGACGACTTTGCCAGGATCCACAAATACCTCACTTGGGAGATGCGTATGACAACCTCAGGTTATCTGGCAACGCTGGACCGTTCGTCGGACGCGCAGATTGCCGATATAGGAGTGCAAACCTCATTTACGACTGACGCAACCTTCTTTCTGTCGCGGCTTAAAGAGCGACTTGCGGCAGACAAACATGCGAAGTCGCTGACCAGAGATGCCAACGGAATATGGCCGCTCCATGAACGCGTTCTGCGAGCTCATTGCAGAGTGTCGGCAACCTCTTTCCGGGGCATCATCCGGATATCATGTATTGCCTCGCTTACCGAGATCGGACTCGAACATGCGTTGGCTCCGTATCATGACCTTCCGGAAGACGGGCGAATACTGCACGCTTGTAAGTGCGCGAACAGTCGATCCGCGCCACGTTCGGGAAAGTTCGACCCGAGAAAGACTCGAGCGCATGCATATCCAACAGCGCTCGCGTTACGTTGATGGATACGTTAACGGCCACTATACTTCGTCCTGACTGGTCAAAGATCGCCGTGCATGTCCGCTATATTATGCTCTTCTCGGTTGTCGGCATCGAACTGCGCGCAGTCTTTGCGGACTCTAGAGCGGCTTTGCGCGACTCCTGCGCGGTTCCATAAAAGCTCGCGCCGGCACATCTGGCAGTGCGCAATTTGTAAAGCGGAATAAGATTACGGAAGGAATGCAATTTCACCACCCGCCGGGTCTTCAAACCTCGTCGACGCAACCGTCTCCTCTAGCCCCGCGGCAATGAGCGGCCGGTCAGAACCGCCGAGTGCAGCGGTTTTGCACTTTCGGGTCCAGCTTCATTGCGGCGCCGGTCGGTACACAGTCGATATTTGAGCTGCACGTTTTTTCTCCATGTTGAGGAGAATGAACGCGCCGAATTTTTTCCGTTAGCGAGTAGTCGCGGAGTTGCGGCAGAGTTCGCGCGAATTGTTGCATTCGCCTGTCGATTCTGCTGGCAAATCTGCTGGCATTTCTCGTTTTACCGGTCCTGCCAGCTGGAGAAATCGCTCGACTGTGAGCAGATTTAAAATTTGGCTCCAGCGGTAGGATTCGAACCTACGACCAATCGGTTAATCCCGACAGCGTCGGGACTCTACCACTGAGCTACGCCTTCATCGTTGACCAGACGATCCCGTATCAAACGTGCAGATTTCCAGTTCTTAATTTCGCGCTCGCGTCGCATTGCGCTCAGGCGATCTCGGATGTTCTTCAGACCACACCAAAGCCCACGGCCCGTTTTTGCGGGTAAATTTGCCAGCAATCTTGTCGGTTCGATTGTGACTTAGAATTCGATTTTCAAGATTGTCCGTGTGACCGATGTAGAAACTTCCGGCTGGATTTTGAAGAACGTACACCCAGAACATAGAAATGGCTCCAGAGGTAGGATTCGAACCTACGACCAATCGGTTAACAGCCGACCGCTCTACCACTGAGCTACGCTGGATCGCTTTAGGTGACGCGGAGCATACTCTGCTTCGCCATTCGTGCAGGGCAAGCGCCGCTTAGATGAAAGAAAAGCTGCTCGACGCAGCATTCCTCTTAAGAAATTGGTTGCGGGGGCTGGATTTGAACCAGCGACCTTCAGGTTATGAGCCTGACGAGCTACCAGGCTGCTCCACCCCGCGCGATGAGAATACTTGGGACATCAACTCTCTGCAAATCGAAAAACGGTTCCAACTTGGACGAAACGCATTTGTCTTTCGCCGCATCGCGACTTCGTTGAATAGGTGAGCGGGAAAATTCTTGTCGGCACGGCGAGTTGGTCGGACCCGGGTTTTGTGGAGCGCTGGTATCCGAAGAAACTGCCGGCGGGCGACCGATTGCCGTGGTATGCGCAGCATTTCGATTTGGTCGAGGTAAACTCGACGTTTTATTCCGCGCCGGAGCCGAGAATGGTAGAGCGCTGGTGCGCTGCGACGCCGGATGATTTCACGTTCGACGTAAAATTGCACCAGCTGTTTTCATTTCACTCGACGCCGGCGAAGCTGTTGCCTCCGGATTTGCAAAGCCGCGCGGAGACGGACGCGAAAGGGAAGGTCAAACCGACGCGAGACGTGCAGGAGGCGCTGCTAAAAGTTTTTCTGCGCGCGACCGCAATCTTTCGCAGTGCGGAGAAAATGGGCGTGCTGCTTCTGCAACTTTCGCCGGCGTTTTCGCCGCGGAAACACGAGTTGAACGAGCTCGAGCCGCTGATCGAGATGCTGAATGGCTACGAGCTGGCGATTGAGTTTCGAAACCGGAACTGGGCGATCGGCGATCAACTGCAATCGACAATTGATTTTGTGCGGAAGCACGGAGCGATTTTTGTGAACGTGGACGCGCCCGCATCGGACCATTTCACAGTGATGCGATCAGATGTGGACGAAGTGACAAACTCAAATGTGGCATACCTGCGCCTGCATGGGCGCAACGCAAAAGCTTACATCACGGGCAAAACGGTAGCGGCGCGTTTCGACTACGATTACAACGAGAAGGAAATCGCGGAGGTCGCGGAGCGCAGCAGAAAACTCGCAAAGGAAGCGCGCGAGCTGCATGTGATTTTCAACAACAACAATCTCGATTACGCACCGCGCGCGGCGATTCGTCTACGCAAGGCGCTTGGTCAAATCGTCAATGCACCGGCGGAGACACTGGAGTTGTTCTAGCTCGCAAAGAAAACGTCCAACGCTCAACGCCGAACTCCAAGCCAAGTGCAGCATTGCTGCTCGCACGGACGCGCGCGATTCTGTAATTCGATGTTGGGCGTTCGACGTTGGGTGTTCGGCGTTTTCTGCCAAATTGGGTGACGTTGAAACCACAGAAGGCACAGCAGCCAGGCGAGCCCGTTTATGAATCGCGTCTGCCGAAGCCGCTCGCGCGAATGAAGAGCTGGTTGGTCGCGCATCACATGACGTTGATGACGATCGCCGACACGCCGCACTCGATCGCTTTGGGGTCGGCGATCGGAATTTTCTTCGGGTTCACCCCGCTGTATCCGTTAAAGACATTGCTGTCGATCGCCGTGGCGTGGGTTTTCCGCTGCAACAAGATCGCTGCGGCGATTGCGGTAACGCTGCACGATGTTCTGATCTGGGCAATGCCGGCAATCTATGTCGCCGAATACCATCTCGGGTGCTGGAGCCTTCAGCGTCCGGTGGCTCAACGCGTGCGTTTTCGCCAGTTTGGTTTGAGCGATTACATGCACTGGCACGTATTTTCGCGGGTCGTTTGGCCCACTTTCTGGCCCGCCTTTATTGGTTCGCTCTTCCTGGCCGTTCCCTCCGCGATCATTGTTTATTTTCTCATGCGCCTGCTGATCAGCCGCGCCAGAACTCCGCAGAAGATTGAATGAAGGTGGAACGCGTCGTCCTCAACGCGTTGATCTGCAGAAAATGCGGCTTTGCCGCCGGATAGTTGCAGCCTTCGGCGATTGGTTCGGCATCGTCTTCGGAGAAGCCGATCCACCTTCTGGTCGACTCGATGGCGCAATCGCGTTGTAATCAACGTGGTGAGCGTTTGCGAATCAGAATGCGCCGATTAAGGTGCTGCCGTTCCGGGGATCTTATGCACTCACTACGTCGATTTCTGATCGTTTTCCTCGCATTTCTTGCGAGCGCGTCTGTTGTTCGTTCGGCGGCAGCGGCGCAGGCATACCTTATTGCCGACGCGCAAACCGGCTACATTTTGGAAGAACAGGAACCGAGGAAGAAACTGCAGGTCGGTAGCCTGACAAAGATTGCTACGGCGTGCGTGGTATTGGATTGGTCAGAGAGAAAATCCGGCGATCTCAATGGAGCGGTGGCCATTCCGCCGGAGGCTTTCGAGGAACCACGGAAAACAACATCGGCTTTCAACCGGGTGACACCATCTCGTTGCGCGATCTTCTTTATGCCGCGCTTGTGCAATCTGACAATATCGCCGCGCTACACGCTGGCCTATCACGTCGGTTCGCAACTGGATGCAGTTGAGGCAGGTGCGAAATTGACACCAGGCGGACATGTTCGTCGCTCAGATGAACGCGCTGGCGAAACAGTTGAAGATGGAGCGCACACGTTTTGTCAATCCCCACGGCATCGATTGGAAAGTGAAGCCTCTGCCGTATTCCACGGCGGAAGACATGGCGCGTCTCACCCGATACGCGATGAACAAGCCGAGCTTCCGCTTTTATGTGTCGCAAAAGGAACGCCAGATTTCATTTAATCGCCAGGGTCAACAGCTGAGTTACATGCTTCGCAACACGAACGAGCTCCTCGGTCAGAACGGCATCGACGGAGTGAAGACAGGCCGCTCATCGCGCGCCGGCGACTGTTTGATTCTGTATGCAAATCGTGAGTCGGAAGTTGTTCGCAACGGCCAGATGGAAACGGTTTATCCCCGTCACATAATGGTGGTGCTTCTGGGCAGCACCAGCCGGTTTGGAGAAGGCGCAGCTCTAATGCAGCGCGGCTGGCAGTTGTACGATCAATGGGCAGCTGCGGGGCGGATGGCTGATCCAAAAAATCCTATAATCTCGTACTCCTAAAGTGTTGTGGCATGAATCAACGGAGCATTCGTGCGCAGGGTCGCATCGTCGCTGTATGAGGAGAGGGGAGGGTGAGGTTCAGCAAGAACTTCTGCCGAAATCGAACGCCTCACCTTCATCCTCTCCCTTGTCTTTGGGGAGAGGCAATGGCACTGAACATTGTGGGCTTGCGAAAATGAAACCGCGCATAGGTGTTCTGACCAGCGGTGGCGATTGTCCGGGGCTTAATGCGGTTTTGCGCGGCGTAGTGCTGGCAGCGGACAAGCTCGGCTGGGAAGTGGTTGGTTTTCGCGATGGGTTTGAAGGACTGCTGCCGCCAGGCAATCACGTCATTCTCGATCGGCAGGCTACGAACGGAATCATGGCGCTCGGCGGGACAATTCTTGGTACCACCAATCGCGGCCATTTCGCTGCAAAAGTCGGTGCAGGCGATCGGACAATCGTTCCGGCAAAGATCATTGCAGACGCCAGGAAGCTTTTGGAGGACCTCTGCGTGCGAGCGTTGATCGTTGTTGGCGGTGACGGCTCGCTGGTGACTGCGCAACAGTTGCAGGAGGCCGGCATCAACTGCATCGGCGTACCGAAGACTATCGACAACGATCTCGAAGCGACGGCGGCCACGTTCGGTTTCGATTCTGCCGTTAATGTCGTGGTGGATGCGCTGGATCGATTGCACACTACGGCGAATAGCCATCGGAGGGTCATGGTTGTCGAAGTGATGGGACGGCACGCGGGGTGGATCGCGTTGCAGGGCGGTATCGCCGGGGGCGCCGATATCATTTTGATTCCCGAGATCCCGTTCGATAACGAAAAGATCGCGAGCGTGATCAATTCGCGCGAAGCGGCCGGTTGCTTTGGCACGGTGGTTGTCGCTGCAGAAGGCGCGAGACCGAAACATGGCGAACAAGTGAAACGCGACGTGGAAGGTAGCGAGTTTCGGCTGGGCGGGATTGGCGAAATCGTCTCGCGCGAAATCGCCACGCGCACGGGTAAAGAAACGCGTTTTTGCGTGCTCGGTCATCTGCAGCGCGGCGGCGCGCCGACGACTCTCGACCGAATTCTTGCGACACGTTTCGGAGTTAAAGCCGTCCAGTTAGCGAACGAGGGGCATTTCGGGTCAATGGTGAGTTACCAAAACTATCAGGTGCGTCACGTGTCGATTGCCGAAGCAGTCAATCGGCTCAAGCTTGTCCCGCCTAACGGCGAGCTGGTGCAAACCGCGCGCGATGTCGACATTTCGTTCGGTGACTAGGACACCAGAAAACATCGAACGCTCAACGCCGAACGTCCAATTCAGATTCTGACTTCGATGTTGGGCGTTCGACGTTAAACGTCTGGTGCTGTCTGGCCACATGAAAACGTCGATACTCCGCTGACAGATCGATTACTCTGCGCCTGCCTCGCTACAGCCCGTCGAATAGGGTAGTATGTAGCTGCTCAATGACGCAAACTCCGCACGCCAAAGCACCAACTCGGTGCTGATGATCCGCCCCGGCCGGTTTTATCCCAATCCGGAAACGGCGGCAGACAATGCATTCCAACGTAATGCCGATCGCGATTCAGATGCGTTGACGCTGCTGGCGAGAAAGGAATTCGACGCGGCCGTGCAGACGCTGCGCGCCGCCGGGATTAACGTGCATGTCTTTGAAGACACAGCTGAGCCGGAAAAGCCAGACGCGGTTTTCCCCAACAACTGGATCTCGACGCATCACGATGGGCGCATCGCCCTTTTCCCGATGTATTCAGCCCTGCGGCGACGCGAGCGTCGGCAGGACATCGTCGAGGAACTACGCAACCACTATCGGGTCACCGAGGTGATCGATTACTCGCCGTTCGAGGATGAAGGTTGCTGCCTGGAAGGCACAGGCAGTCTTGTGTTCGATCACCTGAACAAAATTGCGTACGTCTCGCTCTCAAATCGCTCCAACCCGAAGGTGATCCAACGCTTTGCCGATGATTTCAGCTATGAGCCGGTCACCTTCACCAGCCTCGACTCCAATGGCCAACCGATCTATCACACCAACGTGATGATGTGCATCGGCACGGCGTTTCGCGATGGTTGGTCTGGAGATGATTCCGAACAAAGCCGAGCGGCAACAGGTGCGGGCGCGCTTGGAGAAGACCGGAAAAGAGATCGTGGAGTTATCGGCAGATCAGATCGCGAACTTCGCCGGCAATGCCATTGAACTACACAATAAGGATGGAGAGAAACTGCTGGTGCTTTCCAGTCGCGCCGATCACGCATTGACCGAGGACCAACGCGAAAGATTGAGCCGCTACGCGCGACTCGTGCCGCTTGAACTCCCTACCGATTGAGCTTGGCGGTGGGCAGCGCGCGCTGCATGATCGCGACCATTCACCTTCCGCCGCGGTCGTAGCGGCGCACGACGCCGGTCACGATTCACCTTGCGTGCGAGCGTCCATTGGCGCAGATCGCACTTCACAAGACAAGTTCGCGATCGCGAGGACGCGCTCGCCAGCACGCGAGACGCATGCGCTACCCTTGCGACGCGCGACTGTCGATCTTATATTTAGAGGACGCGCTCGGCGCTAAAGTGTTAAGGAGGTCATTATGCCAACGACAATTGCTGTTCCCAAAACCAAAAAGACTCCGGTGATACAGGAAGATTTTTTGCCGCTGGAAGGGACGGATCACATCGAGTTTTACGTGGGCAACGCCAAGCAGGCGGCGCATTTTTATCAAAGCGCGCTCGGTTTTCAGCCGCTGGCCTACAGCGGACCCGAAACCGGCGTGCGAGAGCGCGCCAGCTACGTGGTTCGGCAGAATAAGATCACGTTTGTGCTGACCACGCCGCTGCGAACAACTCATTCGGCCGCCGATCACATCCATAAGCATGGCGACGGCGTGAAAGCGATCGCGTTAAAAGTAAAGGACGCGACCTCCGCATGGAAAGAAACCACGAAGCGTGGGGGCAAAAGTTACATCGAGCCGAAAACGCTAAAGGACGAGAACGGGAAGATCGTTCTTAGCGGCATCCATACTTACGGCGAGGTCGTGCACGTGTTTGTCGAGCGCGATGATTACACCGGCCCGTTCATGCCGGGTTTTGTGAAATGGGATCCACCGTTCCGCGCGACGGAGACGGGATTACAGCATGTTGATCACTGCGTCGGCAACGTCGGATGGAACCAGATGAACCCATGGGTGAAGTTTTACGAAGATGTGATGGGTTTCCGGAACATCCTGACCTTCGACGACAAAGACATTTCCACCGAATACTCCGCGTTGATGAGCAAGGTGATGAGCAATGGCAACGGCTTCGTGAAGTTTCCGATCAACGAGCCAGCCGAGGGCAAAAAGAAATCGCAGGTGGAAGAGTATCTCGATTTTTACAACGGCGAAGGTGTGCAGCACGTCGCGATCGCGACCAAGGATATCGTCAAGACCGTGACCGAGATTCAGAAGCGCGGCATCGAGTTCTTGAATATTCCATCCACGTATTACGATGAGTTACCCGCTCGCGTCGGTCACATCGATGAAGACCTGGAGCCGTTAAAGCGACTCGGCATTTTGGTCGATCGCGACAACGAAGGTTATCTGCTGCAAATCTTCACCAAGCCGGTTGAGGATCGACCGACGCTCTTCTTCGAGATCATTCAGCGCAAAGGCGCGAAGAGTTTCGGCAAAGGCAATTTCAAAGCGCTATTCGAAGCGCTCGAGAAAGAGCAGGACAGGCGAGGCAATTTGTAATTTTGTCATGTTGAGCGAAGCGAAACATCTCAGATTGATCAGAGATTCTCTCCGCGCCTGCGGGATCAGAATGACAATCTAGAAGGAGGAGGATCAACAATGCCGTATTACCAAAAACTTGGCGAGATGCCGCGGAAGCATCACATCTGGTTTCATCGCAACGGTGCGACGCCGACGTTCAAGAACGAAGGCATCGCTTACGAGCACGTCATTACGACGGAAGGTTTCAACGAAGCCTACTCAATCATGTATCATCTGCGTCCGCCCACGCGCGTGCGCAGCGTCAAGCTGTTGAAGTGCGAGGAACTGAAGAAAGCGGCCGATAGCCCGCTGCGACATCATCATTTGCGCACGGCGAACATTGCGCGAAAGGGCGATCTCTATAGCGGCCGCATTCCGATTCTTTTCAATCAGGACATGACCGCATGGCGCGCGCGCCCGAAAACCGTACGGCAAGTTCGAGTATTATAAGAACGGCGGCGCCGATGAGATCATCTTTGTCTTCAAAGGCGGCGGTACAGTTGAAACGATTTTCGGAAAGCAACGTTATCGCGCGGAGGATTACATCGTCATCCCGCGCGGCATCACTTACCGGCTCGTGCCCGATAAGGTAGAAGAGGAAGATTATCTCATCCTCGAATCAAGCGGTCCGGTGCGAATTCCGAAGCGTTATTTGAATCAGGAAGGCCAAATCAAAATGGGGGCGCCTTATTCGGAGCGCGATTTTCACGGCCCGACTGAGCTCAATACAATCGATAAGGAAGAGGACACGGAAATCCTGGTTAAGGACGGCCCGCGCTGGACCTGCGTAACGATGGCTCATCATCCGTTCGATGTCGTCGGTTGGGACGGCTACGTTTATCCGTTCACATTCAACGCCCAGGATTTCGAACCGATCACCGGCACCGTGCATCAACCGCCGCCGATTCATCAGACCTTTGAAATTCGCGGTTATGTGGTCTGCACATTCGCGCCGCGCTTTTTGGATACGCATCCCGAAGCCGTAAAGATTCCGTGGGTGCACGACAATGTTGAGGCGGACGAAGTCTTATTTTACGTGCGCGGTAATTTCGGATCGCGCCGTGGAATCGAGCCGGCGTCGATCACGCTGCATCCCCGCGGCATTCCGCACGGGCCGCATCCGGGAACGATCATGGCGAGCAAAAACGCGACCCGCACAGAAGAGCTCGCAGTGATGTTCGATACGCAGCACACACTCGAATTGACCGAGGCGGCCGTCGCGCTGGACGACGAAAAATATCCGTTGAGCTGGCTGGATTGATCAAGGACGGGCGATTTCCAAATCGCCCTCGGCGGACTGGAGACCGCCGCTCCTTGAGACAGCGCCCAGTCCAGCTAAATTAATCCAATGCGTGACGGAAATTCCGAAACCGAAACTGAGTTGCAAGCGGCTGAACGTCGAATCAGCAAGATTCAACGCTGCGGGCGCCGCTCGGGTCGCGAGCATGGAGCAATCGTTTCTCGGCTTGCTCGAAGCCATTGGCGAAGATCCGCAGCGCGAAGGGTTGGTTAGAACGCCGGGCCGCGCAGCGCGTGCATTCGAATTTTTGACCGCCGGTTACAGGCAGAGCTTGGATGGAATAATCAACAATGCGCTCTTCGAGTCCGAAGCCAGCGAAATCATTCTCGTCAAAGACATCGAGCTCTATTCGTTATGCGAGCACCATTTGATTCCGTTTATCGGTAAGGCGCACGTCGCTTACATACCCAACGGAAAAGTCGTTGGTCTGTCGAAGACCGCGCGGATTGTGGACATGTTCGCGCGGCGGCTTCAGATCCAGGAGAACCTGACGATGCAAATTGCCGACGCGTTAATGAAAGCGCTGCATCCGCGTGGAGTTGGTGTCGTGATCGAGGCGAAACATCTCTGCATGATGATGCGCGGAGTTGAGAAGCAAAACTCTGTGATGAAAACATCGTGTTTGCTCGGTGTTTTCAAAGAGGACGCGCGAACGCGTTCCGAGTTTCTCTCGCTGCTGAACGATTAGACTCGCAGCAGGTGGAACGCGTTGTCCTCAACGCGTTGGCAAGAGCCATCGCGGCTATGCCGCCAAAGTTTCTGTCTTTGAATGCTGGTCTCCCAGTTGAGCTTGCGCCTTTGGCGATTCCCATCGTCTTCGGAGAAGCCGATCCACCTTGCGCGATGACGTGCAGCGTGTTTGCTGAATCATGCTCCTAACCGTCAGCAAGCGTCTGGAATTCTCTGCCGTCCGCGACGGTTGCACGTCAAACACTGGAGCGAGGAGGAAAACCTGGCCGTGTTCGGCCCGGAAACGAATGCGCGCTATGGCAGCGGCCGCAATTACATTGCCTATTTCGTCTTCACCGGTCCGGTCGATCCAGCAACTGGGATGCTGATCAACATCAGCGAAATTAAGGAGCGCGCCGAAAAGGTTCTTCGCGATGGTTTCGATCACAAATTTTTAAACCAGGACAATCCGTCGTTTCGCGAGGTTCCGCCGACTGCAGAGAACGTTGCCCGTCAGCTTTACTGCGATGTCGCGCCGCTGTTTTGGGACGTGGAAGCAAAACTGTCCGTTTGTCACTTGAGCGAGTCACCCGAGCGGAGCGCGACCTACTATTTCACCGGCGCCTGCGAAGCGAATTATTGGTTTGAATTCTCAGCGGCGCGCAGAACGATGTCGCCGCATCTGAGCCCGGAGGAAAACGCCCGGCTGTTTGGGCCGGCTACTGCACCGCACGGACACAATTATCGCTGCCGGCTCACGTTTCGAGCGGAACAACTCGATCTTAAACGGCCTTTGGTCCGCTACGACGAAATCGATACCTGTGTTCGCGCGTTGCGCGCCGAACTCGATCACCAGTATCTTAACGAAGTAATCGGACTAAAAGAACGGCCGCTAACCACGGAGAGCCTGGCCGAATACATCTACGAACGCGTCAAATCGATGATGCCACTGGATCGGGTTCGTTTGCACGAGCGGGCCGATTTCTTTGCTGAAGCATGGGAAGACAACACGATTTTCTTGGGGTTGCAGGTACCGTTTTACGCGGCGCATCGATTGCATGCGGCGACGCTTTCCGATGCCGAGAACATGAGGCTTTATGGTAAGTGCAACAATCCGACCGGCCACGGCCATCGCTACCTGACAGAGACAACGATCGGAGGCGAATACGATGAGCGCAGTGGAACGCTTTACGATTTCGTTGCGTTGAACGACGCGATTCATGAATCACTGAAACCCTGGCAGGATCGCCATCTGGATCTGGAAACGGAGGATTTTCGAGGCGCGCCTTCAACCGGCGAGGACATCGTGCGCGCGCTTTGGCCAAAGATTGATAATCGCGTGAATCAACAACTGGTGCGGTTGCGTCTATGGGAAACGGCGAACAACCGGTTTACGTTGCGGCGAACGTAACGCGATGGTCAGGACGGATCGCCGAGCCGTCCGTTCTTCATCTCAGCGGCGCGCCCGTCGGTCGTGCCCTACCATTCTGATTCGGCATTGGACGTTGAGCGTTGGGCGTTCGACGTTCTCGCAAAGAGCATGAAACGATATCTCATCACAGGCGCCAGCCGCGGGATCGGTCGCGCCATTGCCGAAAAGCTAGCTGGCAAAGATGTGGAACTGCTTTTGCACGGACGCGACACGGTGGCGCTGGCACAGACGCGCAAAGTTGTCGAGCCGCAATGTGCGAAGGTGACGCCACTGATTCACGATCTCGCGACGGCGCGTGGCGTTTCCGATCTCATTGCCGAAGTCGGCCGCCACCCAATCGACCTGCTCGTGAACAACGCAGGCATTGCGGTGGTGAAACCGTTCACCGAGATCACGTCGATCGAATGGGAGCAAACTGTCGGTGTGAATGTTACCGCGCCGTTCTTGTTGACGCAGCGCTTTGCGCCTCGGATGTCGCCGGGTTCGAGCGTCGTCAACATTCTTTCCGTCGCGGCAAAAACCGCATTCTCAAACTGGAGCGCCTACTGTATGAGCAAATTTGCGCTCGAAGGCTTCTCGCGGTGCGTGCGCGAAGAGCTGCGCGACCGCAAAGTGCGCGTGATCAATGTTTATCCCGCCGCAACTGACACCGAAATTTGGAGCCAGGTCGAGGGCAAATGGCCACGCGACCGCATGATGAGCGCGACGCAGGTGGCTGATGCGGTGGCATTCGCTTTAGCGCGCCCGACGGACACGCTCATCGAAAACATCACGCTCTCCAGTCTGGTTGGAAATCTGTGATGATCGCGCAACTTGGGGTCAGCACAGTTTGCAGCCACGGCTCTGTGAGCCGTTTCCGAGAACAGTGCCACGCCGTCTCTGATGATCGGCGACAGGCCGATGGTACAGCCGTAAACAAGATGTTCGCAGTTATGATCAACGCCTTGCAGAGCGAGCTGACGATCAACGTCGTCGCGTCGATCATCGTATCGTTGCTCTTTCTGGCGCTCGGTTTTCTGTGGGGCAAGTACAAGGAACGGCAGCGCAAGTTTGGCAAAAACCTCGACGAGTGCGATTTCTACCCGTTCACCGTCACGCGCGAAAACTTTGGCGAGTTCAGCCTGAAAGATTTCCGGCTGGGGATGCACTACTTCCTCAAAAACGAAGATCATACGGCAGCGCGACAGCTCATTTTCATCGGCGAGCAAAACAATGTGCGGAGTCAGCTTGAGCCGACCGAACAGAAGGTTTACGCGCAGTTATTCGAGAAATACGACGGCAAAAAGATCACCGACGATACAAATGAGTTTTTGGAGAATTACGTGCGCATCGTGCGGCTGATCGGTAAGTCGTTTCCGAACACGGGAATTGAGATCCTGCTCCACAATCTCGCTGATCCGGCGCATTCACTGATCGTTCTTGAAAACAATGTGACCGGGCGGCATCTGCGCGACGGCACCACGAATCTGCTCATTGACCTCAAGCGCCGGCAGCTCCTGAACGAGGACAAACTGAACTACGAGCTGAACATCGGCGCGCGAAAATTCAAATGCACCACGATCCCGATCAAACGAAAGGAATTCGGAATCGTTGGCGCGATTTGCATCAACATCGACGCCAATTACATCACGCGAGGAAGTGCTGAAGGATCGACAGCGGATCGAAACTTGGTTCCAAAACTTCCTTCGCACCGAGATGCAGCTCGACGAAAATATTTTGAGCAAGGACGAATACGCAAAGGCGCAAAAGGGCCAACGGCACTTTAAAGACGAAGGTTTTTAGCGGGTCATTCTGAGCGGAGCAAAGCGGAGTCGAAGAATCCCGTGGCGCTACTTAAGGTTACATCGCGGGATTCCTCGACTTCGCTCGGAATGACAAACGACGTAGCTGTAGCCGCCGCCCTGTGGGCGGCGCGTCTGAACTCGACGAGTTCCTACCGCGCTTCGCACAGCGAAGCGGCTACAGTCACTTGGGCGAGGCTTGTAACGCGGCCTGGTATTCCGGTTTCTTGTGGTAATCGACCAACCGGAAGCCCCAGCTGATAAGGGTCGAGAGATCTTTCGTCTTCGCCTTCTTCTCGTTCAGGAACTTTTCGATTTTCGTTTTCAGTTCGCGCTGTTGATCCGTCGCGTCGAGGATCTCGAAAATTTCCATCGACAACAGCCAGTCTTCGGGATGCTCGGCCTGTTGTGTTTCCCAAATTTCCCCAAGCCGTTCGTAGCCAGCCTTGCTCTCGCGAATTGTGCGCACCTGCGCATAGAGATTTTCAAGGCGCTTTCGTTTTGCGTCGGATGGGACTTTGATTGTCCGCTCCTTCGGAACGAGCGCCACTTGATTGTAGGCGTCCTTGTCTGCGGCTCCGTTAAACACAGAACTGATGCGCTCGCCAACGGCCATGTCGTACATGCCCCAATCGGGATTGAACAAAACGCGATCGCCGTATTTGGCTGTGCAGTTTGAGAACGTGATCAGCAGCAATTTTCCGTCGCGACGCAAAATGTTTTCGACTTTTCCTGATACGTCGACTCCGCTGACGAATTCAATTTTCGCTTTACGGCCTTCTGACGATTCCGAGCGCATGCAACTGGTCGTTTGTGAGCAACTCTGGCGACGCTGACGTCTGCTTCCATTTCCCGATGGGCGAACCGAATCCATCCTTGTGGTAATCAACGCCGTGGCCTTCGAGTTCCTTGTCGCGGAACGCCAGCGCAGTCTTGCCCGATGGTGCGCAGGTAAATCGGCGAATCGTTTTCGTCCGTGATGACCTCGGTGAAAACGCCGCCCACTTGCACGCCGGACGAATACTCACAGGTGGCGACGTTCTGGCATTCGATGGCTTTGTTGATGCCTTCGAGTCCACCAACTTTGAACGCCATCGTGCTCGCAAATTCTTCCAGCACACCTCTCAGGTGCTGAAAATCAGTGCAGACAAAAAGCTGCGGCTGTTTCGTAGTGATATCGAACGCGCAAGTCTGTGCGTCGATGGAGTAGGGGATCTTCTTTACCGCTGACTCGAGGCACGAGACCGATTCGCCAATCGATGAAAGCAAACCGGCGCCGTAAATCTTCGGGTTTTCGAGTGTGCCGATGAGTCCGTATTCGACGGTCCACCAATGCAGGCGCGACAGCAGCGCCATTTCGGAAGGTTCGCCCAACGTTTTCTGCCGATGTTCAACCAGTTTGGTTGCCTCATCGACTTCTTTCGGATCGGCGTTCGGTCGTTCCTTCAAGATCGATAAGTGCCGAATCGCTTGATACACCTCGAAATCTTTCTTCGACGACATCGCTTTCGCGCCGACTTCTCCAAAGCGCTGCAAATATTCCGAGTATTCGCGATCGACAATGATCGGCGCGTGCCCGGCGGCCTCGTGAACAATGTCCGGCGCCGGCGTGTATTCGATGTGATGGATTTGGCGCATGTCGCACGCGATCACCAGCACCTTGTAGGCCTGAAATTCCATGAACGCTGCCGGCGGAATAAAGCCGTCCACGGCCACCGCGCCCCAGCCAATCTTCGCCAGAATATCGTTCATCTCCTGAATGCGCGGGATGCGATCAAACGAGATGCCGGTGTTGAGGAGTCCCTGGAAATAAACTTTGTGCGCGCATCTTTCAGGAAAAACATGTTCTGGCGCATGATAAATCGCCAGACTGCGTGATCGACCGAAGTGTAATCGTCGTAGCGCTGATCGACTGCGAATTGGAGTAAATGTTTGGGGCAACTTGCGACGGCCGCGTTGTCATAGCTGATACCACTTTGAGATTTCATTCGGGGCCTCCTCGTTGGACGAATACAACTTATGATTCGTTTGCCGCGCGGGCAAGAATGATTGCGTGCGGTTACGCTCGGTGGATCGGCTTCTCCGAAGACGATGGCAGACCAATCGCCGAAGGCGCAAATATCAGCGCGGTCGAGTCGCATCTTGCCAACGCGTTGAGGAGTCGCCGCGGCGACCGTTCCACCTATCGCCGCGCGCGTATCACGCGCTTCGCGATCCAGACGATCGCGACGATCGCAATTACCCACGGGGCAAGGAATGCAATCGCGACCCCAATCATGCGCAAACTCCACATGATTGCGCCGGCGCTTTGCGCCAGGGTGCGTCGCAGCGTGGCGAGCGGACCGCTCTGGTGCGAGACAATGTTGCCCTGGCTGTAAACCTGAATCGAGATGTCGGCCGGCGCGTTGGCTTCATCAATTTGCGTGCCTGTGCGGTCCTGGCGTTGCACAGTCACGTTCTCCACTTTGCCTAACGAATCGAGCGATTGCATCAGCGCCGGATAATTTTTCATCGGCACGCGCAACGAAACGTTTGCCAGTTCGCGTCCATCGGGATCGCGACTAAAGGTAGAGCTGCGAACGCGTCCGCCCTGTTTCTCGGCGACGGCTCGAAGGTCCTTTGCCTTTTCGTCCACGGACGACGTGCGAATCCGCAGGCTCGTTTGCTGAAACGCCTGCTCCTGTTCCTCGCGGGAGATCGTGATGTTGAGCTCCACCTTGTCGCGCTTGGTCTTTGCGTTCTCCGACATGCCGCTGCCACCCTGAGCGATACGTTCCGTTTGGGTTTGGAAATTTTCGACGCGGCCGAAAGATTTTACGCGCGCAATCACCGCGTCACTCTCCTCCGGTGCGATCAACATGCTCATTGTCGCGGAGACGCGCCCGAGTAGTCGCGGTTGAGTTGCGCGTTTGTGATCTGCACTTTTGCGACGCGAGCGCTTTGATGTCGTTGTAAATCTTCTCAACGTCTGGCGCATAAAGCGCGAGCTGCGAACGCTCTTTAATCAGGAAGGCCGCCGGCTCTTCCATGTCCTTTTCGGCCAGCGAGATCGTGACCGTGGCGAATTGCACCTGGGAATCCCAGTATTTCAGTTCGCCCTGCATTTTTTCTATGTCTTCACGCACGCGACCGAGTTCCTTTTCGACTTGAAGCAAATCTGAAACTTTTGCCGGTCTTCGTTTTCAGCATTTCGATCAGCCGCTGTTCCATCACCCGCGCATTCTTCAGTCGTGCATCGGTGTCGAAGTATGCCTTGGTCACGTCTTCTGTGCCCAGAGTCTGGTTCTTCAACTCGCCGAGTCCGCGAATCTTTTGCAGAAAGCGATCCAGATTTTCCGGCAAAACCTTGACGATCACCTGCCCGCGCAGTTTTCCATTTGCCTGTTTCTGCGAATTTGTCGTCGCCACATAGCCGCGTTCTTCGTTTGCGAATGCCGTGATCTTTTGCACCGCATCGTCAAAGCTGACGATCTCCAGCTCTACGGTCGGCGTTGCGAATCAGTTTGCGATTCGCCACCGCTGACGCAGGCGTTTCTGCTGAGCTTGCGGCCGCTGCATTGCTTGCAGCGCTACCGGAATCGCTTTGCAGTTCCTGTCGGCGATCGCTTCTGTTCGGCTTGCGGCGCAGCTGTTGCCGGAACGCTTTGAGTCCTTCGGCTTTGATCTGGTTTCAGACGGCTGGCGGTGCGGCGCTGCGAGTGCCAGGTCTTGTGGTTTCCAGCGGCGAGTTCGTCCGATTTATCTAGAGCGCCGGCACGACCAGGCTCCGACGTCGCCGCGACCTGTGAGGGTTGTTCGAACAACTGTTCGTTCGCGTAACGATCACGAGCGCGCTAGCGGAGTTGCAGTTTCCCCAGTGATCATGCGGCCGAGTTGCACAAGTCCGAGCAACACCGCAGCGACCGCGGTGACTTGCGCCGCGCGCATGCGCATCAGATCAGCAAGCAATTTCAGTAGTCCGGTTCTTTCGGGGACGCGGTTTCGAAACCCGGCCAGCATTCGTTGTTCGAAGGTCGGATCGGGTTTCTGCTGAGCGAGAGTTTCTTCCAGAATTTTGTTCATGGTTTTGGTTTCCTGATGAGTTTTTCGGCACGCGACGCAGTCGACGAGATGAGTATGCAACTGGCGCTGCTCTTCATCGGAAAGTTCGCCGTAAAGATCGGCAGCGAGCCAGTTGTCGATTTCGTCGTGAACGGTTGCCATAGATTCAGTCCGTTGAAGCGAGAGCCGGGCGAAGTTGTTTGCGCAGCGAAGCCAGGGCGCGGCCGAGAATTCCGCGCAGTGCGCCATTTGTAAGGCCGAGCGTGTTTTCGATCGTCCGATAATCCATCTCTTCGAAATAACGGAGAGCTGAGCGCGGCGCGATGAAGCTCCGGTAACGTAGCGAGCGCTGAGTGTAATTGTTGATCCATCGCCACGGTATCAGGCGTATTGGCTTCGCTTGTTTCCGATTGTTTCGTGAGTAAATGGAAGCGGTCGCCGTTTGCGAAAGACGTCGTGCGCGCGATGGCGAGCGATCATGCTGAGCCAGGCGGGAAATTTTTCCGGATCGCGCACGCGCCAGCGCATCTTCCAAGCTTTGACCAGCGAATCCTGCACGACGTCTTCGGCTTCCTCGCGGTTTTGCAAAATGCCAGTAAGCGATCGCGAAAGTGTTCGACTGTGCGTGCGAATGATCATTTCAAATGCCTCGCGATCGCCGTGAATGGCCGCCTCGGTACTGTTCGCGTTCACTGGCATCCATTTTGTTGCGATCTACAGCCTAGACGTTTGAGATCGCGATTCCGCGCGAAAAATTTTTATGAATAAGCGTGGATCGGCTTCAAGCGGGCGCTGAATCGCCGCCGTCGCGTTTGGCGATTCAGAAGCCGCAGATCGCCAACGCGCGGGGCAACGCGTTTAGAAAATGATCACCGTGTTCCCACGCTCACGAGGTCTTTCACGCGCGCGGCGTCCCAGTTGGCGAGGCGAATACAGCCGTGGCTCGCAGCGCGGCCAATTGTCTCAGGATTATTCGTGCCGTGAATACCGATTCCGGGTTTGTTCAAGCCCATCCATAGAATGCCGACCAGATTGTTCGGGCCCGGCGGGAGATTGTAGTAATTCTCAGTGCGCACGCCGTAGTTCAGCATGCCTTCATCGTAGCGGAACCAGGGCCAGACGGTCGCACCCAGAATTTTCCATGTGCCGACAGGCGCCGGCAGAGTTTTGGATCCGGGCGTGATCGGGAACACGCAGACGAGCTGATCGTGGTCGAATACCTCGAGTAAATGCTCCTGCGTATCGACGAAAATCTTGCGAGAAGCGAACGCCGGATTTTCAGGAACTTTTCCTTCGGTGAATTTCTCGACTTCGAACGGCAAGACATTCGGCACCTTGAGAGTTTCGCCCGGCTGAAGATGTTCCCAGTCTTTGCCGGGATTGAGTTTCTGAATGTGCGTCTCAGCGGAATGAAACCGCTCTGCCACGAATTCCAGCAGCGACGTGTAAGGCAACCATTTTAATTTCGCCTGCTCTGCGCGGCTTCCCGGAACGTCGCCGACCTGTTTCAGGTCTTCTTCTCTGATCGTGTAAGTCGTGTAAGTGACCGGCACCTGATCGAGCATCCACTGATCGACCGCGCCGGTCTTCGGCATGGCTTGCGCGTGTTTGTATGAGATGAGGCGCTTTCCGGAAAAATTCGCCCATTCTTCCGTCGATCTTCCCCGGCCCGAAATCGCTGTTGTCCAAGAAAATCTGCAATCGCGTGGCAGTCTCCTCGTCGTAATTCGGCAACGCGACGGGATAAACTCTCGGTGGCGGTGTGGATTCGGGTGTCGGTGTCGGTGCCTCCTGTGCAGATGCGCGAACACGAGAACACGAAAGCAGATGCGAGAATGACCCAAGCGAATTTCATCGGCGGAAGTTATGCGCTGTGAATTGTAGAGCGAATGCAGAACTGTGTTCGCTCAAGGAACGACGGCGTTCCTCAGCCGTCAGCGTCGCTAGTGCGCTGACCGGCCGTAATGCGACGGCGTCGACTCGGCTGGCAAGATCCATTGGCTCCGGAGCTGCGGTTGCAACCGCTGCCTGCTCCTCCGTAACGCTGCGAGTCGCTCGTCCAAAGCGTTTCCCATCTGCAACCGGACGGCGGCGCCAGCAAAGGCTCCGAAGCAGGATGCAAAACCTGGCGTTCTCCAAGATTCACCAACAGCAGACGATCGTCGTTGGCTTCCGAAAAATATCGGAGGACGAAACTCGTCGGACCCAGCACCGCGCCGTCGATACCGTCCGATTTTTGCTGCCGAAATCGCGAATCGTCGCGACGCAATTTCAGAAGATCGATATGCAGATTGTAAAGCTCGCGATTCTTTTCGCGCTCTGAAAAATCGAGTTTGCACCGTGAAAACGCCTCGGGATCATCTGGCGCAGGTAAGCTCCTCAATGTCTCCTCCTCGGTAAGCGATAAAAATGGCGCCAGCAATTCAGCGCGACCTTTGCGAATCGCATCGCGGACGGCTGCATCGCCGACGTCCGCGAAAAATAGAAAAGGACTGGACGCGCCGAATTCCTGGCCCTGAAACAGCAATGGTGTCCACGGTCCGAGCAGAAGAAGAGCGGTGATTGCGCGATAACGTCCGGGGAAGTTTGAAAGCGCGGTCGGTCACCCGGGCCGGTGTTCGCGATCTGGTCGTGGTTTTCGATGAAACAAACGAACGCCTCCGCGGGAATGCCGAACGTCGGAGTGCCGCGCGACACTTTTCGCCACGAAAGCGCCTGCCCCTGATACAAGAAACCGTATTTCGCAGCGGAAATGAATTCCTGCGGTTTGCCCGAGTAATCGCTGAAATACCCGACGTTTTGACCGGTCAACGCCACAATGGCGCTGTGATGAAAATCGTCATTCCACATCCCATCCAAACCGTCGCCGCCTTCATTCTGCGGCCGCGTCATCCTGGCTTCCTGTAGATCGTTCTCGGCGACGAGAATGATGGAACGCGAACCCGCCGCCTTGCGCGCGGCGCGACCGACTGCGCCAATGATGTATTCCTTGGACTGGTCGCGAATGGCGTGCGTCGCGTCGAAGCGGAAGCCGTCGAAATGAAATTCCTCGATCCAATAACGGCCGTTTGTGATGAAGAATTCGCGAACTGGTCCTGAGTTCGGACCGTCGAAATTAATTACGTCGCCCCATTCGTGTCCTTTTCCGCGGAGCAGATAGTCGTCGGAATAAACGCCCAGATAATTTCCGTCCGGTCCGAAGTGGTTGTAAACGACGTCGAGAATTACGCCGAGGCCTAACGAGTGCGCGCGGTCAACGAACGCGCGCAAATCGTCCGGCGTTCCGTACAAATGTGAAGGCGCGAAAAGATCGACGCCGTCGTAGCCCCAGCCAAATCTCCCGGGAACTCCGCGACCGGCATCATTTCGATCACCGTGATTCCGATGCGCGCCAGCTCGGGTAACTGTTCGGCAGCGGCGCGCCACGTTCCTTCCCTGGTGAACGTGCCGATGTGCATCTCGTAAAAGATCTGGCCTTTTAGTTTCAATCCGGGCCAGTCCGCGTCGCTCCATCGGAATTTTGTCGGATCCACAATGCACGAGGGTCCGTGCGGGCCATCGGGTTGAAAACGCGACGCCGGATCGGGATAAAAATTCTCCGCTCCATTCACGCGAAAACGGTAGCGAGCGCCGGAGCCTGCGTTGGCTGCGCCTGAGAAATATCCGCCTGACTCGGCTGTCAGCGGACAGAATTTTGGTTTCGCTTCCGCAGCGTCTTCCAAAACAACATCAACTTCCCGCGCCTTCGGCGCCCAAACGCGAAAATGCGTCTGGTTTTCACCGATCAATTCGGCGCCAATCGGATAGCGGCGTTTTACGCTGCGACATCAGATATTAAGATTGCGCGCTTCGGTTAACGCTACAACGACTTGCAGCGGCTGTAGAGTGCGCTGTCCTCAGCGCATCTGCTTCGTACGTTCTCCGCTGAGGACAGCGGACGCTACAGCGCGTCATCGCGAGCGAAATTGTAGGGCAATCGCTTCGGTTGCTCTTCGTTTGGCTTGGCAACCGATGCGGTTGCCCTACAATCGCCGCCGGTTGCCACCAAATCGGATATGAACGGAAACGGATCAAAAATCGAAATCTTCAAGCCGTTCGGCGAAGCGTTCGAGTTGATGAAGAAGATTCTGTTTCAGCCGTTCGATTTGAAAAAATGGCTCGTAATCGGTTTCGCTGCCTGGCTTGCAAACCTCGGTGGCGGTGGTGGTGGAGTCGGTAACTTCAACTATCCGGACAACCGACGCGAAGGCGCGCAGAAGTTGAACGAAACGATCGGCCAAATTCCGCAGCCGGTTCTCATCACAGGCATTTGCGTTCTGATTTGCGTCGTCCTCCTGCTCATTGTCCTGTTTGCGTGGCTACGCGCGCGCGGGCGATTCATTCTTGTTGACTGTATCGTTCGCAATCGCGCTGCGATTGTCGAGCCGTGGAAAGAATTTCGTGCAGAAGGAAACAGCTTCTTCCTGTTCTCACTGCTCGTGGTGCTCGCGCTCATCGCGGTGATCGTGATTGCAGGGCTCGCACTCATTGTGCCGTTTATCCCCTGGGGCGATCAGGCACAACCGGGTGTCGCATTTTGGATTGGCCTGTCGCTGTTCGTATTTGTCGCGGTCTGCCTTGCTTTCGTCTGGGCGCTGGCCTCTCAATTGATGGTCCCGATCATGTATCGGCAACGCTGTCGCGCGCGGCTCGCGTTTGCCCAAGCCGTGGACCTGGTAACCTCCCATCCCGGGCCGATCCTTCTTTACGTTTTATTTCTTCTGCTGTTGGCAGTCGCGGTGGTCATGATTAGTTGCGCGGTAACATGCGCGACTTGTTGCATCGCTGCGATTCCGTATGTCGGCACAGTTATACTTTTGCCAATTCCAGTGACGCTTGGCGCGTTTTCGCTGTTGTTCCTTCGGCAGTTCGGTCCCGATTACGATGTATGGGCCGAGCTTCATGCCGCCGGAATTTTTGCCTGTGTTGATGCCACCGCCTGCGCCTTCGGGAACTGAAGCAGGCTAACTAACGGACCAAATCACAAGTCGCCCGAATCAAAAGACTCGACGAATAGTCAGCGTTTGAATAAACAGACGGCTATGAAAAAACCATTCATTCTTTGTTGTATCACGCTGCTTGCGATAGCTCCAGTCTACTTTATTCAGGCGAAGCCGGCGAAGGAAGGCAAGTCGGCTGCGAACGAATCGACGATCACTGATCTCGAAAAATCCGCGTGGGAAGCATACAAGAACAAACAGGCAGACGCATTCAAGGCGCTGATGTCGAAAGAGTATTACGGCGTCTACGCCGAAGGAGTGAAAACTTTGGACGCTGAGCTTGCCGATATGGCAAAGACGCGATCTGCGCGACTACTCATTTTCAGACGTCAAGGTGGTCTTCCCGCATCCGAAGATGGCTGTTATGACTTACAAGGCGAAGGTGCAGGCGACTGCTGACGGCAAGGACATATCCGGCACGTACAACAGCGGAAGTGTTTGGATTCAACAGGGCGGAAAATGGGTCGGCGCCTTTCATACTGAAGCCAAGACGCAGTAGGTGTCAGCGGTCAGAGATCAGACATCGGAAGTCAGACATCGGGCTGCAGGCTCATGCCTGCGGTTAAGGATGTTCGTTATGAGAATTGCAAGAGAACTCACGTTACTCGCAGCCTTAGCGGCATTGGCCGATTCTATTAACTACTCTCGACAGCGCAATCTGCCACGCCCACGATGAAAGCTGTTGTCATTCACGAGTACGGCGGCCCAGAGGTTTTGAAATATGAGGACATCCCGCGACCAGAACCGAAGGACGATCAGTTGCTCATCCGTGTCATTGCGGCTGGTGTGAATCCGGTCGATGGCATGATCAGATCGGGAATGTTCGCTAAAGAGGGAAATCGCGCGTTTCCCATAATTCTCGGCGGCGATGTCGCAGGCGTTGTTGAAAAAGTTGGAAGTAAGGTCACGAAGTTCAAAGCGGGCGATCCTGTGTTCGCGTACGTCAGCTTGGACAATAGCGGCGGCTACGCGCAATACGCGTTGGTCACGGAACGCGAAGCGGCGCCCAAGCCGAAATCGCTCACGTATGTGGAGGCGGCAGCGGTGCCGATTGTGGCCATGACTGCGTGGCAGGCGTTGGTCGACACTGCGAAGCTGAGCGCCGGTCAGACCGTGCTCATCCACGGCGGCTCAGGTGGTGTTGGATCGTTTGCGATTCAAATCGCCAAGGCGCGCGGAGCGAAGGTGATCGCGACGGCTTCAACTGCGAATCAGGATTTCCTGAAGCAACTCGGGGCAGATGTGGCAATCGATTATACGAAGCAAAAATTCGAGGATGTCGCTAAAGATGTTGATGTAGTGCTTGATTCGATTGGCAGGGATACACTCGCCCGTTCATATGGCGTGGTGAAGAAGGGCGGCATCATTGTTTCACTCGTTGCGCGTCCCAAAGAGTCCGAACTGGAGAAACACGGCATTCGTGGCACTGCCCTGAATGTTGAGCCAAATTCAGAAGAGCTCGCCGAGATCGGCAAACTGATCGATGACAAGAAAATCAAAGTAATCGTGTCTCAAACATTCCCACTTTCGGAAGCGATGAAGGCGCAGGAGCAGGTGGCGACTGGCCACACGCGCGGGAAGATCGTTCTCAAAATCGCGGACGAGCCGAAGTAGCCAGACCGAAAAATATCGCTGTCATGTTGAGCGAAGCGCTGCAACGAAATGCGAAGCATGAGGCCAGGCTTTCAAACATCTCTGATCGTTCCGGCTGACGCACCGCTCAAAAATGATCAGAGATTGAAAGCTCGGCCTCGCGGACTTCGTCCGCTGCGTTGCAGCTTCGCTGCGCTCAGAATGACATTCAAGCGGGCTGCGATTTACATGGCACAATCGGAACCATGAACTGGGATGCGATTAGCGCCATCTCGCAATTGGTCGGCTCGCTAGCTGTCGTTTTGTCTGTGCTATATCTGGCCGTGCAAGTGCATCAGAGCACGCGTGTGGCCAAAGTCGCCATGCAAGACGCCGCGGCAACGGCCCTGCGCGAGGTGACCAAGCCGTTGATGGAAAACGCCGAGCTGGAACGAATCTGGCGCGTCGGGCTCGAAGATATTAGCGCACTCTCAGTCGAAGAGCGGGCGCGATTTTTCCATGCTGCTTACCAATTCTTGAAAGCGTTTGAGACCATCCATTTTCATCATGTTTATGGAATGATGGACAGGGATCTCTGGGAAGGCTGGCACGGACTCCTTCGACATTACGTCTTCGCGCCGGGCATGGCTCATTACTGGAAACTTCGGCCTGAGGTTTTCTCCGAACGGTTTCGCAATTTCGTTAACTCGCTCGAACCACCGACCGATCAGCGCACGGTGGGCACGCTCTTCAAAGAGTGAACGAAGCTAAACGGGGAGCGCGAGCATGTGTCGCGCATCATCCGGCATGTTGCCGGATAACCTGTGCGCGGACGCAAGAGCTACAAACTTTGCGCTGCGAAATCGCGAGCGTGCTGCCGGCTGGTTGGCAACATGCCATGCCAGAGCGAGCAGAATGCTCGCGCTCCCCTACATCGCTGCAGCGCTACTTACACGGTCCCGGCACAGGGATCACGAATTTGCCGTCCTTCTCGGCGACGAAGTTTTCGGAGCTGCTGGATGAGCTTCCGCTTGCGTCCTTGTTCTCAACCTTGATGATGAGCTTTTTCGTCGGTTTGAGATTCAGGCAAACTTTGCCGGTTGGTCCGTCCATCGGCGTCGTCGCTTTTTTAACGTCCTCCGGCGTGAGACTAACAAAGCTCAATCGTTGAAATTTTCTCTCCGGCTCCCCCGACTGCATCATTTTGTAAAACTCGAGGGCCCCGGGGTCGGAGCCTTGTGTGTAAAGGAAAGCCTCCAGGGTGGCTGTGTCCTTGCCTTCCATTGCTGCTTGTACGTCTGTCGGTGAAAGCTTTTTCCTGCTCGGGCGTGCCCGCCACAATACCCAGGGCGACTGAAAACAGGAGTGCGCCAGCTACTGTAAAGATTTTCGTTGAGGTTTTCATGGCTGCCACCGTAGCTGGCTCGATTTCCGCAACGCAAGCCAATTCGAAAAAGAAAAATCGTTGCTGAGTCCCGACTGCGCGGGCTATTCCACTCTGCCCGTCTGGGCATCGATAGATAGCTAGTGTCATGTTGCAGCGTGACATGACATGAGGCCGCTTTCAAACATCTCGGTTTATTCTTGTGGGCGACCGGTCCAGAAAGGATCAGAGATTGAAAGCCTGGCCTACGGATTTCGTCCGCTGCGTTGCAGCTTCGCTCCGCTCAGAATGACATTACGTGTTCGATTGTAGTTACCCGATGAACATCCACGAATATCAAGCCAAAGAGTTGTTGCAGAAATTCGATGTGGCTACAACGCGCGGCAGAGTCGCGGCGACACTCGATGAAGCGGAGCAGATCGCGCGTGAGCTGGGCGATATCGATATTGTTGTTAAGGCACAGATCCACGCCGGCGGGCGCGGCAAGGGCAGTTTCAAGAACGGATTTAAGGGCGGCGTGCACGTTCGCAAAACGCCTGACGAAGTCCGTGATGTTGCGGCGAAAATGCTCGGCCAAATTCTGGTGACGCACCAGACCGGGCCGGCTGGTCGTCTGGTAAACAAAGTTCTCGTGGCAGAATCGGCCGATATTGCGCGGGAAATCTATTTTGCGGTCCTGCTCGATCGCGCGACCGCTGCGCCTTTAATTGTCGCCAGCACGGAAGGCGGCGTCGAAATTGAAGCCGTTGCGGCGAAATCGCCCGAGAAAATTATTCGGGAGCCGATTGACCCATTAGCCGGCCTGCAGCCATACCAGGCGCGCAAACTGGCAAGCCAACTCGGTTTCGAATCATCGCAGCTAAAGAACGCGTCAAAATTATTCGAAGGACTTTATCGCACTTTCATTGCGTACGATTGCTCGATGGTCGAGGTCAACCCACTGGTCGTTACCAACAAAGGCGAAGTCCTGGCGCTGGATGCCAAGTTTAACTTCGACGACAACGCGCTGTATCGGCATCCGGAGATCGCTGCGATGCGTGACGTAGCTGAGGAAGACCCTCGCGAAGTCGAAGCGTCAAAACATGGGCTCAATTACATTGGACTCGACGGCGACATAGCGTGCCTCGTCAATGGCGCCGGCCTCGCCATGGCTACCATGGACATCATCAAGTTTTACGGCGGCGAACCGGCTAACTTTCTCGATGTCGGCGGCGGCGCGACGGAGGAGCAGGTGACCGAAGCGTTCAAAATCCTGATCGCCGACAAACACGTGAAAGCGATCCTCGTCAACATTTTCGGCGGGATCATGAAGGTGGACATCATTGCGCAAGGCATCATCAACGCAGCAAAAAGCATTAAGCTATCTGTGCCGTTGATCGTTCGTCTCCGAGGGAACAAACGTTGAGAAAGGAAAGCAGTTGCTGAAAGAAAGTGGCCTCGCGCTGATCGCAGCGGACGATCTCGCTGATGCAGCGCAGAAAGCGGTCGCTGCCGCTGCGACCGCAAATCCCAAATCCCAAACCCCAAATCCCAAGTAAAATTCCAAAAAGCAAAATGGAAGATGGCGCGAAACGACGCGATCTCGAAGACCGAACATTTCGATTTGCAGAATCGATGCGTAGCGTTCGTCAAACCAGTTGCCGAGAACACATCAGCAATGCCGAGGATGTTCGACAGTTAGTCCGGGCGTCTGGATTCGGTCGCGGCGAACTGGATCGAAGCTGATGAAGCACTTAGTAAGAAAGATTTTCTGATGCGGGTAAAGATTTGTCGAAAAGAGGCAAAAGAGAGTCGGCTATTCCTGCGACTGATCGACGCAGGCTCAGCGAACAATAGTGCGGCTAGCTCGGGACGCGTTCGACTACGGAAGCTCGCGAACTAGTGCTCATCTTCTCCGTCGATCATCTCGAAAAACGAGTGACTGACGACCGCTCTTTGTGATTTTGGCAATTTGGAATTTGCCTGGGATTTGGGGCTTGGGATTTGGAACTTTCGAAAGATCGAATGCAGCATAGCGTGCAATGTTCTTAGTGTCAGTGATAGCTGCAGTCGCGTTCGCGCGCGAAGAGCTGCCGCGAAAATCAAAGGCCCCGCGCGAAACCTATCCAAACGTCGACGTCATTTACGATTCGGTCACGACGCCAGACGGCAAACGTTTGCGCGCGATCATCACGAAACCGCACGAAACGAAAGCAAAGCTGCCGGTCATTTTTCTGACCGGTTGGTTGAGTTGCGACTCGGTCGAAGCGCCGGCCGACACGAAAGATACGATCGGATTGATTCTGCGCGGGCTCGCGCAAACGCCAGGGTTTTGCCTGTTCAAGATCGATAAGCCGGGCTGCGGCGATAGCGAAGGCGATTGTTCGCAAACCGATTTCGACACGGAGCTTGCCGGAGTACCGCGCGGCGTTCCGCGCGCTGAAAAATCACGACTTCATCGACTCTGACCGCGTGTACATTTTCGGCAGCAGCAACGGAGGCGGATTCGCACCCCTGGTTCCCGAAACGGATGCCGAACAGGCGCAGGTGCGCGGCTACATCACGATCGGTGGGTGGGTCAAAACGTGGTTCGAGCACATGCTCGACATCGAGCGGCGGCGTTTTGCTCTGATGAAAAAATCGCCGGGCGAAGTCACCGATCAGCGATAAAGGGTGCGACCACACTTTACTATGAATGGCTGATCAATGGCCGCAGCGTTTCGAGATTTTGAAAGAAAAGCCAGAGCTCGCAGGACTCTGGCCCGATGGGAAAAGATCAGACACATCTCTACGGACGACCGCTGAAATTTTATCAAGACCTGCAGAAGCTGAACCTCGCGGCTGCCTGGTCGCGCGTGAAAGTTCCGGCGCTTGATTCTTGCACGGCCAATACGATTGGATCATGGGCCGCGAAGATTCCGAGCTGATCGCGCAATATGTGAACGCAAACGCAGCCAGGCTGCGGCGCGTTTTGTCGAAGTGCCGGAAATGGGACACGGCGGGCAGCATTATCTGAGCATGGCTGACGCGTTTGCCGGAAAGCAGGCGCCGTTCGATCCGAAAATTATTCGCACTCATGACCGATTGGCTGGACGGCGACAAAGCAACCAGGATGAAAATCACCGCAATCGCATTTGTCGGCATTCCAGTCACCGACATGAGCCAGTGCACGCGAGTTTTACGAAGGCGTGCTGGGGTTGCAGCCGGATCCCGAAATGACTGGCGAGACATTGGACGGAATATTCGATCGGTGGCGGGACGTGCTGGCGATCGCATGCGTCGGCGATCAATGGAAGCCGTCAAATGATGGAACAAGCGCCGCGCTCGAGGTTGAGAACCTGGACACAGCGATCGCGCGCCTGGAGGAGCAAAAATTCCTACGACAAGGTCGATTCGCCTGTTTGCCGGATGGCGATCATTGAAGATCCCGACGGAAACAAGCTGATAATTCACAAACTCAAACCCGAAAACGAGAAAGGAGTCTGCAAATGATTACGAATGAAGTGGCCTTTGTGGCCATTGCGGTTTCTGACAAGGAACGCGCGCGAAAATTTTATCAGGAGACGCTGGAGCTGAAGCCCACAATCACACAAATGGATGGCATGTGGGTCGAGTACGATCTCGGCCCGACAACAATTGGCGTGGGTTGCCACCCGGCGTGGAAACCTTCACGCGAAGGAACGACTGTCGCGTTCGAGGTGGAAGATTTCGACGAAGCGTACGCGAAGTTAAAAGCAACGCGGCGTTCAATTCGACATGGAAAAGTTCGAGACGCCTGTCTGCTGGATGGCGCAATTTCGCGACCCCGACGGAAACAAGCTCGTGATTCACAAGAGGAAAATGACGAAGCACGAATGACGAATGCCGACGAAAGCCAGGATGATCAAATAACGAAGCGTAATACCGGCGGGATCTTTTCGTCATTCGAGTTTCGTCATTCATTCGAGCTTCGTCATTCGCCATTCGTCATTCTAATCATGTCTGTATTAGTCGATAAAAACACACGCCTTGTTGTGCAGGGCATCACGGGCAGCGCGGGTGCATTTCACACCCGGCAGTGCATGGATTACGGCACCAACGTGGTTGCCGGCGTCACGCCGGGGAAAGGCGGCCAAATGTTCGATGGCAAAGTGCCGGTGTTCGATACTGTTTGGGAAGCCCGACAAAAAACCGGATGCAACGCGTCGATGGTGTTCGTGCCTGCGCCTGCCGCTGCGGATTCGATCCTTGAAGCAGTTGATGCCGGAGTCGAGCTGGTAGTTTGCATCACGGAAGGAATTCCAGTGATGGACATGATGCGCGTGAAAGCGCTCATGCGCGGAAAGAAATCGCGACTGATCGGGCCGAATTGTCCGGGCATCATCACACCCGGGCAATGCAAGATTGGGATTATGCCCGGCTACATTCACAAGCCCGGCAACATTGGCGTGATCTCGCGCTCCGGAACCCTCACGTACGAAGCGGTCTGGCAGTTAACATCACGCGGCTATGGACAATCAACCTGCATCGGGATTGGCGGCGATCCGATTCATGGTCTGTCGCATCTCGACTGCGTGAAATTGTTCAATGACGATCCGGGCACAGATGCGATGATCTTGATCGGGGAAATCGGCGGGTCCGCCGAAGAAGAGGCCGCGGAATGGATCAAAGCGAACTGCAAAAACCCGTGGCAGCATTCATCGCGGGAAAAACAGCCCGCCGGGGCGGCGGATGGGTCACGCAGGCGCGATCATTTCCGGCGGAAAAGGAACTGCAGCGGGAAAAATTGAAGCGCTGCAAGCCGCGGGAATCGCCGTTGCGGAAACTCCGGCTGCAATCGCCGATACGCTCATATCGAGAATGAAGGGTTCCGCGTAATCCGCTTGGGAGTTGCGCGACCACTCGTTACGGTGTGTGGAACCGTTTGTTCAAGTCGTTCCGCGACCTGCTCGGAATTCGCTGGATGAAATCGACACGACTCCGCTACTGAATTGCCGAATCGAACGACGCCAACTGATTCGTTAGCGTCATCCTGAGCGAAGTCGAAGGATCCCGTGAAAGGGCCCTTGAAGTGACGCTACGAGATTCCTCGACTTCGCTCGGAATGACAGATTGATTATGGCTCTCATGAACACACTCGCACTTATCGCAATCACCTGGATCGGCAAAGAATACCGGTTCCTTGGGCTGGACTGGAGCTATCTAATGGTCCTTGGCTTCATTGGGAACGCTCTTTTCTCGATGCGTTTCCTTGTCCAATGGGTGGCCTCCGAACGCCAGGGCGAAAGTGTGATTCCGGTGTCGTTCTGGTATTGGAGCATCGCCGGCAGCGTCCTCATGTGCGTTTACTTCATTTTCCGGCGCGATCCGGTTGGCATCCTGGCGTATCTACCGAACTCGCTGATCTATATTCGTAACCTGATGCTGATCCGAAAGGGCAAGTCTGCTGCCACTGCTGCCGCGCCTTCGCAGCATCCCCGCGAGATGGGTTGACGGAATTATTCCCCGGTTTGTTTCCGATTTTGAGATTCGGATTTCGGACTTTCCCCCGCAGATAGATTTGCTGCCTTCCAATCCATCGCCATGCGAATCCGTGCGCGGCCGCTGGGATGATCGTAAAAGATGAATTCCTCGAGCGGCGTCGGATTGAGCTTGCGATAGAGCGCCGAGTTTAAGCGCCACCTCTGCCATCCCATCGGGCTCACGCGCGGTGTTGATTCCAAAAGCGTCCGCTTCACGCTCGGTGACGCGCACCACGGTGTTGAGAAGCGGCGTGGCGAGAAAAAGCAATGTGCTGAAAATCAATGCCAGCAGCGGGAGTCCGGCTGGATCGGCAATGCCGCGCACGCCCCATTTGTCGCCCCAGCGCCTGACGGCTGCATCAAACAGAATTCGAGTGAGCGCGAATCCGATGAGTATGAAAATTCCGAGGTAGGTCAGCAGCTTCGCGCCGTGATTTAGAACGTAATGGCCCATCTCGTGCGCCATCACCAGTCGTATCTCCGGGAGTGTGCATTGCTTGAGCAGATTGTCATTGAGCGCGATCCGCGTCGTGCCGAGGAACCCTGAAACATTCGCGCTCACACGCGTCGTCTGACGCGAGGCATCCACCTCGAAGACCTGTTTTACCGGGATCTCATTCGCCCGCGCCATTGCGAGAATGGGCTCGCTGATTTCAGGTTTCGTAAGCGGTTTATACGTATTGAAGAGCGGCTCGATGAATACCGGCGCGATGAAGACCAAAACAAACGAGAAAACAACGGCGACGCCGGTTCCCCAGATCCACCACGTTTTCGGTGCTCGCCGGAAAACAGCGTAGCAGCACGATCAAGAAGATCGTGCCGCCGATGAGCGTGATGCCAAGACCAATCAACTGCTCCCGAAACCACGCCGGGAAACTCTGTGTGGCGAGTCCGTATTGATGCTCGCGAAAGAAGTGCTCGTAAACGTTGAGCGGAAAGCTCAAGACAAAAACGAGCAGCAAATACAGCAACGCTGTAACAGGCGACTTGCAGCGTTTTATATCTCGTTAGTCGTTCCGAGAAATCGCGTAGCCGCGCTGAAATCCGCGAGGACAGCAGCAAGAATCGATATGGCGGCAGCCACAAGATAATTCCACAGAATCAGCCAGTAACCGCCCTCAAAGTAGGCATCTGATTTTTCACGCTTGTCTTGCGGCACACTGTCCAACCACGCCTGTGTCGCCGCAGCCGGATCAAGGGGTGTCGACTGTTGCAGGGCGGGGGAGTCGTTGCCGGGGCCGCTGAATTTGACTGCAGTATCGCCTGACGTGGCACTTTGAATTGAAGTCTGCGCGGGAGTTTCGTCAGACAAAACTGACATCGACGAGATCACCAATCCGGTGACTATCGCAATTGGAAGCAAGAATTTCTTCACGGGCACGACGTCGGTAACACCGAGTTGTCAAAGAAAGCAGCGTTATCATGCGACGCAATCCGCATCGGTGCGCGTGTGCACGCCGGGACTGCGGCCCTGAACGTGAGAAACCGCGTCTCCTCTCTAAAGCTTGACAGTCACCGTCGCATTAGGCTGGACTAGCCGCCGCCGAGGATGGTAAACAAACAACATGAAGCGCGTTCGTGTCGGAGTCGCTGATTTGCGCGCTCGCGCTCGGAATGACTTTTGTCGCCAGCTTAAATGCCCAAACGCCCTCAGCAGACACCGCGCGCTACGGCCCTTACCCCACCTATTATAAGGAGATCATTATGCAGTGGCTCAATAAGCAATTGATCGATCCGGACAGTGCACGCATTGAGTGGAACGAAGAACCAAAACCATCCGATGTGGGCAAGGGCAGCGAAGCTGTGTCCGGTTATCTCGTTAATTTCACCGTGAACGCACGAAATCGTTTTGGCTCTTATACAGGCAAGCAAAAACATTCTGTGCTCATCCGTAATGGCGAAGTAATCAAGAGCATGGGGTTCGGTTATTAAACGAAGATGAAACAATTCAAATTAAGTTCTAAACGGAAATCATCCGGGCAGGTCGTTGTTCTGCTCATCATTGTGCTGGCGTTGCTTGGTGGCGCGTGGTGGTGGCTTAATTCCAACAAAGAGAATTCGGCCAAGGAAGGAAGAGACTTCGCTAACGAGGCAATTCAGAAAATTGCTGTCCAGCACGACGGCAATTTTTTCATCTCACGGCTCAGCCCGCAGATGCGCATGGCCTTCGCCGGCCTCGACTGCACAGCAGGAGTTTATGAACGAGATTGTGAAGCTCGGAGCGCCGGTTCGCCCGGTCGACGTTCAGGGCAAGATTGAATTTAATTCACAATTCTTCGAGCCACACGGGTCTTTCCATGCGCGGATATATTATCCAGCGAGATACGCCGATATGGACCTCACGATCTCGCACCCGGTCGGCCGTTGGCAGATTGACGAGATCGCATTCATCCCGCAGAGGAGCAGCCTGCACCTGCTCCTGCCGCCTGCAGCTCCACCTCCACCGCCAGCTGCGCCTGCACCGCAAGCTCCACCTGCATCTCCAGGTGCGCCTGCACCGCAAGCTCCACCTGCATCTACAGCTGCACCTGGAGCTGGAGGCTAAAAGAAGTCAGCGCTGCGCTTCCCACAGGGAAGCGGCTACAGCAACAAGCGGTCGAGCGAATCCAGACAAATCTGCGACCACGTCTCCATGGTTTCGCGGCGCGCGAACAATTCGTCCTTCGCAAGAAATGTCAGGCCGGTGATCATCGCTTCGCGTTTTTCCACCTTCGGCTCGGCCAGTTTGAATACGTGAACGATGCCAAGATGCACGCGCCCAACCTCGGTCGTATCATCGTTTAGAAGCGCAACGATTCGATCTTCGAACGGAGCGTCGATTTTGATCTCCTCGTTCACTTCGCGTTCCACGCCTGCGCGATACGCCTGCTCATCCATGGCAAAGAGAGATTCGTCGGTCTCATTCATGTGACCGCCGATCCCGATTGAGCCTTTCGCGACCAGGCGCTGTTCGCCGGCTTTCTTTCCGCGGACGTAGTAAGCGACTTTGTTCTGAAACGCGATGAGCGCGTAAGGAATGATTTGTTTGTAGGCAGGATTGATCTCAGCTTCCGGGCGCGGGAGAAAGAAATTGTTTCCACGCGAGAGGAACGCATCGAGATATTTTGCGGCTCGAAGTTGAGGCCGTGAAAAGCTGCCAAGTTCGTCGAACGAGTTCGCGCCGGACGACGAGCACGTTTTCGTTCGGTGCACTCATGAGTCATGTCATTCCGAGCGGAGCGCAGCAGTCGCTGAACGCAGCGGCATCGCAGACCATGGTTCATCCCGCGCAAGCAATGTCCAGAGATGTCTCGACTTCGCTCGACATGACAGGAAACGTCAAAACGAGTACGTGACGCCCACCTGCGGGCCAAACAGGTTGAGGCTGGGATTAGGATCGGTTTGTCCGCCGTTGGACAGATGCTGGTAAAGCGCGCCGACATCCAGTTTCCAGTGATCATTCACCATGTAGGAAATGCCCGCCGCCGATAAAATGTTGAACGTGAAATCCTGGCCCTGGGCGCCGGGAATATTCGCGTGGCTGTCGATCCACCCTCCGCCTACTCCGCCGGAAATGTACGGAACGAACCGGCTGCCTCCTTGGCACGAAATTGTAGCGAAAGCCGAGATTAAATCCGAAATAGTAGTTCTCGATGCCGCGAAAAATCGGCTCTCCCATCGCGCTCACGTAAAATTGATGGTAACCGCGCAGCCACGTGTCGCCGTCTACCACTCCCCAACGAATCCGTCCCGTCAGGAATTCAGCTCCGATTTCGTAGCCGGCAGGGGCGTTGATCGCGCCTAACAAATAGCCGGACTCAATTGCGAATTCGAATCGCTGGGGATTAAAGTCGCTGCGCACGGATTCAACCTGGGTTTCCGACGTGCCGCCGAAGAGCCGGAAGCAAACGCTGAGAAACAACAAGACAGCGCATGCACGAGCGTATTTCATTCGCGCGCTACGATAGGAACGCTTGATCGGATTGCAATTTTCCTGTAGCTGCGGTCGCTTCAGCGCCGAAAGCACGGAAGGGCGATCTCCCTTGGCGCGCCGTAGCACTGCGGAGGCGGCAGATCGCCCAGCGGCGGACTGGAGACCGCCGCTCTGGACCGCGGTCAGAAATCGCCGCTACAGAATTCGGCAAGATCGGGAGGAAGGCGCGCTGGTCCATTCGCGCTCGTCCTCGATGGCTAGTTTCGCCGAGTGCAAAGCATGTCGTGGCAACAGGAGTTTCTGCTCGAGCTCATGAGTCCATCCAGTTTCGATGAAACGCAGGTACAACTGCTCGTCGGGGCCGTAGATTTTATCGCCTACGATCGGGTGGCCGATTGAGGCGAGATGCACCCGAATCTGATGAGTGCGTCCGGTGCGCGGAATCGCGCGAATCAAAGAAAACTTTTCCTCACCAACCCTCACCTGTCGTCTCTTGCGACTTCCTCTCTCTGGCCAGGAGAGGATGGAGGTGAGGGTCGAATGAAATTTCATGGAAGCCACACCGCTCAGTGCAGTGCCGATCTTCTGAACCGCCGTTCAACAAAAATTCCGTCTGTGCCGGTGCACCCGCGGCGTGAATCATTTGTTTGAGCCAGATCACAGAGTCTTGGTGTTTGCCCTGACGATCTAACGGAGCGTCAACGAGCTTGTGTTCCCATTCAGGCCAGCCCCAAACGATCGCGAGATATTCTTTGCGCAATGAGTGTCGTTGCATCAAGAGCCCAAAGTCGCGTGCGGCCGCCGCAGTTTTCGCAACCAGCACCAGGCCGCTCGTCTCGCGATCGAGTCTGTTCACGATTGAAACCTGTCCGCCGCTTGCGATCTCGAATGCGAGCAGCTCGCGTAATTGCTTCCACAACGTAGGTGCGCCGTTCGGCTTGGTGGGATGAATGAGAAGAAACGGCGGCTTATTGACGACGACGTAGTCGTCAGTCTCATCTACGATTTCGAAGTGGAGGAGTGGCGTAATGGAATAATGGAGGAGGGAATGTGCGCTGAGTTCAAAGGCTATTACTCCGATCACTCAGTCAATCGCAACCCTCGATTCCCGGTGCTTGACCTGGCTAACAAAACTGCTTTACCTAAAACGCCTCAGCCTTAATTAGGAGCTGGCCTTGGACTCCAAAGACATCAAAGAAATCAAAGCAATCATCGATTTGATGAAAAAGCACGATCTCTCCGTGTTCGAGATCGAAAAGGAGGGCTTCCGTCTGAAGCTGCAGAGAGGCGCTTCTGCTTCGCAACCGACGATAGCTGCACCGGCTGCGCGCCGGCGGTCCGGCCAAAGGCGCGGTCGCGGGAGCTGAACCGCCGCCTGCCGCTGCGAAAGCGATCGAAAGCGTTCCGATGAAAGAGATCGTTTCGCCGATGGTGGGTACATTTTACCGCGCTGCATCGCCCGACGCGCCCGCTTTTGTTGAAGTCGGGAAACCCGTCACCGAAGACACCGTCGTTTGCATCATCGAAGCGATGAAAGTGATGAACGAGATTAAGGCCGAAACCAGCGGCGTTATCGCCGAAGTGCTCGCTGACAACGGTAAGCCGGTTCAATTTGGCCAGGCGCTGTTCAGAGTGCGATGAGCATTGCCAAAGTCAGAGGTAGGGCAGGCGCATCGCCTGCCGAGGCGCCGCTAAGGCAAGTGGACGCTTGCCCTACAATAGCCATGTTCCAGAAAGTTCTCATTGCTAATCGCGGAGAAATCGCGCTGCGGGTGATTCGCGCCTGCAAGGAACTCGGCGTTCGCACCCTCGCAGTCTATTCGGAAGCAGACGTCGATTCGCTGCACGTCCAGCTCGCCGATGAAGCGATCTGTATCGGTGCGGCGCCCAGCCTTGAGAGTTATTTGAAAATCGATCGGATCATGAGCGCGGCCGAGATCGGCGATGTTGACGCGATTCATCCCGGCTATGGGTTCCTCGCTGAGAACCCGCATTTCGTGGAGGTCTGCGAAAGCTGCAACATCAAGTTCATCGGCCCTTCCTCGCGTGCGATGCAATCGATGGGCGACAAGAACGCTGCTCCGTGCGGCTGCGCGCAAAGTCGGCGTGCCGGTAACGCCCGGCAGCGATGGAATCGTTGAGACAGAGGAAGAGGCGATGAAAATCGCAAAGAAGCTTGGTTACCCGGTGATGATCAAGGCGGCTGGCGGCGGCGGCGGCCGCGGGATGCGCGCTGCGCATAATGAGCCAAGCCTTAAATCCGCTTTCCACAGCGCGCGTCATGAGGCGCAGAAAGCATTTGGAAACGATCAGGTGTATCTGGAAAAGCTCCTCGTCAATCCGCGCCACATTGAATTTCAAATCATGGCCGATAGCCATGGCCACATCGTCCATCTTGGCGAACGCGATTGCTCAATTCAACGGCGTAACCAAAAAGTGATCGAAGAATGCCCGTCGGCGGTGATGACGCCGAGTCTTCGAAGGAAAATGGGCAATGCTGCCGTGAAATTGGCCAAGTCAGTCGGATACGAAAACGCGGGAACGATTGAATTTCTGGTCGATCAGGACAGGCACTTTTACTTCATGGAAATGAACACACGCATCCAGGTGGAGCACACCGTCACGGAGGAAGTTTATGGATGCGACCTCGTCAAGGAGCAGATCCGCATCGCCGCGGGCCAGCCGCTTTCGCCGCATGTCGCGCGCGCGGAACCGCGGCTGCACGCGATTGAATGCCGTATCAATGCCGAAGATCCGGCCAACAACTTCCAGGCTACACCTGGTCGCATCGATTTTTATTACGCGCCGGGTGGCCGCGGCGTTCGCATCGACTCGCACGTTTATACCGGCTACACCGTGCCGCCATATTACGATTCGCTGATTGCGAAAATAATTACGGTCGGTTCGACGCGGATCAATGCCATCGATCGAATGCGCCGCGCGCTGGACGAGTACTTACATCACCGGCATTAAGACCACCGTGCCGTTTCATGCCGCCATGATGCGGGACGGCGATTTTCGCGATGGAAACTACGACACCGGTTTGATCGACCGCCTCATTTCAGCGGGCAAACTCAACTCTGAAGTCGCGGCCGCTTCGTTTGCATGAGTGAGCAATCGCGTGCTATGCCACGGCGCTGTGTCGCCGTGCTCGGTCGCAGTGCGGTTCAGCGCGCTCGACACAGCTGAGGCGGCGTACAGCTGCAGCTGTGAGGTCGCAACCTGGCACAACTGCTCGTCTCTACGGGATCATTGACCTCGGCTACGTGGAACGAGGCGATGCTGCTCGCATTGTGGAGCAAATGATCGAGGGCGGCGTCGATCTGATTCAGCTACGCGGAAAAACAAATCAATCGGCGAACTTGTGGATCTCGCAGCTGAGTTGCATGAATTGGCAGCGAAATCTTCCACGCCGCTGATCGTGAACGATCACGCTGAAATCGCAAGGCGCGTGCCGGTCGAAGGCGTGCACGTCGGCCAGGATGATGACCCGATCGAGATCGTGCGACAGAAAGCAGTCCGCGACATTTTGATCGGAAAATCCACGCACAGCCTCGAGCAAGCGCGTGCCGCCCAGGGCGAAGGGTGCGGACTACATCGGATTCGGCCCGATCTTCGCGACTCCGACAAAACCTGATTACGCGCCGATTGGTCTTGAAAACATCAGACGCGTTCACGCAGAAGTGAACCTGCCGATTTTCTGCATCGGCGGCATCAATATCGACAATCTACAGAGCGTGATTGACGCCGGTGCAAAGCGTGTTGTCATGGTTTCAGCCTTGCTCAAGGCGCACAACATTGTTGATTACGCGCGCTGCGCCACAGATATGCTGGCGTAAATGCCAATGACGAAGCTGACGAATGACGAATGACGAAGGAATGCTGATCAATGACGAAGCTCGATCGAATGACGAATGACGAAGGAATGACGAAGTCCGAAGACCGAAACAGCCAGTACGCCGACGATTCGTTCTGGAATAACGACGCTGAATCGGTTATCCGCGAAGAGCCGGTGAAACAAGCGCGTTTACGATTTGGAAGAGCGCACGGCGCGATTCGGTGAAGCAGTAATTGATTTCGCGAAGACAGATTCCGCAGAGACCCCGTAACTAACCGCCTGATTAGTCAACTCGTCGGAGCAGGCGACAAGTGTTGGCGCCAATTATGTCGAAGCCGACGATGCAGTTTCGAAAAAGGAGTTTTGAAATGCATTGGGACGTGCCGAAGGCAGAAGCACGCGAGAGCAAAGCACTTTCTGCGGATGGTCGCTCGAGCGGTGCCCGAGCTGAAATCCGCAAGCGCGAGAGCTGTGGCTCGAAGCAAAGAGCATTGCATTTGATCTTCTGCGAAGATTTGGAGAAGCGAAATGAACAATGACCGGCGAAATGCAATGACAAACCGACAACGAAAACGACGTTCGTCATTCGAGCTTCGTCATTCGTTCGTAGCTTCGTCATTCGTCATTTCGTCATTCTAATCATGTCCGTCCTCATAGTTGGTCCACTGCAATCGACACGGTTAAGACGCCGGTTGAGGAACACTGGAACGAATGACGAAATCCGAAGCTCAAAAGCCGGTTAGCGCCGATGATTCTGAAGCTGCAAGCACGAAAGCTGTGAATGGAAGCCAAGGAGTTGCATTTTGATCTTTTCAAGAATCTGGAGAGGCCGAAAGAATGAATAAAACGAAACTCGTCCGCGAGAAAACAAACGCGCGACACTCGCCTCGTTATTCGAGCTTTGTCATTCGTTCGTGCTTCGTCATTCGGATTTCGTCATTCTGATCATGTCTGTTCTCATTGTTGGATCCATTGCAATCGACACGGTTAAGACACCGGTGGAGGAACACTCGGAATTGTTAGGCGGCTCGGCTTCGTACGCCGCACTTGCGGCAAGTTTCTTTTCGCCCGTTCGGCTCGTCGGCATCGTTGGCAATGATTTTCCGAAATCGGAATTCGATTTTTGGAGATCGCGCAAGATTGATACCGAAGGCGTGCAACGAGTGAATGGAAAAACGTTCCGCTGGTCAGGCGAATATTCGTGGGACCTGAACACGCGCCAGACGCGCTCCATCGATCTCAATGTGTTCAAAGATTTCAAGCCGGCGTTGCCGGAGACCTATCGGCAGACCGATTTCGTTCTGCTGGCGAATATCGCGCCGTCGCTGCAAACGCATGTGCTCGAGCAAATGGAGCGTCCGCGTTTCGTTGTCGCCGACACCATGGACCTTTGGATCGAGACAGCGAGGTCAGATCTCGATGCGCTGCTTCGCCGCGTTGATCTTTTGATCCTGAACGACAGCGAAGCGCGCGAAATGACCAAGGAAACGAGTCTCATCAAGGCCGGACGGCGGATTCAGAAAATGGGGCCCGCCCACGTTGCCATTAAGAAAGGTGAGCACGGCGCGCTGCTCTTCGGCGAAGGCGATCGCTTCTTCAGTTGTGGCGCATATCCACTCGAAGACATACACGATCCGACCGGGGCAGGGGACACGTTCGCCGGCGGCATGGCCGGCTATCTCGCGGGCACGGTAAAAACGGTGCACTTCAACGATCTGCGCAAGGCAATGATCTACGGAAGCGTGCTGGCCAGTTTCTGCGTGGAAGCATTCAGTCTGGAGCGTTTGCGCAATCTCTCGATGGAGGAAATCACAAAGCGCTACGAGACGTTCAAACTGATGAGCCAATTCGAAGTGCCGCCAGAATGACGAGGAACGAGGAGTATCGCAATCTGCTGCGCCTCAGCTTGATCGTAACGTGTTCGTGCATTCTCGCAGTGGTGATCTGTTACTTCTGGGTTGATCGCAGCGTGGCGTTCTTTGTTTACAACCATCACATCAACAGGATCGAAGTCTTTCGCTGGCTCACGTACCCGCCGCCGGAAGTGCAGAACTGGTCGGCCCTGGTGGTGACAATCTTGGTTGTTAGGCGGGCGTGGGGACCATTTTTGCCGTGGCAGAAGGTATTGCTCGTCGCCTGTATCAGCTTGATCGTTGCCGACGATTTCCGCATCTCGTTAGGCGATGTTTTCGGTCGTTACTGGCCGGAGACCTGGACGCATGACAATCCCTCGCTGATCGGCACAGGAACATACGGATTTCATCCCTTTCAGCGAGGCGACGACGTCGGCAGTTTTCCGTCAGGTCACGCCTGCAGAATCTCTGGGATTCGCCGGAGTATGGATGATTGCAATGCCCGGCACTCGAGTCATAGCGCTCGTTCTTGCTGTTCCTATGCTCCTGAGTCTCGTGGCGATGAATTATCACTTTGTCAGTGACGTGATCGCCGGCAGCGTGTTAGGCGCACTGATCGCCGCATACGCGGTGCATTTGGCGCGGCTCAACAAATGCCGTGCGAGCATCCCGGTTAGTGACAGTAGTAAGAAGCCGAGCAACTCGCGTGAACGCATTACGAGACCTTTAGAGCATGAGCCATTTCGAGATTTCAAGGTGATTAAGAAGCTTTCATCGCCTCGTCGTTTCGATCATCTGCGGTGCGATCTGGCTAGCCGCACTCGACCCGGGCGACGCAAAGGGGAAAGAGAAAGGATTGGATCACGCTCGATAACTGTCAGCTCATTCCGAACAAGGCGAACGACGGCGACAGTTTCCACGTTCGAGCGAATGACACCGAGTATCTCGTCCGACTTTACTTTGTTGATGCTCCGGAAACGGCGAGCGTCGGTCCGGAGCGTCTGATCGAGCAGGCCGAATATTTTGGGCTCAGCGTGCCGCAGGTCATTGAAATCGGTCTAGACGCCAAAAAATTCGTTGACGCTAAACTGTCCGAGCCGTTCACCGTCGTCACACGATTGGCGGGAGGATTAGGACGAAGCAAAGTCCAGCGAATCTATGGCTTTGTGCGAACCAAAGAAGGCGATCTCGGCGAACAATTGATCGCGAACGGACTCGCGAGAATCCACGGAACAACCGCCGCACCGCCCGGAGGCTCAGCCTCAGCCGACGAACGCGAAAACTCGCACAACTGGAGAGCATGAAGCGAAGCGACGGAAAGTCGGAGGATGGGGCATGACCGGACAATCATCGAATGGGATAGGTGCAATGTCGCAGTCGCCGCCTAATGCCTCGCGTTCGATTTCTGTGACGCCGACATCAAGCTCGTTGGGTGCCGCTATGAGTCCAGGTGAGGTAAAGAATCGCGCGAAAGAAAAACCCAGCTCGGGAAGATCGACATCAACACCGCGACAGAAAAAGAGCTAACAACCGTGCCCGGAATCGGGCACGTGATGGCGGCGCGCATTATCGCCGCGCGACCGTTCCGAAGCGCTGATGATCTGAAGCGAGTGAGCGGCATTGGCGAAAGAAATACGCGCAGATCCGGCCGATATTTTCAGTGACCGGTTTGAATTAAGATCACGAGCAAGAGCCGGCGCAGGGACGCGAAAAGCGCGCCCGAGAGGATTCGAACCACTAACCTTCTGATCCGTAGTCAGATGCTCTATCCAGTTGAGCTACGGGCGCCCGTAAAGAGCGGTTAATTTGCGGGTAGAACGCAATCGCGTCAACCAACAGCGAACGAAGCAAACATCGAACGTCCAACGCCGAACGCCCAATGTCGAATTCGGCTAGCGCGTTCTGCATTCGGCGTTGGATGTTGGGCGTTGAGCGGTGGCGTTTTCTCTGTTTCATATCGCGTGACCATTCTTCCTTGGCTGCGGGTTTGCGGCGAAGTATCGCGAAGGCGGCGGAAATTTCTCGGTGCCGCTGCAATGGATGCTCGGGCTGCGGCGACTAAAGCTGGATGCGATCTGGCTGGAGCTCTTGCCGGGCACGGACGATGTCCTGGCTGACCAGTCAAAGATCAGGAATTTTCAGAGGCAATTGCGGGCGCATGGATTGGCGGGGCGGTATTGTTTGCTTTACCAGAAGCCGGCAGCGGACACGCATGACCTGGACTCGCTGCAGTGCATCGGAATTTCTAAACGCGAGCTGCTCGAGCGCCTCAGCGGACCGAATGTCCTGCTCAATCTCGCATATTCAATTCATCCGCCGCTGCTCCTGAAATTTGAGCGACGCATTTTTTGCGATCTCGACCCGAGCGAAATTTTTATTGGATGACGAAGATGGAAGTGGGGCAGTCGTGCCATCACGAATTTTGGACGATCGGACTCAATGTGCATGGACACGATTGCCGGCTGCCGAAATCAGCGCTCGCCTGGAAAACATTTTATCCGCTCGTGGACACGAAACTGTTCCGGCCACAATCGCGGCCGCGTTCACCGAAATTCACTACCGTCGGTCAGTGGTATTGGGGTGGGGCGGTGGAGGTCGCCGGCGAATTTCCGGATCTGTCCAAACGATTTGCCTTCGAACCTTATCTACGCCTTCCAGCGCGCGTGCCCGAGGCGCGGTTTGAGCTCGCGATGAACATCGCTGCGGATGATCCCGAAAGGGAACGATTGCGCCGGCTCGGCTGGCAAATCGCCGATCCGCACCGCGTCGCCCGCACTCCTGGGACGTACCGCCGCTACCTCGCCAGCGCGCTTGCCGAGTTCACGGCGATTAAGGGCGTCGACGTGGCGTGGCGCACGGGCTGGGTCAGCGATCGCGCTGCGGCTTTTTGGCGTTGGGTCGCCCGGTGATTACAGAAGACACCGGTGCACAACACTTATCTCCCTGCCGAAAACGGATTCCGTTTTATCCGATCCGTCGCCGAGGCGGAGACCGCTGTTCGCGAGGTGCTGCAAGATTGGTCGCGGCTGTCGAAGCAAGCGCGGCACTGCGCAGTAGAGGTCTTCGACTCGGTCAGAAATCTTCGCCGAATACTCGACCTTTAGGCGCTCGATTTGCCGTTGCAAAACGATTTTCGGGTGATACTCGTTGTCCCGTTATGGCTGACTTGATCAAACAAAGCGAGCTCAAGGATCGCATGAAAAAGATTCCGGAATGGGAATTGGAGAAAAACCAAATCGAGCGCACTTTCGAATTCGATGATTTTGTCGATGCGATCGATTTTGTGGACAGGGTCGCTGAGGTGGCTGAGGAAGAAGAACATCACCCCGACATAGATATCCGTTACAACAAAGTCCGTCTGGCGCGTATCAACGCACAGCAAAGGCGGCTTGACGGAGCTTGATTTTAATCTGGCCGAACGAATCGATACCTTGGAGGAATAGAAAGGGTGGCGGCGGCACGCTGCGTCGCCTGACTGCGCGGCGTGCCGACTCTACCCGAGTTTCGGCAGACGCCCTTCATCGGCGTCGATGAATTGGAATGAGGTCTGAATGTCGGAACGGTCGGTCATTCCTGCCTCGGCTTTCCGGCGTATCCACCATTTCCGAAACTTCGTCGTTCCAGCCGCGCTTCCGCATGAATTCGTTCCAAACGTAAATGTCGTCCGCAGTTGGTTTGCGGCCGACTGTGAAGCACCAATCCAAAATTTCCTCATCGGTGCCGCCCTGTTTGACGCGCTCGACCAGCCGATCGTAGTCGACGCGGAGAAACTTCACGCATTTTCATCGAAAGCCCTTTCCCAGATTGTCGTGATAATCTGACGGCAATTCGCCTTTGGCGTGCAGCCGGATTTTGTCGAGCATCCGGCCGAAATAAAAAAGGCCGCCTACTTTCTCTGAAGGACTTCGCAGAGGAACCTGAGCCATGAAATAGAGTTTGAACCTTCTCGCGCACCATTCAAGGGCTCGAAACTTCAGTCCTCGTTTGCTGCCTCGCGATACGGCTTATGCTCTCTATATAGCGCGAGGCGCTGCTGCAATTTGCGTTGATCGGTCGGGGGATTAACCATTTGCAGGACGCACTGTTGATAGTTGGTCGCTTGATCGAAATCACCTGTTTCGGCATAAGCGGCGGCGAGGGTATCGATGGTGCCCCAATCCTTCCACTCGGATAAGTCACAAGCTTTTACTGCGAGTTGCACCGCCTCTTTTCCATCGCGCATCCCTGGTTCAGGACACGTCGCACGAAGCCAGGCCAAGAAATTCAAAGCCGCCTCCGGTCTTTTAGTCTTCATCTGCACTGCCCTTTGAAGATCCGACACAGCTTGCTGATATTTTTTCTTTCGAACGAATAGCTTCGCGCGGGAGATGTAAATATCGGTGAGATTGGAGTCGCGCTGGAGTGCGGCGTTATAGTCAGCAATGGCTTTATCGAGCTCGCCTTGGCGAACGTAAATGCTGGCGCGGTTCACGTAGGCGCCAACGAACTCCGGATTCAAGTTGATGACTTGGCTGAGATCGGCGACCGCTTCGCGCAGCTTTCCGCTATCTTTTAATTCCGCGGCGCGGTTGAAATAGGCCTGCCACTGTCGGGGATTTAGAGCGATTGCCTTTGCGTAATCCTTCATCGCAGCCTCGAAATCTCCCTGGCGAGCCAGCGCCAAAGCTCGATTGACGTAAGCCCCGGCATTTTCCGGGTCGAGATTGATGGCCTGCATTATAATCTTGCATGGCCTTGTCGAACTCACCCTTCGCTGAGTAAGCGTTGCCGCGATTCATAATGGCGGGGGCGACTTGAATTGCGCTGAGGTTCATCGTGACAACGTCGTTCCACAACGCGATCTCATCCTCGTAATTCCCTTCGTTGTGAGCCATCTGAGCTTCTGAAACAACTCGTGATAATTCTTGCCCGCATTTCTGGTTACGAATTCTCGAGACCAGAGATGCCGGTCAGTCGGCGACAGCAGACCGAGATTATCGAATTGAAAGCTCTGTCTTCGTTCCGCACCGACTCTCGCCTGCTTATTGTCGAACCACCCGTCAACTTCTATCCAGAGGTTTCGAGCATTTGGATTCAGACTAAGCGCCTGCTCATAATCGCGCTGTTGCTTGTCCGCGTTACCCCTACGAGCGTAGAAATTCGATCGGGCAAGATATCCAATCGCGTTGCCTGGTTCAGTCGCGATTGCGACCATCAAAACTCGCAAAGTGCCCGATCGAAATCATCCATCGCGAGGTAACACAAAGCTCGGGCCACCAGCCGGTCCGCCCTCTCCGGGCTACAGCGTACTGGCCTCATCAAAATCCATTAATGCATTCGAAAACTCGCCTCTGCGGTTAAGAAGCAATCCTCGATTGTAATAGGCAGAGTCCGAATTCGGATCCAGCCGGATTGACTTCGGTAAGATCTACCAATGCTTTCTCAATTCGCCGCGCTCTTGATATGCGTATCCGCGCGCGGCAAAGGGGTAGCTGAGTTTGGGGACTGAGGCGAATAGCCTCGAGTGTGATCTGCGATGGCCTCCGCGAACTGCCGCTTGGAATTATAGGCGTGGCCGCGATTTGTATAAAGGAGCGCCTTCTGCTGATTCCATAATGGCTTCCGCAAGGCCGCGCTGTATTGTGCAATCGCAACGTCATAATCACCAGCGACGTCCGCTCGATACGCTTCCGTTGCGAGTGCGTTTGCTTCGCGAATGCTGACCACATAGTACAAAGCGAGCGAACTGAGCGCGATCACTCCGATGAGCGCAACCAGCACCATCGTTAGGCCCGAGAAAACTTTTGCCGACCTCGTCATTGGTATCCAGCTACGAACACAGCGGTCCGAATTGTAGATCGCGCTGGGTTTGATCAAAACTCATTTCGCACGATCGCGCGAGCGTGAGCCGGTATGTGCTGACACCTTCAGCTTATGTATTGCTCGACTCGTGACCGATCGCGCAACAATGTGCCTCGGCAAGTCACAT
>ERZ1370068.1568-contig-11476_pt1 | contig 64238 bp, 80 predicted proteins | sample MGYA00561227_ERZ1370068 | MGnify/ENA primary metagenome ERZ1370068 (study PRJEB38410, sample SAMEA6850437) | metagenome | study: Metagenomic assessment of the ecological functions of the soil: analysis of the soil microbiota associated with the... | reverse complement strand
CGCACGTGCCGCTCGGCATGCAGGTGCTCGAGCGCGGCATCGTCTTCATCGACCTCGCGATCGCCCAGGTTGCCGCGCTCGGCGTCATCGTCGCCGACTACCTGGGTTGGTCGCCGCACCGGTATTGCCGTCCAGGTGGCGGCGCTGAGCGCCGCGCTGCTCTGCGCCGCGCTGCTGACCTGGACCGACCACCGCTGGCCGCAGGTGCAGGAGGCGATGATCGGCGTGGTATTCGTCGTCGCCTCGAGCGCGGCCATCCTGGTGCTGGCGAAGAACCCGCATGGCAGCGAGAACCTCAAGGACCTGCTTTCGGGCCAGATCCTCTGGGTGAGCCCCGGCCGGTTGCCTTTCGTTGCCTTGTTCTACGGAGTGCTCCTCGCGCTTTGGTTCGGCCTGCGGGAGCGGCTCGGGCGGATCGGCTTCTACGTGCTTTTCGGTTGCACGGTCACGGTCTCGGTCGCAGCTCGTCGGTCTTTTCCTCGTTTTCACTACGCTGGTCGTGCCGGCGCTCGCCACCTTCTATTCCCGACGCCAGCGGCTGCTCAAGGCCTATGCCGTGGGCGCGCTCGGCTACGCGGCGGGGCTGCTTCACTCCGTCGCCGCCGACCTTCCCTCCGGCGCCATGATCGTCTGCGCGATGGTCACCGCTGGCGCTCTCGCGGCCTTCCTATTTGGCGGGCTCCGGTCGCCAATTAGGCCCGTCCGCTTTCTCCAGGCAGGCGCGGCACAGGCAGCTCATTCCCGGAACGATCTCCACCCGCGGCAGGAGCGGCGCACCAGCGATTCGGCTTCGTCGCGGCCGCAGTGAAACGGCGCGCCGCAGGCGGCGCAGCGGTCAGGCGCGATCAGGCGCTGGACTGCACGGCGCACGAAGTCCATCTGGCGGGTGAAGGCGGAGCAGGCGTCGCAGATCGCGAGATGCAGCCGCAGGCGCAGCCAGGCCCATGGGCCGAGCTTGCGGTCGAGGCCCTGGGAGACGAGGCGCGTCGCCTCTTTGCACGAGATCATCATTTCCTGAACCAGTTCGTCTGCAGGCACTCGCGCAGCGCCATGCGCGCGCGATAGAGCAGCACCCAGCAATGGGTCGGGGTGACCGCGAGTTCCTTACAGATCTCGTCAGTTTCGAAGCCCCATGTGCTCGCGCATCATGAAGGCCTGCGCGGTCTTCGCCGGCAGGCGCGCAGGCAATCCTCGAGCACGGCGAAGAACTGCTTCTGCTCGAGCGAATTGTCGGGATCGGGCCAGGCGGACGGCGCGTCGACCCAGTGGCCGCGTTGCGTCGAACAGCGCGTCGAACTCCGCGACCTCGGCAGCGGATCGGGAGCGAGCGTGCTCTCGCGCGCAGCGCGGCGGATGATGTCGACGATCTTGTGCTTGAGGATGCCGGTGAGCCAGGTGCGCAGGTTGGAGCGGCCGGCGAAGCTCGCTTCGCCGGCGAGCGCCGCGACCAGGGCTTCCTGCACGGCGTCCTCGGCGGCGTGCGGAATCGCGCAGCTGCAGGCTGGCGTAGCGGACGAGGTAGGGGCGCTCCTCCTCCGACCTCGGGCGGCGAAGCTTTTCATGGCCCCCTTGAAAACCCGAGGCCCGCCCCTACCTTCCTGATACTGGTTTTCGGAAAGGACAAGACCATGGCAAATGTTACCCGCTTCGATCCGTTCAACGACCTGGTGGACGATCTGTTCAAGGGCTTCCTCGTGCGCCCGGTTTCCTACGAGGGCGCGCGGCGACGTGCTGCCGCGCGTGAAGGTGGATGTAGCCGAGAACAACGGCGCGTACACGGTGACCGCCGACCTGCCCGGCGTGCAGCAAGGAGGACATCCAGGTGTCGATCGACGGCGCCGAGGTGACCCTCACCGCGGAAGTGAAGCGCGAGAAAGAGGCCGACCGAGGACGAGCGCGTGCTGCACACCGAGCGCGTCTACGGCAAGGTCAGCCGCGGCTTCACGCTGCCGCAGGAGATCGACGAGGCCAAGGCGGAAGCCAAGTTCCGCGACGGCGTGCTCGAGCTCAAGCTGCCGAAGAAGCCGCGGCGGCGCGCAAGCAGGTCACGATCCAGTAAGTTTTTCTGTAGTATCGGGGGCGCCATGAACGCCCCCCTCCATCTCACATGCTCCGCAGGCCGCCGAGAAGGCGCGCATCCTCGCCGAGGCGCTGCCCTACATCCAGCGCTTCCACGGCAAGACCATCGTCGTCAAGTTCGGCGGCAACGCCATGACCGACGAGGCGCTGAAGGCGAACTTCGCGCACGACGTGGTGCTGCTCAAGCTGGTCGGCATGAACCCGGTGGTGGTGCACGGCGGCGGGCCGCAGATCGAGCAGATGCTCGCCAAGCTCGGCAAGAAGGGCGAGTTCGTGCAGGGCATGCGCGTCACCGACGCCGAGACCATGGACATCGTCGAGATGGTGCTCGGCGGCCAGGTCAACAAGGAAGTCGTCGAGCTCATCAACCAGGCGGGCGGCAAGGCGGTCGGCCTCACCGGCCAGGACGGCGCGCTTCATCCGCGCGCAGAAGATGCTGCTGCCGTCGAAGGAAAACGGCAGCAGGTCGACCTCGGCCAGGTGGGCGAGATCGAGTCGATCGACCCGTCGGTGATCGACGCGCTGGAGCACGGCGGCTTCATCCCGGTGGTGGCGCCGATCGGCACCGGCGCCGACGGCACCACCTACAACATCAACGCCGACCTGGTCGCCGGCAAGCTGGCCGAGATCCTGCGCGCCGAGAAGCTGGTGGTGCTCACCAACACGCCGGGCGTGCTCGACAAGAACGGCAAGCTGCTCACCGGCCTCACGCCGCGCAAGATCGACGACCTGGTGGCGAAGGGCGTGATCTCCGGCGGCATGCTGCCGAAGATCGGCTCGGCGCTCGACGCGGCGCGCAACGGCGTGAAGAGCGTGCACATCATCGACGGCCGCGTGCCGCACGCGCTGCTGCTCGAAGTCCTCACCGACCAGGGCGTCGGCACCCTCATCCGCAGCAAGTAATGTGAGCATCGCGGCGCTGCCGCCGTCGCGGCGGGTGTGGATCTTCGACCTCGACAACACGCTGCACGACGCGCGGGCGCGCATCTTTCCGGCGATGCACGACCAGATCAACGCCTTCCTGCAGCGCCGCTTCAGCATCGACGAGGCCGGGCGCGAACGCAGATGCGCGAGCATTTCTGGCGCACCTACGGCACCACGCTCAACGGGCTGATGCGCCACCACGGCGTGCATCCGCGGCAGTTCCTCGCCGAGACGCACGTCTTCCCCGAGCTCGCCGACCTGGTGGTGCGCGAGAACGCGCTCGAGCACGCGCTCGAGCGCGCTGGGCGGCACCAAGCTGGTGTTCTCCAACGCGCCGCGCCACTACGTCGGGCAGGTGCTGCGCGCGATCGGCCTGGCGCGCTACTTCGACGCCGTCTACACGCATCGAGGACGCCCGCTACCGCGGCAAGCCGGCGCTGCACGGCTTCCACTTCTGCTGCGCAAGCACAATCTCGACCCGCACCGCTGCGCGATGGTCGACGACATGCTCGGAGAACCTGCGCACCGCGCACCGCCTGGGCATGTCGACGGTCTGGGTCAGCGCGACGCGCCGCCGCGTGCCTTTGTCGACGTGCGGGTATCCTCGGTCACGGAACTGCCGCGTAGAATCACGTCCCTAGATGCCCCGCGCCAAAGGCGAACGCAAGCTCGAGATCCTGAAGGCCCTCGCGCAGATGCTCGAGGCGCCGAAGTGGGAGCAGCATCACCACCGCCGCGCTCGCCGCGAAGCTCGGACGTCTCGGAGGCCGCGCTCTACCGCCACTTCGCCTCCAAGGCGCAGATGTACGAAGGCCTGATCGAGTTCATCGAGAGCTCGGTCTTCACCGCTCGCCAACAAGATCACCGCAGGACGAGTCCGACGGCCGCAAGCAGGCCGAGAAGCTGGTCGAGATGCTGCTCGCCTTCGCCGAGAAGAACCCCGGCATGGTGCGCGTCATGACCGGCGACGCGCTGGTCGGCGAGCACGAGCGCCTGCAGGCGCGCATGAACCAGTTCTACGAGCGCTTCGAGTCGACCCTCAAGCAGGCGCTGCGCGTCGGCTCCGACAGCGACGCCGGCGGCCGCGCCGGCGCGCTGCTGCGCTACGCGATCGGCTGCCTGCACCAGTTCGCCAAGAGCGGCTTCAGCAGAAGCCGGGCGAGAACTTTCGCCGCGCAGAGAGCGCTACCTGCTCAGCTGAGCAGACGGCGCAGGCCGCGTCCTTCGCGACCTTGACCGTTCGCCACTCGGCGATTCATGCGCGTCGAAGCGACCTGAAGTTCTCCGCTTCTAGTGATTTGCCGACGCCGGCGACGAAGCTTGATCGCTTCCATCGCCTGCAGTCGCGCCGATCGCGCCGGTGCAGCGGCGCGAAGCACGCCCATCGTCGAGCACTGCGCTTCCTCGACTCTCGCGCAGTCCTCGGGAAAGATGCACGACGTAGCAGGGCGAGCTCTTCTCGTCGTAAGTCGAAGACCATCAGCTGCGCGTCGAAGCGGATCGCGGCGCCGGCGACGCAGCGGCTTCTTCGCCGCTCGACGCAAGCGCGGTTGAGCGCGTGGCGCGTGGCGAAGTTGTCGGAGCAATCCAGCACACCGCGCACGTCGGATCCTTCCGCGGACTTTCACCGGTGCGCCACTCGGCGCTCATCGCGTCGAAAACCTGCGGTCTGCCGCTCAACGAAGTGCCGAACGGCGGCGACGAGTTTGATTGCCTCCATCGCCTGCATCGCGCCGATCACGCCGGTGAGTGGCGCGAACACGCCCATGGTCGAGCACTGCACTTCCTCCACCTCGGCGTCCTCCGGGAACACGCACGAATAACAAGGGGAGCGATGGCTTGGATAAATCAAAGACCATGAGCTGCGCGTCGAAGCGGATCGCCGCGCCGGCGACGAGCGGCTTCCTCGCAGCAGCGACGCAGGCGCGGTTGAGCGCGTGGCGCGTGGCGAAGTTGTCGGAGCAATCGAGGACCACGTCGGCGTCTTTCACCAGGTCGGAGAAATCCTTCGACGCGCTTGTGCGAGCGCGACGACTTCGACGTCGGGGTTGAGCGCCTTCAGCGCCGTCTGCGCGGCTTCGACTTTCACCGCGCCGACCGAATCGGTGCGGTAGAGGATCTGGCGCTGCAGGTTGGTGAGGTCGACCTTGTCGGAGTCGGCGATGGTCAGCCGGCCGATGCCGGCTGGCGGCGAGATAGAGCGCAGCCGGGCAGCCGAGGCCGCCGGCGCCGACGACCAGCGCATGCGCCGCTCGCAGCCGCTCCTGGCCTTCGATCCCGACTTCGGGAAGAAGGATGTGGCGGCTGTAGCGGAGGAGCTGCTGGTCGTTCAGTTAGCTGAGCGGTCTTGCTCGGCTGCTTCGGCGCGTCGCTCTGCGCGACCGTCGGCGACTGGCTCTTCACCGGCTCGCCCTTGAGGAAGGCGATCGCCTGCGTGAGCTGGAAGTCGTCCTTCGAGCCCATCTCGGTCGGCTTCTGCTCGCGCGGGCGCGAGTCGGCGCCGCGGGCTTGGCGCGCGGCGAGGCGGCGGCTCTTTCTGCTGCTGCCTGCGCTGTTCTCGAGGTGGCGCTGCAGGTCGGCTTCGCGCACGCGCGATGGCGGTGTCGCTCGGATCCTCGACCATGATGTCGGGCGTGATGCCGAGCGCCTGGATCGAGCGGCCGCTCGGCGTGTAGTAGCGCGCCGTGGTCAGCTTGATCGCGGTGTTGTTGCCGAGCGGCATGATGGTCTGCACCGAGCCCTTGCCGAAGGTCTGCGTGCCGATCACCGTGGCGCGCTTGTGGTCCTGCAGCGCGCCGGCGACGATCTCCGAGGCCGAGGCCGAGCCGCCGTTCACCAGCACCACCATCGGCACGTTCTTCACCGCCGCGGGCAGGCTGCGCAGCATCGTCGTCGCCGCGCCGCGCAGTAGTCTTCGGGCGAGGCGTAGAACTTCTTGCGCGCGTCTTCGGCGCGCCCGTCGGTCGAGACGACCAGCGACTTCTGCGGCAGGAACGCGGACGAGATCGCCACCGCGCCGTGCAGCAGGCCGCCCGGATCGTTGCGCAGGTCGAGCACCAGGCCCTTCACCTGGCCCTGCTTGAAGAGACCGTCGAGGTGCTTCACCAGGTGCTCGGCGGTCGCTTCCTGGAATTGCGAGACGCGGATCCAGGCGTAGCCCGGCTCGATCATCTTCGACTTCACGCTCTGCACGCGGATCACGGCGCGCGTCAGCGTCACGATCGACCGGCTGCGCTCTCGCCCTTGCGCGAGATCGTCAGAGTGATCTGGGTGTTCGGCTTGCCGCGCATGCGTCTTCACGGCGTCGTTGAGCGACATGCCCTTCACCGGCGTGTCGTCGAGCTTGACGATCAGGTCGCCCGGCTTGACGCCGGCGCGGAACGCGGGCGTGTCCTCGATCGGCGAGATCACCTTGACGAAGCCGTCTTCCATGCCGACTTCGATGCCCAGGCCGCCGAACTGGCCCTGCGTGCCGACCTGCAGCTCGCTTGAACGCTTCCTGGTCGAGGTAGGCGGAATGCGGATCGAGGCCGGTGAGCATGCCGTTGATGGCTTCGGTGATGAGCTTCTTGTCCTCGACCGGCTCGACGTAGTTGGTCTTGATCGCGCCGAACACCTCGGTGAACGCGCGCAGCTCCTCGATCGGCAGCGAAGGCCGTCGCTCGGCGATCGCCTGGAAGTTCAGGCTGACCAGCACCCCGGCGAAGGCGCCGAGAAGGATGAAGCCGATGTTGCGAAGCTTTTGCATATGGATTTCGCTCTTATTTCAATCTGACCCAGCGCAACGGGTCAAAGGCGCGGCCGAGATGCCGCATCTCAAAGTATAGCCCTGTTTCCTCGTTGCCACCGCTCGATCCGGTGGTCGCGACGGACTCTCCCGCCGTGACAATTTCCCCACTTGCTTGAGCAAAGACTCGTTGTTGGCGTAGATCGAGAGATAGGCGTCGCCGTGGTCGACGATCAGCAGATTGCCGAAGCCGCGCATCCAGTCGGCGAACACCACCTGGCCGGCGGCGATGGCCTTGACCGGCCTCCCTTCCGGCGCGCGGATGAAGACGCCCTTCGCCTCGATTCCCGCACCCCTTGGAGCGCCGAAGCGCCCGGTGAGTTCCCCGCGCACCGGCAGCGAGAGCTTGCCGCGCAGGCTGGAAAAGGCGACGCGCCGCACCGCGGCTTCCGGCTCGCGCTCGACCTTGGCGAACACCCGGCCGATCTCCTCGACCAGCCGCGCCATGCGCGCCTCGTCGGCGCGCAGCACTTTCATCTCGCGCCGGCTGGCGCGCACCTCGAGCGCGACGCGATCGAGCACCGCCTTGCGCGCGCGCCGCTCGTCGACCAGCTTCGCCCGGTCGGCGCGGCTCTCCTGCTCGACCGCGCGCAGCCGGTTGCGCCGCTCCTCGGCCTCGCGGCCCAGGCGCTCGAGATCGTCGAGGCCGCCGCGGTAGGCGGCGAGCTGCGTCGCGGCGGCCTGCGAGACGTAGCCGGCGTAGTGGATCTGGCGCGGGATCGCCGCGGATCGTCGCCGGAGAGCGCCACCCGCAGCGCGTCGGGCCCAGGCGCGGCGGCGCGCGCGGCGAGCATGCGCTCGAGCGCCTCGCGCTGCGCGGCGAGCCGGCGCTGCGCCTCGCGCCGGCGCTCGCCGATGCGGCCCGCCGATGCGCGCAGCGCGCGCTCCTCGGCCTGCAGCGCGGCGAGGCGGCGGTTCGCCTGCGAGATGGCGCGCTCCGAGTCGCGCAGCGCGTCGCGCGCCTCGCGCCGCGCGCCTTCCTTCTGCCTCGAGCTTCTGCGAGACGGCGTCGATGCGCGCGCGCAGCTTCGCCAGCTCCTCTTCCCGCGGCTGCGCCTGCGCGCCGCCGGCCAGGAGCAGGAGGAGCAGCGGAAACGACGGATCAGGCTTTGGCCTTGCCTTGCGCCGCGACCGCGGCGATGCGCTTCTCGATCTCGGCCGGATCGCCGAGGTAGGCGTGCTTGATCGGCTTCAGCCGCTCATCGAGCTCGTACACCAGCGGCATGCCGGTGGGGATGTTGAGCGCGCATGATGTCGGCGTCGCTGATGTTGTCGAGGTGCTTCACCAGCGCGCGCAGCGAGTTGCCGTGCGCGGCGATCAGCACCTTGCGCCCGGCGCTCACCGCCGGCGCGATGGCGCTGTTCCAGTAGGGAATCACCCGCGCCACGGTGTCCTTGAGGCATTCGCTGCGAGGCACCGTAACCCCGGCGTAGCGCGGATCGCTCCCCTCATGCCTCGAATCGTTTCTTCAAGAGGAGGCGGCGGGGTGTCGTAGCTTCGGCGCCAGACCAGCACCTGCTTCTCGCCGAACTTGGCCGCCATCTCGGCCTTGTTCGAGCCCCTGCAGCGCGCCGTAGTGGCGCTCGTTCAGCCGCCAGCTCTTCTCCACCGGCAGCCACATCTGGTCGAGCTCCTCGAGCGCGATCCAGAGCGTGCGGATGGCGCGCTTCAGCACCGAGGTGAAGGCGAGGTCGAAGCGCAGGCCCGCGCCGGCGAGGCTGCGCCCGGCGGCGCGCGCCTCCTCGATGCCCTTCGCCGACAGGTCGACGTCGGTCCAGCCGGTGAAGCGGTTTTCGCGGTTCCAGTCGGACTCGCCGTGGCGCAGCAGGACGAGCCGCAGCGGAGGATTCGGCATCGCGCTCAATTATAATGTTCGCTCTCCTTGGAAATTTCCTTCATTCAATTCCTGCAGAAGGGCTACAACCCCCTTCTCGCGCTCACCGCGCTCGTGGCGGGCGGGATGCTGCTGTGGCCGCTGGTGCGCGCGCGCGACCGGCGGCGCCGTGGGTCAACACCACGCGCGCGATCGAGCTCATCAACCGCGAGGACGCGCTGGTGCTCGACGTGCGCGACGCGGGCGAATACGGCGCCGGCCACATCCTCGGCGCGAAGCACCTGCCGCTCGCGCGCATCGACGAGGGCGCGCGGCGAGCTCGCGAAGAAGAAGGAGCGGCCGCTGATCGTCTACTGACGACGGCGGCGAGCGCTCGGCGAAGGCCGCCGCGGCGCTGCAAGCGCCAGGGCTTCACCCAGGTCGCCAACCTCTCCGGCGGCCTCGACGCCTGGCGCCAGGCCGGACTGCCGGTGGAGAAGTAGCCGGGTGGCGAGCGTGCTGATGTACTGCACCGCCGCCTGCCCGTTCTGCCAGTCGGCGGAGCGGCTGCTGCTGAAGAAGGGCGCGCGCATCGACAAGGTGCGCGTCGACCTCGAGCCGGCGCGCCGCGCCGAGATGACGCAGAAGAGCGGCGGCGGCGCACCGTGCCGCAGATCTGGATCGGCAGCCGCCATGTCGGCGGCTGCGACGATCTGTACGCCCTCGAGCGCGAGGGCAGGCTCGACCCCTACTCGAAGGCAGTCCGCATGAGCCGAAGCCGCAGCAGCCGCCGCAGGCGCACCTTCCAGATCGAGAAGGTCTACGTCAAGGACCTGTCGCTCGAGATCCCGCACGCGCCGCAGGTGTTCGCCGAGCAGGCGCAGCCGCAGATCGACGTGCAGCATCGAGAGCGGCGAATCGCGCTTCCAGCCGGACTACTACGAGGTGACGCTGTCGGTGACGGTCACCGCGCGCGCCGGCGAGCGGACGCTGTTCCTCGTCGAGGCGGTGCAGGCCGGCATCTTCGCCCTGCGCAACGTCCCGAGGCGGACCTCGGGCCGCTGCTCGGCATCGCCTGCCCGACGGTCCTCTTCCCGTACCTGCGCGAGACGATCTCGGATCTCGTCACCCGCGGCGGCTTTCCGCCGCTGCTGCTCACGCCGATCTCGTTCGAGCAGCTCTACCTGCAGCGGATGCAGCAGCAGGCGAGCGGCGCGCCGCGCATCGAAACGGCCAGCTAGGCGATGCGCGTCGCGGTCCTCGGCGCGGGAGCCTGGGGCACTGCGATCGCCTGCGTGCTCGCGCGCGCGCATCGAGGTCGCGCTCTGGGCGCGCGATCGCGCAGCAGGCGCGCACGCTGGCGCAGACGCGGCGCAACGAGCGCTACCTGCGCGGCATCGAGATTCCGCAGGCCGTCAGCGTCACCGCCGACCTCGCCGCCGCGACCTCCGGCATCGCGCTCGCGCTCGCGCGCGACGCCGGTCGCCGGGCTGCGCGATCTGTTCGCGAAGCTCGACCGCAAGACGCCGCTCGTCTGGCTGTGCAAGGGCTTCGAGGAAGGCAGCGGCGCGCTGCCGCACCAGATCGCCGCCGAAGTGCTCGGCGACGAGGCGCGCTGCGGCGCGCTCTCGGGGCCGTCGTTCGCCGAGGAAGTGGCGCGCGGCCTGCCCTGCGCGCTGACGCTCGCTTCGCGCGACGCGGCGTTCGCGCGCGAAGCCGCGGCGATCGCTGCACGGCGGGCGCATGCGCGTCTACTACAGCGCGGATCTGGTCGGCGTCGAGATCGGCGGCGCGGTGAAGAACGTGATGGCGATCGCCGCCGGCATCTCCGACGGCCTCGGCCTCGGCCTGAACGCGCGCGCCGCGCTCATCACGCGCGGCCTCGCCGAGATCGCGCGCCTCGGCGCGCGCGCTCGGCGGCGCGCCGGAAACGCTGCATGGGGCTCGCCGGCGCCGGCGACCTGATCCTCACCGCGACCGGCGACCTGTCGCGCAACCGGCGCGTGGGCCTGGAGCTCGCGCGCGGCAAGTCGCTCGACGACAATCCTGAAGGACCTCGGCCACGTCGCCGAAGGCGTGCGCTCGGCGAAGGAAGTGTCGCAGCTCGCCGCAGAAGAAGAACGTCGAGATGCCGGTCACGCGAGGCGGTGAACGCCGTGCTCGAAGGCCAGCTCAAGCCCGCAGCGGCGGTCGAGCGGCTGCTCTCGCGCGACCTGAAGCGCGAGGGCTAGGGCTTGATGCCGCGCACGCCTTCGAAGAAGCGCGCGCAGCTTCGGCAGGTCGGCGTCGTAGTCGCCGCTCGGCTCGAACGCCGGGAAGAGGCGGATCGCGTCGTGTGCTCGCCGTCGAACGCGATCGGCATGATCGGCACGCGCGCGGCGACGGCGATGCGATAGAAGCCGCTCTTCCACGGCTTGGTGCTCGAGCGCGTGCCCGGCCGGCGTGATGGCGAGGAACATGCGACTGCGCCTTGCTCGATCGCCTCCACCGCCTGCGGCACCATGCCCTGCGGCGCTTCGCGGTTCACCGGAATGCCGCCGAACCAGCGCATCAGCCAGCCCAGCGGCGGCTTGAACAGCGTGTGCTTGGCGATGAAGCGCGCGCGCAGGCCGATGGCGAACACCGCCGAGGATGCCGACGATGAAATCCCAGTTGGAGGTGTGCGGCGCGACGATCACCACCATCTTCGGCCGCGGCGGGAACTCGCCCTCGATGCGCCATCCCAGCGCGCCGAACGAGGGCGCGCCCGACGACCGGGAGAAGGCGTTGCCCCGGCTGCGGCAGGGCGGTCGGGCAGGACGCGGGACTCATCGCTGCCGAAGCCCGAGCTGGCGCCAGGCCTCGTAGCACCACCACCGCGACGGCGTTGGAGAGGTTCGAGGCTGCGGTTGCCCGGCCGCATCGGCAGCATCAGGCGCGTTCCCGGCGAGAACTCGCCGAGGATCGCATCCGGCAGCCCGTTCGCTTCCGGACCGAAGACGAACGCATCGCCCTCACGGTAGCGCATCTCGGCGTAGCCGCGTCTTCGCTTTCGGCGTCAGCGCGAACAGCCGCCTGCCCGCCAGCGCCGCGCGGCACGCGCCCCAGTCTCGGATGGACTTTCACCGGCGCGAGGTCGTGGTAGTCGAGGCCGGCGCGCTTGAGCTGCTTGTCGTCGAGCGAGAAGCCGAGCGGCTCGACGAGGTGCAGCCGCGCGCCGGTGTTGGCGGCGAGCCGGATGACGTTGCCGGTATTGGGCGGGATCTCGGGATGGACGAGGACGATGTCAAACATGCAGGGTCGGTCTCGGCGACGGTCCGGCGACGACCCAGTTCACCACGCGCGCCGCGCCCGCCGCCTTGAGCGCGCGCGGCCAGCTCGTCGAGGGTCGCGCCGGTCGTCATCACGTCGTCGACCAGCGCGACGCGCTCGCCGGCGAAGGACGCGCTGCAGCGGAACGCGCCGCGCACGTTGCGGCGGCGCGCGTCCGCGGTCGAGCTCCGCCTGCGGCGGCGCGTCGCCGCTCGCGCACGCAGGCATCGATCGTCGAGCTTCGCGCGCGCCGAGGTGGCGGGCGATCTCCACCGCCTGGTTGTAGCCGCGCTCGCGCAGCCGCTGGGCTGGAGAGGGGCACGGGGATGACGCAGTCGACGCCTCGCGAGGCGATCTTCTCGCAGCAGCAGCTTTCCAAGGAAGGGCGCGAGGGCCAGCTCGCCGCGGAACTTGAGCGCATGCACCAGCGCATCGGCGGGAAAGGCGTAGGCGAGCGCGGCGACGGTGGCGTCGTAGCGCGGCGGCTGCGCCAGGCAGCGACCGCAGACCGCGCCGAAGGCGACTCGAGCGCGCAGCGCGGGCAGAGCCGGCTGCACGCAGGCGCGGCAGATCGGCGTCGCAGCTCTCGCACAGCGTGTCGCGCGCCGCGCCCCGGCAGACGAAGCAGCTGCCGCCGAAGACGAGCCTCGCGAGCTTGGCGTGCATGCTATCGTTTCCCCATGTGGACTGTAGCGCAGCTCGGCGCCGACCTCGCGGCGGGGACGACCACGAGCCGCGAGCTGGTCGAGCAGGCGCTTCGCGCGCATCGTCGACCCGGCGGGCGAGGGCAGCCGCGCCTTCATCAAGCTCTACGCCGACTCGGCGCGCGGCGAAGCCGACTTCGCCGACCGCCAGCGCAAGGCCGGCGTGCGCCGCTCGCCGGTCGACGGCCTGCCGATCTCGGTCAAGGACCTGTTCGACGTCGCCGGCGACGTGACGCGCGCCGGCTCGAAGATCCTCGAGAAGAACGCCGCCGGCCAAAGCCGACGCGCCCGCGGTGGCGCGCCTGCGCGCCGCCGGCGCGATCCTCATCGGCCGCACCAACATGGTCGAGTTCGCGTTCGGCGGCGTCGGCCTCAACCCGCACTTCGGCACGCCGAAGAATCCCTACGACCGGAACGACCGGCCGCGTGCCCGGGCGGCTCGACCTCCGGCGGCGCGGTGGCGCAGGCCGACGGCATGTGCGTGATGGCGCTCGGTTCCGACACGCGCGGCTCGATCCGGCAGCCCGCGGCGCTGTGCGGCGTCGCCGGCTTCAAGCCGACCGCGCGCCGCGTGCCGCGCGACGGCGCGTTCCCGCTCTCTACACGCTCGATTCGATCGGCCCGCTCGCCAACTCGGTCGCGTGCTGCGCCGTCTACGACGCGATCCTCGCCGGCGAGAGCCCGACGCCGCTGCCCGAGCTGCCGATCAAGGGGCTGCGCCTGATGCTGCCGCGCTCCGCGGCGCTCGACGATCTCGACACGCACGTGACACGCGCCTTCGTCGGCACGCTCTCAGCGGCTCTCGCAAGGCGGGCGCGGTGCTCGACCGAGGTCAAGGTGCCGGCCGTTCGACCGCCAGGCCGAGTATTTCAAGAACGGCGGCTTCGCCGGCGCCGAGGCCTATCACATCCACCAGCCCTACCTCGGCCGCGCTCGCCGAGTACGACCCGCGCGTCGCCAAGCGCGTGCATGATGGGCAGGGACATGAGCGCGCGCCGACTACCTCGACGCTCGGCGAGCCTGCGCGCGGCGTTCATCGCGCGAGGTCGAGGCGCTCGCCGCGCCGTTCGACGCGATCATCATGCCGACCGTGCCGTGCATCGCGCCGACGATCGCCGAGACGCAGGCGAGCGACGAGGACTACTTCCGCTGGAACGCCCGCATCATGCGCAACACCGGCCTGATCAACTTCCTCGACGGCTGCGCGGCGACGCTGCCGTGCCACGCGCAGGGCGCGCCGCCGGTCGGCCTGATGGTGTGCGGCACGGCGATGAGCGACCGGCGCACGCTCGCGGTGGCGGCCGCGGTTGAGCAGGCCCTTTCCGCGATTGACCCGCGCGCTCGCGCGCCAGGCGCTTCGCGCGCGCGCGCCGGGACCTACGCCGGCGCGTCGCGCCTCGAGGCCGAGGTCGCGCGCGCGCATGCTCGAGCGCCTCGACTACGTGAAGATCGCGCCGCGCCGCATCCTCGACGCCGGCAGCGGTCCGCCGCAGCGGCTGTTCGCGAAGCGCTATCCGAAAGCGGAGGTCGATCGCGCTCGATTTCTCGCTCGACGATGCTGCGCGTCCGGAAAGAGGCGTTTTCGAGAGAAACAGCCCGCAAGCGATCTGCGCCGACCTGGCGCGCGCTGCCGCTCGCCGACGGCAGCGTCGACCTGGTCTGGTCCAACATGGCGTTGCACTGGCTCGCCGAGCCGCTCGCGCGCGCTGCGCGAGCTCGCACCGCGTGCTCGCCCCGGAGGGGCTGCTGATGTTCAGCACGCTCGGGCCGGACACGCTGAAGGAGCTGCGCGCGGCGCGCGGGCGAGGCGCGCGTGCACGCGTTCGCCGACATGCACGACCTCGGCGACATGCTGGTGGCGAGCGGCTTCTCCGCGCCGGTGATGGACATGGAGATCTTGCAGATCGCTTACAGCGACGCCGAGGCGCTGCTCGCCGACCTGCGCGCGCGCGGACAGACCATCGGCGCGCCTCGACCGTCCGCGCGGTCTGGCGGGGCGGCGATTTGCCGAGAGCTTGCGCGCCACGCTGGGCGTAGCGCCGCGCGCGACGTTCGAGGTCGTCTACGGGCACGCCTGGAAGGCGGCCCCGCGCGTGGCCGAAGATGCGAAAACGATTCGTTTTCAACGACGTATTTCTTGAGGAGCGCTTCGCGGTTGTGGTACTTTCGCTCCTTTCGTGGATGCCTCCGCTTCCCGCCTGATTCTCAAGCGTAATTGCTCGATGTCTCCGGCCGGCCTGGCGACGGCGTTCGCGGCGCTGGCGGCGGTTACGCTGGCGATCGGCGCGGGGTTCGCATTCGTGGGCGCGTGGCTGGTGCTGCCGTTCGCCGGGCTGGAGGCGCTGATGCTCGCCGTGGCGTTTTCGTATACGCGCGGCGCGCCGGGGCTGAAGTCGAAGAACAGAAACAACTGCGCGTTTGACGGGGAAATGATGAGCAGTCAGTCGGTTCGCAGCGATCTTCTTGCTCGCGTGCGCGCTCGCCGCCGCGGCCGCCTGCGGCGCGGCGCAGGCCCTGGAGTGGAACCTGCAGCCCGCGGCCTCGCCGATGGCCGCGCGACGATCCACGACCTGCACGAGTACGTGATGATCCTGGTGACGGTGATCTTCGTCGGCGTGTTCGGCTTCATGTTCTACGCCTGCTACGCGCACCGCAAATCGAAGGGCCACGAGGCGGCGCAGTTCCACGAGAACACCACGGTCGAGATCATCTGGACGGTGATCCCGGCGATCATCCTGGTGCTGCATCGCCTGGCCGGTGACCAAGGCGGTGATCGCGCAGAAGGACACCAGCGCGGCCGACATCACCATCAAGGCCACCGGCATCCAGTGGAAGTGGGGCTACGACTACATCAAGGGCGAGGGCGAGGGCATCAGCTTCGTCTCCACGCTCGCGACGCCGCGCGACCAGATCGAGGGCCGCGCGCCGAAGGGCGAGCACTACCTGCTCGAAGTCGACAACGACCGATGGTGGTGCCGATCGGCAAGAAGGTGCGCATCCTGACCACCGCGGCCGACGTGGTGCACGCCTGGTGGGTGCCGGCGTTCGGCGCCGAAGCAGGACGCGATTCCCGGCTTCATCCGCGACACTGTGGTTCAAGGCCGACAAGACCGGCACCTACCGCAGCCAGTGCGTCGAGCTGTGCGGCAAGGAGCACGGCTTCATGCCGATCGTGGTGCGACGTGGTCTCGCCGGAGGACTACAGCAAGTGGGTCGGCGAGAAGAAGAAGGCGATGCTCGCCGCCGCCGACGACCCGACCAAGACCTGGACGCTGCCCGAGCCTGATGGCGCGCGGCGAGAAGGTCTACGCCGCCAACTGCGTCGCCTGCCACCAGGCGAACGGCACGGGCACGCCGCCGACGCATTCCCGCCGCTCGCCGGCTCGAAGGTCGTCACCGGCGCCGAAGGCCGGGCCAGATCGACACGGTGCTGAACGGCCGGCCGAACACGGCGATGCAGGCGTTCGGCAAGCAGCTGTCCGATACCGAGATCGCCGCGGTCATCACCTACGCGCGCAACACCTGGGGCAACAAGGCCAGCGAAGTGCAGCCGGCCGAAGTCAAGGCACGACGGAAATAGAGGCCAGGAGAAACACATGAGCTCTGTCCCCACGACACGATCACGACCACGCGCACGGCCACGATCACGGCCACGACCATGACCACGGCCATCACGGCGGCGGCTACGGCGGCATCATGCGCTGGATCACCACCACCAACCACAAGGACATCGGCACGCTCTACCTGTGGTTCAGCTTCATCATGTTCATGACCGGCGGCGCGATGGCGATGGCGATCCGCGCTCGAGCTGTTCTCGCCGGGGCTGCAGTTCTTCAACCCGGACCTCTTCAACCAGTTCACCACCATGCACGGCCTGATCATGGTGTTCGGCGCGATCATGCCGGCGTTCGTCGGCTTCGCGAACTGGCAGATCCCGATGATGATCGGCGCGCCCGACATGGCGTTCGCGCGCCTCAACAACTGGTCGTTCTGGCTGCTGCCGTTCGCCGCCACGCTGCTGATGCTGTCGTTCTTCACGCCGGGCGGCGCGCCGGGCGTGGGCTGGACGCTGTATGCGCCGCTCACGGTGCAGATGGGCATGGGCATGGACCTGACGATCTTCGCCGTGCACATCCTGGGCATGAGCTCGATCCTCGGCTCGATCAACATCATCACCACCATCCTCAACATGCGCGCGCCGGGGATGACGCTGATGCGCATGCCGCTGTTCGTCTGGACCTGGCTGATCACCGCCTACCTGCTGGTGGCGGCGATGCCGGTGCTCGCGGGCGCGGTGACCATGACGCTCACCGACCGGCACTTCGGCACCACCTTCTTCAACGCCGCCGGCGGCGGCGACCCGGTGCTCTACCAGCACATCTTCTGGTTCTTCGGCCACCCCGAGGTCTACATCATCGCCCTGCCGGCGTTCGGCGTGATCTCGCAGGTGATCCCGGCGTTCTCGAGGAAGCCGCTGTTCGGCTACGCCTCGATGGTCTACGCCACCTCGGCGATCGCGATCCTGTCGTTCATCGTCTGGGCGCACCACATGTACACGGTGGGCATGCCGGTGACCGGGCAGCTGTTCTTCATGTACGCGACCATGCTGATCGCGGTGCCGACCGGCGTGAAGGTGTTCAACTGGGTGGCGACGATGTGGAAGGGCTCGCTCACGTTCGAGACGCCGATGCTGTTCGCGCATCGGCTTCCTGTTCCTGTTCACGCTCGGCGGCTTCACCGGCCTGGTGCTCGCGCTCGTGCCGGTCGACATCCAGCTGCACGACACCTACTACGTGGTGGCGCACTTCCACTACGTGATGGTGGCCGGGGCGCTGTTCTCGCGCCTTCGCCGGCATCTACTTCTGGCTGCCGAAGTGGACCGGCAAGATGTACGACGAGACGCTCGGCAAGTGGCACTTCTGGCTGACGCTGATCTTCTTCAACATGATCTTCTTCGTGCAGCACTTCCTCGGCCTCGCCGGCATGCCGCGGCGCATCCCGGACTACCCGCTGATGTTCGAGACCTGGAACAAGATCTCCTCGATCGGCGCGTTCGGCTTCGGCCTGTCGCAGCTGCTGTTCCTGTACATCGTGCTGAAGTGCATCCGCAGCGGCGAGCCGGCGCCGCAGAAGCCCTGGGAAGGCGCCGATTCGCTCGAGTGGACGCACCTGCCGACGCCGGTGCCGTACCACACCTTCGAGACGCAGCCGGTCCTCAAGTGACGTCGACGGACGATGAGCAAGAACCTGAAGACCGCGCTGGTGCTCGGCGTCGATCGCGCTGGCGTTCTTCTTCGGCATCATCGCCGAAGTACTGGCTGCTGCGCCGGTGAACGACGCGACAGAACGAGAAAACCGACGGCTGTTCGACGCGGCTCGCGATCGTCGCGCTCGGCATGTTCGGCTTCGGCTTCGCGCTGGTGCCGTTCTACAACCAGATCTGCGCAGGCGCTGGGCATCAATTCGCTCGAGCAGAACGAGCGAGCTGCCGGCGAACACGCAGGTCGACGCCTCGCGCACCGTGACCATCGAGTTCGACTCCAACACCCGCGACCTGCCGTGGCGCTTCCAGCCGGTGGTCAGTCACGTCACGGTGCACCCGGGCGAGCTGGCCACGGTCGAGTACGAAGTGATCAACGTGCGCAGCAGCGCGGTCACCGGCCAGGCGGTGCCGAGCTACGGCCCGGCAGATGCGCCGGCGAGTATTTCCAGCAAGGTCGAGTGCTTCTGCTTCCAGCAGCAGACCCTCGCCGCGGGCGAGACGCGGCGCATGCCGGTCACCTTCGTCGTCGACCCGAAGCTGCCGAAGGACGTGAACACGATCGCGCTTTCCTACACGTTCTTCGAGGTGGCGGGCCGCGGAGGGAAGTCGTGATGGAGACGGTCAAGACCGTGCTCTCCGGCGCGATCGGCATCCGCCGCAGGAGCGACGCACGAAGGCGCGCAGCTCAACCCGGTTCACGTCATCGTGACCGCGGTCGTGGCTCGTCGCGCTGTTCATATTGACTCTGGTGACGATCGTCCGCATCGTCACCAGCTAAGGAGAGAGCAGAAATGGACGCACAGCGCATCCACCACCGGCCGCAGCCGCACTACGCGGTGCCGCAGCCCATGCCGTGGCCGATCATGGGCTCGACGGCGCTGTTCCTGCATGGCGCTCGGCGCGGTGTTCGTGATCAACGGCCAGCGGGCGGCTGGGTGTCGATCGCCGCCGGCCTGATGCTGCTGGTCTACATGATGGTGCGCTGGTTCGGCGAGGTGATCCGCGAGTCCGAGGGCGGCAAGTACGGCGGCTGGGAGGACCTCTCGTTCCGCTGGGGCATGAGCTGGTTCATCTTCTCCGAGGTGATGTTCTTCGCCGCGTTCTTCGGCGCGCTCTTCTGGATGCGCGCAGCATGTCGGTGCCCGACCTCGGCGACCATCGAGTCACAACGCGCTGGTCTGGCCGGGCTTCACCGCGCACTGGCCCTCGGCCGGCCCGGCGTTCGCCGAGGCGTTCACGCCGATGGCGGCGTGGGGCATCCCGGCGATCAACACCGTGCTGCTGCTCACCTCCGGCGTGACCGTCACGATCGCGCACTGGGCGCTGAAGGAGAACAACCGCGAGCAAGCTCATCCTCTGGCTCGGGGCTGACGATCCTGCTCGGCGTCGCTGTTCCTCGGTCTGCCAGGCCTACGAGTACGGCCACGCCTACTCGGAGCTGAACCTCAAGCTCACCACCGGCGCCTACGGCTCGACGTTCTTCATGCTGACCGGCTTCCACGGCTTCCACGTCACCTGCGGCGCGATCATGCTGACGGTGATCTGCTTCCGCTGCCTCGCCGGGCCACTTCAAGCCCGACCACCACTTCGGCTTCGAGGGCGTGGCCTGGTACTGGCACTTCGTCGACGTGGTGTGGCTCGGCCTCTTTATCTTCGTCTACTGGCTATAGCTGAGCCGGTCTTTGAACAGGCCGAAGTAGTACCCGGCCATCAGGAAGACGAACAGCGCGACCGACAGGCCGACCCGCAGCGCGAGGGCCTTCACCATGCGCTTCGAGCCGCTGCGGTCGCGGAACATGAACAGCCCCGCCGAGGCGAGGCTCGCGCACGATCAGCACGAACACCCCGATCACCACATAGCGCATGCCCGCAGGATACTCTTTCCGCCCGCGCCTCTGGGCGCTCGCGCTCGCGCTCGCCGCGTGCGCGGCCGGCATCGCGCTCGGCAACTGGCAGAGCGCGCCGCGCCGAGGAGAAGGCGCGCTCGCGCGCGACGGAGCTGAGAAGACGCGTCGCGCTGCGCGGCGTGTTCCGTCCCGAGCTCACCGTGCTGCTCGACAACAAGATCCGCAATCACCGCGTCGGCTACGAGGTGGTCACGCCGCTGCGGCTGGATCGACGATGCGGACGAGCACGTGCTGGTCAACCGCGGCTGGATCGAGGCGCGCCGACCGCGATGCACTGCCGGCGGTGCGCACGCCGCCGGGCGAAGTCCGCATCGAAGGCAGTCGCGCTGGAGCGCTTGCCGCGCGCTGCTCGCGCCTGGGCGAGCAAGCGAAGTCGCGCGTGCGGCAGAACCTCGACATCGACGAGTTCGCCGAGGAAACCGGGCTCGCGCCTGCAGCCGCGCGTGATCGAGCAGCACTCGAGCGGCGGACGACGGCCTGCTGCGCGATTGGCCGCGGCCCGACGCTCGGCGTCGAGAAGCACGCGGCGTACGCGCTGCAGTGGTATTCGCTCGCGGCGCTCGCGATCGTTCTCGCTTGTCGTGCTGTCGTTCCGCAAAGCGTGACGCGCAATAAGGTCCTGCTGATCGGCGCTGGTCTGCGCCGCGCCGCTCGTGCTTCGGCACGCTGGCCTACGTCTTCAAGCTGGACGTCGGCGCGCCGCGGCGAACTACGGCGAGCTGATCCCGCCGCGGCCGCTCTCGGGCCGCCCTTCGACCGCGCTGCGCGGCAAGTGGCTGCTCATCGCCGTCGACGGCGCGGCGTGCGACGCCTGGTGCGAGAAGAAGCTCTACTACCTGCGGCAGCTGCGCCGGGCGCAGGGCAAGGACATGGATCGCGTCGAGCGGCTCTGGCTCCTGACCGACGACGGCAAGCCGCGCGCCGAGCTGCTGCCGGCGATCGAGGGCACGGTGATCGAGCGCGCGCCGAAGATGGACGCCTTCCCCGGAAACCCGCCGATCATCTCTACGTGGTCGATCCGCTCGGCAACCTGATGATGCGCTACCCGCGCGACCCGGACCCGTCGAAGATGCTGAAGGACCTGCAGCGCCTGATGAAGTTCGCGAGGAGCGCATGAGCGCCCATCGCCGGCTGGTGCTCGCCACGCTGCTGCTCGCGTTCTGCGTGATCGTCGTCGGCGCCTACGTGCGGCTTTCCGACGCCGGCCTCGGCTGCCCCGACTGGCCGCTCTGCTACGGGCGCGCCGTTCCCGGCGACGACCTCGGCGCCTCGGCGCTGCAGCGCGCCTGGAAGGAGATGGCGCACCGCTACCTCGCCGGCGGCCTCGGCCTGCTGATCCTCGCGGTGTTCGTCTCCGCCTGGAAGCGGCGCCAGGGGCGCTGCTCGCCGGCGCGCTGCTGCTCGTCGTCGTCTTTCAGGCGACGCTCGGCATGTGGACGGTGACGCTGCTCCTGCAGCCGGCGATCGTCGCCGCGCACCTTCTCGGCGGCATGGCGACGCTCGCGCTGCTGCTGTGGCTGTTCTTTCTCGCTCGGCTCGCACCCGAGCGCGCCGGAAGCGCGCGCGCTGCGCCTGCCGGCCCTCGCGGCGCTGCTGGCGGTCGTGGCGCAGATTGCGCTCGGCGGCTGGGTCAGCGCCAACTACGCGGCGCTCGCCTGCCCCGATCTGCCGCTCTGCCGCGGCGCGGCGCTGCCGCCGATGGACTTCGCACAACGCCTTCCACGTGTTTCGCGAGCTCGGTCAGACCGGCGGCGGCGAGCGCCTGCCGGCGCGAGGCGCTGACCGCGATCCACTGGACGCATCGCGCTGTTCGCGCTGGTCGTCGTCGTTGCCGGTCGGCTGGGCCGCGCTTCAAGGCTTTTCCGGTGATGAGGACGCTCGGCGATCGGCATCGCTCGTGCTGCTGGCGCTGCAGTTCTCGCTCGGCGTCGCCAATGTCGCGTTCAGCCTGCCGCTCGCGCTCGCCGCCGCGCACAACGCCGGCGCGGCGCTTCTGCTCGCTTCGCTCGTCGTGCTAAACTTTTTTCTTTCCGCGGCTTGCGTCCTTCCTGGTGAACACGCGAAGTCCTTCCTCTCGGCCTTGCGCAGCGCTTGCGAGCGTTCTATTCGCTCACCAAGCCGCGCGTCGTGTCGCTCATCGTCTTCACCGCGGTGATCGGCATGCTGCTCGCCACGCCCGGCGCGGTGCCGCTGCAGATCCTGCTCGCCGGCACCGCTCGGCATCGCGCTGGTCGCCGGCGCCGCCGCGGCGATCAACTGCCTGGTCGAGCAGAAGATCGACGCGGTGATGCAGCGCACGCGCTGGCGGCCGCTGCCGCGCGGCGAGCTGTCGGCGACGCAGACGCTGGTGTTCGCCGGCGTGCTCGGCGGCGCTGGGCCTGTGGCTGCTCTACCAGTTCGTCAACGCGCTCACGCTGTGGCTCACGCTCGCGACCTTCATCGGCTACGCCGTGGTCTACACCGTGATCCTCAAGCCGCGCGACGCCGCAGAACATCGTCATCGGCGGCGCCTCGGGCGCGATGCCGCCGGTGCTCGGCTGGGCGGCGGTCACCGGGCAGGTGAGCGCCGAGGCGACTGCTGCTGTTCCTCATCATCTTCGCCTGGACGCCGCCGCACTTCTGGGCGCTCGCGCTCTATCGCACCGAGGACTACGCGCGCGCCGGCGTGCCGATGCTGCCGGTGACGCACGGCAAGCCTACACGCGCCTGCAGGTGCTGCTCTACACGCTGATCCTGTTCGCGGTCAGCGCTGCTGCCCTTCGCGATCGGCATGAGCGGCTCGCTCTATCTCGCGGCGGCGCGTGCGTGCTCGGCGGCGTCTTCATCGGCTACGCCGTGCGGCTTTACTTCGCCTACAGCGATCGCCTCGCGCAGCTCACGCTTCCGCTACTCGATCGCCTACCTCGCGGCGCTCTTCAGCGCGCTCCTCGTTGACCACTATCTGTAGGTGGCTGCTCGCCGCGGCTGGCTGGCTCGCGGGCTGTGACGGCGGGCCGAAGTTCAAGAGCACCGACATCACCGGCGCCCCGTACGGCAAAGCGCTGGAGCTCGCCGACACGCAGGGCAAGCTGCGGCACCTCGAGGATTTCCGCGGCAAGGCGGTGGTGCTGTTCTTCGGCTTTACCCGCTGCCCGGACATCTGCCCGACCACGCTCGCCGAGATCGCCGGCGCGGTGAAGAGCCTCGGCCGGACGCCGAGCGGGTGCAGGTGCTGCTCGTCACCGTCGATCCGGAGCGCGACACCGCCGAGGCGCTGTCGGCCTACGTCGGCGCTTTCGACCCGCGCTTCATCGCGCTGCGCGGCGACGCTGCCGCGACGCAGCGGGTGGCGAAGGACTTCAAGATCTACTACGAGAAGCGCAAGCAGGGCGAGACCTACACCGTCGACCATAGCGCGCAGGCGTACGTCCTCGATGCGCAGGGCCGGCTGCGCCTGCTCGTTCGCCACGACCGCATCGGCAAGGATCTGGCGCCCGACCTGCGGGCGCTGCTCGCCGAGCGCAGCTAGCGCTTCGCAGGGCGCGCCGGCTGCGAGCAGGGCGCGGCTGGATGTGCACCGTCTCGTTGCTTCGGTCGATCGAGAGCGCCGCGTCCATGTCGAGCAGGGCGTTGGCGAACTCGCGCCTTCGCCGCCCAGACGCAGCCGCGGTTGTGGTATCCGTAGATATCGTTGGGATTCAGGCGCAGCGCCGCGGTGTAATCGGCGATCGCGCCATCGAAGTCGCCGCCCTTGGCTCGTAGCGACGCGCGGTGGCGCGAAGAGCGCGGGGTTGCCGGGATTGATGCGGATTCCTTCGCCGAGCGCTGCGAGCGCGCTTTCGGCGTCGGCCTTCTGCAGGAAGGCATACGCCCGTCCGAGGTGGGCAGCCGAGTCGGTCGCCGTGCGATCCACGTTGGGGGACGGCCTGCGCAAGACGATCCCAACGCCCGAGTATTGCGTCTGGTCGATCGATGCTGCCGCGTAGCGCCGCGCCGAAGTCCTGCAGCGCCTTGTCGGGCTCGCGCTTCGCCAGCAACACCTGCCCCCGGCTGACGTAGACCTTCGGCGTTACGCTGGGATCGAGGCGCAACGCCTCGTCGAGATCGGCCAGGGCGCCGTCGTGATCTCTGCCGCGTCAATTTGATTCCGCCACGGAGCGGCGTATGTTCCGGCGCGCACGCGGCTCTCCTCCGGGCGGATCGCCTGCAGTCGGACCACTTCGTCCAGATCCGCGATCGCGCGGTCGTATCGGCGTTTGCGTTCCCACGCGGCCGCCCGGTTGAAGTAGGCGGTGGCGAGAGCTCCGGTCCGACAGGGTTCCCGACTTGATCGCCCGCGTGCAGTAGTCGATGGCGAGGTCGAGGCCCATGAAGCCGCCATCGGCGCACTTCTGCAGATCTGACGCTCCATTGCGCTCGCGCCGCCGTCGCGCCCGTCAAAGCCGACGAAGAGGAGGAGCTGGAGGAGGGTCCTGCCGCTCACAGCCATAGTCTAGGCCGGAAAAACCAGCCGCCAGACGCCTACGCCATCACCGCTTGCGCATCTTCTCCAGCGCCTTCGCCTCGATCTGGCGGATGCGCTCGGCGGAAACCTTGAACTCGGCGGCCAGGTCGTGCAGCGTCGCCGTGTCCTTCTCCTTCAGCCAGCGCGCCTCGACGATGCGGCGGCTGCGCGCGTCGAGGCTGGCGAGCGCGCTTCTGCAGGCCCGCGGCGCGCAGGCGCTCGCGACTGCTCGCGCCTCGAGCACCCGGGCCGGCTCCGACTCGCTCGTCGGCGAGGTAGTGCGACCGGCGCGTAGCGCTTCCTCGTCGTCCTGCGTCGGGCTCGAACGCGATCTCGCGGCCGGCGAGGCGCGTCTCCATCTCGGTGACTTCCTCGGGCTTCGACCTTCAGCTCGGCGGCGACGTGCCGCGACCTCGCCGCTCGACAGCGGCGCGAGCCCGCTCTTCATCGAGCGCAGGTTGAAGAACAGCTTGCGCTGCGCCTTGGTGGTGGCGACCTTCACCAGCCGCCAGTTGCGCAGGATGTACTCGTGCATCTCGGCCTTGATCCAGTGGATCGCGAACGACACCAGGCGCACGCCGCGCTCCGGGTCGAAGCGCTTCACGGCCTTCATCAGGCCGATGTTGCCTTCCTGGATCAGGTCGGCGTGCGGCAGGCCGTAGCCGAGGTAGCCGCGCGCGACGGCGACCACGAGGCGCAGGTGCGACAGCACCAGCTGGCGCGCGGCCTCGAGGTCGTCGGCGTCGCGGAAGCGCCGGCCGAGCGCGCGCTCTTCCTCGGCGCTGAGGAGCGGAAAGCGGTTCACGGTCTGGATGTACGTCTCGAGACTTCCCGCCGGCATCGGTACGGGCAGGGCAGAGGCAGCGTCGCTTGCATATCCAGTTTCTCCTGCGGAGCGATTTTAGCACTCGCGGTATTTGGAGTGCTAAGACGGCTACTTTGTTCCCAAGTAGAAGCCTTTAACGTAAGCGTGCGCTTACATATTCAGTCGCGGCTCGATATCCCGAAGGTGCCGGCTCACCGAGAGGTGAGCGCCCAGCCAGCCGAGCCGCCGGCGAGCGCCAAGCACCACGCCGGCGCCCGGCAGCCGGGAGGAACGCGAGGCGAAAGCTCGAGCCGTAGGAATCGGCGAGCGACCGCACCTCGATGGTTGAGCAGCGAGCAGCCCGGCGACGATCGCCAGCGCGAACACGCCGCCGGCCGCACCCTGCAGAGCGCCCAGGTAGTAGAACGGCCGGCGGATGAAGGCGTCGGTCGCGCCGATCAGCTTCGAGACCTCGATCTCCTCGCGCTGCGTCAGGATCTGCAGGCGGATGGTGTTGAAGGTCACCGCGACCAGGCCGGCGCCGAGCAGCGCGGCGAGGAGCCACAGGCCGAGCCGCCCGATGCCGCGCGAGCGCGCCGAGGCGGCGCGCCCAGACGCTGTCGGCCTGCACGTGCGCGACGCCGGGCAGCTTCGCCAGGTCGGCGGCGAGCGGCTCGAGCGTTTTCTCGCTCGCGGTCGACGACGAACGCGTCGGGCAGCGGATTGCGGCCGAGCGAGGCGATCGACTTCGCGCCATGCCCTCGACGCGCGCCGAGCTGCTTCAGCGCCTCCTCGCGCGGCACGAAGCGCACCTTGCTCACGCGCGGTCGGCGCGCAGCGCGCGACCGAGCGCGTCGGCCTCCGCGCGCTTCGCATCCGGCCGCAGGAAGACGCGAGATCTGCGGCTCGAGCGTGGCGCGCCCGGCGAGGCGCGCAGGCTCTCGAGCAGCGCGTAGCCGCCCGCCGGCAGCGACACCGCGATGCCGATGACCAGCGCGCTCGCGAGCCCGCTCGGGCGCCAGAGGCGCTGCGCCGCGCGTGCGCAGCGCCGCGGCGTGCTGGCGCAGCCAGCGCGCTCATGACAGTGCCGCCCCTCGCGCGAGGCGCAGCACGCGCTTGCCGTAGCGCTCGACCAGCGCCAGGTCGTGGGTCGCGATCAGCACCGTGACGCCGACCTGGTTGAAGGCGACGAAGATGTCGAGCACCTGCGCGCGCCGACTCGGCGTCGAGGTTGGCGGTCGGCTCGTCGGCGATCAGCAGCGCCGGGCCGGTTGACGACCGCGCGCGCGATGGCGAGCCGCTGCTGCTCGCCGCCCGAGAGCTCGATCGGGTTCGCTTTCTCGCGCGGCAGCAGGCCGACCTTGTCGAGCGCGGCGCGCGCGCGGCGCGCCGCCTCGCTGCGGCGGCTGGCCGGAGAACGCGAGCGGCAGCATCACGTTGTCGTAGCACGCTGCGGTCGTAGAGCAGCTTCTGGTCCTGGAAGACGAGGCCGATGTTGCGCCGGAGATACGGGATCGCGCGCGCGCTTGAGCGCGCCGACGTTCTGCCCGTTGACGATCACCGCGCCCGAGGTCGGGCCGCTCGATCGCGGGGATCAGCTTGAGCAGCGTCGACTTGCCGGCGCCCGAGCGCCCGATGAGGAACGCGAGCTCGCCCGCCTCGAGCGCGAAGCTGACGCTCTCGCAGCGCGCTCTTGCCGCCGGGGTAGCGCTTGGCGACGGCGGAGAAGCTAACCAACCAGCGCCTCGGCGAAATCGCGCGCGACGAAGGGCCGCAGGTCGTCGATGTCCTCGCCGACGCCGACGAACAGCAGCGGCACCGGCCGCTCGCGCGGCGATGGCGCAGAGCGGCGCCGCCCTTCGCCGTGCCGTCGAGCTTGGTGAGGACGAGCCCGGTCAGCCCGAGCGCATCGTCGAACGCCTTCACCTGCGCGAGCGCGTTCTGGCCGGTGTTGGCGTCGAGCACCAGCAGCACCTCGTGCGGCGCGCCGGCGAGCGCCTTGGCCGCGACGCGCTTCACCTTGCGGATCTCCTCCATCAGGTGCAGCTGCGTCGGCAGCCGGCCCGCGGTGTCGGCGATCACCACGTCGATGCCGCGCGCGCGCGGCGCGCAGATCGCGTCGAAGACCACCGCGCCGGGATCGCCGCGACGCCTGCGCGATCACCGGCACGCTGTTGCGCTCGCCCCAGGCGACGAGCTGCTCGCGCGCCGCGGCGCGGAAGGTGTCGCCGGCGGCGAGCAGCACGCTCTTGCCCTGCGGCTGCAGCCAGTGCGCGAGCTTGCCGATCGAGGTGGTCTTGCCCGAGCCGTTCACGCCGGCGACCATGATGACGAACGGCTTGGCGCCCGTCGATATCCAGCGTCTTCTGCAGCGGGGCGAGCAGTCCGGCGACCGCCTCGCGCAGCGCGGCTCTCAGCGCCTCGCCGTCCTCGGGCTTCCGCTTGCGCAGCGGCAGCGAGCAGCGCCTGCGTGGCGGCGACGCCGCAATCGGCCTGCAGCAGCGCGGCTTCCAGTTCCTCGTAGAGCGCCTCGTCGACGCGCCGGCGCGTGAGCAGCTCGCCGACCGGCGTGTCGAGCACTTCCCGCGTGCGCGCGAGACCCGCCTTGAGGCGCGCCGCCCAGGAAAGTGTTGCTACCATGGATGCGTGCAGTCTACCACGAAAGGCAAGAGCAAGGTGCGGATTATCGCGGGGAATACCGCGGGCGGCGCATTCCGGTACCGCGAAAACCGGACCTCCGGCCCGACGCCCGACCGGGTGCGCGAGACGCTGTTCAACTGGCTCGGCCAGTGGCTCGACGGCCTGCGTCTGCCTCGATCTTTTCGCCGGCAGCGGCGCGCTCGGCTTCGAGGCGGCCTCGCGCGGCGCGGCGCGCGTGGTGATGGTCGAGAACGACCGCGCCGTCTTCCAGTCGCTCGAGAAATTCCGCGACCCTGATCGGCGCGAAGGCGATCGAGCTGGTGCGCGGCGACGCGCTCGAGTACCTGCAGCGCTCGCGCGAGCGCTTCGACGTGGTTTTCCTCGACCCCCGTTCAGGCAGAATGCGCTGCCGGCCGTGTTCCGGCAGCTGCCAGGGCGCGGCAGGGAGCGCGCGTGTACGTGGAAGCGAGCGAGGCCGTTCGACGCCGGGCGACGCCATGGCACGAGCTCAAGCGCTCGCGCGCCGGCCAGGTGAGCTACCAGCTCTTCGAATGGAGAAGCGATGATCAAGGCGGTCTACCCGGAACGTTTGATCCGCTCACCCGCGGCCACGAGGACCTCGTGCGCCGCGCCTCGACGCTGTTCGACAAGGTGGTGCTCGCCATCGCCGACAGCAAGGCGAAGCGGCCGTTCTTCACGCTCGAGGAGCGCATCGCGCATGGCGCGCGAGGTGCTCGGCGACATGAAGAACGTGGAGGTGGTCGGCTTCGCCAGCCTGCTCACCGAGTTCGTGCGCAAGCAGGCGCGCGCGTGGTGCTGCGCGGCCTGCGCGCGGTCTCGGACTTCGAGTACGAGTTCCAGCTCGCCGGCATGAACCGCAACCTCTACCCGGAGATGGAGACGATGTTCCTCACGCCGTCGGAGCAGCACATGTTCATCTCCGCGACGCTGGTGCGCGAGATCGCCGTGCTCGGCGGCGACGTGTCGCAGTTCGTCCATCCGCTGGTGGCGAAGAAGCTGAAGGCAGAAGACGAAGCGCTAGCGCTGGCAGCGCGGGCAGAAGTAGGTCGCGCGCTGTCCCTGCACGATGCGCCGGATCGGCGTGCGGCAGCGCCGGCAGGGCATGCCGGCGCGGTCGTAGACCCAGTAGCGCGATTCTGGAAATAGCCCGACTGCGCCGTCGCTGCCGACGAAGTCGCGCAGGCTCGAGCCGCCGGCGCGTGATCGCCGCGCGCAGCGTGAGCCTTGATCGCCGCGATCACCAGCTTTGCGGCATTCTGCAAGCGAAATTCTGCCTGCCCGCTTGCGCGGATCGATGCCGGCGCGGAACAGGCTCTCGCTCGCGTAGATGTTGCCGACGCCGACGATGCGCTTCGCGTCCATCAGGAACTGCTTGACGCGGCGATGCGCAGGCCGCGGCTGCAGCTTGTGCAGGCGCGCGCCGTTGAGCGCGCGCGACAGCGGCTCGACGCCGAGATGCGCGAGCAGCGGATGCGACTCGACGTCGCTTGTCGGTCCACAGCACCGCGCCGAAGCGGCGCGGGTCGCGCAGCCGCAGGCACCTGTCGCCGAGCACGAGGTCGAAGTGGTCGTGCTTGCCCGCCGGCGTGCCCGGCGGCACGAGGCGCAGGCTTCCCGACATGCCGAGGTGCAGGATCAGGTGGCCGTCGCCGCAATCGACCAGCAGGTACTTGCCGCGCCGGCGCACCGCGCGCACGGTGCGGCCGGCGAGTCCGCGCACCGAGCGCGGAATCGGCCAGCGCAGCCGCGGCTCGCGCACCGCCACGCCGAGATGACCTGGCCGACGAGATGCGGCGCGAGTCCGCGGCGCGTAACCTCGACTTCGGGCAGTTCCGGCATCGGGAACGTTTGCTTGTGCGGGGCACCAAATATACCTAAGATGGATCGCAGCAAAGGCCGACGATGAACCCTCCCCGCAGTCTGCTTCCGCCTGCTCGTCGCAGCAGCGCTCGCCACGACCACGCTTTCGCCTGCGCCCAGGCGCCTCGCGCCGACGGCAGGCGCGCCGCGCGCCGACGCAAGGACATCAAGGAGCTCAACGAGCCGACGCTCTACGAGTTTCTGCTCGGCGAGATCGCCCTGCAGCGCGGCGACGCGCAGCTCGCCGCGCAGACCTACCTCGATCTCGCCAAGCGCACCCGCGATCCGCGCGTCGCGCGGCGCGCGGTCGAGGTCGCGAGCCAGGCGCAGCCTCGCCGACCTCGCGATCGAGGCGGCGCAAGACCTGGCACGACATCGAGCCGACCTCGCCGCAGGCGCTGCAGATCACCGCGGCGCTGCTGGTCGGCGCGAAGCGCGTCGACGAGGCCGAGCCCTACCTCGAGAAGCTGCTCACCTCCGAGGGCGTCAACCTCGAGAACGGCTTCCTGCAGCTGAACCGCCTGCTCGTCGGGCAACCCCGACAAGGCCGCCAACGCTGCGCGTGGTGCGCAAGCTCGCGGCGAAGCTATCCGCAGCTGCCGCAGGCGCACTTCGCGATCGCGCAGGCGGCGAGCGCCGCCAGCGACGACGACGCCGCGCGTCGCTCGGCGCGGCGCGCGCAGGAGCTGCGCCCCGATTGGGAAGCGGCGGTGCTGCTCGAGGCGCAGATCCTGCAGAAGCAATCGCCCGACCGCCGCGGCGAAGCGCCTCGGCGACGTTCGTCGCCAAGAATCCGAAATCGTCGCGAGGCGCGCCTCAACTACGCGCGCGCGCTGGTGCTCGACAAGCGCTATCCGGAGGCGCGCGAGCAGTTCCAGACCGTGCTCGCGGCGAACCCGGGCAATCCCGAGGTCGTCTACGCCGTCGGCGTGCTCGCCTTCCAGCTCAAGGACTACGCGGTCGCCGAGGAGCACGCTGAAGCGCGTGCTCGGCATGCAGCTACCGCGATCCGGACGGCGTGCGCTATCTGCCTCGGCCAGATCGCCGAGGAGCAGAAGCACTGGCCGCAGGCGATCCAGTGGTACGAGCAGATCCAGGACGGCGACCACGCGCTGCCGGCGCGCATGCGCACCGCCGAGCGCGATGGCGAAGCAGGGCAAGCTCGACGAGGCGCGCGAGTTCCTGCAGCCAGGTGGCGACCGACAACCCGGCCGAACGAGGTGCAGCTCACCGTCGCCGAGGCGCAGCTGCTGCGCGACGCGAACCGCCACGGCGACGCCTTCGACCTGCTCGGCGAGGCGCTCGAAGCGCCAGCCCGAGCAGCCCGAGCTGCTCTACGACTTCGCGCTGACCGCCGAGAAGCTCGAGCGCTTCGACCTGCTCGAATCGAACCTGCGCAAGCTGATCCAGGTGCGGCCCGACCACGCGCACGCCTACAACGCGCTCGGCTATTCGTTCGCCGAGCGCAACCTGCGCCTGCCCGAGGCGAGCAAGCTGATCGAGAAGGCGCTCGAGCTCGCGCCCGAGGACTACTTCATCATCGACAGCCTGGGCTGGGTGCAGTACCGCGAAGGCGATCTCAAGGGCGCGGCGGCGACGCTGCGCCGCGCCTACGACGGCCGGCCCGACGCGGAGATCGGCGCGCACCTCGGCGAGGTGCTCTGGCAGCTCGGCCAGCGCGACGAGGCGCGCCGCGTGTGGCAGGAGGCGCAGAAGACCGCGCCCGAGAACGAGACGCTCCTCAAGACGATCAAACAATTCCGGACCGTGATGCGCGGCTCGTGCGTCGCGGCCGCGGCTGCTCTGGTCGCCGGCTGCGCGCAGGTTGAGATCCGCCCGCCGCAGGGACCGCTCGAGTTCGATCTTTCGGGCCGCATCGCGGCGCGCTACGGCCAGGAAGCGTTCACCGGCACCATCGCCTGGCGCCACGCGAGCGGCGGCGACGAGATGCTGATCAGCACGCCCACTCGGCCAGGGCGTGGCGCGCGATCGTGCGCGAGGGCGAAGCGGTCCTGCTCAAGACCGCCGAGCGGCGCGAATACCGCGCCAACGACGCCGAGGACCTCACCGAGCGCGTGCTCGGCTTCCGCGTGCCGCTCGTCGGGCTCGCCGACTGGGTGCAGGGGCGGCCCTCGCCGGAGCTCGAGAAGCGCGGCTGGAAGATCGAATACCAGGAGCGCGACGAGCAGCGCCGCCCGACCCGCATGCGGCTCACCTACCAGGGGATCGAGCTGCGCCTCGCCGTGACGCAATGGAAGTAGGCTGGTACCCGGCGCCGGCGAAGCTCAACCTCTTCCTTCACGTCCTCGGCCGTCGTGCCGACGGCTACCACGAGCTGCAGACCGTCTTTCGCCTCATCGACCGCGCCGATCGCGTCGGCATCGCGCTGCGCGCGCGACGGCGAGATCCGTTTTCCGGGGTTTCGGTGAAGACAACCTTGTGCGTGCGCGCCGCGCGGCTGCTCGAAGACCGAGACCGGATCGCGCCAGGGCTGCGACCTGCGGCTCGAGAAGACGATTCCGGTCGGCGGCGGGCTGGGCGGCGGCTCGTCCGACGCGGCCACCGTGCTGCTGGTCGCTGAACCGCCTGTGGAAGACGGGCTTGAACCGAAGCGAACTGATCGCGATCGCGGCGCAGCTCGGGCGCCGACGTGCCGGTTCTTCGTGCTCGGCCGCAACGCGCTCGGCGAAGGCATCGGCGAGCGGCTGACGCCGCTCGATCTGCCGCCCGCGTGGTATCTCGTCCTCGTTCCGCAAGTCTCGGTTTCCACGAAGGAAACCTTCGCATCCAGCGTTGACACGCCAAGGGGAAACGACTCAAAATACCGCCCTTTTTCCGGGGCAGGGGCAGAACGATCTAGAGCCGGTCGTGACGGCCCGCTATCCCGAGGTGGCGGCGCAGCTCGCGTGGCTCAGGCAAGCACGCGCCCGCAGGCGCGCATGACGGGATCCGGAGCGTGCGTGTTCGCGGAATTTGAAACCGAAGCGCAAGCGCGCGCGCTGCACACCGCAGTTGCCCGGGAGATGAACGGGTTCGTGGCGCAGGGGCTCGAGCAGCACCCGCTCCACGACGGAACGATTTGAGACAACTGGGGAGTCGCCAAGCTGGTTAAGGCAGCGGATTTTGATTCCGCCATACGAGGGTTCGAATCCTTCCTCCCCAGCCAGCATTGCTTTGATGAGCGACGATGGGAAACGCGGGAATGAATACGGCGCCGCTTGACCGGTTGATGGTGTTCACCGGCAACGCCAACGCCGCGCCTCGCGCAGGAGGTGGCGAAGCACCTCAATCTGTCGCTCGGGCGCGCGATCGTCGGCAAGTTCTCCGACGGCGAGGTGATGGTCGAGCTGCTGGAGAACGTGCGCGGCAAGGACGTGTTCGTGCTGCAGTCGACCTGCGCGCCGACCAACGACAACCTGATGGAAATGCTGGTGATGGTCGACGCGCTGAAGCGCTCGTCGGCCGCGCGCGTCACCGCGGCGATCCCGTACTTCGGCTACGCGCGCCAGGACCGCCGGCCGCGCTCGGCGCGGGTGCGCGATCAGCGCCAAGGTGGTGGCCAACATGCTCGACCTCGGTGGGCGTGGCGCGCGTGCTGACCATGGACCTGCACGCCGACCAGATCCAGGGCTTCTTCGACATGCCGGTGGACAACATCTACGCCGCGCCGGTCCTGCTGGGCGACGTGTGGAAGCAGCGCTACGAGGACCTGATCGTGGTGTCGCCCGACGTCGGCGGCGTGGTGCGCGCGCGCGCGCTGGCCAAGCGGCTCGAGTCGGACCTCGCGATCATCGACAAGCGCCGGCCGAAGGCCAACGTCGTCGGAAGTGATGAACGTGATCGGCGAGGTGAAGGGCCGCACCTGCGTGATCATGGACGACATGGTCGACACCGCCGGCACGCTGGTGAAGGCGGCGCAGGTGCTGAAGGAAGAAGGCGCGACGAAGGTGGTGGCGTACTGCACGCACGCGGTGCTGTCGGGCGCGGCGGTGGAGCGCATCGCCGACCTCGGACCTCGACGAGCTGGTGGTGACCGACACCATCCCGCTGCGCGAGGACGCGCGCGCCTGCAAGAAGATCCGGCAGCCTGTCGGTCGCGGGCCTGATCGCCGAGACGATTTTGCGGATCTACACCGAGGAATCGGTGAGCTCCCTGTTCATTGAATAGTTTTTAGTCTGGAGTCGTAGCAAATGGCAATCGAAATCAGCGCGCGCAAGCGCGAAGTGCAGGGCACCGGGCCGGCGCGCGCGCATGCGGCGCACGGGCATGGTGCCGGGCATCCTCTACGGCGGCGACAAGAACCCGGTCAACATCGAGCTCGACCACCAGGACGCTGTACCTCAACCTGCGGAACGAGAGCTTCCACGCCTCGATCCTGACGCTCGACATCGGCGGCGCGAAGGAGCAGGTGCTGCTGCGCTCGGTGAACATGCATCCGTTCCGGCCGCAGGTGCAGCACGTCGACTTCCAGCGCGTCTCCAAGGACAAGAAGATCCACATGAAGGTGCCGCTGCACTTCGTCAACGCCGAGAAGTCGCCCGGCGTGAAGGAGCAGGGCGGCGTCGTCAACCACGTGCTGAACGAGCTCAACATCGTCTGCTTCCCGGACGACCTGCCGGAGTTCGTCGAGGTCGACCTCGAGCAGCCTCGCGGTCGGCAAGTCGATCCACGTGCGCGAGCTCGCGCTGCCGAAGGGCGTCGAGCTGTCGCTGCACAAGAGCGAGAACCCGGTGGTCGCCACCGTGGTCGTGCCGCAGCTCATCACCGAGGAAGAAGAAGCCGCGCAGCCGCCGCTGCGGTCGCGCGGCCGACGTGCCGACCACCGAGCAGGCCGCCGCCGCGAAGGATGGCGAAGCGGCTGCCGAGGGCAGACAAGGGTGCCGCCGCAAAGGCGGCGACAAGGCCGCCGCGAAGGCCGGCGATAGCCGCGCCGAAGGCTGGCGAGAAGCCCGCCGCCGACAAGGGCGAGAAGAAAGAGAAGAAGTAATTGATCCGTCTCGTCGTCGGGCTGGGCAACCCCGGCAAGGAGTACGAGCGCACGCGGCACAACGCCGGCTTCTGGCTGGTCGAGCGCTTCGCCTCGGCCAGCGGCGTCATGCTGCGCAAGGACCGGCAAGTTCCAGGCGCTGGTCGGCGCGCCACGAGTCGGCGTTCGGCTGCTGATGCCGCAGAGCTTCATGAACGCGCAGCGGCCGCGCGGTGCAGATGCTCGCCGGCTTCTTCAAGATCAAGCCGGAGGAGATCCTGGTGGTGCACGACGAGCTCGACTTCGCGCCCGGCGTCGCGCGCGTCAAGCAGGGCGGCGGCATCGCCGGCCACAACGGCCTGAAGGACATCTCGCAGCGCGTCGGCTCGCACGACTACTGGCGCCTGCGCCTCGGCATCGGCCATCCGGCGACACAGGACGCGAGTGCGCCGACTACGTGCTGCAGAAGCCGTCGGCCGAGGACAAGGCGGCGATCGACCAGGCGATCGACCGCGCGCTCGCAGGTGCTGCCGCAGATGCTCGCCGGGCGACCTGCAGGGCGCGATGCAGAAGCTGCATACCGGAGAGAACCGAAGCCGGCCGCGACGAAGAGCCGAGCCGGCCGAAGAAGGAAGCGCCGGTGAAAGCAGCCGCGAGAAAAAGCCGGAACCGGAAAAGCCGGCGGCTTCCTGAAGTCCCTGTTCGGCAAGAAATGACATGAAGTGCGGCATCGTCGGCTTGCCGAACGTCGGCAAGTCCACCCTGTTCAACGCGCTCACCAAGGCCGGCATCGCGGCCGAGAACTATCCGTTCTGCACCATCGAGCCGAACGTCGGCATCGTCGCCGGTGCCCGACCCGCGGCTCGACGCGATCGCCGGCGATCGCGCAGCCGCAGAAGGTCGTGCCGGCCGTGGTCGAGTTCGTCGACATCGCCGGCCTGGTCGCCGGCGCGTCGAAGGGCGAGGGCCTGGGCAACAAGTTCCTCGCCAACATCCGCGAGACCGACGCGATCGCGCACGTCGTGCGCTGCTTCGAGGACGCGAACGTGGTGCACGTCGCGGGCAAGGTCGACCCGGTGTCGCGACATCGAGACCATCAACACCGAGCTCGCGCTCGCCGACCTCGACGCGGTCGAGAAGCAGATCTCCAAGTACGCCAAGGTGGCGCAGACCGACCGGCGACAAGGACGCCGTGCGGCTGGTCGCGGCGCTGAAGAAGGTCCAGGCGCGTGCTCGACGCGGGCAGGCCGGCGCGCACCGCCGATCTGTCGAAGGAAGAGCGCGCGGTCGTGCAGCCGCTGTTCCTGCTGACGATGAAGCCGACGATGTACGTCGCCAACGTCGCGGAGAAGGGCTCGGAAGCCCTGCTGCAGAAGGTGTATGTCGTACGCCGAGAAAGGAAAGCGCCCGGTGGTGCCGATCAGCGCGGCGATCGAATCGCAGATCGCCGACATGCCGCGACGAGGACAAGAAGATGTTCCTCGACGACCTGGGCATGAAGGAGCCGGGCCTCGAACCGCGTGATCCGCGCCGCCTACGAGCTCCTCGGCCTGCAGACCTATTTCACCGCCGGGCCGAAGGAAGTGCGCGCCTGGACCGTGCGCGCCGGCGCCACCGCGCCGCAGGCCGCCGGCGTGATCCACACCGACTTCGAGCGCGGCTTCATCCGCGCCGAGGTCATCGCCTACGACGACTTCGTCGCGCAGCAAGGGCGAGCAGGGCGCGAAGGAGGCCGGCAAGCTGCGCCTCGAAGGGAAGGACTACATCGTGCGCGACGGCGACGTGATCCACTTCCGCTTCAACGTATGAAGCTGCAGAGCCTGCAGGCTCGTGACGGGTCTGATCCTGATGGCTGCTTCGTCACCGGCCACATGGCCAACCTGATGCTGGGCATGCATTCGCTGGCGGCCGATGGAGCACTGGCGGCCCTGGCTGATGGGGCCGTGGCGCACCGGGCTCGGCCAGGAGCTTGCTCGTGTGCTCGGCGCTCATCCACATCGCCCTCGGCCTCTATCGCGATCAGCACGCGGCGCTCGCTGGCGATGAGCAAGACCGACGTGGTGCAGCTCTGCCTGGGCCTCGCCACGCCGCCGCTGCTCCTCAACCACGCGGTCGGTGATGCACATGGCGGGCGAGGTCACGCCGAACTTCGACGCCACCTACGGCCAGATGCTGCGCGGTCTACTGGAGCTTCTCGCCGGGCTACGCGCTGCAGCAGCTCTGCGTGGTGATGGTCGTCTGGATCCACGCCGCCGTCGGGCTCTACTCGTGGCTGGTGCTGAAGCCGGTCTGGAAGCGCATCGGCGGCCTGGTGCTGCCGGTGCTGTTCGCCGATCCCGGTGCTCGCGCTGATCGGCTTCGCCGAGGCCGGGCAAGGAAGTGCTGGAGAAGCTCGGCGACCGATCCGGCCTGGCGCGCCTACATCACGCGAGAACCTGCGACGGGTCGTGCAGGTGACGAGCCCGCTCGATGCGCTGCAGGCGCGCATCCTCGTGGTCTACGGCCTGCTCGTGGCGGCCGCCGTCGGCGGTGCTCGGCTGGCGGCATGCTGCGCGATCGCGCCGCGGTGACCGTCGCCTATGACGAAGGCTTTCCGCGCGCGGGCGGCGCGGTCTGTCGATCCTCGAGCTCAGCCTCGCCAACGACGTTCCGCACGCGCATGTCTGCTCGGCGCGCGGGCGCTGCGGCACGTGCCGCGTGCGCGTCGAGTCCGGCGCCGGCGTCGCTTTCGCCGCGCAACGAGACCGAGCGAGAGACCCTCGCCCGTGTTGCGCGCGGGCGAGAACGATCGCCTCGCCTGCCAGGCGCGCGTCCTCGGCAGCGGCGTATCGGTGACGCGCGTCCTTCCGCGCGATGCGCCGACGCGCTCGGCCGCGCGCACCCCGGAAGAATGGGTCGGCGCCATGAGCCTCGCGTCGTGGTCGGTGCAAGCTGCTCGAGGTCACCAAGAGCGGCTCGACGTGCTCGGCGCGACCTCGCGCAGGGACCCGCCGAGACTCGGCAGCGTCATCGCCAATACGCAAGCCGCGCTGATGACCGGCATGGGCGTGGGCGCGTTTCACCTACGTCGTCATCCTGCTGCTGGTCGGGCATCGGCGTCGAAGTGGCTGTACTGGAGCTATGCCTACGCTTCATTGCGCGCCGCGCAGGCTGTGCCTGCAACTCTCGCCGCGCGAGGCGCTGCGTCCCGGCCTGAGGCGGTTCTTCCTGCGCGTCAGCGGACTGCTGCTCTTCGCCGTCGCCGCGATCGGCACCTCGGCGGCCTTTCCTGGCCGCGCGGCGTGCAGGAGCTGGTGATCGCGGCGACGCTGCTTCGTGGTGGTGCTGCGCTTCGCCTGGATCGTCATCGCCCTGGTGCTCGCGCCGGGCCAGCCGCGGCTGCGGCTGGTGCCGGTCGAGCGGCCGCGCCAGCTGGCTCGCCGCGGCTGGCGATGGCGGTGGTGTTCCTGCTGCGCTCGGGCGCTTCGCGCCCGACCTGATGGAGCGCCTCGCGGATGCGCGGCCGCGCCGCCGGCGCGCTGCGCTTCGCCGCCGTCACGCGCGGCGTGCCTGCTCCTCGTCGGCGCGGCATTCGCTTTCTTCGGCCGGCGTTCGCGCGCGCCGCGCATTTCCCCAGATCGTTCGTCCTGGCGCTGCTGGTCGTCGCGGCCTACGCCACCTGGCTGATGAACCCGATGGCGGGAACGATCGCCGCGCGATCGTCGCGGCGGTGATCGCGCTGCAGATCGGCCTGCGCGAGCTGGTGTTCTTCTTCTGGCGCGACGATGGAGAACGCAGGATCGCGTGCTGCCGAGCATCGTGCTCTCGGCGGCGCGCTTCGTCGTCGTGCTGGTCGGGCTCGGCATCTGCGCGCTCGTGCTGGAGGCGCCGCTCGCTTCGCTCGCGGCGGCCGAAAGCCCGCTGGTGCGCCTCGGCCTGCGCCTGCGTCGGCGTGGCGACGCTCGCGCTGCTGACGCACGTCATCTGGATCACGCTGCGCACCGCGATCGACCAGCGCCTGAGCGCATGCGCCGCCGGCGGGACGCGCGCATGAGCCGGACGCGAGCTTCGCGCCTGCTGACCGCTGCTGCCGCTGCTGCGCGTCACCGCCGCGGTGCTGCTGCTGGTGATGCTCGTGCTGTCCTCGCTCTGGGCGCTCGGCCTCGAGATCACGCCGCTGCTCGCCGGCGCCGGCGTGGTCGGCCTCGGCGCTCGGCTTCGGCGCGCAGGCGCTGGTGCGCGACGTGATCGCCGGCATCTTCTTCCTGGCCGAAGACGCGTTCCGCATCGGCGAGTACATCGAGGCGCGGCGAACGCCAAGGGCACGGTGGAGCGCATCACGCTGCGCACCGTGGCGCTGCGCCACCACAACGGGCCGCTGCACTTCGTGCCCTACGGCGCGCTTGGCACGGTGCGCAACACCTCGCGCGACTGGGTGGTCGAGAAATTCAACCTGCCGCTGCCGATCGAGCGTCGACAGCGAGAAGATCCGCAAGCTGATCAAGAAGGTCGGCGAGGAGATGGCGGCGGACCCCGAGATCGGCCGCGCTGATGCATCGAGACCGCTCAAGGGCAAGCTCTACCGCATCGATCCCGGCGTCAAGATCTTCCGCTGCAAGTTCCGCACCGCGCCCGGCAAGCAGTTCGACGTGCGCGCGCAGGCCTACAAGCGCATCGAGGCGGCGCTCGCCAAGATGGGCGTCGGCTTTGCCGACGGCAATCAGACGGTGCTGATGACGCGTGAGCCTGCGTCCCGGACGGCGACGTGACCCATTTCCGCTTCAATGTCTGAGACTTAGGGTGTAGTATCCGGCCTTCCTGACCCAGGGAGGGACGGGCCATGAACTAACCGCACCAAGATTCTTCTCGGCGTGGTCGTGCTGATCGGCGCGGTCGCCGCCGCCTGGTTTCTCTATCTCGACGACTGGCTGAACGCGCCGCCGCCGACGTAGCCGCCGCGAAACCCGCTGCCGCACCGGCGAAGCCGCGAGCGCCGAGCGCAGCGAAGCCCGGCGCGGAGCCCGCCAAGCCTGCCGCCGAGCGATACCACGAAACCCGCGGCCACGCCGCGCCGCCGCCGACTGCGACGCCGGCACCTTCGCCGACTCCAGCGCCGCAGGCCGCGCGCAGCGCCGCGCCGAGCCCGCGCCGGCGATGGTCACGCCCAAGCCTGCGCCAGCGCCGAAGATGGCGGATACGCCGCCGCCGGTCGCCGCCGCGCCGGCCGAAACGCAGGCGCCCGCGCCTGCCGAGAAAGAAGCAGCCCGCTGCCGAAGCGAAGCCGGCGGCCGAGCCGGCGAAGGTCGCCGCGGCGCCGGCGAAAGCCGCCGAGCCGCCGCCGTATCGCCGGCCGGACAACCTGCCGGAGCTCTACAAGAAGTACAACGACCTCATCACCGCGGTGGTGATGCGCGACCAGGAAGCGGTTGCGGAGCTGCTGCAGGATGGCAAGAACCCGAACGTGCGGCAGAGCGACGGGCAGACGGCGCTCATGATCGCGACCAGCATGGGCGACACGGAGATGATGAAGGCCCTGCTCTCCAAGGGCGCCGATCCGAACCTGCGCGGCCCGCGCGGCGCGAACGCGCTGACGCTCGCCAAGGAAAGCGGCCGCGCCGAGCTGATCCAGCTCCTCGAGAGCGCGGGCGCCCGGCCGTAAGACCGCGTTGCTCGCAAAGCCGGCCGCCACAATCGGCCTGACGGATGACCGTCTTCGAGCCGGCGCGGGAAGCTGACCTGCCGCAACTCGTCGAGCTGCTCGGCCTGCTCTTCGAGCAGGAGGCCGAGTTCCGGCCCGACGCCGCGAAGCAGACGGCGGCGCTGAAGCTGATCCTCTCCGATCCGGTCCGCGGCCGGATCTATGTCGCGCGTGACGGCCGGCGAGCCGGTGGCGATGGCGTCCCTGCTCTTCACGGTCAGCACCGCCGAAGGCGGCAAGGCTGCGTGGTTCGAAGACCTGGTGGTGCATCCGGACTACCGGCAACAGGGCACCGGGCAGAAGATGCTGGCCTATGTGATCTCGCAGGCCAAGGCCGAGGGTGTGCTGCGCATCACGCTGCTCACCGACATGCAGAACGAGCGCGCGCAGGCGCTCTATCGCAGGGCCGGCTTCGTCGGCTCGCCGATGCGGCCGATGCGCCTCAAGCTCGGGAAGGGGAAGTAGCGCGCTCGGCGAAGATCTTCGCCAGCGTCGCGCGGAAGGGAACGACCTCCGCGCCTTCCAGCAAGCCGTGCTTCACCATCGCGCGCGTGCAGCGCCGGCAGGTTGTGCTGCGGCACCGAGGCGTAGAGATGATGCTCGACGTGGTAGTTGACGTTGTGCGGGAAGAGCGCCCAGCGCAGCCACGCCGGACCGAGGTTGGTGCGCGCCGCGGTGAGCGGCGAGGAGAAATCGGTGGTCGCGCCGTGCTCGGCGATCGCGCGCAGCCTCAGGATCGCCTGCACCACGGTGACGAGCGGCAGGATCCAGAGCACGAGGTACTGCACGAGGTAGCCGCTCCACGCGAACAGCGCGAGCAGCACGACGTGGAAAGCGATGACCAGGTTGCTGATCGCTTCTCGCTTCGCTGCTTCAATTTGCCAGACGTGTCGTCGAGCGGCCGGAGGGCCACATTGGTCGTGCGTGTTGAGCGCCGGCGCTCCGCCGAGGAAATACGCGTAGGTCTTCCACGCCGTGAACCCTGAGAGATCCTTCAGCAGCTTCTTCGACCAGGTAGGCCTTGCCGCGCGGATAGCCGCCGTGCAGCGCGGTGTCGGGATCGAGCTCGCCGTAGAGGTTGTTGTGGTGCAGGCGGTGGATGACGCGATAGGTGCACATCGACAGGCCCTGCACCGTCGCGCACGCCCGGCCGGCGAGATCGTTCAGCCGCCGGTTGCTCGTAGAGCAGGTAGTGCGCGGCGTCGTGCGCGACGACGAACAGCGCGTGCTGGCGCGTGCCGATGACGATCACCGCGACGACGATCACCAGCGGGTTCGGCCAGAAGTAGAGCGCGGCGCCGATGGCCGCGGCGAGAACGGCGACGTCGTGCAGGATCGCCGCCGTGGCGCGCCAGGCGCTGCGCTGCGTCAGCTGCTGGACGAGGCTCCTTCGGCAGCGCCTTGCGGTAGTCGTCCTTGAACTCTGTCGCCCATCGAAAGCGGAATTTTACGCCCGCGCCGTGGGTAGAATAGGTTGTCAGACAACCTTTGAGGAGGGGTCATGAGAAGAATTCTCGCGCTGCTGCTCGTCGCCATTGCGACGACGGCGCAGGCGCAATACCCGCAGCGCCCGGTGCAGCTGATCGTGCCCTGGGGCGCGGGCGGCGGCACCGACGCCACCGCGCGCATCATCGCGCGCGCTGCTGGAAAAGGAGCTGAAGCAGCCGTTCAACGTCGTCAACCGCACCGGCGGCTCGGGCGTGGTCGGCCATGACGCCATCGCCAAGCGCCGCGCCGGACGGCTACACCATCGGCCTGATCACGGTCGAGATCACGATGATGCACCACGTCGGCCTGACGCAGCTCAAGCACACCGACTACACGCCGATCGGCCTGGTGAACGCCGACCCGGCGGCGATCAACGTGCGCGCCGACTCGCCGTACAAGTCGGTGAAGGACCTGCTCGCCGCGATCAAGGCCAACCCCGGCAAGATGAAGGCGTCGGGCACCGGCCAGGGCGGCATCTGGCATCTCGCCATCGCCGGCCTGCTGAAGGAGCAGGGCATCGATCCGAACGCGCTGCCGTGGGTGCCGTCGCAACGGCGCCGCGCCCGGCATGCAGGACATGGTCGCCGGCGGCGTCGACGTCGTGCCGTGCTCGATTCCGGAAGCGCGCGCCGATGATCGACGCCGGCAAGGCGCGCGCGCTCGTCGATCATGGATCGCCAATCCGCCCGCGCTCTACCCGAACGTGCCGACGCTGCAGAAGGAGCTCGGCAGCAACTGGGCGATCGCCGCCTGGCGCGTCATCGCCGCGCCGAAAGGCATCCCCGCCGACGCGCAGAAGACGCTGGTGACCGCGCTGAAGAAGGTCTACGACTCGAAGGAGTACAAGGAGTTCATGGCGAGCCGCGGCTTCGGCGTGGTGTGGGCCGATCCGGCGGAGACCGCCAAGTTCATGGCGGCTTCCGACGCGAATCTCGGCGCGGCGCTCAAAGCGGTCGGGCTGGCCAAATAAAGCTCCACGATGCGCTGACCGGCGCCGCGCTCGCGGCGCTCGGCGCGCGTCGTCCTCTGGCACATCCAGGGCTATCCCGGCCATGCCGGGCCAGAAGTTCGGCCCGGCGTGGTTCCCGGGGCTGATCGCCGTCGGCCTGATCCTGTGCGGCGCGCTGCTCGCCGCGCAGGCGATGCGCGCGAGCGCGCCGCTGGTCGCGCTGCCGGCCTGGTTCCGCAGCCGCGCGCGGTCGCCGGTGTCGCCTCGGTCGATCGCCGGGCTGCTGTTCTACGTCCTCGCCGCCGACTGGCTCGGCTTCTACCTCACCGCGCTCGCTGATCCAGGTCGTCTGGATGCGCGATCCTGGGCGCGTCGTGGCGCGTCGACGCTGCCGGTCGCGGTCGTCGCGACGGTCGTGATTCATCTGTCGTTCTACAAGCTGCTGCGCATTCCCCTGCCGTGGGGAATCTTCGAGCGCTTCGCTTTCTAGATGACGCCTCGCGTTCTGTCGCAGGCGCTGGCGCTGGTCTTCGACCCCTACGTGCTGTGGGTGATCTTCGGCTCGGCGCTGTTCGGCCTGTTCGTCGGCGCGGTGCCGGGCCTGACCGCGACGATGGCGACGGCGCTGCTCGTGCCGGTGACCTTCTTCATGCCGCCGGTGCCGGCGATCGCCTCGATCGTCACCGCCACCGCGATGGCGATCTTCGCCGGCGACATCCCGAGCTGCTTCCTGCGCATGCCCGGCACGCCGGCGTCGGCCGCCTACACCGACGAGGCCTATGCGATGACGAAGAAGGGCCAGGGCGAGGTCGCGCTCGGCGCCGGCCTGGTGTTCTCGGTGATCGGCGGCCTGTTCGGCACCGCGGTGCTGATCGTCGCCGCGCCCGCGCTCGCCGAGGTGGCGCTCAAGTTCTCGTCCTTCGAGTATTTCTGGCTGGTGATCCTCGGCCTGTCGAGCGCGGTGTTCCTCGCCATCGGCAACCCGCTGAAGGGCGTGGTCTCGCTGCTGCTCGGCCTGCTGGTCTCGTCGGTCGGCCTCGACAACCCGGCCGGCCATCCGCGCTTCACCTTCGGCAACGCCGAGCTCGCCGGCGGCCTGACGCTGATCCCGATCATGATCGGCATGTTCGCGGTGTCGGAGATCCTGCGCAGCGTCGCCGCCATCGACAAGCCCTGGGAAATGGCGCAGGCGAAGATCGGCAACGTGTTCCAGCGGCATGTGGGGCCTGACGAAGAAGTATCCGCTGCAGACCCTGCGCGGCAGCGTGCTCGGCACCGCGATCGGCGCGCTGCCCGGCGCGGGCGCCGACATCGCGGCCTGGATGTCCTACGCCATGTCGAAGAAATTCTCGAAGGAGCCGGAGAAGTTCGGCACCGGCCACGTCGAGGGCATCGTCGAGGCGGGCGCGCCGAACAACAGCGCGCTCGCCGGCGCCTGGATCCCGGCGCTGGTGTTCGGCATTCCCGGGCGACTCGATCACCGCGATCGTGATCGGCGTGCTCTACATCAAGGGCCTGAACCCGGGCCCGACCATCTTCATGAACAACGCGCTGGCGCATCTACGCCATCTTCATCGTCTTCATCCTCGCCAACCTGCTGATGATTCCGCTCGGCGTCGCCGCCATCAAGAGCGCGAAGCAGATGCTGCGCGCGCCGCGCGAAGTGCTGCTGCCGGTGATCCTGCTGTTCTGCATCGTCGGCTCGTTCGCCATCAACAACTCGGTCTTCGGCGTGCTGCTGATGCTCGTCTTCGGCATCGTCGGCTACCTGATGGAGGAGAACGGCTTCCCGGTGGCGCCGGCGATCCTCGGCATGGTGCTGGGCGCGATGCTGGAGGAGAACTTCATCAGCTCGATGATCAAGGCCGATGGCCGCCTGATCGCGTTCTTCGAGCGGCCGATCGCCGGCGGCCTCGGCATCGCTGACGCTCGCGGTGCTCTCGGTGCCGTTGATCAAGGCGTTTTTCCGGACTAGGATGGGCGTTCCTGGAGGAGGAACAAAGCAATGACCAAGTTCGTCGTCAACGGCAAGGAAGTCAATTCCGAGCAGCCGGGCGATACGCCGCTGCTGTGGGTGATCCGCGACGAGCTCGGCCTCACCGGCACCAAGTTCGGCTGCGGCATCGCGCAGTGCGGCGCCTGCACCGTGCACGTCGACGGCAACGCCGGTGCGCTCGTGCTCGACGCCGGTTTCGCGCCGTCGCAGGCAAGACGATCACCACCATCGAGGGCCTGTCGCCCGACGGCGAGCCATCCGCTGCAGAAGGCCTGGATCGCCGAGCAGGTGCCGCAGTGCGGCTACTGCCAGTCGGGCCAGATCATGCAGGCGGCGGCGCTGCTCGCCAAGAACAAGAAGCCGACGCCGCGAGCAGATCGTCGACGCACATGAACGGCAACATCTGCCGCTGCGGCACCTATCAACCGCATCATCGGCGCGATCCAGCGCGCGGCGAAGGAGGTCTAGCCATGACCACGACTTCTCGAGACCAAGATCAGCCGCCGCGCGTTTCGTGCAGACCACGGGCGCGCTCACGTTCTTCGCTTCACGCTCGCCGGCCGCGTCACCAACGCGCGTGCGCGCAGGACAGCCGCCGCGCGAGTTCAACGCCTGGGTCAGCATCGCCGCCGACGGCACCATCACGGTGATGGTGCCGGCGGCGGAGATGGGGCAGGGCGTCGACTGACCTCGCTGCCGCTCATCCTCGCCGAAGAGCTCGACGCCGACTGGTCGAAGGTGACGACCGAGTTCGCGCCGCCCAATCGCGAAGGTCTACGGCAACCACGCATCCGCTGTTCGGCGGCGCGCATGATCACCGCCGCGAGCATCTCGACGCCCGGCTATTGCACGCCGTTGCGCATGGCCGGCGCGCAGGCGCGCCGCGTGCTGCTCGACAACGTCGCGCAGCAGTGGAGCGTGCCGGTCGACGAGCTGACCACCGAGCCGAGCATGGTCGTGCACAAGAAGTCCGGCCGCGAAGCATGTCCTACGGCGACGTGGTCAAGTTCGCCAAGGTGCCGGCAGACGCCGCCGCAGATCACCGAGGCCGATCTGAAAAAGCCGTCGCAGTTCCGGCTGATCGGCCGCAAGGACATCGGGCGCACCGACGTGCCGTCGAAGGTCAACGGCTCGGCGAAGTACGGCATCGACGTGCGACTGCCCGGCATGCTCTATGCCTCGGTGCTCGAGGCGCCGATGCGACGGCGCCAAGGCCGAGCGACGTGAACAGCGACGACGCGATGAAGGTGCCCGGCGTGGCAAACGGTCCTGCCGCTGCCGTTCGGCGTGGCGGTGATCGGCGATACCGTGCAACGCCACGCGCACGGGCCGCAGCGCGCTCAAGGTCAAGTGGGACAGCGGCGGCAACCCGAACGCGAGCTTCGATTCCGAGAAGGCGCAAGGACGACTACGCGCGCAACGGCCAGGGACCCGAACGCCAAGGCGATGACCGGCGTATCGAGAAGGGCGACGCGCAGCGCGGCTCTCGGCAGCGCGGCGAAGACGCTGGAAGCCGAGTACTCGTCGGAATGCACTGCTACCACGCGCAGATGGAGCCGATGAACTGCGTCGCGCAGGTCGCGGCCGACGGCCAGTCGGCCGAGGTCTGGACCGGCACGCAGTCGAGCGCGCTCGCCGCGCTCGTCGCCTCGAGCGTGCTGAAGACCACGCCGGACAAGATCCGCGTGCATCAGCAACTGCTGGGCGGCGGCTACGGCCGGCGCATCTGGCCCGACGCGGCGGTCGCAGGCGGTCGATGCTCGTCCAACATCACCAAGAAGCCGGTCAAGCTGATCCTGACGCGCGAGGACGACCTGACCGCGGCGCGGCCGCGGCCGATGACCTACCACTCGATGAAGGCCGGCCTCGACGGCAGCGGCAATCTCGTCGGCTGGCACCACCGCCTGGTCTCGGAGAACGTCGACGCGGTCGCCGCGCCGCCGCGCTTCAAGGCCACCGGCGGCAAGGACTGCATCGGCTGGCGCGGCCTGGAGCAGCCGTTCTACGGCGTGCCGAACATGCTCGCCGAAGCGGTGCGCGAGCAGCGCGGCGTGCGGGTGCACGCCTGGCGCGGCATCGGCTCGGGCTACAACAAGTTCGCCGCCGAGTCGTTCCTCGACGAGATCGCGCATGCGACCGGCAAGGATCCGCTGGCGCTGCGCCTCGAGCTGACCAAGGACCATCCGCGCGCCAACGCGGTGATCAAGCGCGGTCGCCGAGATGGCGGACTGGAAGAAGCCGCGCGGCAGCGATCGCGCACTCGGCATCGCCTTCTCCGACTACCACGAGTCGTTCAGCGCCGGCATCGCCGAGGTCTCGCTCGATCGCAAGACGGGCAAGATCAAGGTGCACAACTACTGGATCGCGGGCGACGCCGGCATCGTCATGCAGCCGGAGAACGTCGCATGCGCAGCTCGAAAGCGCGGTGGTCTACGGCCTGAGCTCGGCGCTGACCGAGGAGCTGACCGTACAAGGACGGCGCGGTGCAGCAGTCGAACTTCCACAACTATCCAGCTGCATCGCGCATGAGCGACATGCCGCAGATCCACACCAAGATCATCGTCACCGACAACGCGCCGACCGGCACTGGGCGAGCTCGGCGTGCCGACGGTCGCGCCGGCGATCGGCAACGCGGTGTTCAAGCTCACCGGCAAGCGGCTGCGCCAGCTGCCGATGTCGGCCGTCGCGCGTCTCCGCGGCTCTTAAGGCCTAGGAAAACAGAGGACGGTCCGCAGTGCGCGGGCCGTCCCTTTTACTAGTTGCTGATCGATCTTGATGTTGGCGTTGCGGATGATGGTGCCGTAGCGCTCCTGCTCGCGCTGCAGGAACGCCGCCATCTCGTCGGGCGTGCTCGAGACCGGCATCGAGGCCGAGCGTTGATCATGCGCTGCTTCATCTCGTCGGTGCCTGAGCGCCTTCTGCATCTCTGCCGACGAGGCGCGCGCAGCATCTCGCGCGGCGTGCCGGCGGGCGCGGCATAGCCGATCCAGGCGGCGGCGTCGTAGCCGGGAATGCCGGCAGCCTCGGCGAGCGGCGGCACGTCGGGCAGCGCGCCGGTGCGCTGCGCGGTGGAGACGCCGAAGGTCTTGAGGCGTCCCGGACTTGATGTAGCTCGCGGTCGCCGCCACGGTCTCGATCGTGTAGGTCGACCTGGCCGTTCGATGACGTCGGTGAGCGCCGGCGCGCTGCCCTTGTAGGGAACGTGGCGCGCCTCGATCTGCGCCATCGAGTTGAACAGCTCGGCGAAGAGGTGCGCGGTCGCGCCGGTGCCCGAGGACGAGAAGGTGTACTTGCCGGGATTCGCCTTCACCAGCGCGATGAACTCCTTCGCGTTGCTCGCCGGGAACGACGGATGCGCGACCAGCGCGAACGGCGTCGCGGCAGATCAGGCTGACCGGCGCGAAGTCCTTCAGCGGGTCGTAGGGCGTCTTCTGCAGGTTCGGCATGATCGACAGTCGGGCCGCTCGAGGCGGCGAGCAGCGTGTAGCCGTCGGGCGCGCTCTTCGCCACCGCGTCCGGTGCCGATCGGGCCGCCGGCGCCGGGCCGGTTCTCGATGACGAACGGCTGGCCGAGCGCGGCCTGCAGCTTCTCGGCGACGACGCGCGCGGCGATGTCGGTCGCCTGCCCCGGCGGCCAGGGCACGATCGACCTTGACCGGACGGTTGGGATAGGCCTGCGCGAGCGACGGCGCCGGCGAACAGCAGCGACGCGACGAACAGTCGTGAACCGGATCATCCGCCTCCTCCTCAGAAGGTTCCTGGATACGACCCGCCGTCGAGCAGCAGGTTCTGGCCGGTGATGTAGCCCGCCTGGGCGCTGCACAGATAGGCGCAGGCGTCGCCGAACTCCTCGATGGTGCCGAAGCGGCCCGGCGGGATTCGCGTCGGCGCGCGCCTTGCGCAGCTCGTCGACGGTTTTCCCGGCTGTCTTGGCGTTGAACTCCAGGTTCGAGCGCAGGCGGTCGGTCTCGAACGGCCCGGGCAGCAGGCCGTTGATGGTGACGTTGTGCGCGCACCGTCTGGCGCGCGAGGCCGGCGACGAAGCCGGTGAGGCCGGTGCGCGCGCCGTTGGACAGGCCGAGCTCCGGGATCGGCGCCTTCACCGCGCCGGAGGTGATGTTGACGATGCGGCCGAACTTGCGCGCGACCATGCCGTCGACCACGGCGCGTGATCAGCAGGATCGGCGTGAGCATGTTGGCGTCGAGCGCCTTGATCCAGGTCCTCGCGCGTCCCACTCGCGGAAGTCGCCCGGCGGCGGGCCGCCGGCGTTGTTCACCAGGATGTCGGGCGTGGGGCAGGCGGCGAGCGCCGCCGCGCGGCCCTCGGCGGTGGTGATGTCGCCGGCGACGGTCGTTTACGTTGACGCCCAAGTTTTTCGAGTTCAGCCGCGGTGGCCTCGAGCGCCTCCGCGCCGCGCGCGGTGATGACGAGGTTCACGCCTTCGCGCGCGAGCGACAGCGCGCAGCCCTTGCCGAGGCCCTTCGATGCCGCGCAGACCAGCGCGGTCTTGCCGCTGATTCCGAGATCCATGTTCAGCTCCTTTTGAGAGAGACGAGCAGCACGCCGACGATGACCAGCGCCGCGCCCGCGACCTGCGCGCAGGCCGAGCGGCTCGCCGAGGCCGAGCGCGCTCATCGACCGCGACGCTCACCGGGCTGACCGCGCCGACCAGCGCGAACTCGGTGGCGCCGATGCGCCGCAGCGCCTCGGCCTGCAGGAAGACGCGGCAGCACCGTGCTGACCGTGGCGAGAATGATCGCGTAGGTCCACACGCTCGCCGGCAGGCTCGAGCGCGCGCCGGCGGCTCGAGGACGAAGAACTGGACGACCGCCGGCAGCGGTCGCGACCGCCATGCTGTAGGCGGTGAAGCGCATCGAGCCGATGCGCTTCACGACCTGGCTGCCGGCGACGAGATAGGCGGCGTAGCAGAGCGCCGAGGCGAAGACGAGCAGCACGCCGAACAGGAACAGCTTGCCTTCGCGCGCTGGTGCCGATCTGGTCCGAGACCACCAGCGCGATCCCGGCGTAGCTCATCACGAGCGCGGCGATCTCCGCGGCGCGTCGGCGTCTTCTTGCAGGAAGACAGAGCGACAGCGATCAGCACCAGCGTCGGGTAGAGGAACAGGATCAGCCGGCCGACGCCCGCGCCGACGTATTGCAGGCCGATGAAGTCGAGGAAGCTCGCGGCGTAGTAGCCGAGGAAGCCGAGGCCGGCGACTGCCGCCCAGTCGCGCGCGCGTGAGGCGCGGCTGCTGATTGCGCAGCCACCAGCGCGATGACGAGGAAGAAGGGCAGCGACAGCGCCATGCGCAGGAAGAGCAGCGTGTTCGGGCTGACCGGGTGCGCCGCGTAGGAGAGCTTGATCAGGATCGGCCGGAACGAGAAGGCGAGCACGCCGAGCACGGCAAAGGCGATGCCCCAGGCCCGGTAGCGAGCGGCGCTCGAACGCGTCTCAACGCTTGCTTCGCCGAGGATCGAGCCGAGTACGCCGCGCAGCGATCTGCCGGCCGAGCTGCGAGCCGATGGCTGCGCGCGGCGCTCTTCGCCATCGCCTCGAGGAGGCCCTGCGACTGCTTGCCGCCGCGCGGCCCGGTCTTGCCGAACAGGATGTCGGAGACCGGGTTGCGAGACCGGGTTCGAGCTCTGCTTCGGCGTCTCGCCGAGCTTCGCTTCGGTGCGGCCCTTCAGCTTCTCGTAGGCCGACTCGCGGTCGACCGCCTTCTCGTAGTGGCCGCAGACGTCCGAGGACTTGATGATCTGCTGGCGCTCGGCGTCGCGTGATCGGCCCGAGCTGGCTGCCGGGCGGCACGATGAAGGCGCGCTCGACGATGCACGGGCGTGCCCTTCTCGTCGAGGAAGCGACACCAGCGCCTCGCCGACGCCGAGCTCGGTGATCACCTGCTCGGCCTTGAGCTTCGGGTTCGGCGCGCAGCGTCTCGGCGGCGGTCTTCACCGCCTTCTGGTCGCTGCGGCGTGAAGGCGCGCAGCGCGTGCTGCACGCGGTTGCCGAGCTGGCCGAGCACGCGTCTCGGGGACGTCGAGCGGGTTCTGCGTCACGAAGTAGACGCCGACGCCCTTGGAGCGGATCAGGCGCACCACCTGCTCGACCTTCTCGAGCAGCGCCTTCGGCGCCTCGGTGAACAGCAGGTGCGCCTCGTCGAAGAAGAACACCAGCTTCGGCTTGTCGAGGTCGCCGACCTCGGGCAGGTGCTCGAACAGCTCCGACAGCAGCCACAGCAGGAAGGTCGGCGTAGAGCTTGGGCGAGTTCATCAGCTTGTCGGCGGCGAGGATGTTGACCACGCCCTTGCCGTCGCGCGCGTCTGCATCAGGTCGGCGATGTCGAGCATCGGCTCGCCGAAGAACTGCGCCGCGCCCTGGTTCTCGAGCGCGAGCAGGCCGCGCTGGATCGCGCCGATCGAGGCGCGTCGAGACGTTGCCGTACTCGGTCGTGAACTGCGCCGCGTTGTCGCCGACGTGCTGCAGCATCGCGCGCAGGTCCTTGAGGTCGAGCAGCAGCAGGCCGTCGTCGTCGGCGATCTTGAACACCAGGCCGAGCACGCCTTCCTGCGTCTCGTTCAGGCCGAGCATGCGGCCGAGCAGCAGCGGCCCCATGTCGGAGATCGTGGCGCGCACCGGGTGGCCGGCTCTTGCCGAAGACGTCCCAGAACACCACCGGGCAGGCCTCGAACGGCGACTTCGAGCTTGAGCGACTTCAGCGCGCTCGGCGACCTTCGGATTCGCGCCGCCCGCCTTGGCGATGCCCGAGAGGTCGCCCTTCACGTCGGCCATGAACACCGGCACGCCGATCGGCGAGAAGCGCTGCGCGAGCGCCTGCAGGGTCACCGTCTTGCCGGTGCCGGTGGCGCCGGTGATGAGGCCGTGGCGGTTGGCGAGCGCGGGCAGGAGCGCGAGCTCCGTGTCTCGTCGTTCTTCGCGATCGAGGAGCGGCGACGCCATGATGCGTAAAATCATACTATGGCGGGACACAGCAAATGGGCGAACATCAAGCACCGCAAGGCGGCCGCGGATGCGAAGAAGGGCAAGGTGTTCACGCGGCTGATCAAGGAGATCACCGTCGCGGCGCGCAGCGGCGGCGGCGATCCGGACATGAATCCGCGCCTGCGGCTTGCGCTCGAGAAGGCGCGCGACGCGAACATGACCAAGGACAGCGTGCAGAGCGCGATCAAGCGCGGCACCGGCCAGCTCGAGGGCGTCGCGCTACGAGGAGGCGCGCTACGAAGGCTACGGCCCGGCGGCGCGGCGGTGCTGGTCGACTGCCTGACCGACAACCGCACGCGCACCGTCGCCGAAGTGCGCCACGCCTTCACCAAGAACGGCGGCAACCTCGGCTCCGACGGCTCGGTCGCCTATCTCTTCAAGCATTGCGGCCAGTTCGTGTTCGCGCCCGGCACCAGCGAGGACACGGTGATGGAGGCGGCGCTCGAGGCGGGCGCCGAGGACGTGGTCGAAGAACGACGACGGCTCGGTCGAGCTGCTCTGCGCGCCGGCGCGATTTCGCACGCGGTGAAGGACGGCGCTCGACAAGGCGCAGCCTCAAGCCCGAGCTCGCCGAGATCACCATGAAGCCGGTCGAACGAGAGCGCGCTCGCCGGCGGCGAGGCGGGGCGCATGCGCAGCCTGCTCGACGCGCTGGAAGGCCTCGACGACGTGCAGGACGTCTACACCACGGCGGTGCTCGACTGAAGAATCCTCGGCATCGATCCGGGCCTGCGCATCACCGGATTCGGCGTCATCGAGCAGAGCGGCAGCAAGCTGCGCTTACGTCGACGAGCGGCTGCGTCAGATCCGGCGCGGGCGAGCTCGCCGCGCGGCTGAAGGCGATCCTCGAAGGGCTGAACGACGTGATCGCCGAGCACGCGCCCGGCCGAGGTCGCGGTCGAGAAGGTGTTCGTCAACGTCAACCCGCAGTCGACGCTCGCGCTCGGCCAGGCGCGCGGCACCGCGATCTGCGCCGCGGTGCTCGCCGGCCTGCCGGTCGCCGAGTACACCGCGCTGCAGGTGAAGCAGGCCGTGGTCGGCAACGGCCACGCCGCAAAGGAACAGGTGCAGCACATGGTGAAGCGCCTGCTCGCGCTGCCGGGCGATCCCGCCGCCGACGCCGCCGACGCGCTCGCCTGCGCCATCTGCCACGCGCACGGCGCAGGCTGGGCGCTGTACCGCAGAACTTCGGTGAAGCGGCGACGGCTGCTTGATCGGCCGGCTGACCGGCAAGCTCGCCGGCAAGCATCCGCCGCAGGTGCTGGTCGATGTCGGCGGCGTCGGCTACGAAGCTCGACGTGCCGATGAGCACGTTCTACAGCCTGCCGGCGACCGGGCGAGGCGGTCACGCTCTTCACGCACCTGTCCGTGCAGGAAGACTGCGCATACGCTGTACGGCTTCGCCACGCTCGAGGAGCGCTCGGCCTTCCGCCAGCTGATCCGCATTTCCGGCGTCGGTCCCGCGCACCGCGCTCTCCGTGCTGTCCGGGCCTCTCGGTGAGCGAGCTGGCGCAGGCGGTGTCGCTGCAGGACGTCAGCGCGGCTCACCAAGATCCCCGGCATCGGCAAGAAGACCGCGGAGCGGCTGCTGCTCGAGCTGAAGGGCAAGCTCGGCGCGCTCGGCGCGACGCCCGGCGTCGAGAAGGCGTCCGACGTCCTGAACGCGCTGCTCGCGCTCGGTTACAGCGAAAAGGAGGCGCTCGCCGCGACCCGGGATCTCGCGCCCGGCACCCCGGTCGCCGAGGGAATCCGCGCCGCGCTCAAGTCCCTCGCCAAGTCGTGATTTGCGCGCTTGGGGCGCGAGTTGTTATTCTGTCTGATATAACCGGGGGATACCTCCATGAATAAAAGCAAATTCGTAGCTCTTGCTCGTCGGCCTCGCCGTCAGCGCGCCGGCGCTCGCCGAAGGCGGCGGCTTCTACTTCGGCGGCTCGCTCGGCTCGGCGCGAGCCAGAGATACCGACGGAAGACAGCACTGCTACGGCAGCCCCGGCAGCCCGTTCACGCTGCGACCGCAACGGCGAAGGAGCCTGGGGCGCGTTCGCCGGCGTCGATGTTCAACAAGTACTTCGGCGTCGAGGGCGGCTACCAGAACCTCGGCAAGATCGCCGAGGTTCAGACGACACGGCACCGGGCAACGCGCCTGGATCAGAAGCCGAGCCGCCGAGCTGGTGGCCGTCGCCAGCTGTGCCGATCGAGCGCTCTCGCCTTCTATGTCAAAGGCGGCGGCTACTACGCGAAATCGAGCTTCGACCGGCAGCTACGCGCCCCGACGTGTGCAGCACCACGCAGGCCAATGGACCTATGGCGCCGGCGTGAGCTGGGACGTGTTCAAGCATGCCGGGCTGCGCGTGGAGTGGCAGCGCTACAACAACGTCGGCGGCCACGACGATCGGCTTTCCGCACCGACGTCGAATCTGATGTCGGTGGGAGCTTACCTCAAGTTTTGAGCGTCGAGACCGACCGGCTGATCTCGGCGCGCGCCCTCCTCGCGTGCAGGAGGAGCGGATCGAGCGGTCGCTGCGCCCCGGCACGCTCGCCGAGTACGTCGGCCAGGAAAAGATCCGCGGCCAGCTCGAGATCTTCATCCAGGCGGCGCGCGGAACGCAAGCGAAGCGCTCGACCACGTGCTGCTGTTCGGCCCGCCGGGCCTGGGCAAGACCACGCTGGCGCACATCATCGCCACGGAGATGGGCGTCAACCTGCGCCAGACCTCGGGCCCGGTGCTCGAGCGCGCCGGCGACCTCGCCGCGCTGCTGACCAACCTCGAGCCGCAGCGACGTGCTGTTCATCGACGAGATCCACCGCCTCTCGCCGGTGGTCGAGGAGATCCTCTATCCGGCGCTCGAGGACTACCAGATCGACATCATGATCGGCGAGGGCCCGGCGGCGCGCTCGATCAAGCTCGACCTGCCGCCGTTCACGCTGGTCGGCGCGACCACGCGCGCCGGCATGCTCACCAACCCGCTGCGCGACCGCTTCGGCATCGTCGCGCGCCTCGAGTTCTACAGCGAGGCCGAGCTCGCGACGATCGTCCGCCGCTCCGCCGGCCTGCTGAAGGTCGAGGTCGTCGACGAAGGCGCGCGCGAGATCGCGCGCCGCTCGCGCGGCACGCCGCGCATCGCCAACCGCCTGCTGCGGCGCGTGCGCGACTACGCCGAGGTGAAGGCCGACGGCACGGTCACGCAAGCGGTCGCCGACGCGGCGCTGAAGATGCTCGACGTCGACGCGCTCGGCCTCGACGTCATGGACCGCAAGCTGCTGCTCGCGGTGATCGAGAAGTTCGGCGGCGGCCCGGTCGGCCTCGACAACCTCGCGCACGCGATCGGCGAGGAGCCGGACACGATCGAGGACGTGCTCGAGCCCTACCTGATCCAGCAGGGCTACCTGCAGCGCACGCCGCGCGGCCGCGTCGCCACGCTCACCGCCTACCGCCACTTCGGTCTCGCCGCGCCGGCTCGGCCAGCCGCGACCTCCTTTCGCGACAGTTGAACAGCGAAGCTGCGCATCCAGGTCCGGGTCTACTACCAGGACACCGACGCCGGCGGCGTCGTCTACCACGCGCAATATCTCGTCCTTCATGGAGCGCGCGCGCAGCGAGCTGCTCAACGAGGCCGGCATCGACCTCGCGCGCTTCACGCGCGAGCACGGCGTGCTGTTCGTCGTCTTCCAGATCGCGATCACCTATCACCAGCCGGCGCGCGCTCAACGAGCAGCTAACGGTCAGCGCGGAAGTGGCTAAAATGGGTCGCGCCAGCCTCGTCTTCCGGCAGCGCGTCGAACGCGGCGCGGAACTGCTGGTGCGAGGCCGACGTGACTGTCGCGCTGGTCGACCGCGAGCGGATGCGGCCGGCGCGCATGCCCGGAGAACTCGTACGAGGCATTGCACATGAACGTGACGCAGGACCTCGACATCTGGACGCTGATCGCTCAACGCGAGCATCGTCGTCAAGGTGGTGATGCTGCTGCTGCTCGCTGGTGTCGTTCATGTCGTGGATGTTCATCTTCCAGCAAGTGGTTCTCGATCCGCCGCGCCGCGCGGCAGACCGAGGAGTTCGAGCGCGAGTTCTGGAGCGGCAAGGACATCAACGTCGCTCTACCAGGGCGCGGTCAACAACCGCCACTCGATCGGCAGCCTGGAGCGCATCTTCGAGGCCGGCTTCCGCGAGTTCGCCAAGCTGCGCGGCCAGCAGCGCGCGCAGACCGACGCGAGCGACATGGTCGACGGCGCGCGCCGCGCCATGCGCGCCACCTTCCAGCGCGAGATGGATTTCCTCGAGCGCCACCTCGCCTTCCTCGCCTCGACCGGCTCGGTGAGCCCCTACGTCGGGCCTGTTCGGCACGGTCTGGGGCATCATGCATGCCTTCCGCAGCCTGGCGAACGTGCAGCAGGCGACGCTCGCGCAGGTCGCGCCCGGCATCGCCGAGGCGCTGGTCGCCACCGCGATCGGCCTGTTCGCCGCGATCCCGGCGGTGGTGGCCTACAACCGCTACTCGCACGACATCGACCGGCTCGCGATCCGCTTCGAGAGCTTCATGGAGGAGTTCTCCAACATCCTCCAGCGCCAGGCGCGTCGAGGTACGGCAGATGGCGCGCGCTGCATCGCCAGGCGCGGCGCGATGCACGAGATCAACATCGTGCCGTACGTCGACGTGATGCTGGTGCTGCTGGTGATCTTCATGGTGACCGCGCCGCTGGTCACGCCGGCGGTCATCGACCTGCCGACGGTCGACAAGGCGAGCGCGCCGAAGCTCGTGCCGATCGAGGTGTTCGTCAAGGCCGACCAGCAGCTCGTGGTGCGCCAGCGCGACGCCGCCGGCGCGATCGTCGTCGAGCAGCACGCTGTCGCGCGGCGAGCTCGCCGCGTTCATCAAGTCGGCGCGCGGCAAGGGCGAGCCGGCGGTGCTGATCGGCGGCGACAAGAACGCGCGCTACGAGGCGGTGCTCGCACGTGATGGACGAGCTGCGCGCGCCAGGGCATCCAGAAGCGTCGGCCTGCAGGTCAAGACCCGCTAGCCGATGGAGCAATAAGTGAGCGCCGACGCACTCGCCTTTCCGCTGACGGCGCGAGCCGGCGCTGCTGCGCTCGTTCGTGCTCGCCGGCGGCCATGCACGCGGTGCTGATCGCCGTCATGTTCCTCGGCGTGCGCTTCCAGAGCCATCCGCCCGACGACGGTGGAGGTCGAGCTCTGGGACACGCCGCCGCCCCGCCGCAGGCCGAGGTCGAAGCCCGAGCCGCCGCCCGCCGCCGCCGAAGGTCGAGCCGCGAGCACAGCCGGTGGCGAAGCCCGACATCGCCGTGCAGAAGAAGCCTGAGCCGAAGCCCAAGCCCAAGGCGAAGCCCGAGCCGAAGCGCGACCGCGACTTCGAGAAGCGCATGCGCGAGCAGCTGGCGATGGAGCAGAAGTCGGTCGCCGCAGCAGGACGAGCAGCGGCGCGAGCGCGAGCTGAAGGCGCTGATCGCCAAGCGCGAGCAGCCGACGCGCGCACAAGGCGCTGGCCGCCTGGACGGACAAGATCCGCAGCAAGATCCGCGAGCAAGATCCGTCCTGCCGCCGGAGCAGTCGAGGGCAATCCGGAAGCGATTTTCGACGTCGCGCTGCTGCCCGACCGGCGAGGTGCTGACGGTGCAGGATGCGCAAATCGAGCGGCAACACGGCCTACGACGAGGCCGTGGAGCGCGCGATCCTCGAAGTCCTCGCCGCTGCCCAAGCCCGACGAGCCGAGCCTCTTTCAGCGACAGCTGGAACTTACGCTTCCGGCCGCGAGACAAACCGGAAGCTAGAACAACATCCGCAGGAGGATGTTCTTGCGTCCTGCCGGCTTCTGCTGCTTGCGCGGCTTCGCGCGTCAGCCGCGCGCGGCGCAGCTCGCGATCGAGATCACCGGCGCCGGCGCGCAGCGCATCCCGATCGCGATCGCGCCCTTCGCCGGCGAGAGCGCGCTGCCGCGCGCGGCTTTCGCGCCATCGTGCGCGCGCGACCTCGAGCGCAGCGGCCTGTTCCGCAGCGCTCGAGGTGCCGTCGCTGCAGCCGGCGCTCACCGAGGCGTCGCAGCGTCAACTACGCCGAGTGGCGCGCGCGCCTCGCCGACGCGCTGGTGGTCGGCTCGGTGGTCGGCGCTGCCCGACGGGCGCTTCGAGGCGCGCTTCGCGCGTCGACGACGTGGTGAAGCAGGCGCGGCTCGGCGCGCGTCGCGCTACACGACTGGCGCAGCGAGCAGCGTGCGCGCCACCGGCGCACCGCATCGCCGACTACGTCTACGAGAAGCTGACCGGCGAGAAGGGCGTGTTCTCGACGCTGCATCGCCTACGTCGTCGAAGCGCGGCAACGCCTACGAGCTGCAGATCGCCGACGCCGACGGCGCTGGGCGACCAGACGGCGCTCAAGCCTCGTTCGAGCCGATCATCTCGCCCGCCTGGTCGCCCGACGGCAAGCGCCTCGCCTACGTCTCGTTCGAGAACAAGAAGCCGGTGGTCTACGTGCACTCGCTCGCCGACGGCGAAGCGCACGCGTCGCGGCGAACTTCAGGGCTCGAACTCCGCGCCCGGCCTGGTCGCCCGGACGGCTCAGCGCCTCGCGGTGACGCTGTCGCGCGAGGGCGGCTCGCAGATCTTCCTGTCATGGCGCCGAACGGCAGCGGCGCTGCAGCGCCTCACCACCTCGGCGGCGATCGACACCGAGCCGCGCTTCTCCCCCGACGGCCAGGTGGATCTATTTCACATCCGACCGGGGCGGCAGCCCGCAGATCTACCGCATGGCCGCGACCGGCGGCGAGCCGCAACGCGATCACGTTCGAGGGCAGCTATAATGTGACGCCGCGCCTCAGCCCGGACGGCAAGACGCTGGCGTACATCACGCGCAACGGCGGCAAGTTCCAGGTGGCGCTGCTCGACCTCGCCAATCGCCAGGTGCAGATCATCACCGACAGCGATCGAGACGAATCGCCGAGCTTCGCGCCCAACGGCCGCATGATCCTGCTCGCCACGGTCATCGGCGGCCGCGGCGTGCTGTCGGCGGTATCCGCCGACGGCCGCGTCAAGCAGCGCCTGACGTACGCCGGCGGGCGACGTGCGCGAGCCGGCCTGGGGGCCGTTCATCGATTAGCAAGAGGAGGAAACACCATGCGCACAAGAATCCTGCCGATCATCGCCGCCGCCAGCCTGGTGGCACTGTTCGCCGCGTGCAGCACGACGCCGGAGCGCGCGACAAGCCGCCGCCGAGCGCCGAGCGCCGCGCCAGCGCCGACGCCGCGCAGACGCCGCGGTCGCAAGCCGGCGCCGACCGGTCGACCTGACCGCGCGCCAGCGTCAGCGCGATGCTCAAGGACCCGAGCAACATCCTCTCGAAGCGCTCGATCTTCTTCGACTACGACAAGTTCGACGATCAAGGACGAGTACAAGCGGCCTGGTCGAGGCGCACGCCAGGTACCTGCGCGAGAACCCGGGCGCGAAGATGCTCATCCAGGGCAATGCCGACGAGCGCGGCAGCCGCGAGTACAACGTCGGCCTCGGCCAGCGCCGCTCCGACACGCGTGAAGCGCGTGCTGGTCCTGCTCGGCGCGCAGCGAAGGCCAGATCGAGTCGGTGAGCCTCGGCGAGGAGAAGCCGATCTGCACCGAGCACGCGGAAGGCTGCTGGGCGCAAGAACCGCCGCGACGACATGCTCTACAACGGCGAGTACTGAGATCCGATGCTGAGCCGGGTCGCCCTGCTTCGTCGTCGCCTGCGCCTTCGCCGCGGCAGGCGCTCGCCGCTGTTCGACGACGACGAGGCGCGCCGGCGCATCGAGCTCCTGCGCCAGCAGCATCGAGGCGCAGAACCGCAGCATCGACGAGCGCCTGGCCAAGATCGAGGCAGCTCGCCGGCGACCAGAACGCGCTGCTCGAGTTCGCCGTCGCAGATGGAGGCGCTGCGCAACGACGTCGCGCGGCATGCGCGGCCAGGTCGAGGTGCTCGCCAACCAGGCCGAGACCGCTGACCAAGCGCCAGACCGAGCTCTACCAGGACATCGACACGCGCCTGCGCAAGCTCGAGCAGGCGCGCGAAGCGGCGGCAGCGGTGCCGGACAAGCCGGCGGCGAGCGCCGAGCCGGAGTGTCCGCCGCGGAGACGCGCGCCTACCAGGCCGCGCTCGACCAGTTCAAGCTCGGCAACTACCCGCTCGCCGTCGCCGCGATGCAGGGCTTCCTCGTCACCTACCCGAACAGCGCGCTCGCGCCGAACGCGCAGTACTGGATCGGCATGGCGCATTCCGGGCAGCGCGACTACAAGAGCGCGATCGCGGCGCAGCGCAAGCTCCTCACCGCCTGGCCCGAGAGCCAGAAGGCGCCCGACGCGCTGCTCTCCATCGCCAGCGCCCAGGAAACCATGGGCGACCGCAAGGCGGCGCAGAAGACGCTGGAAGACCTGGTCGGCAAGTACCCGACCAGCAGCGCGGCCACGAGCGCGAAGCAGCGCCTCGCCGCGTTCACCAGGCGTTGAGCGAAAACCCCGCCAGTCTCGCGCCGCTGGTCACCGGCGGCGCGTTCGCGCTCGCCTTCATCTTCGGCGCGGTCGGCAACCAGCACGCATTTCTGCACCATGGGCGCGGTCTCCGACTGGGTCAACATGGGCGACCTCGACGCGCATGCGCATGTGGCTGCTCGCCATCGCCGTCGCGCTGCTCGGCGCGAGCGCGCTCGCAGCTCGCCGGCGTCGATCGACCTCGTCGAAATCGATCTACCCGGGCCCGAACTTCACCTGGCTTTCCTACATCGTCGGCGGCTTCCTGTTCGGCGTCGGCATGACGCTCGGCTCGGGCTGCGGCTCGAAGACCCTGATCCGCATCGGCGCGCGGCAACCTGAAGTCGGTGATCGTCTACGTCTTCCTCGGCATCGCCGCCTACATGACCCTGCAGGGCATGCTCGGCGCCTTCCGCGTCGAAGTGCTCGAGAAGGCGGCGGTCACGCTGCCCCAGGGGCAGGACCTGCCTCGCGCTGCTCGGGCGTCAACCGGGCGATCCTCGCCGCGTTGATCGGCGGCGCGCTGATCGTCTTCGTCTACTGCGAGCAAGGAATTCCGCTCCAGCTTCGACTACACCCTGGGCGGCGTGGTCACCGGCCTGGTGGTGGTGGGCGGCTGGTACGTGAGCGGCGTCATCGGCCACGTCGCCGAGGATCCGCAGACCCTGCAGGAGGCGTTCGTCGCGCACCAACACCGGACGCATGGAGTCGTTCTCCTTCGTCTCGCCGCTCGCCTACACGCTCGAGTACCTGATGTTCTGGACCGACAAGTCGCGGGTCATCACCTACGGCATCGCCTCCGCCGCCGGCGTGATCGCCGGCTCGGCCGCCTATGCGCTGGCGACGAGAACTTTCCGCTGGGAGGGTTTCCGCGACGCCGAGGACACCGCCAACCACATCGTCGGCGGCATGCTGATGGGCTTCGGCGGCATCACCGCGCTCGGCTGCACCATCGGCCAGGGCATCACCGGCTTCTCCACCCTCGCGCTCGGCTCGATCATCACCTTCGTCGCCATCGTCGCCGGCTCGGCGGCGACCATGAAGTATCAATACTGGCGAATCGCGAGGCTGATAAAATTCAGCCCCTTCCAGCAGTTCCAAAATGGGTCGTTAGCTCAGCTGGTAGAGCAGCGGACTTTTAATCCGTTGGTCGGCGGTTCGAATCCGCCACGGCCTACCAAACTTCTAGCCTGAAGAATCCGACGGCATCCATAAGACGCTGATGCCGCTCGGAGAGTCGGACGCTCCATCCTCGAACTATCCTATCCACGTTCTTGTTATCGGGGGCAACAGGGGGCAGACATCGGGGCAACTAACAACACCCTCGAATGAGTTGCCCCCATGCAGTTAACTGACAGCACGATCCGAAACGCCTCAACCGAGTGCCCGCTCTCGACCAAAGCGGACGTCGCTGTATCTACCTCAATCCTGTGCTCGTCGACGCCACGTCCTGCGCCTGCTTCACGCACCGGAACTGAAGTCTTCCTTCGGGGAAATGCAAGAGCACGGGTGCGGTGGTGTCGACCCTTACAACTTCCAACGCTCTGCCGCCGCTGCTCGCGCAGAAACCAGATGCGTGACGCTCGACATCGATCACAACTTCATGGGTGCTGGTCATGAGGCCCAAGGTAGAGCCTAGCATCATGTAGACGCCTTGGCCTATGTCCATGGGCTCGCTTATTCGCGTGGCACAGCCGGCCAGCAAGAGCAGCAAGGCGTACAGGGGAAGGCAACGCTTGATCAGTTCTTGGCGGTGATTGGTCAGAAATTGATAGAGCATGCGGACAGAGTGAGCCCTTGAAGCGGGGCCATCTGTTCGATAGTTCGCTTTCAGCCCAAGGCGGACGTTGAGGGCGTCTAATATTTTCGAGGCTCCGCTAGGCGTGTTCCGGTCAAGAGGACCGTCTTTTGAGCAGATTTATCAGACGGCAGAGAGGGAGAGCCTAACGCGGTCAGCAACTTACCTAGCGCTTACGTGTTCAACTTTAATCCGTTGGTCGGCGGTTCGAATCCGCCACGGCCTACGCAAATCTCAAGGATCGTCGATATGCCTAAGGCGTACTGGGTGATCTGCCATCGCTCGACCAAGAGCGCGGAGAAATTCGCGGCATTTACCAAGCTCGCCTATCCGGCGATTCAGGCCGCCGGCGGGCGGTTTCTCGTCCGGACCTCGAACGTGGCCAAGACGTACGAGCACGGGCTCAACGACCGGACGGTGGTGATCGAGTTCGAGAATCTCGCCACGGCCATGGCGGCTTACGACACTCCGGACTACAAGCAAGCGTTGCGCGCGTCTGGCCGACGGCGCTGAGCGGGACCTTCGCATCGTTGAAGGCGTCTAGTAAGCGCGATCGGCGCGTCTTGAGCCTGTGTCTCACGCCAGCACTGGTCACTGCCCACACCCCGGAGAGCACGCTAACGGAGTGCAAAGGCGGGTCGCGCGCCGGAACACGCTTTCGTTCACTTTGCCGAGAGAGCGCGAGCCGAAGCAACGCCCCGGCGGCGAGCGGCGCAAGACTCACGATCACATTGTCGGCCAGAGCGCGGGGCAGCCCATGTTCGGCAGCGAGTAGAGCGAGGGCGGCCACCTGCATGGTGGCGATGTACGGCTGCACGAGTCCTCTTTGCTGGTCCTTCGGCATTCCGCGTCGCACGCACATCGTGGGGAATGGCGCCCGGCATTGCCGTCAATCCGCCGACCAGGCCGCCGAGAAATCCGGCCGCTCCATCAGACAGGAATCCGTTCACGTGCTCGAAAACCCGGGTCCGCGGCCGCAGCAGCATGTATGCCGAGTACAGTGCAAGGAACAGCCCGGAAGCCGGTGCGGACGAGCACCGGCTCGGCATGCGTCAGAGCATGGAGTGCGAGCGGAATGCCGAGCAGCCCGCCGACGATGAGGGATGCACCCGCGCGCCATTGGATGTGCTGCCGCAAGGCGGCCAGGCTCGTTCCCTGGACGAGGAGGCTGCACACCATCATCGAGGCGGCACGGCTTCCGCCGGAGGCAACACGTCGGAGCAGGAAGCGCCAGCCGCGCCGAGAAGGCAAAAGCCCATGAAGCCTGAAACCAGGGCGCCCGAAAGATTCCAAGCGCCAAGACAATCGTCGATGAATCGACCGCCAAGCGATTCTCCCGTGAGCACTCTTCACACCGATCCGCGCCGGATCGGGCCGTTCAGCCGCCACCACGTATCAGACGCCCGACGTCAGTCGGCGTCGAGCCGGATGTTTGCGCTGCGAATGACCGCGGCATAGCGGGCCTGTTCTCGGCGCAGGAAATCGCCCATCTGTTCCGGCGCGCTGTTGGCCGGATCGAAACCGGCGGCGACGAGCCTCTCCAGCAGATCCTTGGAGGTCCAGTGCCTTCTGCATCTCGGAGGAGAGACGCGCGAGGACCTGCGGGGATGCCTGCGGGTGCGGCGAGCCCGATCCAGACGCCCTCGTCGTAGTCGGGTAAGCCCTGCGGCCTCGGCGAGAGTCGGCACTTCCAGCATTACCGTAGCCCGGCGCGCGGTCGAGACGCCCAGCGCCTTGAGCCGGCCTGCGCGAACGTGCCCAACCGTGGCGGCGACGACCTCGATCGCGTAGTCGACTCGGCCGCTCATGACGTCCATGAGCTCCGGCGCCGCTCCCTTGTACGGCACATGGCGAGCGCGGATCCCGGCCATGCTGTTGAACAGCTCCTCGAGCAGGTGTCCGGTCGCGCCGGTACCGGACGAGCCGAATGTATAGTGGTCCGGGTTGGCGCGCAGAAGCGCAATGAACCCTTCGCGTCCTTCGCCGGGAACGCGGGACCGACGACCAGGACGTGCGGGCTTCTCGTGATGAGCCCGATCGCGACTCAGGTCCTTGAGCGGCTCGTAGGGCACCTTCTGCAGCGAGGGCATGACCGAGACCGGGCCGCTCGACGCCGCGAGCAGCGTGTATCCGTCAGGAGCACTCCTTGCGGCGACCGCGGTGCCGATCGAGCCGCCCGCGCCGGGACGGTTGTCGATGACAAAGGGTCGACCGAGCGATTCCTGCAGCTTCTGGGCAACGAGCCGCGCGGCGATGTCGGTTGCCAGCAATGTGGCGGCGG